>Ga0208299_1000166_pt1 | contig 63061 bp, 86 predicted proteins | sample 15_taG_FD_184089 | JGI IMG/M metagenome (GOLD analysis project Ga0208299, IMG submission 184089) | Marine viral communities from the Subarctic Pacific Ocean - 15_ETSP_OMZ_AT15312 metaG (SPAdes) (version 2) | ecosystem: Environmental > Aquatic > Marine > Oceanic | place: Pacific Ocean | collected... | reverse complement strand
CACCTCGTTCGATACCAGCGCGGAGGGCTTGCCGTACTTCTTGTGGAGCCTCTTTGCGGCGTCCAGAACGATCTTCTTTGTTTCAGCTTTCATCTGATTCTCCATTCGGGGGGGGTAAGGGTTAGGCTCCCCGGTAAGGGGCCGAGGCAGCTGACTGTTGGGTGGTCACCTTCTGGGTGGCTTTCACCTCGGCCTGCTGCTTGAGGACAGAGCGGTAGGTCTCTCGCAGCATCACGAGCTGGTGATTCTCGCGGGGGAGGGAAGCCAAGGCTTCCTGCCCTCGGTGGGCTCGTCGGGCGTTTCGCTTGGCGAGTCGCAGGGCGTCTCCGGCCTTCAGCTCCTCGGCTTCCTCTTGCAGGGTGGCGAGGGTCTTAGGGACTTGCTTCAGGAATCGCTCGACTCGCTCTGCCATCGTCCAATGCTGGGTCTTGCCTGCCATGTCGCATTTGTAACAACCACCGGGCACGCCGCAGTGCATGACGTGCTGACCTTTGACAACTCCTCGGCCTTGGCAGCGGGTGCAGGTCTTAACTTTCATCGTTCGGTCTCCGGTTGGCGTCTCGTTTGTTAACTTCTATAAGTATCTTATCGACTCCCCTTATCGCCGTCAACAGGGGGAATCGAAAAGTTTCGAGATTCTTTTCAGCCGAGGTGAGCCCGCAGTTGGTCGAAGGCTTCGTTATAGGCTTTGAAGGCTGCTACCCGCTCTTTGGCGTCGGGTCGATACCCGGCCTTCAGCAGGTGGGAAAGCTTTCGCGAGCAGGCGTCCAGCTCTCGCTGGAGGACTTGGGTCTTGGTGGGTGGCTTGGTCATCGTCTTGGTCTCCGTTTGGAGGGTGGTGGTTGGTGGCGGGGTGGGCTTACTTCCCCCGGAACAGCCCGTTCCAGCAGTTGAGGATGCGGGGGAAGCTCTTGGTGCAGCCGTCCTTGCCCTCGGAGTGGGCTACCCAGAAGGTGCCATGCTCGCTGACTCCAACGAAGCGGGCCTTTGGGCCTTGGCCGCACTGGACCCACTGCCCGATTTGCAGTTTGAGGGTCCCTGCGATGATTGCTTCTTGAACGCCTGCTGCCCAGAGGTTGATGGTCTTTTGGAACTTCATGGTCTTGGTCTCCCGTTTGCGTGTGGTGTTTGTTAACTTCTATAAGCATCTTAGACTCCGGCTCCTCTGCCGTCAACAGGGGAAACCGGGAAAATCTAAGATTCTTTTTCCGAGAAGAAATTCTCGTGGAGTCCCTTGTAGGGCTCCACTGGGGAGGGGAACGAGCAAGCCCCGTGATACAGGACTGCTCCGGGACGGGGTTTGCCGCAAGGCTTTCCGCACTTGCCGCAGTTGCCAGTGCCCTTCTCGGGGTGGCTCCACTTGTGTTCTGCACGTTTCATGGTCAGGTCTCCTAGCTATTGTTTACAAGGGCGGCGAACTCAGCATCAATCGCGTACCAAAGGTCAGCGTCCTGTTGAGCTTCATCAACGGCATTTTGTCGGTAAGAGTCGAGGGCAGCTTCGAGGGACTCAAAGTCGTCCTGCTGGTCGAGAGCTGCGGCGTAGTTGCTTTCAGCAATCCGGCGAGCGACTCGCGTGAGCAGGCGGGCGGGTCCAGGCTTAACAGTTTCTCTTTGGTAGCTCATGGTTTCGGTCTCCGTCAGGTGTTTCGTTAACTTCTATAAGTATCTTATCGGCTGTCCCTCTCGCCGTCAACAGGGTATTTGGAAAAGTTTCTGGAAACAGGGTCCTCAAGACGGAGGCACCCTGGATACCCTTTTTGCTCTTTCAATGCTCGCCAAGTATCAGACGAGGAGCGTAAACGTCTCCGGGCATTAGGCACCCCCCTTTAGTTGAGATTTGAGTCGGAACAATTCGGTCTCTAAGGCTTCCACCTGGATGGTGAAGAAGGCGTTAGCGATAGCCATCTCTACACCCTCAATGGCAATGATGACTGCCGCAGTGGCTTTGTCCTCTTCGTGTGTGTCCTCTGGTGGGGAGAGGTCCATCTCTCCGGCTTGGTAGCCTTTGTGGTTGCTGATGTATTCGCAGCAAGGACAGAGGAAATCTTGGCAGGGCTGGTGGCACTGGTCGCAATTGCTCATTCGTCACCTCCTTCCTGCTGGTCATAAGCCCCTTCCATGAAGGCTCGGATAGTCTCTGCCATATTGGCCTGGGCATTCGCAATCGCAGTGTCTATCTGCGAAGCTTTCCATTCTTCTTGGGTTTGGCTTCTGATGGTGGTCTCCTTTTTGGGGTGGGTTGCGTTGCTTCTACCTCTTACTAACGGAGCCCTTCTCCAAACGTCCGAGAAGTTCTCAGAAACTTTTGTAGACGTCCACCCGCCGGATGACGGTTCCACTGCCGTCGCTCAGAGTCTCCTCAGAGCCTGTAGGGAGGGGGTCGCTCGCCACATACCAGCCCTGGTCTATATCTAGAGAAGGGAGATCGTCGAGGAGGGTTGAGGGGGAAGAGAAGGACCTAGAACTTTGTGGCAGTGACGTCGGATACTGATCTTCGAGGTCGCTCTTGGTGTTGCTCTCCCAGTCGATGCCGGGAGAGGCTGAGTGGAGCCTCTTGTGGGGGATCGTCACGCCGTTGAGCTTCTTGTGAGTCTCCCACACTCGCCGGTAGTGTTGGGAGTCGGTGACGACCGGGGTGACATGGGCATCGGTGATGGCATCGGTTGGTGGGATGTAGGTCTTGGTGGTGGCTGACCAACTCTTTGGTCCCAGCAGAGCGGACTCGGTTCTCTCGATCTTCTCGTGCATCTTCTCGACGATGGTGAGCAGTCTACCCACCTGCCCCGCGAGGAGGTTGATGTCGGCTTGCAGATCTTCGATCTCGGTCATGGTACGTCGTTCTTTCGCCTTCGATATACAAAATGTATAGTTCGCCAACTCAAGTGGCAGTAGCTCATGCACTGAGCGATGCAGCTCTGACCACCTTGGACTGTGAACTTCAAATGGAGCGATCCTTTGATTGTTGACATGGACTCGAATTCCCCGATCAATGTCTCAAGCTTTTTGTCGATCCTGCATGTGAATCCAATCACGTAAACCTCACCAACATTCAGTTGGTCAGGGCTCAGACTCTCCAGTCTTTTTCTTGCCATGTTTCAACACCTTGGTTACTACCTTGAGCGCGCTCACCGTGATCTCATATTGCATGACCAGGGCGAGGTCTCCCTTCCCTGCTGCGAAGCCGCGATCATAATCGTATCGTGCAAATGCAGTAACCATTGTACCATCTTGTGGGGGAGGGAGGTAACGCCCCCCTTCGGCGTCAACTTTCCCACCTTGGAAGTATTGTAGTGGCATCAGATCCTTGCTCCTGTCTCGGGGTGGAAATTAGTCCAAAGGCATTCCGTTTTCTTTGGTTTGGTTTTGGACGAGGAGGCTTTGTTGTCGATCTTTCGCTCGTAACAATTCCAACCCACTCGCTCCGCGATGATGTCGTACAATTTGCTGTGGTAACCCGACAGCAGAAACTTGCCTTCGAGGTCTACCAGTTTGTTGAGAAGGTCCTCGTGTTCGAGGTAGGACATCTCTTCGGTGTAGTTGTCGATGGTTATTCGGGTAGAGTGCAAATACGGAGGATCGAGGTAGAAAAGGGTGTTGGGTCCATCCTCGCGGTCGATCACGTCGAGCGCATCCTCGTTGAGTAGGACAACCCGCTGTAGCCTTCTATGAGCTTCAGGTAGCCCCTCAACTGCAGATAGCCACGCTGATACCTGTTCGTTCATTCCACGCCTTGTACGGTTGCGTGAGAGCGTTGCAAAGTCCTTTCCTAGTCCTTGCCTGGACTGCCGGTAGCGGATGAAGAACCAGTAGGCTTGACGTGCCAGGGTATAGTTCAGGTTCCCCATATTCGCCTCGGCTCTCTCGAAGAGTGTCTTGGAGAAGGGGCAGATATAAACCATCCTCTCGAAGTCTTCAAACATCAGAGGATCAGACAGTACCTGCCAGAAATTCATCAAAGCACCGTACTTGTCGTTGACCACCTCGCTGACTCCCTCGGGATCTTTCCGGAACAACACCGCACCTCCACCGAAGTAGGGCTCGACGTAGTGCGTATGCTCCGGCATGTGGGAGATAATCCAATCGGCAAGGTATGCCTTGCCGCCATGATATTTTATGGGATTACTCATGGTAGAAACATTCCACGTAAATGTCGGAGAAGTGTTTGTGCTTCTTGGCAATACTTGACAAGTAGCCCTCGAAGGAGCTGTAGAGGATGGTGAGTTCCTCAAACTGTTCGTCGTAGGCGTCCCAGTAAAGAGTACCATCCCAGTTCCCACCTATCAGACGTACCCTTTGGGTTGCTGGTCTATCGTGGAAGATTAGCTCGATCTTTCTCAGCCCGGCGGGTACATCAAAAAAGTGTTCGATGCCATTCCCGCAGATCCTTACATTTCTAGGTCTTCGTTTTGCTACGAAGTTGCTGCAGTACCTGTTCAGTTCCAATGTTGCGAGTTTCACTCCTCGGTCTCCTTTCTTTTCTCGGTGCGGATGTTCAGCCGCGAGGGGTTGATGATGTGCAGACAGAAGGCTGAGAGTACAAGCCATGCAGGGATGGCAATCGCGATCCTAATTAAGACTTGGACAGCCGGATAGCAGTGCGAGTGTACTGCCTCCCAGGTGACTAGCACCAGGAGGGCAGCAATCAATGCGGTGTAAAGTTCAAGACGTCTTCGAGTGTTTGGTTTCATTCTTTGGTTTTCTTCCTTGGGTTGGTCGAGCCACCCGCGAGACCCCCAGAGACTTGGCTTTCGCCCGGATCTCTGGGTGTTCCCACAGGATGTCCTCGATTGTTGCGTTTCGTTTTTGCTTGGGCGAGATGGAGTCGATGACGTCCAGCAGCCCCTCGGTAAGTATGCAACAGATCTGTTTCACGAGATGGTGTCCTTTATGCTTGGAGTTCAGCGGCACCCTTGCAGGTGACCTTGCCCCGCGCGGTTACGATCTTCGTGAGTCGAAGATTCTGCATGAGGACCTTGCAGTCCTCCGCGTCTTTCTTCTCCACCTTCAGCTCGCCCTCGTCCGCATACAATGCGGGGAGGTCACGCAGAACTGCTGCGCGGGTTGCGGGGTTGAGTTTCCCCATCAGGTACGCTGCGATCTTACTCGCAGTTGGACCTGTGTGAGGCTTGTCTTCATCCTGCCCCACGGCGAGTGCCATGTCGAAGGGGATGTTGAAATTCTCGTCGCGAATGCGACCGATGAAGCTGCCTCGGACGTCATACGTCCCACCTGCTGCGAGGTTGTCTCGCTCGGCATGCTTGTTGCATGTCTTGGTCAAGGCGTGGAAAACAGCGGCTTCGAGTTCTTTAGTAATCATACTAACGTGTCTCCTGGTAAGGAAGGAACAAAGGTGCTGGTTTCGCCTAATATTAGGCGATAGGGTTTCAGCGGGTAGTTTGAAAAAACAGTTGGCGAGTATTGTACTTGCGATAAGCTTTGGCAGGCTGACAGACCCTTGGGAGAATCTGCTCTTTACAGGGTAGTCGGGCTCGACGCCCGGTCCCAATCCGTTTGGACCTGCGAGGTTTCTCCCTCGCTCGTCAACTGTCTCTTATGATTCTTATCGGCAATTGAAGTGCTTCATCTGCACTAATTTCTCTCGCCAATCGGGTGTTTCGTGGATCTTCGATACGACCAGATCTTTCAGCTCCTGGACGTCGAAGTCATGTTGGTAAACGTCGTTGCCATGGTAGTCCTGCACGAGGACTGAGAGGACGTCGAACGAGTCGCAGAACTCCTGCCCGAACTCGTCAACGTCTGGGTAGACGTCGAGGACTGCGGACTCAACCCAGAAGATCCTTTTGTCTTCGTGGAGCAACTCGATCTCCAGTTGGGTCAGAAGTTTGGTATCAGCTTCAAGTGGCATCTTGGGGTCTCCGGGGGTGGAAGTGTTTCAGGTCTGTGTAGCTTAGATAAGATTCCTGCCGGTGTCAAGTGGTCAGGGAAAGAATTTAGGATTTAGCACCGATCTCTCAAGTGCGGGGGTAGAAAGGGGAGGAAGTCTTTGTAGTGCAACACGTTGGGCGTCAGCTCGTCCAGGAGAGCGTTGTACTCCTGTCCGCAGCGATTGACGTTGTCAGCGTCGGCACGCTTTATATACAGCTCTCTCGTGGACGAGAGGGCATCCATCTTTTCTTTGACGACGGCGTTCCGTTCGTTGATCAGATCCTGCTGGTCGAGCAGGCCCTGGAAGGTTTCTTCCAAGGCATGCCTCGCAGCTTTATCCTCCTCGCTCTCCATCGTCACGAGCCAAGCGGAGACTCCGATTCCGAAAACGAAGCCAACGAAGGTGAAGGTTGTTACGAGTAGGAAAGTGATCAAGCTTCAGCCTCCTCACAGCATGCTCGCCCACAGCAAGTTGGCTCGGATTGTAACAGTGTCAAGGTCTGGATCATTTGCAGAAGGTCGGGAGCCTTCCAACCGGTTGGCTTGATCCATTTTCCCGTCTCTGGGTCTTTGTGGGCATCACCCTCGAACTTCGCGAGGTTGGACTCGTCGATGACTTGACGAAACCTTTTGTCAGGTATGCCACAGGCCGACAAAGTTCCGGTGGTGACCACTGCGATGTCGCAACAGCCATCGACGATCTCGACGAGGTCTACCTTGCCGTTGTCATGGAAGTCCATGTCCCCGAAGAGGAGAGGCACCGAGGGGTCGCCATCACAGGAAAGATCAACACCAAGAGCCTCAACGGTCTCCAGGCACTCTTCCATGATCAATCGGGCTCGGAGCAGACGAACCTCCGGGGAGGGCACTGTGGGCGTCGTGGGGACGTCCTGGCCTGCCTTCCGCATGAAGTCTTCTACGTTTCGTTGGTGGGTTGTTTTCTCTTGCATGTTCGCTTTCAAATTGCATCGCCTGCCGGAGGTCCGGGAAATGTCTCCCGAACTTCCGCTGCAGACGACTAAGGTGTTGCTAGTAAGTTTCGTACACTAGGAGGCGACCTCCGGTGCCTTCACCAAGACCGAAGCCTTGGTTGGGCGTTTGAAGAAGCCGAAGTAGGCGTCGTCCTTGCTCTGCTCAAGGCGAGCAGTGAAGGTGACCTTGTCACCCTTGGCAACGTCCAGGTCCGATGGGATCGAGCCCCAAACCTTGAAGCCTTCGTCGTCCTTGACGAGCATCTTCCAGGTGCAGCCGAAGCGGCTTTCCTGTAGCTTGGTGGATAGCACGGTGCCGGTGACAACTCCTCGCCCCGTTGGGCACTCGGTGCCGTTGGCGAGTTGGTCTGCCTTCTCGGCAACCTTGTTGGCTTCCCACTTCGCTTGACGATCCAGGTCGGCCTTGACCTTGGCGGGCATGCCAGAGATCAGAGCCATCTGCTTGGGCGAGATCTTGCCGTACTTGACAGCTCGGCTGATGATGTCGCGAAGGACATTCAACGACCAAGTGGCGTAGCCCTTGGAGTCGATCCAGCCTTGCTTGGTCAGCGAGGTCTGGTCCCACTCTCGTGCTACCTCGAAGAGGAACTCGACGCCAGCGTCTGCAAGCATCTTGATGCACTTTGTCCTGCCCGCCTTAGCTTCGCGGAAGCTCTTGGTTGCGTGCTGGATAGCCTTGAAGGCGTTTGCACTCCCCATCTCCAGCTTCTCGGCACAGGTGGAACCCAGTGCGATGTAGCTGTTAGTCTTGGCGTGATAGAACGCACAAGTGTAGATGGCGTTGACCGAACCGCAGCAGTGGCACTGCCCGCCATGGTTGTGGTCGGAGAACTTCGCACCCGTTTGAGCTTGGTGGGCGTTGAAGATGGAACGCTCTTCCTGCACGAGCTGGATGGCGTCGTACTCGGCCTTGAAGACCAACTGTGCCACGTAGGTGTAGTCGGCGGGAACGATGGCAGATGGTCGGTGGATGTCAGTTCGCTTGGTCATGGTCAGGTCTCCCTTGGTTGTTGTGGGCTGCGGTAGTCGCAAACCTCATATAAGTAAGTTATCGAGTTTCAAGGTTCCCGTCAACAACAATTCTGCCAAAGTTGGAAAGTTTCTTCGTTTTTCTACCCTGTATAGCGGGTTTTGCCATAAAGTTTTCAGGATTTATCTTCAGCATTGGGCACGAGCCCTTCGATGAAGGAGAGCAACTGGGCTCGAATCTCGGGGGTGATGTTGAACGCACCTCCCTTTCGAGTCGTCTGTATCAGGTCTGTGACGTTGTTGCAGCGTCGGGCGGCATTGCGGTCGCGTTTCTGCTGGGCGAGCCCTGCCTGGGCCTCCTCGACGGTGCAGAGGTGGATCGACGACCAACTGTCTGCTCCCTTCTGGTAGCCGTGCTTGCTGAAGCGTCGGTCGCACTTGGTCACCAGGATTCCTGTGGGGGTCACCCGTTTGACTTTGGAGATGGTGTAGGTGTCTCGGCCAAGGGCACCTCGGCCTACGCGAAACGCAACAGGATCGCCAGCGGCGTAACCTTCGGTTGTCAAGTGTTTAAGCATGTGTCAAGTATTCCTTCTGTTTTGAAAGCGAGGTGAGGGGCTGACTGTACATTCCATGAAGTGGCACAGTTCGGGATTCTGCGGTTGGGAAATTTACCTCTCGCAGCCGTCTCGGTAAGCGTATGAAAACCACCTACCACTCGCTGTGATTTAGTGTGTGTAGTTTCCGATTCCAATCGAAGTCCAGCGGTTGCTCCATTTGCGGTTGGCGATCTCCTCCGCTTCGCGGCGAGTGTGTGCCAGGACGGTGCCCAGCTTCATGGAGTTTCGGTAGATCGCGAAGGCGAATCTAGGCATGGTCTTGGTCTCCTAGACGAGGTTGTTTCGGGTGATGAAATTCAGCATCGCGGCCCAGCGGGCATCGCTGATCGAGTTGGTGGGCTTAACACCTTTGCCGTAGACGACGGCATTGATTGCTCGGGCGAGTGTCATCGATCTGGTCTCCTATTATTAGGCGAAAGGTTAGGTCCCCCGCAGAGCCCCTCACAGGCTCTTGCGGTAGACGACGTAGCAGTGGGTGATCTTACGTCGGTCTGACTTGCGTCGATCCGTATCGACGATTGTGCGACCGTGGGCACCAACCAGGAGGGCGTGACCGTCAACCCGGATGATGAATCCGTAGGCATCGACTTCCTTGGCAAGTTGTACCATCTTTGCTCGTGCCCCACCAACCGTTTTCCCCTTGACTTGGGACAGGCGGCTGCGGACGGTGAACTTCTTGCGAACGGCTGTCACCAAATCGTTGATGTTGTGCAGGTAGCGGGTGACGTCGCCGCAGCCAAAGGCTTGGGCCACTGCCAGGGCACAAATGTTCTTGTTGCCGTTCTGGCTGTTGTTGCTGCTGGCTCGTTGGGCTGCTCGGTTGATTGCCATCGTCTTGGTCTCCCGTTTGCGTTGCTTGGTTAACTTCTATAAGTAATCTATCGGCTGTCCGGTCCCCCGTCAACAGGGAAACCGGAAACTTTTCGAGATTCTAAGAAACGGTCACGTTGTCGGGCGACATTCGGTTGTGGTCGCAGACTGCCTTGACAACGTCTCCGACTCCCCAGTCGTCCTTGAGGGCGACAACAGTGTTGCGACCGAACTCGGGGTGGGAGGCGTCAACCGTGACGCTGCCGTCGTTGAACAGGCGAACTCCGTAACGCCAATCGCCCAGCGTTGTGGCCTCGAAGTAAAATGCTTGGGCGACTCCGAAGGAGCATTGGTTACCAACGAAGCAATCGCGGCTGGTGGGCTCGAAGAAGCGGGTGACTTCGTTGACGGTGGCTGAAAGGTTTCTCATGGCTTGGTCTCCGGTTTGCGTTGCGACTTGGTTAACTTCTATAAGTAATCTATCGGCAACGATCTTCCACGTCAACAGGGATTCCGGAAAAGTTTCGAGAAAGTTTTTAGGACCGCAGGACGTTGCCTGCGGCGTCCATCGAATCTCCCTCGTTGATGTGGACAACGTGAGCCTCGAAGGGTCCCTTGTTCAGCGGGTGCCGGTAGCGGGCTCCTGCCTTCAACGCAGGCCCAAGGTACTTGTATTCCTTCACGCAGGACGGTGAGGAGCCGAACATCGCGAAGCTTCTCCACTTGTTGTCGTAGCAGAGACGGTCCCCGGTCTCGGGGCAGACGACGATCTTGGTTGAGTTATCTCGTGGCATTCTTGATTTCCTTTTTGGCTTGGGTTCGTCGGAGTTTCTTGCTGAGTGTTTTGAGGGTCTCGGTTCGCTCCCAGCGGGACTTCCCACCGTTGGAGCCTGCCATCCCTCGTTTGATCTTGAGGCTCACTGTTAGCCCTCCTGGATTGCCTTGCGGCTCTTGGCACCTCGGGTGCGGTTGCGTTTGGTACGACGGTCCCCCATGGCACCGGCGCTGGAGTTTCTCTCCTGGTGCCCCTTGCGGAGGGGACGGTCCTTGATGGTGATGGTGATCTTTTTCATGGTCTCGGTTTCCTTGGTGGAAGGTTTACTTTTTTCGGGGAACGTATGCAACCAGAACTTCGTTCCAGTTATGGGTTTTGGCTTTGGCTTTGCAGTTGGCACAGGTGCCACTGGCTAGGACGAAGCTGGGTTGTGCCATGCTTCGCAGTACCCAGCAGGACTTCTCCATGTACCCGCCACCCTGCTCTCGGCTTATGGTGCCAACGGTCTCACCATTAACGACCACTTCCCACTTTGCTGCTTGGCTTGAACCTTCTCCAACGCTTCTCCACTGGTAGCTTTGGGCCTTTTGGGTTTTCTTGAAGGTGGTCATGGTCTTGGCTCCGTTTGGCGTTTCGTTAACTTCTATAAGTAATCTATCGGCAACGATCTTCCACGTCAACAGGGATTCCGGAAAAGTTTCGAGAAAGTTTCTCAGCGGCTCCAGCAGGCGTAGCCACCGTCTAGGGTTGGGTCAGCGTAGAGCGAGTCCACGTCCACCTCCACTCCCTCCTCGAACAGGAGGTCCCTCAGAGCCTCCTGCAGGTCGCTCTTGCTGGTCCGGGCTCCGAAGTCGGCGTACCACTCGCCAGACTCCTCGTGGACGATCTCGCCGTCTACAGCGAACTTGGTGCGGTAGGCCCAGGCTTGGTCATGCGAGCCGTTGTCCCAGAAGATCGTAGCGGATACGAGGGTCTGCTTTTTGTCTGCCATTGTCTTGGTCTCCCGTTTGGTGGTTGAAAATTACCCGCAGTCTCTCCTGCGGAAGTCGCACCACTTGCTGGCTGCAGCCAGCTTGGCAGGTGTCGCCCTCTCCTAATGTTAGGAGACTCGGTTGGCCTTCCTGGCTGTCTCCAGCCAATGCTCTGTGGGCTTGACGCCGTCCACGTAGCGATTCCGGGCTCGGAATGCGTCCCCTGCGATGTCGTCGCAGTTGAGGCTGACAGCCTGCTCGACGGGCATCCCGTCGTTGATCAGAGCCGCCGCGAGGGTGGCTCCCCTCTTGGTCAGGAAGTAGTCCCTCCCGTATGTCACCCCCTCGATCTCGACCCCGTAGCCCCGAACGATGCGGCTATGCTCGCGGATGATCGCGTTGCGATCAGAGCCCTTGTAGCAGGTGGTCTGGATCGCGGTGGCTTGGCTGCTGGTGCTTTTGGTCATCGTCTTGGTCTCCCGTTCGAGTTGTGTTGTTTAAGCTTCTATAAGTAATCTATCGACTGTCCAGCCCCCCGTCAACAGGGAAACTGGAAAACTTTCGAGAATCTTTTAGATCCCCATTTCGTCGGCTTGTCGCAGCAGGTTGCCGCCTGTCTTCGAGCCCTCTTCGTGCCCGAACATTCGGGAGACTACGTCCTGGTAGGCCCAGGCTGCCCCCCACTGGCTGTCGGGGCCTCGCTGCTTGGCTTGGCTCATGGCGTTCTCTGCGAGCATGTTCAGAGTGTTCAGGCTGATCTCGTTTTTGGTGGCTGGCATCGTCTTGGTCTCCCGTTCGAGTTGTGTTGTTTAAGCTTCTATAAGTAATCTATCGACTGTCCCGGTTCCCGTCAACAGGGAAACCGGGAAAGTTTCAAGATTCTTTTCAGCATACTTCGCCCATGTAGCCGTACATCTCATTGGCACTCAGCCAGATGATTGCGAGTTTCCGCTCTGCTGCCGTCAACAGCTCCTCGATGGCTTCGCACTTATCGATCTTCTCATTCCACTTCTCTTCGTGGGCGTCAGCCTTCGGATCGCAATACTGGAGGGGCTGGTTGTACCGCTGGGCGACTCGGGCGGCTTGCTTGTACTTCGTGAGGTTAGAAGGTTTGCGGGCCTCTCTGCGGGCGTCCTGGGCCGCTTTGGTGCGGGAATGTAGCTCCATCCCGCAGTAGTGGATCTCGTCGGCGTAGTAGCCGCACTTGGGGTTGTCAGGCATCGCCTTCATGGCTGCTTGGCAATCCTTGATTGTGAAGCGGAGGCTGTCGTCGCTGCGACCCTTGAGGGACTTGGGGTAGTTCGCGTGATCGATTTGGGGGGCGTCGGTTGGCATGGTTGTGGTCTCCGTTTCAGGGGGGTTGGTTAACTTCTATAAGCTATCCTAGACGAGGTCCCGGTCCCCGTCAACAGGGGAACCGGGAAAATTCCGAGAAAGTTTTAGCTGGGTATTCGCGAGGCTTTTCGGCTCTCCTCGTACTCCCAGCATTGCTCCTGCGTCACGGGGTAGCCCAGGACAGCCTGGAGGGCTTGCAACTGCTTGGTCAGCTTCGCCCTGCGTCTCCTGACGTGGGCAGCAGAGGCTTCCCCGTCGCAGGACAGCATCTCGGGCTCCAGCTCGCCGTAGACGGCGTGGATCGCTGCCATCGTGTGGTACGTGACAGAGTCGAAGGGGTTGAAGCGGATCTCCCGCTTGAACTCGGTGACCTTGGCGACCGGCGTCGATGCCGGAGCGTTTTCGGCGTTGACCGCCGCGACCAGCGAGTGGGGTGTCATCAGCGAGTAAGGCACTCCCCAGACTTCGCCCTTCTTCGACTTGCTGCCGCGATCCTCCAAGATCTCGACCTTGGCCTTCTTCGGGTTCATCTTGACGATCTTGCCGAGAGTCTGCTCTCCGCGAGTCCGGCCAAAGGTGACGGTCATTCCTACGGTTGCGTGTGCTTTCATCATGGTCTTGGTCTCCAGGTTTCGAGGGGTTGGTGTTAACTTCTATAAGTAATCTATCGACTGTCCAGTTCCCCGTCAACAGGGAAACCGGAAAACTTTTTGGAAAGTTTTAGAAGCCTTCGTCGATCAGGTACGCCACCACCTCGACAGCCGCCTTGCGGGTCTTGCTGATGTCGTGGAGTCGCGAGGCGTAGCTGTCGTCCACGAAGAAGACTCCCTCTTTCAGGACCGTCTGAGCCAACCAACCTCCATCGGTCTTTTCCACGCGGATGTAGCGACCCTTGTGTTCGGTGATGTAGGCTCCGCTGAAGGTCTTTGTGAAGTCTCTGGTCATGGTCTCGTCTCCCGTTTGGCGTCCAGTTGGTTAAGCTTCTATAAGTTATAATCGACCGGATGGCTCCCCGTCAACAGGGGAACCGGGGAAATTCTGGAAAAGTTTTAGTAGGTCGAGCAGACGAAGTTGAGAACCGCATCCGAGACTACCTCGCTCGTAGCGAGTGCCCCGTCCACGTAGACGAACTCTACGCCCTGGCGTGGGTTGCTTCGGACGAACACAACCCCAACAGCCTCTGCGTGTTCCAGCTCTGTCCCCTCGAACTCAGAGCCGTTTGCCAACTTGATGGCTCGTGCCGAGATGACCATGTCGAGGGCTGCGGGGTACTGGGTTCCGTTTTCGAGTCGGTCTGAAAGGTTCATCTTTGAGTCTCCCGTTTGCGTGGCTTCGTTAACTTCTATAAGTATCCTATCGGCAACGATCTGCCACGTCAACAGGGTATCTGGAAAAACTTTCGAGAAACTTTTGAGACCCTGCGGGGGGTGCCACCTGGAGTGGTGGACCTGGACAGGTTGCATGCACCGCGATGGTGGGCCTTTTCGAGGCAGGGACTTGAGTCAGCGGTCCCACTTGTTGCATGCTTACGGTTGCGTACTCGCCAGCGCCGGGATTGATGCTCACCCCCGGCAGGGTCTCAACAAGATCGTCCTTGGAAGCAGGGAGCCATTCTAGGACCCTTTTCCAAAGTACCACTACCACAGTGGCAACAGGAGTCGAACCGCACTCAGCGAGTCGAGGGCATGCCGTATGCTCGACTCAACCACCGTTGCAACAGTGGGTGAATGCTCCGCGAGGATGTGTGGGCTCGAATTGCTTCTAGCCCCCTGTCCCCAAGGACGATCTTGAAAGTTTAGTTTGTGGGAGTCCCTCGCCCATCCAGAGCCTTGCCCGGTTTTATACGCCGGAGGTTTTCCACCGATACTTCAGGCTGACAACCCTTTTCTCGGCGTAGGATGCTCCAAGTGTCAGTCGGAGTGAGTCGCCTCGCTTTAAGTCGAAGGACCCTCACAAAATAAACTAAAGGGTCTGCGGTGTTAGGTTTCAGCCCTGCGTCTAATAGGGGTTGCCCCATGCGCCGTCAAACAAGCCTAACCCGCAGATCGACAACTCGCAGCATTCAGCTAGTGGTTGCCGGGTTTCTCCTAATGTTAGGAGATGGTGATTTCTTCAGTAGGGAGCCACCCGATCCAATTGGCTGTTCTAAAAAGCTTCGCTGGTTTCCCCTGGAAGCAGGTGGGGAAGCTCGTCTGCGAGACCGAGGTGAACTTCCCCTCGAATCTCTTGAGCCTCTCCTTGGTCCTCTTGGAGGCATTTGGTTTTGCTGTAACAATCATTGGTCTCTTCCTTAGTTGAATCGGGCGTTTGGTTTTGCTGTGACGGGCACAAGGGTCACCCGCTTGTCGCACATCGTCTTGTAAGCCTTCTTGATTTCGAGCGTTGCCTTGCGGTATTCGGCCAAGCAAGCTTCGACTTCCGCTTTGTTGTCGTTGACGATTGCGGCTTCGAGTCGGTCGTTGATTTCGGAAAGTCTCATGTTTGTGTCTCCCGTTTGCGTTGCGTTGATTAACTTATATAAGTAATCTATCGACCGGGATCTCATCCGTCAACAGGGATTCCGAGAAAGTTTTCAGCGGAGACAGGCTGCAAGACGTTTGACCCTACGTTTTAGGGTGTTTTCGTCCGAATTATTATCCAAAATAATATCGCAAAGATCTTTAGAAACGGTGTTTGAGACGCCGGATTCGGGCGGTTTCCGCTCTGCAGCGTCCACCCAGATCGATAAATCGAAGAGATTCTTCTCGCGGGCGTCGAGGAATTCGATGCGGTTGCGTATCCCCACGTACATATCGTGTTGGGCGAAGATCTCCCGCGTGAGTCTGGAGGGGTCGTCGGCGTTGTACGCGCAGATCATGTCGAACCATTCCTTGCGATGGTTGCCGCGATCCTCGAAGGCTTCCTGTGGAGTGTTGTAGCCATACTTGACTTTTAGGGCATCGAACAGGAAGAGTTTGCAGGCGAACATACTTGACGAATCGAAGGTTATGTCAAGTTCTTGTTCGAGCAGTTCCCCAACGGTGTCTTTGCCGTGGCGGGCGTAGCCGCAGATCATAAGTTTCATGCGACCAACAGCTTTCCCCAGAAATCCAAAAAGGATGCTTCGGCAAGAGGCGGGGTGAGTACCTGCGTGGGTGACGTGTGGACGAAGGACGTTGCCATCTGGCACCCTTCCCACTTCCATGCTCCGCTTCCCTTCATCAACAGTGCGGCCTCTGCTCGGCAGACGGTGTTGTCGCACTCCTTGATGATCTCCCAGTCGATCTCTTTTTCATCCACGGGGAGCTTCCGCAGTATGGCATCCATCAGAAGATTTTCGACCTCTCGAAAAGCTTGCATCGAGGGGTGGTTTTTAATCGGGCGGCACATGTCTCCGATATAGGCTTCGCCTGCGTCGTGCCAAAGGGCTGCGACCTGGGTGTCCCAATTGCCCCCGCGAAGTTTCACCTCCTGGGCAACGATCACCGAATGCTCGGCAACACTATAAAACCTCTCGCACTGCCCTCCGAAGCGGCAGAGCTTCGCTAGTGCAGAGACTATGTCGAGAAGATTCATGGTGTCAGGATCAGGGTTGAAGACGTTCAGGAACTCCCCTGAGAGAATGCTGATAATACCTTCGTCTTCGCACCCTGTTCTGTTGATCGCTAGATCATACTTTTCAATCATTTGTCAAGTCCTTGTCAATCTGTTCGATGATGGCTCCGATGTGGAGCGAGTTGCGAAGGGTCTCACCGTGTTGTCGGTGAAGGGTAACCGCGCAGATGTCTCGCTTAGATCGGTAGCCATGTGAGTGGGAGTAAGTATCTCGCGGGATCAGTGTACGAAAAGATTCTATCACCTGTCCACCCACGTCTTGCCTTTTCTGGTGGTGGATGTGACCAGTGTACCAGTAGCGATGTTCGCATCGCCCAGACTGCTCTCGCTTGTCTTCTGCCATGACTTTGTAGAGTGCCTCCGGCTTGACCTTGTGCCCATGGTGAACACCGATCAGATTGTTGCCGAATTCATACCAATGAAAACCATCAGGGCTGACGTCGATCTTGACTCTTGGATTCTTTTCGTAAGCCACTTCCAGACAGAGGTTGAGCATTTGCGAAGTCTGCTCGTCATGGTTTCCTATGGCGTTGATCACAGTCACCGTCTCATGCTTCTCAAGGGCAGCGTCGATCATCCGGCGCATAATCTGGATTCCCACTCGGGCGACCTTCGCCCATCGCCCATCTACGTCCAGGGGATTCTTTCCCCGCCTCGTGACGTTCTCAGGGGTGTCAGTGTGGAACCAGTCTCCGAGGTTGCAGATGACTGCCTCAGAGGTCTTAGGGGAGGCTTCCATCAGTCGGTCGAAACCTTCCGCGAATATCTTGTCAGCGATCTCGATGTCCCAGTCTTCTTCTGCGTCCTCGTGCCAGCAGTACAGACCAATGTGGGCGTCCCCGATTGGGTAGACGACCAGCTCGTCAGCGACCATCCCCTTTTTTGTGGGGGCAGGTCGCTTAGGAAGAGGGGTGAAGTCTAGGCAAACATGTTTTGCATATTCTTCAGCGAATTCCTTTAGTCGATCCATGTCGGCTGACGATTTTACCCACTGGGCCTTGACGTTACCGTCTTCATCGTATAGCGTTGAGGTGCCCTTAACATAGTGCGTTGATGGCACCGTGTGTGTCATGTCATGTTCAGGGCTGTGCCCCTGAAGGGCTGCTCGCTTTTTGATCCGGGATACTAACCCCCTGATCGTGGAGGTACTTGCGCCTACCTCTTTTGCTATTTCCGCATAGCTCATTTTGTCTAGTTTTTCAATGATAAGCCGCTGCTTATCCGTATTGCAAAAATCGATTAGACCGGCCATTATTACTCGTCCTCAGCAGAAGAAATTGTCGTAGGGTTTTCCAAGTCTGTCAGGTGGTTGAGGGTTTCGCCCTTTGCAAAATCCGACAACGACAGACGTATAACTTTGATTCCAAATTCTTTCAGTTCAGCCCTCAGCCTCTTGCCAAGGTTGGTCGCAGTCTTCCGAGAATCGCCTACAAGCTCTTCGTAGGTGAGGTTAGAGATAACCTGGGAGATAGCCGCAATTGCGAAGTCTTCGGCTGTATCATCGTAGTCGTAGCACTGCGTAAGCAACTGCTCGACGTCTGAGATTTCATAGATAAGAACCCCACGAAGATGTAGGACGAGTCCGTCCTTGGTCGTGAGGTTCTGCTTCGGCAGTCGTTTGGTCTGCCGCTTGATGGGGATGACCGTAGGAATGTCTGTGACTACCGGCCAATACCAGTGGATACCTGTTCGACCGAAGACCCAAGTACCGTTGTCATGCTTGACAACTCGCACCTTGGACCCCCATCGCCACTTTACACCTTCCTGCGTTGTGTTCACGATCACAAAGTGTGGGATGAACATTACGAGAAAATCGTAGAGTCGCGTCAGGACTGGGAACAGCTCTCCCATAAATTACCCACCATGATTAAAGGGTCCGTTAAGTCCCCTATTATATCGGTGGTTTTTATGCCGAATCCAGAGCAGTTTCTCCGCATATTAGGAGAACTCAAAAATAAAGGGGGAGGGGTCTTTTTTAGCGAGCGACGAAAAGAGAATGCCAGATTCGTAATTCAAACGGAGTGTAAAGTTGCTTGTGTGGCACTATTAACTCTCGACAGGGAATGCAGGGATTAGTCTTTAGATTCCATCTCTTCTTCTGCCACCGGCGCAGAGTCGTCTCGGCTCTTCTCAGAAGGGTGGAATGGTTGTGTTCCAAAGTCCCTGCCCTCTCTAGCAGCATCGCCATCTCCGCTCTTACTTGGAGACTTCCTTTTTGAGTAATCCCGAGCGTCCGCTGTGTTACCGTAGTTAAGCCCCTTGTCTGTGCAAAGGTAGAGGACTCCAACCAGTCGTGAGCGTCTGCTGGTCCCGGTAACGGATCGTATATATCCTTCCCGGAGCAGTAGTCCAAGAGGCTCCTGTAGGAAAGGTGATTGAGGGTCTTCAAGGCTGTATAAATATCGAATGTCGGAGAGTGCAAGTCCGTTAGGTCCACCATCTTTAATCCTCTTCAACAGTGCCCATCGGTTGACAGGCTTCTTAGGGGCGGGTACTGGTTTGTCAAAGCCGAGGTGATCCATCTCCAGATCCTCTTCGGCTAACTCTCGTCCCTCCTCTAGCTCCCGGCGAGACTTTCGCTCTTTAGGTTTAGCCTCGCGGGGAGAGAGGTGTACAAGTTCTTCGTGGGGATCATTCATCGATAGTCTTTCAAAGAGTAGAGGTTTTTTCTAGGCGTAAACGTAACGCCTAACAGGTAACCCTGTTCTATCCTTTTTCTGAGCGGTGTGTAGTGCGTTAGGCATGAGCAGCTATTTACTCTATGGTCGCTATAGGCTACTATCCAAACCCATTTGGTCAGGTTTCTAGGATTACTAAGGGGACTATCTTCCATATCTGCACAACCTCTTTTTTGACATGCCACCACTTCAACCTTCTGTATTGCTGGGGGCTACCCCAGCGATCTGTGGCATAATCCTCGGCGTCGATCCTGTCGTGAAAGTGGACGACCGGTTCACTGTCCGGGGATGGCTTCTTCTCCATCAGCTTGATTGAGTAAGGCACTTAATATCCTTTCTAATTCTTCGACTCGGGATTGAGTCTGCTCGACGTTGGCGACAAGGTCTTCGAGAATAGTTGCACCCATCGGGGTGAAGCCTGCATGGACATAAAGCTTGGCTTGCATCGACAGGTTCGACATGTCAAGTACGCCTTCGTGTGGCTTGAATTCTGTCGTCCCTTTCGTCCGCTCAGGCTGTCCCTTTGGCTCTTGGATTCGGGCGAGGTGTTTGTACCACTTGGCAAACAACTCGTTGCCTTGTCGTTCGTTGCTGTCGGCCCAGATCACCTGGAACTCGTCAGGGTCTTCGTTGGGGTCCAGCGTTAAACGGAAGAGGCAACCGTTCCACATGAAGCGGACGAATTCAGCAGTCTCCTTCACCGGCATCTGGAAGACCTTCAGGTCCCCGTTCTGCTTCTTCAGGAAGTCTACAAACATCTCCTTCATCTCGCGTGGCATTTCTGTCTTCATGGTCTCTAAGCTCTCTTAAAAGTTTGTTGTCAAGTTCGGCACCTCGCATGCCGTTGTTAAATCCGTTGAGCGCCATCCTAAACAGCTCACTGCTCAGACTCGCGGTAGATCCTAACGCCTGCCTCCCCTTCACTATCTCGTGGAGAGCATCCGCAAAGTCCTGGTGTTCCTTCGGGATCGTTACACTCACTCGCGTTCCCTTCCAGTTGTCGATCTTCCTCGGCATCAGGCTTCCACCTCTCCAGTGACTGTCGTAAAATGTTCTTCGCCATGTTGGCGCGAGATGTTCTAAATCCTTGCACCTCATTCATCTGAAGTGCGAGGGAATCTATAACATCACGCATCCAAAGTTCGTCGTCGTTGAGACGTATCTTAATCTCTTGCAAGGGATTCTCCTAGTCCTTGACGCTGGGATCTCCCAGGCCAAATTGGAAGTTGGTTGAGCGGCTCCCTCCGTACTCTCTGTGCTTGGCTATCTCTGCCCGGCACTTAGGGTGCATCCGATCTCCCCGGTTCTTTGAGTTAAGCTTGGGCTCCCCGCAGACTGGACAAATTCGAGTCATCACGGTGGGACCTTCGTGTAGCGTTTCCATCTCCGGCTTGCGGAGGAACTTATCTAGCAGGCTCATTTATTCTCCCCACCTGTAAGCTGTGTAGACCATCAAGGCTATGCTAGGGGGAACTACTAAGCATAGAGTCACTAGAGGTACAAGTGCAATCTGCTCGGGTGTAAGGTCCATAATCTTCTCCTAATAATAGGACTGCGCCCCCGAACCAAATGGCGGTAAAGTTTCAGGGGCACAGTCAGGGTTTACGAAATGTTGCGGATCAGGCGAGCCATGAACTTCCGCATGTTAACGATCAGGTTCGGCAGGTCCTCGAAGTGGACGACGTTCTCTTTGCCGTACATCTTGTCGGAATTACGAACCCCGTCGATTGCGATTTGCAAAACGTGGAAGCCGTCCTTGCGGCACTGGTCAACCGACAACTTGGTTGCGTCCGTAGCCGACATTCCACCGAAGTGGCCGCAGGGCTCACCATCGCTGACAACGATCAGCAACTTCTCGAACTTGGGATTGCAGAACTTCTTCATCTCATGGCGGGCACAGTTGATCGCCACGTAATCGTAGTTTCCGCTGCCGGGATCGTAAGCTGCGATGCTATGCTTGTGCGGGTTGTTCTTCCCGTACAGGTATGTAAACATCGTATCGTTGTCCCCGCCGCCTCGACCCCACCCACCGGTTGTGTGGCTGTAGATCTCATGCTCGATGCTAGGCAAGCCAACGAGGCACTCGTGGAGAAGGACACCGATGCACATTGCGTACTCGGCCTTTCCCATGCTGCTCATGCTAGGATTGTCGTAGCACGAACCCATAGATCCGCTCTCGTCGAGCAGGATGCCCACAGAGAGCCCTCGGGCCGACTTTGTGACTTCCTGCTTGCATATTCGCAAGGCACGCTTCTTCAAGCCAGGGTTGGCTCTGTGCTTGAGTTGAGCCTCTTTGATCATGTGAAGCTTACGTCGGTCGATTCGCCCGTTTGGCTGCTCGGTGATGTTGAAGTTTCGGCTACCTGTTCGGTAAGAGAAAACCTTTTTCATCCGGTTGATGTGCGGCTGCATCAGAGCGAGGTAGTTCTCGTACTTCGCTGTCAAAGCAGACGTAGGTTGCGGATGAGAGATCACAGTCCCGGCAGGAGACGAGCCCTTCTCAGGTTGCCAATCAGGTCCTCGCTCGACTCGGTTCGCAGTTTGCTTACCCGACTCTTCAGATTGCTTGGCGTCCATCGGTGAGGAAACGTCGTCTAGCTTCTTCATCATCTGGATCATGTCCTGCATGGTGAAGCTGCCGTCCATGATTCCTGCTTCGACCAAGTCAGCGAGTTTCTTGTTGAGCTTCTTCTGAGTCTTCTCGAACTTTTCGATAGCTCGTTTCTTCTCGCTGTCCTGCGAGGAGTCACCCGACTTCTCAGCATCTTTGTAATCCTCCAAAGCAGACTGGTGCTGCTTGACTAGATCGTCGATGCTTTTCTGGGTAGCTTCCTTCGCTTGGGCGTTGCTGCGAGCCTTACGCTCTGCGTCTAGGCGATCCTGGATCTCTTCCGAGGTAGGACCAGCTTTTTGCTCCTGGGGGCTCTGCTGGCTCTGCTGGCTCTGCTTGCCGCCTTGCTGTTGCTCTCCACCTTGGGAAGGTGCAGCGTCTTGGCCTTGGGCCTCGGTGCCATCGTCGTTGGAGGCTTGACCATCACCTTGGGAGGCTTGGCCTTGACCGCTCTGACCTTGACCGCTCTGGCTCTCGCCACCTTGACCACCTTGACCTTGACCCTCTTGGCCTTGACCTTCCCCATCGGAACCTTGACCACCCTCACCGGCTTCACCTTCGCCAGCTTCGCCTTCAGGTTGCCCCTCGGGTTGTCCTTCTGGTTGCTCGCCTTGAACCTTGCTCTTAATGTCTTCGTCAGACATGTCCAGGAGATCGTCGTATTCCTTCAGCAGGAACTTGTAGTAGTCATGGATCTTCTGACCGTATTCAATCACCTCGTCCTCTGTGCGAGGGAGGTGCGGGAACATGCCACGAAGCTCGTCGAAGACGCAGTGGTTGGTGAGAGTCTTCCACTCTTTAATCTCTTTGGTTAGCAGGTATCCGCATCGGATAAAACCAAAGAAGATAGCGTTGATGCGGCTGACCTCGGGCTGCTCCTCACCCCAGTGGGCGATGCTGCTACCGAACTCTCGCTTCTCGAAGAAGATCCGCTTGATCCCATGGTAGTAGGGAGCAAAACCAGGGGAGTGCAACTTCCCTGCGGCTTCGATACGCTCGTCTTCAAACAGACCAGTGAACATCGAAAGAATCGGCTCGGTGCCGTCCCACTGCTTCATCTTTAAGAAGAGCTTGCGGGTCTCGCGGATGTGGTCTGCTTCATGGAGACCTAGGCCAAGGTAGAGATCGAGAACCTCCTCACTGGAGGCAATCTCGAACGGCACTAGGTCCATCAGGATGAAGGGCTGCTTCCACTTTCCAATGTCGCGGAAAGATGCTGCGGCCCCTCCGATCTCTCCGAGGTGCGCGAATTCAACCGGGCAGTTTCTGGGGAGACCATGAACACGTAGAAGGTTGACGACGGCGTTGCGAATCATCGCAAGGTCCATCACCAACTTGCTTTCGTTTTTGGGGTCAAGCTTGTACTGCTTGCGTGACCACTTGCTGGAGAACTGGTTGCTCTCTGTTGCTTGGTCTTCGTTGTAGAAGTTACCAGCAGCTTCGTCGAAGAGGTCGCCGCGACCATCGCGTTGATCCTTGATTTTGTCGAGTGTATCGAACCAGCTTCGTTTCTGCTTTTTCGCCATTTGCAGAGTTCCTTATGTTGGGGAGTGTTTCTCAGATTCTTAAAATGTACCAGGGTCGGAATATTACGTCAAGGGGTCCTTGGTGATAAATCCATCTTCCTTGGCGAAAAGGGGTTTCGCCTTTAAAGTATGCTCACATTCGTTGTCATCGCTGAACCGATTCTGGAAACAAGGGCAGGTGGGCTTACCTCCTTCGGTGAGTGTCAAAGTGTGGATTAGCCTCACCTCTCCAGCAATACACTTGGAGGCTATCACAAAGGTCTTGGGATCACCCTTTTTGGTTTTGGTCCTCTTGACTTGGTAGACGGTGCAGTCCTCGGCAGGGACCTTGAAGAAGGGGTTACCCTGCCCATGGTTTACCCGCTCGGCTAAGTCTGTGAGGACTTGGGACTCATAACCCTCTTGGGTCTGCACCCTCGTCTTGCCGCAGGTAACTTTGACTTCGGACGTCCATCCGGGCTGATCTAGCACTAAGGCATAGTCCGTAGTGTCAGGAAAAGCCCCGTCCGTAACTTGGAGACGAGAGCCGGGAAACTTAGCTACTAATTCTTTTCGATTCATGGTAATCGTCCTTGTGCGAGGGGGTGTTTTGATGTGTGTTAAATAAAGAGGGAGAACCGGCAGGAGACCAATCGAGACCGATCCCCCCTCCACCGATTCTTACTTGCGTTTCTTGGCACCACCTTTGCGTTGCACCAACTGTCGGAGCTGGGTCTGCTCGGAGGAGTCACCCCCGTCAGCCTCGAACTTGTTGATAACGGAACCGGACAGAGCCATCTCGTAAGGCATCCCTCGACCGACAGCAGTGCCTGCCGCGAGAAGCATACGAGTCGAGATTGACTTGGACATGTCGCCTTCCTCATGGAGCTTACGTTGCTCCCCAGCAAGGTCTACGAGCTGGTCTGCTGATGCAGGTTTCAGTCCAGGGCATCTCTTCAGGAGAATGTCCTTTTCCTTATCCCTTGGTGCCCAAGTCATGTGGATGTGGAAGTCGAATCGCTCGATCAGAGCAATGTCCAAAGCTTCCGTTCCAGTGTACTCCATCCCGATGTTCGCCGTGGCGAAGAACGAGGTACGCTCATGCTTGTGGATGACAGGGCAGTTCTCGTCTTCGTCGATGGCGAGGTAGCCTTGGTTGTCCAGGAGAGGCAACAGAATGTTCTGGGCTGCTCCAGTCTGATCGCGGCTGATCTCGTCCAGGAGAATCATCCCCGGCTTCTGGATCGCTTGGGCAAACCGAGACAGGTTATGGATCGTGCCATCCACGTTGGCAGTCGTGTTGCCGATGATCGCACTTCGCGGATCTTGCATGGCACCGAAGTTGACCGCAGTCAGAGGGGGCATGCCACAGAGTCGTGAGACATAGTAGGCAAGCTCCGACTTACCGCAACCGGAAGGGCCAGTCACGAGGACTCGACAACCATGCAAGGCACAGTAGACAGCCGTTAGCCAGTTCTCCGGAGTGACGAAGAAGGTGGAAGGGGCGGGTCGTTTTACCGAGGCCCAATCCTCTGGCTTCACCAACTCGTAACTCTCTTCGTCTTGCTGCTCGGTCGTCTCGGCGTAGGTGGCGAAGTCAACCGCAAGAGTCTCCTCTTCCGAAACAGTCTCCACCACTATCGTGACCTTGGTCACAGGGTCAACCTTCTTACCGGCTTGCTTGACCTGCGTGGACTCCAACGACTTTGAAGAGTCGCTTGATTTCTCACACTCGGCGTGGATACGAGCAGGGTTGATGTACCGAGGGTTGTCGGGATCGACCTTAACCTTGGGCATGTTGCCCATCGTCAGGAAGTCCAACAGAGCGGAGGCTCCCAGATCGGGAAGCTCAGGGTGGACAGCGTGGACTACCGCACCTTTGCCTAGCAGCATAATGTGGGTGAGTGTTTCTTCCCCCGTCCACTCGATGGGGGTCTCACTGTCGAAGAGGACAGGAACAGGCTTGCTTCGCGAGCCCTTCTCTTTACGCTCGAAGCCTTTATCCCAGACCGTTACATCGTCGGTGATGCAGGTGGTGTGGCGGCAGACGCTGTCGTCTGCGAAACGGTACTCGGTGCAGTTGCACGAGAGCTTCCCGTCATCGGCGTTGCGTTCGACAACGGAAGTCGAGCGGACTTTGTTGTCAGTGATTTGGTAGAACTTGAACTTGTTTGCTTCAGTCTGAAGGGCGATGTTGTAAGTAGTGGTCGCCATGGTAGTTGGTCTCCTGGGTAAAGTGGGGTTCGTTTCCGTCGATGTCTAAAACCTACCAGAGTCGGAAGTTTATGTCAAACGGTGTTTTCAAGATTTCTTTGGTTTGCTTCCAGAAAGATGCCGATAGTGCCTTGTTTCCGGGGTAAAACGACCGTAAAGAATCCAAAAATAACATCCTCGGGTACATTCTTTATCGGTATGTGCATGTCGATAAGTTTAGTCCAATCTGCATCTTCTGGGATTGGAGGTGCGTCTGCTGCAATGAAGTCTTCGAGTACAATGTGGACCGTCTCTAGAATGCACTCCGCGTTTTCGCCGGAGACGCCATCCACAAAAGAACAGTCGCGTTGATCTAGTAGCTTCACATGGGAGCAGACCTTCTTATTGAAGAATGCTCGACAGGTGCAGGTCCTGTCTTTGATGACGTGGATGTCTTCGCGGTTAACGATGCCATCTCTTACCTTTAACTTCTCGCAGAGGACTTTGTCCGACTTCTGTTTGAAAAGGTAGAAAGGTTTGTTGCTGATCTCGGACACGAGTAGGGCTAGGTCATTCATCTTGCTACTCCCCGCCAATTCCAAAGACCCTCAAATCCTACGTTTTTATAAAGTCTCTTGTATGGAATTAGAATTAGAACTTCCTCTGTACGTTGGGGGAACCAAGGTCCAGGTTTCTGCTCTTGGTAATCCCTAATCGTCTTGGCGACGTGGGTCTCCACCCAACGAAGATGTTCGGGGGATGTTGCTTGGGAGCCTTGGAAAAAACCTCTGCCTTGTTTTGAATACTTGACAAAGACGAAAGACTCATTCCAAGAGGAGATAACTCCGCTCTGGGGCTCGGGGTGTTTTTTAGTAGGAGGGTTGTAATAAACCTTCCTCCCTACGTCTGTGTAGTTCAACTCCTTTCCCTCGATCTCTATCACAATGGTCTCCTAGAAAATGACCCTGCAGCCGAGGGGATTAGCCAAGGCTGCAGAGTCGCAGCACAAACAAAACAACGAGAAACGTAAGACCTCTTCTCAGATCCTACCCAAGTCGAAAGTGGAGGGCTTGCACCTCCGCAGGTTATTGCAAACTACCTGCTGCCTGTGACGACCCTCACCGGATTGGACCTTCCACAACTCTCGATGACTACTCTCGACCTTTCGGGTTCCACCTCGGGACTTAGCGAGAGTATCGTTGGAGGCTACTCACTTTTTAATGTTCTCCTTATTCAGATATGAAAGAAACAGGGGCCGATTCGGGAGGTCCTACAAGCCTCGTCAGGTTGCGGTATCACCCCAGGTTACGTTTCCTGTGCCCCATGAAAGTTTACTCAACAGAGGCAGTCTCTGCTGCGTTGTCAAGTTCCTGGATCTTCTTGATGTGATCCTGGGTTTCCTGGGTGTTGACCACTTCCAACTTGCAGTTGTAGGCAGTCTCGACCATGGCGATGGCTTGATCCAATCGCTGGAAGTAACCGGTTGAGCCACCTCCCGCTCCGGAGAGAAAGTCCGCAGCAAGCATGTTCAGTTGCTCGCCTGGGGCATCGCTCGCACAGATCGTACCAGCTTCGTCAAGAGCCTGCTTGACCGTCTCAGCAATGGACTGGGAGACGATAAAGGACATCTTGATTGGCTTGTCGTCCAACCCCGTCTCAGGGACGGTGACAGGATCTGGCTTTGCCAACTCTTCGACAGCCTCTTCGGGCTCAAGATCGTCTCGTCGCATCGCACGAACCATCGCACGAATGTCGAGGATAATCATGTTCTTCGTGATGTCCAACAGGGACATGACGTTGGACTGATCGACGACCGGGAGCAGTTCCTTGGCAATCGTCCAGCGTAGCTCGCGGAGAGCTTCGAGGGGGATCGTCAAGTCGATGACGAACTTCTTATAGATCTGGGCGAGCAGATTCGCCTTGGTCGATTTGATCTTGAGTTCACGCTCGGCGTAATCCTCAAAGTTCTTGTAGCTGTCGCCAGCTTCGTCTTGCCAGTCCTTCCAGTAGCCGTTGTTGCGGCACTCATAGAGGGTCTCAGCTAGAACCATCTGGAGCTTGTCGCTTCCAGCTTGGGCAGCGGTTGAGATCTGACGGAAGGTATCCCGTCGCTCTTCGGGGGTCATGTCTTCCCGAATCATCGGGCAGAACACAGTGGACGTTTCGTCCCAAATACCCATCGCAGTCGTCTCGACTGTGACTAGCTCTGTGGACTCAACATCGGGGGTAGCATCTTGACTCATGGTAGTCTCCTGGTAAATGTGGGCTCTCCTAACATTAGGAGAAGAGTGGTAATCTTTCCGGGTATGGCTCTAATTTAGCGACTCTCTCGGATCTCGTCAACCCGAATTCCGATAAATCCTGGTTTTCCTTGTCGCCACCGTATTTTACGGCACTGAAGCTCCACAACTTGACTATCGTCATTTAGGAGGATTTCCTTTAGCGAGTCCAGCGTTGGTTTACAAAGATTATCTAGATCCGTCTTTTTGTCAAGGTAGGTCCAGGTGAAAGGGGGTTTGGCTGCTAGAGGGAAGGGGAAGCAGAACACGATCCGGACTCGTACCAAACCGGAGATAGTAACCTCATTAGGCATAGAGTCTTCAAACTTCTCGCAGAGGTCCCGGATGTACTTCTTCTTTTTGGGATCTGTATAGGCTCCTCCCCTGCCGATTCGCACCGACTGTTTTGCCTGGGGAGTCTCCTCGGCGTAGAGGTAGTGGCGTTCCAAGACTTCGTAGTCTTTATGCCAGTTGTCAAGCATGTCGAGTGGTAGCATCTTCAAGCCTCTAAGGAAGTTCGTGTAACCAAGGGAGGTCTGGATTGTTAGTCTGCTGTTCGATTGTCCAATCCCGAAATTGACCTGCTGCATACTTGTTGAAACAGGGTCCACACTGCGGGCACTTCTTTGCTCTGTTGTCCGAGGCAGAGGTGCAGGGCGCACCTGACACAGGGAGGGTTCTAGTTTTGATCGCGTCCCAGATAAGATCACACTTTCCTTTGACGATGTTCCAGTAGGAAGGGTCCCTCTCGTAGAGGATCGACTTCATCGTCATCTTGTCCCGGTTGAGAAAAAGGAAGACGGTCTTTCGGTTCCCTGTCACCTTCTGGTAGGTGGCGGCTTGCATCTTGTGACCATCGGTCAAAGAGCTAACGTCGGTCAACGAGGAGTAGGTGTGGTCGTTCGTTGTTTTTATTTCGAGGTCGGCCTCGTCCCCTGGATCAATATCCCAGATCTGCTCAAAAAAGCTGTGGGGGTTCTTCCGCACTTTGTAAAGGTTATCAGAGAGGAATTTCAATCGGTCGAGCGAAACAATTCCATCACCCTTTCCTGAGAGTCTCTCTTCTTCGAGGTAAAACTTGGTCTCCACAAACCTCCAAGGTTTAGTCTCCCGACTTGCGTATTGAGAGACTGCGGATACTGCGTCTGGATGGTAACCCTCAACGAGTTGGTTAGTAACAGTGTGCTGCCACATACCCTTTAACACGCCCATCGGTCCCAGGATGTGGTCCTGGAAGAACTCGTGCATGAATGTGCCGCTGTCCATCATCAGCATGTTCTTAAACTCGGGTGGGCTTGAGAACTGGGGGTTCCAGTAGTTGAGTACGAACTCCCGAGGGCAAACGTAACCAATCCCCGAGGGGTAGAGTCGATCTCGCGTTCCTACCCTGCCGGGGAACACCTTCGAGAATGCGCGAATAGCATTGGGGAAGTTCGTGTAGATCTTAGGATTTCGCAGCTCCTGTAGATCGGCTTTCATCTTGTCTGCAGCTTTGAGTGAATCAAGGATTCCCATCTTGTGTTTCTACCTTTCGGAGCTTCCTAAGCTCTCGTCTGTATTCTTTGGGTAAGTATTCTCGTTCGAGGATCTCAGGATCAAATCGGGTCCAAGACTCTCGTAGTGCTTTGGTCCTTACTCTGCGTAAGATCTTTCCGTCCATCCAGATACATTCGTAAAGACCCGTCTGGTAATTGTAAGTTGGAATCTGGGACCGGTGTTTCAAAAGTCTCCAGGCTCTAACTTGGTGTCGGTTTGAGTAGACAGACCAGTCGTAGAAGATCACTTGATCAAAGACTAGCCTCCCTTCGTTGTCGTAAAAATGGTTGACTTCGATTAACCCTACGGTGTCTTCAAGGGCAACATTCTCGTTAGGCTGTAATGCAAAAAATAGGAGTAGTGCAGCCATGCGTCTTACTCATGTCGTTACATATAACCAGTAAAAATCTGTGTAAATCTTTGCGTCCGCATACAGAATCTTTACTGGTACTATACTGTGTTCAAGAGGTAAAGGATTCCTTAAATTATACCACCTTCTCCAGTATTGTTTACAGTTATTTGTTCGTCTCATTCTTCACGGTGGACGTAGGCCCATTTTAAGCTAGGGAGTATACAAAAGGTTCGGTAGAGTCTCTTGAAGGGGACTACAATCGTAGTAGTGCCTGACTGCATCTGCCGCCACTCGTAGTAGTATTCGCTATTCATCCCCAAATAACTCCGCGAACTTATCAAAGGGAATGCACACCCACTGCTGCGGAACAGTGTGGGCATGCTTTGCAAATGTAAAAACAAAGGCGGGGTCTTTGCTCTCCTGGCTTGCCTCCCTGCAGATCTTCACGAAGTCAGAAGCGTTAAGTGTCAGACGATCCCCTAGGGTCTCTTTGGAATCCAAAACGAAGTCGTCTATCTGGACGTCTCCCTTCTTGTCTCCCGCTCCTGACATAGGCACCCGCTTGCCTCCCAGGTCATCAGCTATCTGCTGCTCCGTTTGGAGTGTCTGGGCTTTGACGCTCTGGCGTCTCTTCTTGCTTCCCATTTGTGACTCTGCCACAATTCTCTCCTATTATTAGGCGAAGGGTTCTACACCCACTATCCCAGTCTCGCCAGTTTCGGTTACAAGCAGATTCACCCACTTCTTATCGTGGATGTCCCAGACCCTAACTATCTGGTCTACCTCCACTTTCTCCCATGAGTGGTCTTCCCACCAGCAACCCCTTCCGCTTCCTCTATAAATCTGTATTGATCTAACAGAGGCTTCTTGGGGAAAGGGTAAGAAGGGTAAGGTAACTCCTACAATTGCTGCGGTTAAAAAACTTCTTCTATTTACCATGGGTCTGCTCCAAATGCCATTACCACATCCCGCCATACTCGACGCATGAAGTCAGGGTCGGCTTCGAGCTTGTCAATGAAGTCTCGCTTGATCCGAAAGTTGGTGCTTCCATAGTTCCAACCTGACTTCGGGTCTTTCGTAAGCATACCATGATCCGCGCAGAGCTTCACGATAACGGCAGCGTTATTCACTTTGCCTTTGTCGTCGCCCTTTAGAGCCATGGTGAACGTGTGTGTACACTTTGGTGTGAACGTCTTGTTCTTATTCATCACACCACCGTAGATACCCTCCCCGAATTCAGTTTTGGAATCGTCCTGGACTTGGGCAGGTTTGCAGTATTCGATGATAGCTGCGGCGAACCTTTGCCCCTTTCCATTTGGCAAGGTACGGTTGTCTCCGTACATGATCCCCAGCTTCTCCCGGAACTGGTTTAGCGCGAGGACACAAGGTCCGCTAACACCGTCTTGGGTTGCCTTTGCGAGAGCAGCATTCCACTTGCGCATGGCTTTGTTGGTCAGTCGGGCACCGAGGCCCATTTGCCAATCTTCGCTCGAACTTTCGTACTCCTTGTCAGGAGTCATCGCGGCAATTGAATCGACGATGATCAAATCGAACACCCTCTGCTCAATCGCTTTGGTGACTAGGTCTACCGTTTGCTCTGCCGAAGCAGGTACAGCAATCGAGTAGTTCTCCATGTCCCAACCGTTGAGTACAGCCCAGTCCTCGTCAAAACTATTCTCCACGTCCACGAACAAGGCAGTCCCTGGAGTGAACTCCGTAAGATCCTTGAAGTGTGATTTGTGTACGTGCGTAGCTTTGTCGTATTCCTTGACTTGCTCTGCGGCTTTCAAGCAGCGAAGAGTTTTACCACTGGACTCGGCTCCCGCGATGATGTTGATCCTAGAAAAGGGCCAACCTCCTCCCGTTGCTCCGTCCAGCCCAACGAACCCCGTACACAGTCGTCGAAGGTTTCGGTTAGCTCCGGGAGATTGAATAATCCCGGCACCAAAACCATCGTTGACTGACGCACGAAACTCGTCGAAAGTCATCAAAGGTTTTTCTTTCTTTGCCACTAGGCGCTCGCTTTGTCTTGACGGAATTGCTTGCATGCTGAAACTTCTGTGCCCATTTTGTCATCGACAAAGGCTTTTGCAGCAACGTAAGCAGGGGATAGTTCTTCGACGGGGGTGGGAAGTTCTACTTCTACCGAGATCTGAACAGACTCGTAGTTCCCAAGGTTGATCGTCATCCGGGAACCTGCCCTAACCTTTGCTAAAGGTACACCAGGATAGGTCTTGACTTCGATGACTTCGACGTCCGTATCTTCCTTCGTAACAACTGCACCTTCCTTGTACGTGCGGGAGATTTCTAAGAGACCCTCGGAGGTTCCTTTGTCAGTAGTTTTTTTAGCCATTAGCTTGGTCCTTAAAGTTCTGGGAGTTATAGAAACGAAGACGCTTGTTTCCAAGTGCTTTCATGTAGCGAGTATTCCAAACAGGATCGATGATCAGGAGGTTCTTTTTTCCTGAGTCTTTACGTTGGATTCGTCCAACCACCTGTTCAATGTCCCCGGCGGGTGTTGCCAGGAATAGTGTATCAAGTGAGGGAATGTCTGTCCCCTCTGCCATCTTGTTAAACGTGGCGAGTACGATCTTCTTTGACTTGGACTCTTCCAGCTCTGCGGCCTTGATCGTTCTGCCTTCGACCTTCCCGGCATAGTAGCCCACGTCGGTGAAGCCTTGAGTCTCTAACATCCTCCTGATAGTTGCGAGCTGGTCCGTTCGGTGGGAGCAGACAAGGGTGTGTCTTCCTGCACTTGCGGAAGTCAAAATCTGGGAGACCAGCCAGTGGGTGTAGGCTGCGTCCTCTGAGATGGTCGTGACCCATTTCGAGTGATTGATTCCCCCTCCATGGAGCTTGAACTGGGAATCCCTTAGATGGGTCTGCCAAGGGATCTGGACGTACTCAGCCGGGAGGCTCTTCACCTTGGTCGTGTGGACGACCGGTCCAATGTGGTGGGTCCAGACTTCGTCCATCCCATCCTTGCGTCGGAATGTGGCAGAGACTCCTAGCCTGTATCTCGCGCAGGGGGACGATAGAGCTATGCTGAAAGTCTTGCAGGGAAAACGGTGGCACTCATCATATATAAGCATCCCGAACGTCTCCCAGAAGCCCACAGGGATGCTCTCGCGACGAGCCCAGAGGGTCTGCGCGGAGGCTGTGACCATGTGGTGCCCTTTGTAATCCCACTCGTCTTGGCAGACGTTGCCGACTGAGGCTCCGAAGAAGTCTTGGGCTGTGTCCTTCCACTGCTGGGCGAGGTCGGTCTTGGGGACGACAACCAGGGTGGGGGTATTCATCTGGGCGGCTACGGCAGTACCCATCACGGTCTTCCCAGAGCCGCATTTGGCCTCTAGTAGCCCTCCATAGCATCCCATTCGGAAATGTGACAGGAGGCTCTTTACGGACGCCTCCTGGCCTTCTCGCCACGATCCCTTGAACTGCGGCCAGACTCGGGGACGGTTGAGGGTCATATCCCGGAGTTTCAGATCCAATTCTCGGGCGTAGGCCCACTCGCGGGGAACACCAATCAGACCTGGACGGGATTCGTCGAAGAGTTCAATCTCCTCGTTGGTCCCCTCGGGCATGAGGGTAAGTCTCCGCTTGATCCGCTTCAAAGGGAGTCCCTCCTTAGCAAGCCAGAGCATTCGGTCGTAGTCGGCTTTGATGGTCATTCAATCACCCAGAGGTGGTGGTCATCGGGAACAAACGTAAGTGCAAATTGTCCACTAGCAGAGCCCGTCGCTCTTACAAGCCAACCATCTGGAACCCACATTCTATGCGTGGAGGCTGTGACTGCCTCCCACTTGCATTTGTTAGCCATGTATTCTCTCCTCTGCTATTTTGAAGTAACCGGTGTCAAGTTCAATTCCGATAAAGCTTCTGTTGGTGTTTAAGCAGGCCACTCCGGTCGTGCCTGATCCCATCGCGAAGTCGAGGATAGTCTCTCCCTCTTTGGTGTAAGTCTTTGCAAGGTACTCCATCAGCGATACGGGTTTCTGCGTGGGGTGTACCTTACCACTGTTTGCTTCCCACTTGCCTGTGATAATCGTATCGGGATTCCTGTGGGTGTAGGTGCGGGTCTTCTTATCGGAGCCGTTCGTGTTCATCTGGTAGGCCGACTGCTTCCCCTTCTTCCCGTAGTTCTTCACCGTTACCGGCTTGTTTCTTTTGGTCATCTGCGGATAGTAGTTTAGCTTACCCTTCCCAAAAACCAAAACGCTCTCGTGCTTATTCATGGGCATGATCTTCGCGTTGATAAAGTTGCGAGGGATATGCTTGTCCCACACCCAATCATACTTGAACTTTTTGAGGTTGCTGTTGACGAGTATGCTGGTGAAGGGTTGTCTCGCCATTAACACAATCGCCCCTTTGGGTTTTATGACTCTCTCCAACTGCTCCCACATCGGCCCGAGGGGGATAACAACATCCCACTTACAGGCTGTTGTGCCATAAGGTGGGTCGGTAAGGACCATGTCAACGGAATTATCAGGGAGCGTCTTCATCACCTCGATGCACTCGCCTTGTCTTAGGTCGATCATTTCATCTCGTTCCAGTTGGCTACAGTCTTAATGTCGGCTCTCACAGGAACTGACATCTGGACAGCATGTTCAAGGTGATAGACAACATCCTTTTTGACCTTCGCTTCCATCCCATGCTTACACTCTACGACAACCTCGTCGTGAATAAAATTAACAAAGTACGCATCGGTGTTCCAGATCCCTTCGTCGATCCACTGCTGCCGGAGGTTGACCAACGCGATGGCGATGTATTCAAAGGCTGCGGATTGGATCGGGAAGTTCACAAACTGGTTGAAGCAATGCTTGAAGTGTTTCTTCAATTCCTCGCGGGTGATCCTTCTCTTCCTGCCGAAGATGTTGGTGACAACTCCATCGGTGTTAAGAAGTCTCTTCATGCGTTGGTGGTATCTCTTCACCCCGCTGTATGTGTTGAGGAACTGCTCGACAATGTCGTTCCATTGCTGCTCAGAAAAGTCTGGATACTCATACCACATTCGGCGTCCCGAGGCTGCGTAGATCAGAGAGAAGTTGCACTGCTTACCGTAGGACCTGTTCCCTTGGAGAGCAGAGACTTGGTCGGTGGTTTGCTGATGAAGATCTAGTCCATGCCAGAATCCATTATCTTCATCTTCGTACACTCCGCAGTTGGGGCAGGTGTGTTGGATAACGATGTTAGATCCCGAGGCTCCACAGCTCTTGCACTGCCAGTCGGTATACGCCTTGGTAAAGCCAGGGTCCCCCGTCACATGGGCACATACTCGCAACTCGATCTGAGAGAGATCGCTCACGATCATAGAGAAGCCGTCTCGTGGGACGAAGCCTGTACGAATCGAGAGGTCGTCAAAGATCTTGTCGAGTCGTGCGGGTTGGTTCTGGAGGTTAGGGTTGGTATTCCGCGTTCGTCCTGTGAGGGAGATTAACCAGAAGTTGGAGTGTATCCGGCTGTTCGGATCATCCATCGCCATCCGGGAGAGAGGTTCGACGTAGGTGCCGATCATCTGGGAGGCTGTTCGGAACTGTTTGATCTTGTGGGCGACAGGGTATCGTCGGGAGAGTGTGTCCAACGCATCTGCGTCAAGCTTCCACCACTTCCCTGTTGGCACCTTATCCAACCCTCGGGTCGAGTATCCCAGCTCATCAAAAAGTCTGACCGACATCTGGGGTCCGGACTTGATGTTCACGTTTCCTATCAACTCGTGGATTTCGGTTTCGTATTTGTCTCGGAGTTTCTGATAACCGTGGAGCAGCTCTCGGGCTCGGTCGAGATCCCAATAGAAGCCCACGTACTCTAAGTCGGAAACCACCAAGAGAATCCTCATTCGGATCTTGATGAAGTTACCCCACAGACCCTCTCGCACGATCATTGGCTTGAGGTGTTTGTAGAGTTTCAACTCCCAGTAAACATCGTCCTTGGCATAAGCCTCGAACGTCGCCCCTCCGGCTTCCCAGGCAGGCATGTAGCTCTGCATTTGGTAACCGAATATATCGAGGACCAGATGCTCCAACTTCATCTTATTCTGCTGGCGGTTTTCGTCGAGAAGGTTGTAGCCGATCATCGGATCACGAATCCCATTGGGGTACTCGTGGGAGTCGATAATGCCGACAGCTTTGAGACACTTGAGATCGTACTTAGCGTTGTACGCGATGGCTTCAATGTCGTCGTCGGGGAAGAGGTTTCTTATCACTTCCCGGATGACGGTCATGTCAGTCAAATAGACGGTGATCTCTTCGGTAGCAAACCCCATACCATGGAGCTTAAAATCAGTAGCCGAGAGATTGGTATCGTGGGCATGTTCTACATCGAAGCAGAACATTTTGTGTTTTCGCGCAGAGGCGATTAGATCTTGTGCGGTGTACATGGCAATCCAGCAAGAGAAAAGAAAAACCCCGCTCTCCTAATAATAGGAGAGGGGGTTTGACTGAAGGGTTTAGTAGCTTACCTGTTGTCCACCGGCTGGTTGACCGGGAGGACCTTGGTAACCACCTTGACCTTGCGGCGGCTGCTGATAACCACCTTGTTGTCCACCACCCTGGTTGCCTCCACCTTGGAAGTTAGTCTGTTGAGCGTTCGCCAATTCTTTCATGGCTTCCTCAACTTTCACAGGATCTGGAGCGATAAGATTCGCCCAGTCGTGGACAGCGTTGTCAGGGTACTGGGCCAGATCGACCATTCCCTGGAACGAGAAATCATCACCAGTCTTAGGAGACTGGTTGTCTCGGCTGCGGAAGATCTTGAAGTGGGCTCCGCGAAGGGAGTGACCCATCGACTGAAGCTCTTGCATCTTTCGCTCGAAACGCTCCATCACATTTTGCTTGAAGCAGATGATCGTCTTGAAGTTGTTGATTAACCCCTGCTTGGATTGGAATCCAGTGCAGTCGATAGCCGACATCATCATCGCTTTGTAGCGACGTCCATCTTGTGCAGTCTCTGCACGTTGACACATAGGACAAGGAATCCCCAGCGGTTGCAAGCAACTGTAGTAGTGCTTGAATCGTTGGGCACCTTCCCCGAACTGGGGATTGTGTTCAAAGACAATGATGGGTCCACCTTGGGCGGGAGCAACGCCCCACTCCGTTAGGAAGATCACATCTTTGGACTCACCCTGCTTTATATAAAGACGATGGATCTCGTCCTTAAAATCTGTTTGGTCAGGGTTTGTCATGTCCTGTTGCATCCAATCCGGGGCTCCCGTACCAGCCTGTGGTTTCTCCGTATGTTGCGGAGTAGCTGGGGCTGCGGCGGGGGGAGTGGATACTGGAGCAGAAGGCTCCGGGGTTTGACCTGCACCAGAAAGGTAAGCAGGTGCAGCAGACTGCGGTGGGGTTTCATCTGGTTTGCCCATTGGGCTCTCTTCGTTGGACATATTGTCCTCCTGGGGTTCTGGGCTGTCGCCCTTTAAATAATGTTCTCTGCTTGAAGCAGCGAGGTAAAGAATAGCTTATCGCACCCACCCATGTCAAGCTCCTTGGGCTTCCATGTGATGGTTCTGGGTTTCGACTGTAGGTTGACTAATTTCTTCATGCCTTCGGCTGCACCTTTGATCCCGGCGTCGTCCATATCGAAGAACAAATAGACATGGGTGTCAAGCTCTTGGAGGATCTTTGCTTGCTCGTCGGTGACCTTCGCCCCGAACGTACAGAGGACATCAAGTTCGTGGCACTGCGCCCAATACCAGATGTTCATCATATCGAAAAAGCCTTCGACGAGGATCGTCCTGCCGTAGCCTTTCCAATGCTGCAAGCCTCCTAAGATTCGACCGGTCTCCATGCCGAAGTAGTTGTAGTATTTGCGAGAGTCATTAACGACTGTTCGACCGACTGCTCCATAGAGATGGTCTTCGTAAGGCTCTCGGCAATAAACGGGCTGGACAATCCGTTCGTAGTCATGGTGTCGAAGATCCCACCAATCAACCATAGCTTGGGTGACGTTCCGGCTTCTTAAAAAGTGGGTAAGTCTTCCCATAGCATCCATGCCTATTTTAGGCATGTGTGCCAAAGCCTCGTACTTCATCATTGCCACAGGTTCTACCTCCGTTGTGGGTTGATACCAGTCGTCCAACCCTTGGGTGATCTTGTCAAGGGTGTCCCCGAGGGTGACTTGATCTGAGACCTGCAGACGCATACCGAGGTCGATCAGATCCTGTCTGCCGGAAAGACTTCCCACTGTGCTGACCAGGGAGTGTAGGGGTCCTTTCTCTTGGCAGGTGAAGCAGTGATAGACAGCGGGCGTCTTTGAGTAGTTGATCGAGCAGGAAGGCTTCCCGTCTGACCCACTCTTGTGCGTCCACTTTGCCAACGGACAGGTACAGAGCATCTGCCCTTTGTCACGAAACTTCTCGTTGAAGTCGGTGACCCCTGTCCTTGTCAAAATGTCTAACGCTCGCTCACGCTCCATGGCTTACCCCTCGACGTAAGCTAGAACGGAAGACCCAGTGGAATTCCTCTACTTGGGGCTGACAGTAGAGCCGCTTAACCGCAAGATGCAGAGCCTGTAGAAGGTCTGATGATTTCGCAGAGACTCTATCGTTCTTATACTCTTCATAGATGGTTCTATTTTCCATGCGTGTGTTGCCAACCGTTCTGCCAATGCGCCCACTCACGCATAATGACGTAAGGGTTCTGGTCTTTCTTCTTGGCAGCAAGACCTTCAACGTAGGGATGGTCGTCAGGTCCCCCATGCTTCCTTATCACAAACTGCTCATGGTAGAACGCCTGCGTACCAAAGGGAGCCTTCGCTCGAAAGATCTCTTCCCTATCGGTGATGTTTGAGATTGTGATTCGCTTTGGCCCCTCGTTGCGGCCCATGGTTCGTTTTGAAGGGGATGCTTTTCTTTTTCCCTTTTTGGAATCGGAATCCGGGCTTGGCGTTTTTGGCGGGGACTGCGGGGGGCTCTCCGTCGATGACGAGCTGGGAGATGGAGTCTGCGATGAAGACTCCGGCTTTGGCAGTGATGGCGTCCCCGATTGAGCCATAAGCATTTGTAAACTGCTCGACCGTAACTCCGGCTTTGCTGGCAGCTCGGGACATTCTGTGGAGGGCTTCTTCGGCATCTATGGTCTCCTTGTTATTGAATTGTTGGTACTCCATGTACCCTTGACTGTAAAGTTTCTTAATCGGGATCTTGACGACTGCGGTACTCCAACCGGTATCGCCATACTCACCTCTGTTGTAGGTGTGGAGCCTATATTCCCCTTGGGCGTAGTCATGGTATTGGGCTATTGCTCTCACCTTGTCCACCCATGTTTGCTTTCTAATTCATCCAAAACATCACCCCAGAGGTTTCTACGAGTTTCGCCTGTAGCATAAAGTGTCTTGTGGGGTATGTCCATCCAGCGTGGCTCTTTGCCTCCACCCCTGCGAACCATTACGCAATACGTGAGGGGTAGTTTCATTTTTATATCCCAACCGTCGCTGAGTGCGAGGTGTCGAAAACTAATTCGTCGAAGTTCATCGTAGTAAGATCCCAATTTGTTATCAGATCCTCGTGATGGTTTTCACCTTTGGAGTCACGCTCCTTCAGGTTCTTCCAGGTCATTTCGTTTTGCAATCTCTGGTCTTCGTCGGCAATCATTTCGATGACTACGTCGGGGTCGATGATCCACTCTCGGGCGTATCGGATTTTGTAACCTCGCTGCTTGTCTGTCTTTTTGGAGTTGTCGGTGACGTCTCCTTGCTGCGTAGTAACCACCCAAGGAACGTCTGACACTTCTGAAGCAGTTTGTAAATCCCCCACGATTTGAGCAGCGCTACCCCAGTCGCCTCTTCCCTTCTCGCCTGTGAAGCGGTAGCCCCCATCAACAACAACGAGGTCAGGTTCATATTCTTTGACGAGAGCAGTAACATCGGAAACCGTCTGGACGAGTTGTTTGTCAGCGATATGTATGTCGCCTTCGTCATACTTACCGTAATGGAGTTGTTGCTCCCATCTTCGTTCGGTGAAATAGTCCAACTCAGCATCTCGGAAGTCTCCCCAGGGGAGTTTGTGGTGGAGGACATCTAATCTCCTTTCAAATCGTTTGGTTGACATTTCCATGGTAACGAGTAGCACCCGCTTTCCGAGTCCCATAGCGAAGTCGGAGAAGATACAGCTCGCCCACGATTTACCGGTGTTGGCTGTGGCAGCAATGACATGGAGCTGTCCGTTAGCCCAGCATTGGATTCGGTCGTTGAGACTGTTCCAAGGTGTAAGGACTCCAGGAAGTTCAAGAGAGGCTTGGAGGTCAAGGTATTCTTCAAATCGTTTCTCTCCATCTTGCCTAAAGGATCGGACGACGGCTCCGCGTTTTCCAACTTGGTTTTGGAGAGCGATCTCTGCAATCTTGCGGAGGGCTGAGTCTGGGTCTTGTCCTTCAAGGGATCTGGCGACTGCTTTGAGTTCATTGGTAATCGTCCCTCCTAGTTGGCGTTTTCGTACTTGGTCGCAGAGGTAGGCAAGGGGTTCGTCTGCCGGGGGGAAGACTAAACCCTTTATGTTGTCTTGGACTTGGGAGGGCGTCGGCCAAGCTCCAAAGTCTTGCTGGTATTCTGTTTGCCACTCAAATCCTTTTCGGGCAGTTCCCGAGAGGTCTCGTGAAGAAATTCCAGCGGTAGTTAACTCAATCAGTGACTGCTCAATAAGAACCGCTTTAAGCAGTCTCAGGCCCAGGACGTCTTCCATCGGTGAATTCTTTCTGTCGATCTTCGCGGAAGTTATGTCCTGTGACGACAATAGGTGTCACAGCTTCGCGGAGGGCTTCGGTGAGTGCTTGGTAATGGTCTTTGAGAAACTCTGTGTTGTGGTTCGTCGTGATGATCGTACACAGGTTAGCATCTATGCGGGTACGAACCAAATGCTCAATGGCCTGCTCCGAGAATTTTACGTTTCCCTCTCGGACTTGGAGTTCATCGATGACGAGGAGAGGCACAGTTTCCGCGCGATCCTGGACAGAATACTTCTGGTCGAAAGCGTGCTGCTGGATGACTTGCTGGGGGTAAGCTCTGGCAGTGATCCAGTATCCAATGATGCCCCGCTGGCATGCCGCTTTAAGGCATATAGAAGCAAGACCTGTCTTTCCCATGGAGTAATCTCCCATGAGGAGCAGTCCTTGACTGTCTTTGACTCGATGCTCGACATGTTCTATCCAATCTAATATGCGGGCTTTGTGTGGACACTCGCTCGGAATTTTTTCCAGAGTGCAGTACCAATGTCTTTTGGGTATCCCCATCCGCTCCAGGTGTCGCTGTGTAATCTCACCACCCCGATTGCTCGGTGTCCCAGTTTGTTTGGGCTGCTCGGTCGGCAATTCCATCTTGGCCTTTATGTCCTCCGGCTGGCTTGGAGAATCCATCGTTCATCGCCTTTCGCATCGCTAGAAAAAAATTCGTGCTGCACAAGATTCCTGGCGTGGGAACCTCGCAAGAGATCCAGGGTTGATTCGCCTTTACCTCTTCCCACTTCTCAAAGATGAATTTGAGGTAAGCAGTGAAGAGGGAAAGGTTGGAATCCACAAGCTTGTAGATATTCAAAACTACCTGCGCGTTTTTGGGGACGTTCAGGAAGGTGGCATTGGACGCGAAGATGTTTTCAAACTCTTCGCGGTAAATCTGGACAACTGCTTTCTTGATCTGTGGGGCTGTCGCCTGATCCAGTTGGTCCTGTGTTGGTCGTTGTTTAGTCTTCCTCTTACGCTCTTGTTTCTCTATCGGTTCCGGCTTGGCTAATGCTTTAGTCAAAAGGGCCGACTTAATGTCGGGCTTCTTATGGGCATGCCATTTAAAGGTATGGGTAGAACTCCACCCCCCTAAAGCATATATGACTCCACCGGGGCTGTCAATAGAAATCATCCAGCCTAGGGTGATTAAAGCTGGGATAGCCATCAGAGTGTCGATTCCCAGCTCCTCTCCTAATATGTGGAGAGCGGGTGGGGTAACCTCCTTCCACTCCTTATGCCTCATAGCTAAGTAGAGAAGAACGGTACAAGGGTCTACGCCCTTACACTTTCCGGAAGAGATAAACTCCTCGATGTTATTTATTTCCATGTCCGGAAGTATATCATGCGGTGATGGTCATTGTCAACACCGGTCGGGTAACTCTCCAGATTGTTTTGTCCTGGAGGGATGTAATATCCACCAACCACTCAAAATTGGTGGTGGTCTCTCGGGCTGTGAAGTTGACAGAGGTGGTGTCGTCCGTGTTGATTACCGTCGTGGAGATGTCCCCGCCGGAATCGTAGATTCGGAAATCCAAGGTCTGGATTCCTACTCCGGTTGTCTCAGAGTGGGTGAAGGAAATTGTATAATCCTCCCCTACGATAGTATGCTCCTGGGTGAGATCCACGGTGCCTGTGTCTGTACCTGAGGTGGGAGGTACTGCCTTGAAGGACATGACGGTTCCCGCGAGATTGATCTTGTAGTCGCCCTCCGTTACTACCCACTGGTTGGTTGGCCCATGGAGACTTGGGTGCAGGATTAGGTTCTGCGAAGTGTAGGTCGTGGAGCCCAGATCCTCGGTGGATTCAATCACAAGGTTCTGCTTGCCCTCTCCGTCCTGCCACTGGGTGTCTATACCTACGACCAATCCCGTGATTACAGTCTGGGTGCCATCCGTCAATTTTGGATCTCGGAATGTTACAAGATCGTTGATTGACACTCCCGGCAAGATGACAGTCTCCACCTTCCAACTCTTCTGTGCCATCTTTCTCTCTTGGAGATGACGTACCCCTACTTGGAAAAGTGTAGCGGGGTGCTCTATGTACGGATTATCGATCTGCTCGGATAAAGGTCCATGCTTGCTTTGAAGATCGGAGTCATCTATCGTCATCTCAATCTGGAGGTCGGTCCTTTCTGTGGCAGATCGTGTGGGACTTCTCTGGGATTCCCCTCCAGGACTTCCTCCCCCACCTGCCATGTTCCCGTTAGGAGGTCTCCCGTTTAGCCGTCTCGCCATCTCTTGGAGTGCATGATCTCCCTTCTTGTTTTTCTGATCCTCCTTGGGTTTAACTTTCTTCTCCCTCTCAGGTTGTGGTTGCCCTAGCACTGAGATGTCAATTTCGGAGGCTGCGGAGAAGAATCCTGTCACTTTCTCTGCTACAAACTTAGCACCTGTTGACCACATACCCTCCCAATGAGAGAACGTAGAACCGGCTACCACTACCTCTGCGTTTTTCAAAACCTTTTGTTCGTGTTCCTCTCCATGCTGCCTTGGAACTTCGACGATAAACTCACCTAGTTTAGCGGGCAAACCTTTGTTCATACAGCGGACTCGGGAGCCTTGACTATCACCTTGACCTCCTTGACCAGAACCTCCTCCGGAGTCCTGCAACTCTACAGGAGAGGTAGGCATCTGCGAGACCCAGCAGCCCCGGACCTTAACGCGACTGGGGATGATTTCTTCATTCATCGCTCGCTGGGCTGAGATGATGAACTCGTCTGGGATCGTATAAGCCGCTGCGGCTGTCAGGTCAGTCCACTCTTGGAGTTGGAGTATCCCAACTTCATCCACATAGAGTGCGCCTAATCCCGCCTGTGCGACCCGTTTAAGCTCGTCTAGGATATTTGACCCTGTGATAGGTCCGCATACTGTGCGAGCCGCTAGAGAGACGCTGTAGATCCCTGACGGGACTCCTGCGTATTCGTCAAGGATTGTGGTAGCGGCTGCGGTGGCTTCCCCGATATTCACCTCAGTGTTGACCGGCTTCTTCGTCAGCCTCGCGAAGAAAGATTTTACGGCAAAGCCTATCATCCTCTCTGAGATTCCGGTCTTCTCGTCGATCCCTTCGAGGAGCCCGTTGACGTAGAGCTTGCTGCCGTTGAGGATGGTTATATCCCCGCTGGCTACATTGGCAACCGTAGAGGTGGTTGTGGTGGTGATGTTGATCACTTCGGCAAGATTAGTCTCGCCGTAGTTGGAATCTTTGTTCACCACTGAGAGGCTTGCGGTGTAAGAGCCTCGGTACGATGCCCTAGAGGACCAATTGATTATGTCAGAAGTCGTTATTGTCATTCGTCATCAGCCAAATAGAATTCGGGAATCACAGAGCTGTTGGATTCTTTCCCCCAAATCTGATGTTGCAGATGGAGGATCTTATCCTTTGCTATTCTTTCCAAATCATAACGCCTAATCATCCCTTCCGATTCTAGCACTTGTGTTGCCCTAGTTGGAGGGATTACGGGCGTACCCCAAGTATATTGGGGATCGAATCTTAATAAAGCCCAATCATAGTTCTGGGCGATTCTTGTAAAGGCTATTGTGACGTTCTCTTTATCTCCGCTCTCGGTTGCTATTCGATCATGGAGGTCGGTTGCGACCAAGACGTCCGCTTCCGGCCAAGGGTCGGAGAGGGCTTGGTGCTTCAACTTGGAATTCAAAGCAGAGTCATACCTCTCAAGGGCTTCCCCATCCCATTCCAATCCTGTGACGTTAACCTTCTCCCGGCGAGCCTGCCTTAAAAAGTCTCCCGTAAAGGAACCTAGCTCCAAAACAGAGTCACCCAGCGTAAGGGAACACTTGGCCGCAGCTTTGAAGATCTGCGGCATGAACGCCTGCTTTGTAAACCCATAGCGGTATTTATATTTGGCTGTCTCCTTGAGGTACTGGCTCCCTTTACAGACTGCTTCAAAATCTAGTGCCACCTGGGACTGCTCGTATCTTCGGGCGTAAGTGGCGGCATCTCTTATAGCGTCCGCTTGCATATCGGGATCTGCCAGGAAATCTAAAGTTCTATCAACCATTGCTCTTACATCGGGAACAGCCCACAAGGAATCGTTCTTTGGTTCCCACAGAGCAGGCTCTACCAACTGAGGATTGTCCTCCCCTATTAGCTCAGGTAGTGCCGTATGTTTGCTAACAATCTGCGGGTGACACAACGCCGCGCACTCTACTGTAGGGATGCCAAAACCCTCACCCTCTGATGTGGTGATTCTTAGATCGCTAAGAAGGACAAGCTCTCGAAGTTCTTCTCGGGAAAGACCCTTGTTCCAATCGAAGTCTGTGTAGATGACTTCGTCTTGTAAACCATAAAGGCTTTCCATCTTCTTTAAATCAAAACCTTCCGGATGCCCGCCCTCTTGGATCTGGTTCATTTTAGTGTGGGCTAGAAGTCTGATTCGTCTATCAGGCATCTCCTGTTTCAATTGGCGAATGTAATCAAAGGTAGCATCCCACCTCTTATGCCAAATGTTTCTGTCCATGTTAAGTACAATGAAGGTGTTGTCCCTCATTGGGGCGTTCAGCTTGTCCTCCCACTTCTCTCTAAGCTGGGATCTATCGTGCTTGAGGGGATACCAAACTCTAGGATCATACCCATGGGGTATCACCAAAGAAGAAGGGAACACAGGTTGCCAGAGCTTTCTAGCAAACTCTGTCAAGTGTGTCAGACCTTCCGGGGGCATTCCTGTAAAGTGTAAGGCTGCGTCGTCTTTGATGGTGGAGCCTTCATAGGGGAACCAGAAGAAACAAGGACAGTTTGCAGGGGCTGAAGTTGAGCCCAGGTAACCTTGGATTCCTCCGGGATGGTGGAAGAAGATACAAGCGTCCGGTGCAACGTCGTGGATCTCAGGGTCAAGCTCTTTCATGTCAAAACCGTTTGACATTCTTCTCTCCTCTACACCCTCTATCTCTATGATGGGCATAGGGATCTGCTGGGAAAGAAGTGTCACTTCATGCCCAAGCTCTGCTAGTCCTTGGACGAGTAGTCGGACCTGTTGGCCGAAACCCGCTAGGGAATGATGGTGATTCTCCACATACTACGATCTTCATAATGCCCTACCTCCTTTTCTTCTAATGAGATTCTGAATCCGGGAGATGGTAGAGGGGGCTACCCCGTACCTCTCCGATAAAACTGCTAAGGTTTCCTTACCCTTCAAGGCTCGCATCTCCTCTACTTGATCTTCTGTAAGCTTGGAGTTCCCGTGTTTACTCCCCTCCAGAAAAGTCCCTGTCTTTTTCTTATCCTCGTAGTTATTCTGGGAGCGGGTGCCCCAAGTAAGGTTTTCTAACTTGGGGTTTCCCTGATCTCCATCTAGGTGTCGAGATTCCCAACCTTCGGGACAGGGACCTTTGAGAACCAAGAGCACTAAGCGGTGGACTAGGTACTTCTTGCGGTTAGAGAGGGTTACCATAGGGTAACCTTTATTATTGTAGAAAGGGGTCAAAGGTTTCCAAGTCTCGGAGACCTTTCTCTTTCCTGGCCCGTTAGGGACTAGACAGCTCCACACTACCCCAGAAGGATCTACGCCATATCCAGGTTCTATTCCTGGAAGTTGTATTGGAATAATCATGCTTGGAGTTTAGCAAAGACTTTGCCAATTTGCAAGCCTGTTGTCCAAAGCATTTTAAGTGATGGAAAAGAGGGGGACTCCCCGCAAACTACAATCTTCATGGGGTTCTTTCTAAATCTATTCTAAATAAAGTAAGCCGCTACTTGCATTTCTTACAAGTCTTCTTTGGGGGAGGAGGGTTCCTATCTGTACCCTCGTTCCCGCTTAGGCCCGCTGCCGCCCATTTGGACTGGGGGTAACCAAGCTTCTCTTCGCCATACTTGCAACCGTACTTCTCAGTTTCGACGAATCGTGCAAGGTTAAACAAACCGGAGTCTGCGACGGAACAGCCGCAAACCCCGCATGCCATAAGCTCACCCCTTGGCTGTACCAGAGGGCACTCCCGGCAAATCTCCAGCCTTGCCAGCATCACTTCCTTGCTTACTGTTGTTCCGTTTATTAGAGCGCTTGCTAGGCTTGCCGTTTTTTGGAAGAGGTTCTTCTTTGCCATCGTCTATTGTATCCGTAACTGCGAGACCTTTGACCGGAGACTTCTTAGCCTTCGGTTTCTTTTTAGTGGGTTTAGCTTCACCATCTGGATGGAAGTTTCTACGTCGAGCATCCATCTTGTTGTCTTCGATAGACATCTTACCATAACCCATCTGCTCAAACATTGCAGGGCTTTGGTGGATACCTCGACGACCTATGTACAACCCCCGGTTTACATTTGGGGCAAGCAGTAGAAAACCGGCTCTTTGCATTGAACACAAAGTCGCTGCGTCTTGCCCGGTTGCCGGGGAGTCCCAATACTTGGCAAGCTTGTCTTTGTATTCCTTGTTAACAGGGAAGGGCTTAGTGGAGTCCTTAGCACACTTCTTCAACACCTCTCGAAACCAAGGTCGAATAGTTTTGTTGGGCCTGTCATGGTAGAACGACTTGAGGAAGAGACGTTGATACTCAAGTATGGTCGGGGACATACCTTCCCAGCATTTGCGGGAGATCAAGTAGCCCCAGAGATTTGTCCTGGATGCGTGGACTGTAGAGAGCTGCTCCTTCTTCTCCTCGCTACCCAACAAGCACTTGCTCCAACCTTGGACTACTCCTACATTGTCATAATTCTTCTCTCCCCAGAGCATAAGATTTCGACAGTACGTCAGGTATTCGGGAGAAGGGACCATGTCGTCTTCAAAGATATAAGCGTACTTATAATCCATGTTGGTGAGGAGTTGGTGACGTGCATCGATGATGTTCCGTCCGCAACCAAGATTGATCGGCCTGTGTATACAGTGGGCATGTGGGATCAACTTTTTGGCAAGCTCTTCATGCTCAACCATCACATGGGTGTTACCAATTAAAGGTCTGTCGATAAAGATGTAGACGGGGTGCTTCTTCTCTCGAACCTCTGGGTTCTTACAGAGACCTTCAAGGACTTCTTTAAAGTAGCTCAACCGGTCGCATGCGATGATCGCTATAGCTGTGTCGGATTGGATAGCGGGATCATAGTCGTCCGCTAGATTGTAAGCAACCGACTCCCAATCAAGATTCTTGGGGACTGCATTGGCTTCTTTGTAAACTACGTCGGGAAGATGGTCAGCCGCTTCTACTCTAAGCTCATCCAGCTTCTTCTTCATAAAGCGACCAGGGTCTGCCAAATCTCGCCAAACATTAGGAGAACCCTCTGGCTTCATAGCGAAGAGACCTTTTGTCTCAATGTCTCGACCTCGCCAGTGGCCTTGGCTATTGAGCTTCATTACGACCTTTAAAGAGCCGTCCTGTTTTCGCAGTAGAAGTTGGAGACCTTCTGCAGCTCTACGAAGAGCCCAGGTTGTAATCTCTCCCCCATTCTCTACTTCCTTGTTTTCCTTTAAAGAGATTTCGTGGGAAGGTTTGTCCGGCGGGTATGCCGTGAATTTCACGGTCTCATTGATTGCGTCAGTTCCATATCCAATAAGATTCATATCAGTCTTCTTTCAAAATAAATGTTAAGTTCCAAAGGGGTGGGCTAGCCACGTACCAGGGTTGCATTGTAAACCACCTGACCATGTTATACCAAACGGAGCCAAATCTATAGAGCCTGAACAACTTCCGGGAATAGCAACTGCAAAAGGGGAATCAGCGCGAATGGGATCGGAGGCATCATAATTGCTACACTCCCCATCACCTGTCGCCCTTAGTTTAAGTATCATTGTACAGGCTGCGGCATCTACAAGTAGGTAGAGTTTTCTGTTGTCAAAATCCCCACTACAAACTCCAGGAGAACCATAGACGTCATCCACAGACTCCCAGATGTTGAAATCAGTCCCTCCACAATTTGTAATGCCTGTATATGTTACAGGTTTTCTGACATTAAAAAGGGAGCAGCTTGAGCAGGAGCTATTTGAAAAGCCTGTCCCTTGTATGTCAAAGGTTGCTGGAAGCGTGCAAGAGCATATTGTAGGTGGGGTGGGACCCGAAGCACCGCAACAACATCCATAGAATACGCCGCTGGCTCCAAAGATAACTCCATTTGCACCTACTGAGATTGCCATCTAACTACAATCGTAAACAGAGAACTTCTTGAGACAACCGTCACTGTCTAAACCTAAGACGTAAGTTGGTATAGCAGAGGACCACACTACTGCGGAGAAGGGTCCATCGGGGCACTCATCCAACTTCATTTCTAAAACTTCATTGGTGATCGTCAGACCACTTCCATAGTTGATACCTAGTGAGCAAGTCTCTACGGCTTCTAGACCTCTTCGTGTTCCAGCTCGCCCAACTAAGTGTTCATTGTTGATAGTAACTAAACCTAACTCTTCCCCGAGGACGGTGAACCCACACCCGAACTGCATGATAGCGCGAGACTCTAACTTGACAAGCTTACGAGGTCCCATGGGGATCGGTGTGTAACTGCTGTAGTTGGATTTGCTACCGCAAGTGTACTCCTCTGAAAAGGTGTAACTCACTTGCACTGTAGGTCCTGCGGCTAAGACACTGGCTACATCGCCATAGTACGTTTCAGAGATCATTGCCCCTCCGTAGAATTGACCACTACTGGAGTAGGATATAATACCCATATCCACTACAGAAGGTAGACTCAAACCGGGCCAAATAGCAAGATCGAGTTCAGGGTCATCGTGCATGATGGGGTCTATGCTTTCCAGGGCATACCCATCATGGCACAAATACATATTCTGTAGCCAAGGCTTTTGGTTAGGCTTCACATCACAATCTAGGTGGATCTCTTTTTTCTCTGTGCATACAAACTGCCCGCCATTGACGTTGTCGGTGAAGGTAGCTTTGGCTACCAATTCAAATTGTTGGGACTGGGTTCCGTTAGTCTCTAGTGTAGCCTTTAGGTCTGTGGATTGCTTGATAGTGACTGCGGGGATAGCTTCATCTGGATCTTGGACTATCGACCAAGCAACTCCGTCAAGTGTTGCAATCTCCCTCCCTGTAGAATCTTTACAGTCCCATTCTGTATTAAGTTTGTAGGAGGTCTTGTCCTGGCATAACATATCTGCCAGACCTTGCAGCTTCATCTTGACGTTGAAGAGTTTACACTTCTGGTCGCCACTCTTTCCTCCACTCGGTTGACTATCCCCTCCTCCTGAAGCTTGCCCTGGCTCGCAATCGTAGGTTACGGTTCGGGTTTGGGACAACTCGGAAAAGCTACCCGCCTCATCGATAGCTTGTACTCGCCAAGAGATCTCATCCCCCATCCGAATGTCAGAAATCAATTGGAGGTTATAAGAAGTGCCAGCCTGTTTGACCGACTTCGTAGTAGGTCCTACGAAATTTGAGTTGAGGGACCACTGCAGAACATATTTAGTGGCACCTGTAACGGCGTTCCACGTAAGAACTATCTCAGAGTTTGAGGAACCGAACGTCATGTAAGGACAGATCGTAGAACCATCGTTAGGTGACGTCAGTACAGGAGCGTCCAGAAGTCCGTCAGACTTCCAAGTAGTCGCAGGCTCGGCTGAGACTATAGCAATCTTCTGACGAATCTTAGGGTCAACCACTACACACCTCCGCAGGCAAGGGCAGAGTATTCAGTAGTGACAGAGATAACCTGGAACATTCCCGAGACCGAGAAGATCCTTCCCCTAACAGTAGGAGAATCCAATTGGACAAATTGAACTTGAAGGTCATCATCCCAGTAACCGGTGAATTGGTACTCGGTGAGGGACGCGGTATTGTAAAGGTCATAGAGGACTTTGAATTCGGCGGGTGTTGCAACTTGGATAGTCCAAGACAGTGTACCATCTCCATGCACAATTAAATCATCCGCTTCCTGAAGAATTACCGCACCTGCTGTGGGTGTGGTCGTCATCCTCTTCCGGGGAACGTATAAGCTGTAGCTAAAGGATAAAGGTAGGTTGACCGAATTAAGAGTTGCTTGATACGCCATTGCCATTAGACTTCTCCTACAGACATGTTAGCACTTGAGATTGCCTTTCCGATGTGACGAGTCACGTTATCCATATCTACGTTGTTGTTGATGTCCATTCGGACTGTGCGGTTATCATTGTTATTGGTAGTTGTACCCCCACCTCCTCCACCAGAAGGAGCTTGCCCGCCTAGTCCCATGTAATGGGAGGGTGCAAGTCGCCCTAATTGTGGACCCTTCTTTGCCAAGGTATCAACCATTCTATCGATACCTCCGGAGACGACTGCCACGTTGGAATCCCAAGTCTGTACTAAGGAGGGACTATGGGTCTTGTTCTTATCCATCTCCCCTTTGATTTCAGACATAGTCTTCGCTACCGCTGCGACCATTCTTTGGGAGTTTACTGCCCATCCCTCAAGGAACGCATTGACCCAGTGGACGGGTGCGGCTCGGAAGTCGTTCATCACTTGGATCATGCTGGCTCGCACAGCCAACTGCATCTGGTGGACACGTTTTTGCACCTCATCGATTTTGGCTTGGACTATAGCAGGATCACCACCCGCACCTCCTACAGCTCCCGCGACTTGAGCCTCCTGGGCTCGCTTCTGCGCGAACTGATTTACGAGTTGACCTCGGGTTCGCATACGCTCAATAACTGCGTCCAGGCGTTTGACCTCGGTGTCATTACCATGACCTAAAGCCTTAGCCCGTCGCTGCTCAAGTCTTTCCAGGTTTTGCTGGAAGCGTACTGCTGTGTCAGCAGCTCGCATAGCCAGAGCCTCTTGCTGGAAACGTATGTAGTAGAGACCTTGGTAAAGAAGTATCAATTTCTGGACACTGTCCACCTGCTTGAGGAGAGCATCGGTAACTCGCTTCTCAAGGTCCGCTTCGTTCTTTGCTACGTCAGGCTTCTTACCAAGTTTCTTATCGGCATCTTTAGCCATAGCCTCTTGGGCTTTTTGGATACGATCTCTGGCTTGAGCTGCCAATAGTTCTTCGTTTTTGCGAGCCTGCTCTCCTACGATTCCAAGCTCTTTCATCTTGGCTCGCTCTTGCTCAAGGATCTTCTCGTTCTCTAGCTTGGCAGCTTCTACCCGATTTCCTTTACGCTTGGCTTCCTCGATCTTTAATTGTCGGTTGAAGTTCTTGCGGTCCTCTCCTTGCTTTCTAATTTTCTCCTTCTCAGCTTCGGCCTCTTTCTTCTTCTTCTCAGCCACAGCCTTTGTCTCTTCTTCCACTTCCTTACGTCGTTGCGCTTCGTTGGCGCGAGCTGCCTCCTGATTCTCTACTATGCCTGCTCTCGCATCTGCTATCTGCTGTGTTAATGCCGCTATTTTTTCCAAGTTCTCCTTGGTTCTCTCCTGCTCTTCTAGAAGTTTCTTCTGGGCTTTAAGATCTTCAAGGACTACCAGCATTTTCTCCCTGGCTAACCTCAAAGCTTCAGATCTCTCATTCTTCTCATCATCAATCTTGGCTATAGTTTTGTCCAAACCTTCCAGCTCTGCATCTCGAATATCTTTGAGGAGGTCTTTGTAATCCTCTGCTCCTTCTGCCAACTCCTCTTGGGCAGCTATGAGTTCCTGCTGGGCAAGTCTCTGGTTAACCCAAGCCTCTGTTATCGCCTCAGAGGCTAAGACCCCGTCATTCCTCATCTTCCTAACAAACTCTAGATACTCTTGGTTGTGATCATTAACGATCTGTAACTGTGTTTTGTAACCCTTTAATGTCAATTCAGCTTGGGCAAGGGCGTCAGCCGCTTCTTTACGTGCATCGAGGTCATCCCCCGCCATTCGCAGTGCAGTCCGGGCTAGCTTAACTTCTTTCTCTTGTTGGGCTATATGATACTCGTGGACCTCTATCTGCTCTTTGACGGTTCGTTCGGTGTCTTGGACTACAATTCTTAAAGTCTTTGCAACTTTAAGACTCTTCAAGCCTACTTCGTATTGCTTCTCCCGATTGGCAAGATCCGCTTCCAGTAAGGTCTTTGTTTCCCCATCTTCCAACCTGTTTATTGTCCGTTTAAGAGTAATCATCGTCATCATCTGCTCGTCTAAGCTTGCGGTTAAATCCTCAACGGATTTCCCACCCTCTTCCCAACTCTCCGTCAACTCATTAAGTTTTGTTCCTGTCAGCGATGCACTCTTCCCTAGATCATCATAAAACGAGGCAGCGTCTCTAACCTCTTTACCCATCCTCTTGGCACCGTCTGAGTGCTGCATCCAGTCAAGCTGGTTCATCTGCTCGGCAGTCATACCCATACTGGCAGCCATGTCCGAAAAGGATTGGCCTACCTTTTTTGAGTCGTCCGCTAGAAGACCAAACCAAACTAAGAGCCTTTTTGCCAAGCCAAGTAGGAAGCTTAAACCACCTATCACTATCCAAATAGGTGAGGTGAGTGCCACAATAGAGCCTATCAAGGCTCCCCCGAGAATAGCTGCGAGTCCTACAAGAATGGCTGTGAGGTATTTTACAACTATAGCGACCCCTTCTATAACTATATAGAAACCTTCCCACCCTCCTACAGCCCAGAGTACAGCCTTCATCACCGTTGCCATAACGGTGCCTACGACCTTCAGACCTAAGTATAGACCTTCTAAGAAAGCCTTACCTATATCCCACACAGCCTTTGCCACTACGTTCAGCACCTCGGTAAAGAACTCAAAGTCTGCAACCATTACTGCTATAATTGCAACCAGGGGTGATAAGAGAACTAAGAGTGCTGCAGCCCCTATAAGAAAGGCTTCCCAGAAAACGACTACCAACGTGATGACTGGAATCAAGGCACCAAGGGCTGTAAGCAAAGCCCCTGCTACTCCAAGGACAACAGAGAGTGCTGCCGCTGCTGCTCCAAAAATTGCAACAGACTTTACAAAGGAGGCCACTACGTCCTTGTTAGCTTTCGCCCACTCATTGAAGGATCTTACTACACCCGTTATCTTGTCTAATGCTTTCTGCAAAGCGCCTTGGAAGGTTTGGAAAATTGTGATCCCCAAGCCTTGGATGATCGATTTAAGCTCGGTGAACGAGCCTATGACGGAGTCCATGCGGATCTCTGCCATGGTTCTTGCGGCACCTGTAGCACCTTCTATGTGTCCCTGAATCTTCTTCATCGCATCAGAACCTTGGTTCTTCAGCGCAAGCATTTGTCTACCGGCACGAACACCAAAGATCATCAAAGTGTCAGTGGCACTGATGTTGGCGTCTTCAAAAGTTTCAACAATCTCCGTAAGAGATTTGATTTCAGGGTTGATGTCTTGGATCGTGAGTCCGTACTTCCCTAAAGTCTCCTGGGCTTTCTTTGTACCCTTAGAGGCTTGGGATAATACTTGACCAAGTCCCGCACCTGAAACAGAACCTTTGATACCTGCATTGGCTAGGACACCAAGGGCTGCTGCAGTTTCTTCAAGAGATTGACCAAAGGCTTCTGCGATTGGTGCAGCTAGTTGGAAAGAGAACCCCAGCTTTTCAACAGAGGTGTTAGTGTTTGCTGCAGTAACGGCGATGACGTCAGTAACACGAGCTAGATTAGAAGCCTCGATGTTAAAGGCTCGCATCGTATCTACTGCGATTTCAGAGGCTCGTGCAAGTTCAAGGTTACCTGCTGCAGCAAGATTAAGAACCTCGCCTACACCAGCTAATACCTCCTCAGTGTTCAGACCCGCTAACGCCATGAACTTCATGGCTTCTGCAACCTCTGTTGCTGTAAAGCGAGTAGTCTCTCCTAACTCTTGGGCCTTTGCTGTTAGCTTGGCAAAGTTCGCGGCGGCGTCTGTGCTTGCCTCGCTGGCATCCTTCATCACCGCTTTGACATCTTGCATCGCCTGTTGGAATTTACCACCCAGGAGTACGATGGGAGTCAGGGCAGCGGCGACCGCTAGAGAGAAGTTACGAAGACCTCGACTTGCACTTGTAAGGGCAGAGCCTACCTGCGTGGCTGCTGCCCCCAACTTCTGCATACTTGCCTGAACGGTTGTTGCACCGTTTTGGATCTGCCGTACCCCTGTCATGGAGATGTGCAGAATCGCTTGACCTAATTTACTCGCCATCTAAAAATCCTCATGTACTGCCATGTCTGTAGGCAAAGTTGCCCTATCTTCATGGTCGTCGAGGCTCGTCGATGGTTTGAGTGAATCTAAGAATTGGGAATACTCCCGCTCCTTAGCATGCTGGGCATACCGGATACTGTCCGCTGCTATGCGGCGTTCCTCGTACTTCCTAGTCGAAATACTTCTGCCCCACTCACCAAGCTGAAAATAAGTAGCTCGGTAAACGAGGTCAGGACTCCAACTATACTCAGAGCCAAATTGGTCTACCAAATCCGCTACAGAGTTGGCAAGGTTTCGTTCGTCTGGTCCTCCAGTGCTTCGTCCGTCGTCGGGGCTTGGTCCGTCTTCCCCGATTGGAAGATCTTGTCCATCCCCATCATCATAAAAAGTTCTTTCATCTCCTCCCAATCAATAACTGCCTTTGCAGCTTCGATCAGTTTCATCCAGTCCAAGAGCGGTCGCTCTTCCCAGAACTTTGAGTCCTCTTGGGTGATGACGCCTGCTACAGAGCGTAAAGCAGGTGCAGTGGATTGGTCAGCAAGAATGCTACCAATAACGATGATCGGGTTGGCTTCGTCGTCGCCCATCATCCCAATGGTGGCAATGATCCGTACAAGGCTGTTTGCGCACTTGACAGTATCCTCCATTGAGAGTTCCCGTACAGTTAGTGTAGTTCCATCTTTGAGTGTGATCTCTCGCCCGCTGTTCAGCATGCGTTCTGTAACTGTGACTTCTTCTGTGGGCTTTGCAGCCTTTTTCTTCTTAGCCATTAGGCGCTCCGTATCGGTTTCTTTTTCACTCGATACAGAACATCCCGCAGGTTGTTTTGCTTCTGCACGAACAACTGGGGTTCGACGGAAGCTTTGCCGTTTGCGTGATCTCGAAGGATCTCGGTTAGGCGCTGGTCTGCGAAAGGTAAGTTGAATGTGAAGTAGAAGGCGTCAACCTTCTGGCGACCTTTGGACATCTCGGGGACGACGTTGATAAAGTCAACGCCCTCAAGGGTCCAAACGTATGCTGCCATATTCAAATCTTTGGTTCTGTACTCGAACATTAAAATTTAATCCTGTTACTCTTGTTCAAAATCTTACTACCCCGCCACGATTGACGGGATAGGCTTACACTACGTCTGCGTAAGGCTTGGAAACGGTGATACCCGTAGTTGTCAACGAAGTAGTCGTGATGGAAGGCGTAGTTGCCGTACCTGCACTCTTGCTCCAGACCCAACCGTAGAAACCATCGCCTGGGGGACGATTAGCATTGCTGCCGCCGATGTCATCAGAGTTGCTGTCGTTACCGACTGAAACACTGTTGGTCACGAGTTGAGCAGCGTTGGTAGACAACCACTGATCAATTGCATCACCAATAACTGCACGAGTCATCTTCATGGACGTCAACAGACCTTTAGGATCTGTAACAGTCATCACGATAGTGCCCGAATCAACGGAAGGCGTGACAGTGAAGTCAATCCAACTCGCTTCTTTATCGGCGTAGTTATGACCTGCGCCCGCACTAGGTTCTGAGAAAACCATGGTATGGTTCTCCTTTCAAAAAAGTAAGTTCTCCTAACAAGAGGAGAAACGAATTAAAGTTGGCCTTCTTTGAAGAGCCGTAAAGCATCTCGCCTGACACGTCGTCGCGAGATGTGTCGGTTGCTTAGGCTGGCAGAGACTGCCGCCAAACAATCGAACAGTTGCCCTGCAGTGGGAGACGCCGAATTGTCTCGGCGTTCGCCGGGAACTCGGAAGTTCTGCACTTCAGGTTGGGTGTTAATCGACACACCTGTAAGGTACGTCTTCACCGCATCGTAAACTTCATCAGAGTTAGCCACAATGACCTCCTTCTTTAGCTGTCCACGATTGTTCCGAAATTGCCCGAGGTGTCTTTCAACACTTCAAACTGAATCTCGAATCGAACTTCCTCTTCCCGCTGCATGTTGTATTCACGGTTATCAAACGTGATGCACTTAGGGAATGTGAATGTTCGGGTTCCACAATTAGGGCTTGAGCCGGTGATTACCAAGGCTACTTCGTCAACCCAGCAAGAGTCGTTGTACCCAAGGGTCAACGTCGAGCCAGAAAGATTGGCAACAGGTAACATGAACGCAATTCGCAACTGCTCCAAACTCACTTCGAGAATGGTAGTAGTAACATACATACGCTCAACGGATCGAGCTTTCTTCACAACACCTGCGGCTTGATCGGCAATCACTTCGATGTACTCGGGTTCGTGACGAACCGTCGTGCCACCCATCGTGTAGCCAATATCAGTACCGTTGATTGTGATCGAAGCGGAACCAATGATAATATTGTCTGCGTCAGCCATAGAATTTACTCCTGTTTAGGCGTCTTGCAACTACAATAGAAACGTCCACATCCACATTCAGCCCCTATTTTATCTCCGCAAAGGGGAGATACAACAGGACTTTAAAGGGTATCGCAGATCTGATTGACCCACCAAACGTCGCATTCGACCTGGGATCTGAAGGTGTCGTCCTCGTCATAGAAGATAGGCTCGACGTCCTGCTCCGCATATTGGGTCTGTTTATTGGAGATGGACCGGCTGGAAAAGTCCAGGAAAGCTCTATTGGTTAGAGGTCCTTCCTGGTTCTGGTCGTCCTGGTCTAGGAGGTGGGCGACTCTGTCACAGATGTCCTGGCAGACAAAGTCATCCTTTGCAAAGGCTCGGAAATGGATACGAGACTTTTTCAACTGGCTCGGCCCATTCTCAATCGCCCTCTCCGTCTGGAAGATTACTATGGAGAGGTAGGGGTAGATTGCCGTTCTCAGAGGTTCGCCTGTCAAGATCCTATAGCCATCGGGGTCAAGGACCTCGTGCCCTGTCAAGGTTACCAGACCAGAGGGTCCTGTATCCTCTCTAAGTTTGTTTACTATTGCTCTTCCTAATTCTGCACTCATCAGGGTCCTCTTTATTAAGGGGGCGTAACGCCAGTTTTGGATGCCTTGAGGAGTGCAGCGCCTATGCGTCTGACTACGTCATCAAAGAACTTATCGCTGTTAGCCTTCCACACAGGCAATATAGATGGATGGGCTTTAGAGCCCTTTGTTTGGAGTGTCATAATAATAGCCAGTGCTTGGCTAACTGCAGCAGACCCACTCATCCCCATCTTCCTTCTGACATACTCGACGATTCGTGCATAGTCCGGTTTGTGTGCTGGGGCTCCCTGCTCCAGGTTAAGCCCATAAGGTACACCAAAGGCTCCTATGTCTACGAAGGGTCCACTGGTGTTATTAACTCCACCTTTGGCTGTCATCCTTGAGTGGTAGTCGCCTGTGAATATAGATCGGTTCTTCTTGATCTGCTTTCGGATTCTAGGAACCAAAACGTGCATCGCAGATGTACGCAGAATCTTCGCCATCGTTTGGGGCATCTGGTAGGACATGCTTGCGATATAACGGGACCAGTGGGTTAACCCGCTGTTCCATTTAACCTTTACCGAATATACACCTGTAGGCATTAGATTAGCTCCATCACAAGAGTAGTGTGGTGCATGTGCCCCCGGTCATCTAGCTGGTGATGTAGCCAGACTACTTGGTAGGTCTGGGCAACTCCCGCCTGGGATGTGACAGAGTAGGAAGCTCCTACAACAGTAGCCCAAGGTTGTTTGAAGATATTCTGGTGCTTGGTAAAGCCTGTAAACTCATAAGTCAAAGGGGCTACTGCATCTTCAAACTTCCAGACAGAGCTTGTCCAGTAGACTATGTAGTCTCCTGTTATAGAATCCTCATACCGATCACGAGTTTTGCTCCACGTCAAAGTCTGGGAGCCTGCAGGTGTACCTATGACAATAGTCGTAGGCATGAAGGCACCAAGCCCCGAAGGACCTGACATGTTGGGCGGGGTTCCCCATGGGACCGAGACATGGTCATTTAGCTCCACAGCCGGGGAGTAGACCATAGTCACCTTGCGAGCCTTGTCCATGTCGAACCCTGGCTTTTTCAACTCTTCATCATGTTTTGCTAAAGTGGAGATACGGCACTTGCGAGATGCGTAAATCTCCAAGGCGTTGCCCATCGTGACCCCGCCTCGTCCGTTATCAATACTTTGCAACCTCTCTACGGAGACCGTGTGGGGTAAACCGAAGAGGGTGATCCTGGAGTTTGCTGGCATTAGTCTTCTCTCCAGGGATTATAGTCGGCGGGTGTCATCCCATCCGTTGCACCTAAGAACATGTCAACGAAGTTGATGTACCTTGACAGAAGCCTGTCCAATTCTATGTAACCGGTTGAGAAGTCGGTCTCGTTTTCGGACCTCTTGTATGTGACTGTGAAGTCAGGCCAAACAGCTTGGATAACATCGGGAGTAGCCATCCCGCTGGAACCTGGAATAAGGTTCTCAAGAGTCCACAATATCGTGGCTCTCTTTATGGCTGCGGGGACCGTCGAACGTCCAAAGGAACCGACAACTTTGACGTTGCTTTTGCCTTTAGGGAATCGACTTGTTTTGGTCACGCGCCGCAGTGTGTCCGCTGTACGAAGCATATCCAGGTAGTGTTCCTGGACTTTGAAGTCTTCGTCTTCTGTGTAGGTCGTTAAGACTGTCGTCCCGTCATCATCCAACTCCTCTACCGAGGTAATTGAAATGGCAGGGGCTACTATCTCAGGGGGAAAGAACAACCGATAATAGTCCCCACCATCGTAGACGACTGTCTTGGTTTGGGCATAAAACCAATCGTTGGTAAAAAGTTCGATGAACTCCTCAACGATGGCAATCTCCGCTGTAATCTCCGCATCGGAGAAGGCAACGAGATCCGCTACCTCGCCTGCCACTTTGTGGGTACGAACGTCAGTATAGGTAGCGTAGTTGCCCATTGGGTTACTCCATGAGGATCTCCCGAATCGCTCGGGTGACAGTAGATATGTTAGCTACTACTTTGACATCTTTACCACCCACTTTCAACCCGAAAGTGGTTCCGGTAGTAGCGTCTAAAACTATGTCGAAGTCGGCAGGATTAACCGAGGAGTCCAACTCGCAGCCTTCGGTAACGTCGTAGACCTCTCGGAGCTTACGAACAAACTCGCACCGGTCTCCTAATAATAGGAGAGACCTTTTCACAGAGACAGGTCCTACCTGCGTGGAGCGAATATCGAACTGCGGGTCAATCGACGGTATGAGGCGTTCTGCGTCCTCTAAGACTTGCTGGACCGTGATTGCCTTCATAAGCCTTTGGGACGTCTCACAGTTGTGTGAGAGGGCCCTGGTGGGTTGTTCCAGGTCAAACCGGCAGACCGGCATCAAGTCCTGATATTCCCCGATGACGTCGGCAGGCCAAGTGTTAGAAAATAGAACCACCCCTGGAATCTTCAAGACCCCTGCGAGGTGGGCGAATCCTGAGTCTGATCCCATGAAGAAGCTGCATCGGGCTAGGGTTGCCACCTGCTTGGACATGTCCTCATCAATGTCAGATAGCTTTGTAATGCGGTCGTCGGAGAATCCGGGTTCATCCTTGGTTCCAAGCCAGACGACGTCGCAGCCCGCTTCTCGGATCGCGTAAGCGACTTTCTTCCAGTTGTCGAAGTCCCAGACTCGATTGGGGTTGCTGGCAGTGGGGTGGATAGCCACCGTACAGTTGAGGCACTTCACCAGAGGCTTGAGCCTCTTGACCTCAAACTCCCCAGGACCGTGGGAGATACCCGCCCTCTCCGAGGCCCGCTCATAGTAGGAGCCTGCTCGGAGGCTTCGTCGTTCGTTGAAGACGTGGCTATACTCCACGAGGTAGTCAAACTTGTTTCGCGCTTGGGGGTTGTTGAACTTCTGTGTTTCGATTGCGTGGGCTATACCCTTCATACGGGTGATGAGCTTGGTCTGGTGACCTTTAACAATCGCCGTTACCTCTGCACCCGCTTCAGCGAGAACAGGAGCGAGACCTCCAATAGCTATTACAACGTCGCCTACCCCGCCTGTGAGCTTCAGGGCAATCTTCTTGCCCTTCATCTCGTCCAGGGGTGGTAAACCCTTCAAGGGTTCGTTTGAATCCACGGTAGAAAAACCTTCCATAAGTGCCTCTTAGATTAGGGAGTGGGGCTCTGCTTCAACTCTATGAAACCTCTGCCCGCTGCTTTATAAGCTCCGGAGTCGGCGCTGTCAAATATCCCGATCTCCATCCGGTTCCTCCCGGCTGCAAATTTCGTTACGTTCCCTGTGTCTGCGGCAGCTACTGAAAGGGTGAGCGTGGCTGGAGCAGTTACAGATCCAAGAGAGGTCACGGTAACTGTCGAGGTTCCTGTCTCTGTGATCGTCAGAGTCGTCGATGCGTCCCCGTTGTCTGTCCATATTTTTACCTGCGCAGTATCAGCTACAACGAGAACAACAGGGGTTACCCCGTCCTCTTCATACAGAGAGATAGTCCAAATCTCTTTGGACTTCTGTATGAAGTCGATTGTATCAAAGTTAAATGAACCTGCCATCAGCATTTCTCCAGTTCTACGGAACTTGGTCCGTCTCTGTGTAACTCTACGGCACCCGGATTAAGCACTTGCTTCTCGAATGCAACAACACTTGGACCTACTCTCGCCAAGCCTACTGTACTAACCCCCTGCTTTGTGCAGGCGACTGCACTTGGACCTTGCCTCTCTAACGAAACTGCCCCTACACAAATAGGTACGTCAGCTATGGAGGGTATATACCCAAGCGTGATTACATCCCCGACACTACCTACAAGAGTTCCGTTCCCGAAGCCTAATGTAATAATCGTGTTTACGGACATTAGGTTGTCTCCGTAATGCTAGTAGGCTCCGTAGCGTCGTTCAAGGTGTAAGTCTTTGCGGGTGTACTTCCGTCAAGCTTCTTCAACGTCTTAGTTGTACTGACGATTGAGGATTCTCCCAAGTGGGCAATGATCTCGTAAAGCAATTCTGCTGCAGTACCTGCTGCTCCCGTGGATCGATAGGCTTCCGTAAGAGCTGTCGTAAAGATGTCACTTACCGAGAGATCATTAAGAGCTGCAATCGCTGACTGGGAAGCATCGTGTTCGGTCTGCGAGAGTGCTGCTGTCATCGGGACAACTGTGTTGGCACCATCGGTGCCTCTCATGTCGGTGTTCGTAGTAGTGGTGTCTACTAGATCCACATTTACTACAGCCCCGGACAAGGTTGTAATAGCACCTGCTGAAACGATGTCGGTCGCGGCTATGTTATTCAAAGCGATGATAGCCGTCTGCGTAGCATCATGCTCTGTCTGCGAGAGAGATGCCGTCATAGGAACAACGGTATTGGCTGAGTCAGTCCCCCGCATATCTGTGTTGGTTGTCGTAGTGGCTACCAGATCTACGTTGACGACAGCGCCGGAGAGTGTTGTAATAGCCCCCGCAGAGACAATATCAGTCGCTGCCACATCATTGAGTCCCGCTAGGGTGGACTGCGTTGCATCATGTTCAGTCTGACTCAAGGTAGCTGTCATAGGAACCACAGTATTAGCCCCGTCCGTCCCCCTCATATCAGTGTTAGTTGTAGTAGTAGTGACTAGGTCAACTAGATCCACATTTACAACCGCACCTGACAAGGTTGTAATCGCCCCTGCCGAAACAATGTCGGTAGCAGCAACATCGTTAAGCCCTGCGAGCGTTGCCTGTGTTGCATCGTGTTCGGTCTGTGATAAGGCGGCTGTCATTGGAACAACAGTATTAGCGCTGTCTGTTCCTCTCATAGCAGACCCATTAAGACCTGTAACATCTTCGGTGATGTCGGTAAGGGAGTGTGTATCCTTCGCGAAGCCTGTACCCTTCACATCTGTAAGGTGTGTGATGATGGTGTCTTGCTTGGCTTCTGTGGCATCCCCGCCACCACCCCCGCCGCCGCCGACATCGTCTACCGTCTTCGTAGTTACAGCATCAGCATTGTCGAAGAACACTTCAAAGTTTGTAGAAATATTGTTCGCTGTGCTTTCCGCAATTGTGTTGTTGAGATAACCCTGTACAAGGCTGTCGGCTGCACCACCAGCGGAGATTACCATTGAACTCCAGTTAGAGGGAGCGGACGCAGCAAGTAATGCAGAGTCGGTCCCTCTCATGTCCGTATTGGTTGTCGTGGTGTTAACTGTGTTCACAGTATCTAAAACACCACTAGAGGTGTTTAAAGGGACCCCATCTGAAAGTATAGCACCCGCAACTTGGGTAAGTGTATGGGTATGCGTTGAGTTGATGATGAACTCATCGTTGTCGGCAGGTATAGAAGTTAGAGGTTCGTCAATAGTAATTTGACCATTCGTATTAGCAAAGTCCGTAATGACTCTTGCTTGACCCTCTAAAGAACCTGTCGTAAAGACAAGGGTTAAATCATTCCAAAAATCATCTACCTCAGTCAACTCGGTATTAAACACTGTTGTAGTTGCTGCTGCTCCTGGATCGTCCACGGCGCTTTCACTCACAGAAACCGTCTGCTTGATCTGTCGCAAGTATTTAGCAGCACTATTGGCTACGTTGTGATTTGCTTTATTGATTGCCTCGTCCCAGACCCCGTCCACAATATCAGCGATTGTTGGATCATTCAAACCTGCGATTGCAGACTGTGTAGCATCATGCTCCGTCTGGGAAAGAGCGGCTGTCATTGGAACAACGGTGTTAGCTGAGTCTGTTCCCCGCATATCAGTGTTCGTAGTAGTGGTGGTGACAAGATCCACCAAGTCCACGTTAACTACGGCACCCGACAAGGTTGTTATCGCTCCGGCTGAAACGATGTCAGTCGCGGCGATGTCATTCAAACCTGTGATCGCAGATTGCGTTGCGTCATGCTCCGTCTGCGAGAGGGCTGCGGTCATAGGTACAACAGTGTTTGCAGAGTCGGTGCCTCGCATATCAGTATTTGTTGTACACGTTCCGATTGTTGAGTTGGACTTGTTGTAGCCAGTTCCGTCGTAGTCGAGTGCTACATTAGCAGATACAGTATCGCTGTCGTAAATTGAGTAAGCATCCACTTGCGGGAGTGAATCACTACTGATTCCCATTGAAGCAGATGCCGCACCCCAGTCTTGACAATTAACATCAGGATAATTACCGCTCATAGTAACGGCTGTTCCTAGCCACTCGCCAATATCAACTCGTTCGTTTGAATCTACAAAAGCAAGATTTGAGTTCGTCAGAGTTCCGGTCACGTTGCCAAAGTCTACTCCTGCCTCTCCTGTAGCTGCAACGTCGAGCGTTCGTCCTGCCGTTGTTGCTTGTAATGGTCCTTCAGCAGAGGCTCCGTACATCGCGTCATACACAGCTTCTTCAACGACGTGCCAAGTCATCTTGACCAGCAAGGCACCTGATTCATGGACAG
>Ga0208299_1000165_pt1 | contig 63182 bp, 94 predicted proteins | sample 15_taG_FD_184089 | JGI IMG/M metagenome (GOLD analysis project Ga0208299, IMG submission 184089) | Marine viral communities from the Subarctic Pacific Ocean - 15_ETSP_OMZ_AT15312 metaG (SPAdes) (version 2) | ecosystem: Environmental > Aquatic > Marine > Oceanic | place: Pacific Ocean | collected... | reverse complement strand
GAATTTGTGCCAGGTGACTTGATACCAAAGCCTTTGGGTGGGCCGGGTGGTCCGGGAGGTTCGGGAGCATCAGACTCTGGGGAGGGTGATGATGATTTTGCATTCACTCTGACTCGCGAAGAATATCTATCAATTGTTTTTGAAGGTCTCGAATTACCTAACCTAGATGACCAGAAAGGGCAACCTGATCTGACTGTATTTGAGCAAGCAAGAGCTGGGTTTACCACGGTTGGTAACCCTTCTAATATGAATCTTGAACAGTCTATGATTAACTCATTAGGCAGACGTATCGCACTAAAGCTTCCGAAGAGTCGAAAGATAAAAGAACTTCTGAAAGAATTAGATGACCTTGATGCGTTTTTTGATACAATCCCTAAGAACAAGAAAAAAAGAACTTCGCAATGGACTCGCTACAAGGAGATCGAGGAAGAGATTAGATCTCTTAGAAATAAAGCCAGAGCAATATCGTTCATAGATCCTATTGATCTTCGTTACAACAATTTCTCTAAAAAACCAATACCTATCACAGCCGCTGTTATGGTGTGTGTTATGGATGTGTCCGCATCTATGGGTACAAGGGAGAAGGAGCTTGCCAAGCGCTTCTACCTTCTACTCTACTTGTTTCTCGAGCGTAAGTATGAGAAGGTTGACATAGTTTTTATCAGGCATCATACCCAAGCCAAAGAGTGTACCGAACAAGAATTCTTTTACGATAAGGAGACAGGTGGTACTATGGCCTCAACAGGGTTGAAACTAGCTGATGATATTATCAACGAGCGTTACCCTGAGAATGAGTGGAATATATACTTGACACAGGCATCTGACGGAGATAACTTCGGCAACGATATGCATGATTATAGGATATATCTGGACAAGTTAGCACGACGATGTAATCTGTATGCGTATGTTGAGATTGATAATCACTATCATCTTTCATCTGATCTGTGGAAGACTATGAATGCAGCAGCGACTACGCATGATAACCTTATAGCCAAGAAGGTTATGGAGCAGCGAGATATAGTACCAATATTCAGAGAAATATTTACAGCGGAGACATCATGACATTACTTTATGAGACGAATGATTGGAATTTCGAAACTCTGGACAGGGTTTATGAAGCATGCTCAAAGATAGCAAAAGAGGAGTTGAGACTAGACACATACACAAACCAACTAGAAATTATATCATCCGATCAAATGCTCGATGCATATGCTACAGTTGGATTGCCAATATATTATAAGCATTGGTCTTTTGGTAAGCAGCACGCAAGAGAGTCGCGTAATTACAGAGCGGGAAAATCGGGGTTAGCATATGAGATTGTTATAAACTCTGATCCATGTATTAACTACCTTATGGAAGAGAACTCAATAACAACACAAACAACAGTTATTGCTCATGCTGCATTTGGCCATAATCATTTCTTTAAGAATAATTATCTATTTAAAGAGTGGACTCAAGCAGATCATATAGTGGATTATCTTATCTTCGCACGAGATTATATAATCAAATGTGAGGAAACATATGGTGTTGATACAGTTGAGACCATTCTAGATGCAGCACATGCTTTATCTCAAAATGGTGTGTTTAAATATAAACATAATAAACTCAATGCTAGAGAGGAGATTGAGAAGCAGAGAGAGCGTGAAGAATATATAGAATCTCACTTTAATGATCTGTGGCGCACTGTTCCTGATATGAGAAGTGATGATATGGACTGTGATGATATGATATCCCAAGAGGAGCGAGAGCTTCTGGGCGATTTTGGATATAACATAGATCCACCAGAAGAGAATATTCTCTACTTTATTGAAAAGAATTCCCCTATTCTGAAACCGTGGCAACGAGAAGTTGTACGTATTGTGCGTAAGATTGCACAGTACTTCTATCCTCAGTACCAGACAAAGGTTATGAACGAGGGGTGGGCTACATTTACCCACTACTACATCATGAACCGTCTATATGAAACTGATCAGATATCAGAAGGATCGTATATGGAATTTCTCCATACTCACACCTCGGTATTAAGAATGGATGATTTCGATTCAGAGTATTTTGGTGGTTGGAATCCATATACACTTGGTTTTGCAATGTTCATGGATATAAAGAGAATATGTGAAGATCCCACAGACGAAGACAGGGATTGGTTTCCAGAGTTGATGGGTAGGGATTGGTTGGATGTGTGTCTTGAAGCTGTGAATAATTATAGAGATGAATCGTTTATTAGACAGTTTCTTTCACCAAAGCTGATGCGTGATTTTAAGATGTTTACGCTGGCTAATGATGAGAAGGCTCAGGAGTATGAAGTATCTGCAATTCACAATAAAAAAGGATATAAACATATACGCAACACATTAGCATCTCAGTACGAAATCATTAATTTTATTCCTGATATAACAGTTGTGGGAGCTAACTTTAAGACGGATAGAGTTTTAACTCTAATGCATCAAGTGCACTCTGGCAAGTTGTTGAATACTAATACTGATGTTGTATTAGAGCATATGAAGCAGTTGTGGGGGTATCAAACAGTTATAGACTGCATTGATGAGGAAGGAAATTACGAAGATTCCTATGAATCTTCCAAAACACCGATATATGAGATTTAGCTTTGTATAAATAGTACTGAATAATTAGGAAACAGATATGGCTAAACCAAATTCAAGACCAACACTTATAGAATATTGTCTCCGGGCACTTGGCGATCCAGTTATCGAAATTAACGTGGATCCAGATCAGCTAGAAGATAGAGTTGATGAAGCTATTCAGTACTATCAAGAGTTTAACTCTGAGGCTACTGTTAAGGCGTACCTAAAACACTTAGTTACAGAGGATGATGTTACTAATGAATACATCACTCTCGACTCCAGTGTTCAGGTTGTATCACGCTTGTTCAATGTTCATGGGGATAAGATGTCGAAGAACTTCTTCGATATTAAGTATCAGATGCATTTGAATGATATTGCTAACATGCACTCATTTATAGGCGATCTAGCTTATTATGAGCAGATGCAGCAGTATCTTTCATTGCTGGACCATAAACTAAACGGCACACCTCAAGTTCAATTTAGTCGTAAGCAGAATAGACTGTATATCTTTGGTGAATTCCAAGATAAGGATATTCAGGCTGGTGATTATATTGTAGCAGAGATTTATCAAACAATAGATGCTGATACTCACACATCCATATACGATGATATGTGGTTGAAAGAGTATTTAACTGCATTGATTAAACGTCAGTGGGGAGCAAACCTTTTGAAGTTTGAAGGCATGCAGCTGCCTGGTGGTGTGATGTTAAATGGTCGTCAGTTATTTGATGACGCGACTGCTGAGATAGAGCGTCTGAAAGAGACAATCAGACTTGAGCATGAGATGCCAACAGACTTCTTTGTGGGGTAATAGATGGCTACTAATCCATATTTTAGTCAAGGTGTAAGATCAGAGCAAGGACTCTTCGAGGATATTGTAATAGAATCTTTGAAGATGTATGGGCAGGATATATACTATCTGCCTAGGGATATTGTCGCCGAAGATAAGTTGATGAACGAAGACATTCAATCAAGGTTCAACTCCGCATACAAAGTAGAGATGTGGATTGAGAATGTTGATGGTTTTGATGGTGAAGGCGATCTGTTTACAAAGTTTGGAGTTGAGATTCGAGACCAGGCAACATTTGTGTTGTCCAAGCGTAGATGGGCCCAAACAGTAGCGCGATTTGATAATGAGATTACACTGCAGCGACCAGGAGAGGGTGATCTGTTATACATTCCTTTCTCCAAGAAACTGTTTGAAATCACACACGTGGAACATGAACAACCATTCTATCAGCTACAGAATCTTCCTACGTTTAAACTTAGATGTGAGTTGTTTGAATACGCTGGTGAGGATATGTCTACTGGCGTTGAGCTTATTGATGATGTTGAGAGGGATTATGCATATACTCATATTGTTAATGTAGATGTGAGTGGTGGATCTGTTAACTACACTGATGGTGAAATCGTTACCCAGGCCATATCAGATACAGTCGATATTACAGGTAAGGTTGCTAAGTGGATTGATTCGGATGGTAGCTTGTTCCTTACTCAGGTTGGAGCATCGGATGGAAAACTACATTCATTTGTGGTGGGTGGCAATGATGTAATTGGAGCCACATCTCAAGCTGAAGCAGGGGTGTTGTCGACATCTGAGGATAATAAGTTGTCCGAGACAGAAGACAATACATACTTTGATACACTGACTGATTTCTTAGATTTCTCAGAGTCTAATCCTTTTGGAGAACCTAGCTAATGTTTGGAAACTATTTCTATCACCAGAGACTACGTAGATCTGTGGCTATGTTCGGTAAGCTGTTTAACGACATATACGTCCTTAGGAAGAATAATGCTGGTAAAGTGATGAGTACATCAAAGGTACCATTAGCTTATGCACCATCACAAAAGTTCTTGGAGCGTATTAGACAGAATGCAGACTTGAATTCAGATCAACAGGTAGCAATTAAGTTGCCAAGAATGTCTTTTGAGATTGTATCTCTACAGTATGATCCCACTAGACAACTACAGAAAGCTAACAATTTTAACAAAGCTGGAGATACAGCAGCTAAGCGGACGAAGTTTAATTCGTATGTGCCGTACATCATTGGCTTCCAATTAAGTATCTTTACAAAGACGCAGGACGATGCTCTGCAGATAGTTGAGCAAATACTGCCATATTTTAGTCCTCAGTATACACTGTCAATCAAACCATTTGACGATCATACTGATATAAAAGAAGATGTGCCGATTACACTATCGGGTGTTGACTTCCAGGATGATTATGAGGGTGCGCAGGAAATGCGTAGAACAATTATATACACCCTTACGTTTGAGATGAAAGTCAACTTTTACGGACCTGTTGAACAGAAATCTGTTATCACTAAGGCTATCCCTAAGATTGATATAAATAATAAGGATATATCTGATAGTGATACACTAACCATAACGATTACACCGACCCCAGAGGGAGTCAGTGCAGATAGTGATTATGGTTTCTTAGAGAGCTACGACTACGCAAATGACTGATGAAAAAGATAGGGATTTTGAATTCGCGCGCCAAAACTATCGTGAACTTCTCTTAAAGGGATCAGAAGCCCTTGAGGAGATGATAGAGGTGGCGAGAGCGACCGAGCACCCCAGAGCTTTTGAAGTTCTTTCGGGGATGATGAAGAATGTCTCGGATATTAATGGCAATCTACTTGACCTACATAAGAAGAAGAAAGAGGTTGACAAAGAGGATAAGCCCGAACTTCCCCCAGGTTCCACAACCAATAACAATGTCTTTGTAGGATCAACCTCAGAATTACAGCGGTTCCTATTGAAGGATGTTACCCCAGAAGAGAATGAAATAGAAGGTGAGGAAGTAATTCCACCAGATGATGAATGAAACATACCTCGGCAATGCTAATGTAAAGAGGGATGGGGTTGTTACGCAGTTTACTGCTCATGAGATAGATGAGTACAGAAAGTGCATGAGCTCTGCCCCCTATTTTACTAGAACTTATTGTAAAGTTATCCACTTAGATAAGGGCTTGGTGCCGTTTAATTTATATCCATATCAAGAAGAGATGTTCGATCACTTCGAGGCTAATAGATTCTCAATTGTGCTTGCCTGTCGTCAATCAGGTAAGTCGATATCATCTGTTGGATATCTTCTCTGGTACGCATTATTTCATCCCGAAAAAACCATAGCAGTTCTCGCCAACAAAGGAGCAACAGCTCAAGAAATGTTGAGTCGTGTTACTCTTATGCTGGAGAATCTTCCATTCTTCCTGCAGCCTGGTTGCAAGGCACTCAACAAAAGAAGTGTTGAATTTAGCAACAACTCGAAGATAATTGCAGCAGCTACATCTGGATCTTCCATTCGTGGTATGTCTGTAAACCTACTGTATCTGGATGAGTTTGCATTTGTAGAAGATGCAGCTACATTCTATACATCAACGTATCCTGTTATATCCTCTGGTAAGAACTCACGCGTGATTATTACATCAACTGCCAATGGTATTGGTAATATGTATCATAAGCTGTGGGAGGGTGCCCTTCAACAAACAAATGCATATTCCCCATTCAGAGTTGATTGGTGGGATGTTCCTGGGAGAGATGAGAAGTGGAAGGCAGAGACAGTGGCCAACACATCTCAGCTACAGTTCGATCAGGAGTTCGGAAATACATTCTTTGGAACAGGTGATACATTAATAGATGGATCAGCTCTGATGGAGCTGAGGTCGGCTGCACCTATATCCACCTTTGAAGGTGGTAATATGCTTGTGTATAAGGAGACAGTTAAGGATCATCAGTACATATGCTTAGTTGATGTTGCAAAGGGAGTAGGGGGTGACTACTCTACATTTAACATTATTGATGTGTCCACAGCACCATTTGAGCAGGTAGCAGTGTATAGAAACAATCGAATATCACCAATACTCTTTCCCAATGTTATATACAAGTACTGCACGAAGTATAATGAGGCGTATACAATAGTCGAGAATAATGATCAGGGCGGTGTTGTTTGTAATGGTTTATACCATGAGTTGGAGTATGAGAATCTTCATCTCGAATCAGCCATAAGATCAGATGGGTTGGGTGTGACAATGAACCGTAAGGTTAAACGACTTGGATGCTCAACTATAAAGGATATTATCGAAAATAGAAAGTTAGTTATTCATGATAAGCACACAATCATAGAGATGTCTACCTTTGTAGCTAAGGGTCAGTCCTATGAGGCTAGTGATGGTAACCACGATGATTTGATGATGAATCTTGTGATGTTTGGATACTTCTCATTAGGAGACCGCTTTGCCGATTTGACAGATATAAACCTCAAAGAGCTAATGTTTAAACAGAGGATGGTTGAAATAGAAAACGATGTTGTACCATTTGGGTACATTGATGATGGGTTGGATGATATTCCGGAACCAACACCGGAAGATCCGTGGTGTATAGGGGGCAAGCCTTGGGTTGATGAATATTACTGAGAATTAAATTAGTATAAATAACAGTAATGAAACTAACCTTATTATGAGATCAATTAGATCATCTTATTATTTAGCTCAAAAGGAAAAGAGATATGGCAGTATTTAGTCCCTCCGAATCCCCTGCGATCTCAGTAAAAGAAGTTGACCTGTCGGGATACGTTCCCAACGTCACTTCAACAACTGGTGCGTTCGTCGGCGATTTTAGATGGGGTCCTGCGAAGAAGGCCACACTTGTCGATACAGAGGCAAAGCTGGCAGAAACCTTCGGTTCCCCTACCGCAACGAATGCTGTGGACTTTTTGTCTGCAGTCCAATTTTTAAGATACTCCGCTGCGTTGTATGTTGTTCGTGAATATACAGCAAGCGCGAAAAACGCAACCTCATCTTCCTCTGTTGTCACAGTAGTGAAAAACAAGGATCATTGGGATGACGTAAAATCAACTTATGGTGCTGATTCACCAGAAGTGAACGTAGGTGCTTGGATTGCAAAATATCCAGGTGATCTGGGTAATTCACTTAAAGTAGAGATCTGTCCTGCAAATGCTACAGCATGGGCTGCTTGGGGATATAAGGGAGAGTTTGATTCTGTTCCCGGCACATCCACATACGCTAGCGCACGTGATGGCTCCAATGATGAAGCACACATTGTAGTTGTAGATGAAGATGGTTCTGTATCTGGTACCATCGGCACAGTATTAGAACGATTTGCTTATGTTTCTTTAGCATCAGATGCTAGGAATACAGACGGCTCATCCAACTATGCATATGATGTAGTTAATAGCTCTTCTGAGTATGTCTGGTTAGCACATTGGGATGGAGATCTATCCACACTAACCAATGCTGGTACCGCAACAACTCCCGGTAGCGCCAAAGCATTTGGTGGTTCCGTAACAGCCAAGATTTCCAAATCCTTAACTGGTGGTGTTGATTCTGGTTCACTGACTACTTCGGAATATGCAACTGGCTTCGATCTATTTGAAGATACAGACACTACATTAGTAGATTTCCTGATTGCTCCAGGTATGTCATCTGGTAGTGATCAAGTAACTGTTGTTAACGATCTCGCAGGGATAGCCGGCACAACACGCAAGGATTGCGTGGTCGTTACTTCCCCAAATAGTGCAGCAGTTGTAAATAACTCCACACCTGTTTCGGATACTACTACTACTGTATCAACTTTCAATAACTCTTCTTATGTTGTTGTTGATAACAACTATTTGAAGGTTTATGATAAGTACAACGATCAGTATGTATTCATTCCAGCAGCATCTAGCACAGCTGGTGTAATGGCAGCTACAGATGCAAACGCAGCTCCATGGTTCTCACCTGCTGGTCAACGTAGAGGTCAGTATTATGGTATAACATCTCTTGCTTATTCACCTACCAAGGCAGAAAGAGATACACTGTATAAAGCTGGCGTTAACCCAATTGCTAACATTCCAGGTCAAGGAATCTTGTTATTTGGTGACAAGACCTTCTTGAATAGACCATCTGCTTTCGATCGCATTAACGTGCGTAGACTGTTCTTGGTTGTTGAGAGAGCAGTTGCAACAGCCGCTAGAAATGTTATGTTTGAATTTAACGATGAGTTTACTCGCGCTGAGTTCGTTAACATTGTAGAGCCGTTCTTGAGAGAGATCCAAGGTCGTCGTGGTGTTACAGACTTTAAAGTAGTTTGTGACTCAACTAATAACACATCTGCTGTTATTGACCGCAACGAGTTTATCGCTAACGTCTTCATCAAGCCAGCACGTTCAATCAACTACGTTACTCTTAACTTCGTAGCTGTTAGAACTGGTGTTGATTTTGAAGAAGTTGTTGGCACAGTATAGCGTCATAGGAGAATAGGAAATGGCAATTTTAGGAGTCGATGACTTTAAATCCAAGCTGAGAGGTGGTGGCGCTAGACCGAATTTATTCAAAGCGACAATCAACTTCCCAGCTTACGCAGGCGGTGATGTAGAGATTACTTCATTCTTGTGTGAAGCGGCCCAGCTACCTGGTTCGACAATCAATCCGATTGTTGTGCCATTCCGTGGCCGTCAACTGAAAATTGCTGGAGATCGCGTGTTCGACGTGTGGTCCCCAACAGTTATCAACGATACAGACTTTAAGATTCGTGACGCTTTAGAGCGTTGGATGAATGGTATGAATGCACATAGTGCTAATACCGGCTTGGTCAACCCTGTTGACTATGAAGCAGATCTGTTAGTTGAGCAGTTGGACAAAGATGGTACTACCATCAAAACTTACAACTTCCGTGGTTGTTTCCCAACAGCTGTATCCCCAATTGATCTGAGTTATGCCTCAGAGAATGAAATTGAGCGATTCACTGTTGAGTTCCAGGTTCAATACTGGGAATCTAACACCACTTCGTAAGCCTATAAATAGTGGAAAGGGGCTGGTTAGCCCCTTTAAATCATAAATTAGGAATTAGCATGGCAGAAGATAGCTTTAAATTATTTGGGTTTGAGATCAAAAGAGCCCGTGATAAGAGCAAAGAAAAACTGCATTCTATTGTGCCCCCAGTCGATGAAGATGGGGCAGGATACGTCACGGCTGCAGGAGCTCATTACGGTACATATGTTGATCTTGATGGTGAGAAGTCTAAGGACGAACGGCATCTTATTCAACAGTATAGAGGAGTATCTCACCACCCTGAGGTGGATGCTGCTATTGAAGATATAGTCAACGAGGCTATCTCTACTGGTACAAACGAAAGTCCTGTTTCATTGATATTGGATGAAGTTGAGACCAGTGACAACATAAAGAAACAGATTCAGGAAGAATTCGATACGGTTTTGAGCATGCTCAATTTTAGTGAGCTTGGTCATGACTTGTTTAAGCGTTGGTATATAGATGGACGGATGTTCCATCACCTTGTTGTGGATGAGAAAAACCCTAAGGTTGGTATTCAAGAGATCCGCCCAATAGATGCTGCTAAGATTCGAAAGATGAAGCAGATTAAGAAAGCAAGGGATCCAGCGACAGGAGCTCCATTGGTTGAGAGTGTGGATGAGTTCTACATATATCAGGAAAAGCCTGGTGGACAGAACCAAGGGATTAAGATTACAGCAGACAGTATTTCATATGTTACATCTGGTCTGTTGGATGAGCGCAGACGGAAAGTCGTATCTCATCTACATAAGGCGTTGAAGCCTATCAATCAGCTGCGGATGATGGAAGATTCACTTGTGATCTATCGTCTTGCACGTGCACCTGAACGTAGAATATTCTATATTGATGTTGGTAATTTACCGAAGGGTAAGTCAGAAGAGTACATGAAGAACATCATGGCTAAGTATCGCAACAAGCTTGTGTACGATGCTGATACAGGTGCTATTAGAGATGATAGAAAGCACATGTCGATGTTAGAAGACTTTTGGTTACCACGTAGAGAAGGTGGCAGAGGTACAGAGATATCAACACTACCAGGTGGTGAAAACCTAGGTCAGATAGATGATATTGTATACTTTCAGAAGAGACTATATAGATCATTAAATGTTCCTATCAATCGACTTGAGCAGGAGTCGCAATTCTCGTTGGGTAGATCTACAGAGATTACACGAGATGAGTTGAAATTCCAGAAGTTTATTGACAGGTTGCGTAGTAAGTTTGATCACCTATTCCTTAATGTTCTAAAGAAGCAGCTTATACTCAAGGGTATTATTACTGATGAGGATTGGGAGTTGTGGAAGAACAGCATCATTGTTGACTATGTGCGAGACAGTCATTTTACTGAGCTAAAGGATGCAGAACTTCTGAGGGAGCGTATTCAGACCCTGGATATGATGCAACAGTATGTTGGAGAGTTCTTCTCAAAAGAATGGGTTATGAAGAATGTATTATTCTTTGATGAGGACCAAACTAATAAGATGAAGAAAGATATTGCTGGTGAGATAGCAGCAGGTGAAATCGATAATGATGAAGATGAAGAACGTAATTAAATGGAGTAAATATGACAGATAATAGAGCGAGTGATTTGATTGATCAGATTGCAGATCAAGATTTTGCGAAAGCAGGGGCTTCTTTGAATGATCTTCTTAGTGATAAGATGTCCAGTGCGTTGGATGCTGAGAGTATCAAGATAGCTGATACAACATTTAATGGTGTTGAATTTGAGGAAGAAGCAGAAGAAGTTGATGAAGTCGATGACGACTTTGATGATGAAGAGCTGGATCTTGGGGCTGAAGAAGCAGTTGAATAAGAATTAGTACTCAAAAAATTAAAAGTTATAAATAATACTAATAAACGGAATGTTGAAATGAAGACGTTTGAACAGCTAAGAGAAATGACAAAAAAACATCCAGCTGGTAAGATGGTCTTTGATAAAAAGATAGGCCGTATACCGGTTATGATCCATAAGGACAGGGCCGGTTTTGTCGTGTATATAGATGGTGATAGATTGGACGTATACCGCACTCAGCGGGAGGCAGAAAAGATGGCACTACAATTTGTAAAACAGTTTAAGGGGAAGTAAATGACAGCATATGTAAAACCGATTTCGGTAGAAGCGTCAGCAAACGGTTCGGGCAATGCTACTACTGTAAGCTCCGCTAGAACTGTACGCGCAGTTAATCCAGGTAGTACTGGTGTGCTTGTGACAGTGACCGATTCAGCAGGTGTTACTGTAGGGACACTAACCTTGGCCGGCCAAGAGTCAGTGTTGATTCCAAAGAAGAGTACGGACAAAGTGTTTGCAGGTTCTGCAACAGTGTTATTTGCAGCCGTAACCTCACCAAGGTAGGAACAAAAGATGAAGTTGATTGCAGAGTATAACGAACAAGACATTCAGTGTATTGTCGAGTCGAAGGATGATGGTAGTAAGCTACACTTCATAGAGGGTGTCTTCGCGCAATCAGAAGCAAAGAATAGAAATGGACGTGTTTATCCAAAAGCGGTTATGGAATCTGCTGTTGATAAGTACGTTACTGAACAGATTAAAACTAAGCGCTCGGTAGGTGAATTAAATCACCCAGAAGGTCCTACCGTGAACTTAGACAAAGTTTCGCATCTCATTGAATCCCTGGAATTTAAGGGAAATGATGTGATCGGAAAAGCACGCATATTGGATACTCCGATGGGTAATATCGTAAAGGGTTTACTTGAAGGTGGCGTTCAACTGGGTGTTTCAACTCGTGGTATGGGTAGCCTTGAGCAAAGAAATGGTACGATGTACGTTAAAGACGACTTTATTCTTAATACAGTTGATATTGTACAAGATCCATCAGCACCAACTGCTTTCGTAAATGGGATTATGGAAGGTGTTGAGTGGGTTTGGAATAACGGAATCATAGAAGCTCAAGTAATTGAACAAATGGAGACTGAAATTAAAAAGGCTCCACGTGCGGATCTCTATGAGGTCCAGACTCGTGAGTTTAAGAATTTCCTCTCGTTACTGAAAAATACTAAGTTATAGACAGGAGATCTAACATGACTGATCAAACAGATCTGGATGTAGAGCTCGACGAGGAAATCGAAGAAGCTCATGATCCTAAGAATGCAGAGGCACAGTCCTTTGCAGCAAATGATAAGGCTGAAGACGCTGGTCCCAAAGCGAAAGCTCGCAAAGGTGACAAGAAGAACAGTGATAAACCGCAGAAAGTTGCTGCCCCTAAAGGCATGAAGGTAGAAGACGTACAAGTCGATGGAGATTTTAGTGAAGACTTAAATGCTCTAGTGGAATCTGAGGCTACTCTTTCAGAAGAGTTCAAAGCCAAAACAGCGTTAATCTTTGAAGCAGCGGTTAAATCGAAGCTTTCCGAAGAGATTGATCGTTTGGAGACTGAATATGCTGAGCAATTAGCAGAAGAAGTTTCTGAAACTAAATCTAATCTTGTAGAGAAAGTTGATAGCTACCTCAACTATGTTGTTGAGACATGGATGGAAGACAATAAGGTTGCAATCCAGAGCGGTCTTCGCTCCGAAATTGCAGAAGGTTTCATGGAGAAGTTGAAAGACTTGTTCACCGAATCTTATGTTGAAGTCCCAGAAGGCAAAGTCGACCTAGTTGACGAACTTGCTACAGCAAACGAAGAACTGGAAGAACAGTTCAACGATGCTACGGCAAAAGCTTTGAATCTTGCAGAGGAATTGGAAGGTTATAAGCGTGAAGCGATTATTCGTGAAGCGTCTCGTGATCTTGCTGAAACTCAAGTAGAGAAGCTTAAATCTTTAGCAGAGTCAATTGACTTTGGTACCTCCGAAGAGTTTGCCGCGAAAGTTGCAACTTTGAAAGAGTCGTATTTTGCTAAGAAAGCCACAACCGAGTCCACCGTTGAAGATCTGACTGAGGCTGATGAAGCTGAAGAAGTATCACCAATGATGGAAAAATACTTACACGCTTTAAGAAAAACAAAATAAGTAATTAGGAGATCCAATTATGGAAACTTATGATCGTCTCGTAGAGAAATGGTCTCCAGTATTAAACGAAGAGTCAGCTGGTAAAATCGAAGATGCGCACAAGCGCGCTGTTACCGCGGCCGTACTGGAAAACACAGAAAGAGCTCTAACCGAGCAAACACAACAGGAACAGAACTTCGGTCAAATGAACGAAGATGCTGCTTCTAACAACACCGGCAACGTTGCTAACTGGAACCCAGTTCTAATTAGCTTGGTTCGTCGTTCCATGCCTAACCTGATGGCCTATGACGTTTGTGGCGTTCAGCCAATGTCTGGTCCTACTGGCTTGATCTTCGCTATGAAGTCCAAGTACAAGACCACCCGTTCAGGTGCTACTGCGAATGATGAAGCATTGTTCAACGAAGCAGTTTCTGGCTTCTCTGGTGACTCTGGTAGTTCTCAGGGTGCTGATCCTTCCGGTTTGGGCGGATACGCTAACGTTGATTCATCTGGCACTGCTGCTACTTCTGGTGGTGGTATGTCCACTGCTAATGCTGAGCAGTTGGGTACAACTGGTGAGTCTGCATTTGCTGAAATGGGCTTCTCCATTGACAAAGCAACTGTGACTGCTAAGTCCCGCGCTTTGAAAGCAGAATACACTCTAGAACTTGCACAAGACTTGAAGGCGATTCATGGCTTGGATGCAGAAACAGAACTGGCTAACATTCTGTCTACAGAGATTCTTGCTGAAATCAACCGCGAAGTTATTCGTACAATCAACAGCCAAGCTAAGACTGGTGCTATCTCTAGCAACACAGTTAAGAATGGTATCTTCGACTTGACTACTGATGCAGATGGCCGTTGGTCAGCTGAAAAATTCAAGGGTCTAGTTGTACAGTTGGATCGTGAAGCTAACCAGATTGCTAAAGACACTCGTCGTGGTAAAGGTAACTTTGTTATCTGTTCTTCTGACGTTGCTACTGCTTTGGCTGCTTCTGGCTTGCTGGACTACGCTCCTGCACTGTCAACTAAGTTGAGTGTTGATGACACTGGTAACACCTTTGCTGGTCTGTTGAATGGTAAGATCAAGGTTTATATTGATCCATATGCCACCACTGACTATATCACTGTAGGTTACAAGGGTACTAACCCTTATGACGCTGGTGTGTTCTACTGCCCATATGTACCTTTAACTATGGTACGCGCAGTTGGTGAGAACGACTTCCAACCACGTATCGGGTTCAAGACTCGTTATGGTATGGCTTCTAACCCATTCGTTGGTGCTACACCTGCTGATGGTTTGGCTGCAGCTCGCTCTAACCAGTACTACAGAATCTTCCGTGTAGACAACATCCTGAAAGAAGGATAGATTCTAGAAGTTTAGAATAATAATAATAATCCACGGATGGATTTAGGGGCCTTAGGGCCCCTTTTTTTGTGCCTGAAAAAAAGTGAAAATAATTTAAAAAAACTGTTGACTTTATGTCGACTTTATGTTATAATGAAGTCAAGGAAATGAAAGATAGGAATTAAATTATGAATGACGTGACTACTGACCAGGTACAGAAGATTGAAGAGTTTTTAGCTAACTGGCGTGTTGCTGCTGCTAAGTACTACAACTACCAGGCCGACACTGTTAGGGAGATAAAAGCTGAGTATCTTAACCTGTTGGAGAAGTATAACTTTTACAGTGTTCCACATGACTGGAGATTTTTATTCCGTGAAGATGGTACTCACCCTTTTTACCCAGATGACTACCTTGCAGCTAAGAAAGCTGTACGTGATTGGTCAGATGCAAACTCTGGGGCTGTTGTTAACCTGGTTGGCGACATGAATATGAATGGTGGTAAGAACAAAGAGGTTGTTCTTGACAAGTTTCTTACTAAGCAGGTTGATATTAAGCGTAAGCAGTTTGTGAGTAAGGTTAAGAATATTGTTGGTGAAATCACCGATGCTTCTGGTTTGCGTATTGGAGTTGATGGTAATATTAATGGTAATGTTATTGGTACAGATAATACATGTAGTGTTCAAAGCATTTATGCTGGCGGGTACAACATTCAGTGTTTGCACTATCGTGTACTGGTTCGAGTTTCAAAGGAGAAATAATTATGAATAATGTAATACTGACAGATGTTGATGGAGTAATGCTTAATTGGGAGTATGCATTTGATATTTGGATGCAGAAGAATAAGGGATATCCAAAGCCTTTGCCTGGGCAGCCGACTTATGATATATCCAAGCGATACTGCATTTTACCTGGTAAGGGTAAGGAATTGATTCGTCAATTTAACGAATCAGCAGCTATTGGCTTCCTCCCTCCCCTCCGTGATGCTGTGCATTATATACGCAAGCTACATGAAGAGCAGGGATATGTATTCCATGTGATTACATCATTGTCTACAGATCGTTCTGCAGGTGAGCTGCGAACAATGAATCTAAAGAAGTTGTTTGGTGAGACTGCTATTGAGCGGTTTGTATATCTAGATACTGGTGCTGATAAAGATGAAATATTGGAGCAGTATCGAGATACAGAGTGTATGTGGGTGGAGGATAAGATGGAGAATGCTGTTGCTGGTCTTCGGTTCGGACTCAATTCAATATTGATGGAGCATGGCTACAATATGCAGGACTCACCAAGTCCCACTGGCTGGGTTCGCGCCGGAGTGCATGCACACTTCATTCCACGCGTAAAAGGATGGAAAGAAATTTACGAAATGGTTGCATAAAAGTGTTGACTTTACTCTGACATTGTGTTATAATGAAGTCATGATTAAAGAAAGAGGTTTTTGTTATGAAGAAGTTTATTCCCGTGTATTTTGTTGATACTGGCCGCGAGCAGGGGTTTTTCACCCTTCGTGTAACTAAGCAGGTGTTTATACCTAGTGGCGGTGAGCGTGGAGGTTCCATCGATAATGGAATCTATCAGGGAACAATTGCGATTGGTTCCGATTATCTTCAAAACCTTAGTACCGATAAGGAAGAAGCCTTTGCCAAGGCTTCTGAAATCGCTAAAAGGGCTGGTCGAGAGCTTCGCCAGAAATCTGCTGATGAAATAATGTCAGAGGTGTATGACTTCGAAACGCGAGCTCGTCGCAGTGCTGAGGAAATTGAGGCTGCGCGTATACGTGAGATCAATCTTGAGGCTATACGTGAAGAACGCATCAAAGTAAGTAAGATTAATAACACAATGGCATGGTTGGCTCATGATCAGGCTCCCTTTGGTAAGTACAAGGGTGATGATATAGCCGATCTACCAGCTGGTTATGTTCGGTGGATAGTCACTACTGACTTCGAAGATGAGAACATGAATCTCTTCAAGGGTGCAGTACTGCGTATTCACGGTGAGCAAGCTGAATTGCGTACCCCCGATGTGGATGGTTTTGTTGGTGATGTTGGAGTGCGGAGCGAGTTCACCGCTCAAGCGATTAGCTCTAGGCCTTTTAGGGGCCATTTTGGACCTGGGTGTCGTACAGAGTTGGTTGATATTGATACCAACAAGCTTATTGTTTGCTGGGCTGATAACTTCCAACCAGTGGTAGGTGAAGAAGTTACCTTTAAGGCCTCTGTGAAGAGTCATCATGCGGTTATTGATCGTGACGGTAATGATCAAGCGGAAACAACAATAATCCGGGTCAAGCTGATGTGAGTTCTTATAAATAAAGGTACAACACTTATATAGGGATATAGAGGTAGAATGTATGAGCAATACAAGGCCGCTTGTTTATATCCATGGGAACAATTCCACCCCTCGTGTGTGGAATTTTCTTATGGCAACATCAAACATGCGGGGGCGGTGGAACCAACACTGTGTTGAGTATGACACTCGCCGACCTGTAATGGAATGCGTTAGTGATGTGCACGATCAAATATACAAACAATATGGTGAACGTGAAATTGATATAATAGCTCACTCACTGGGAGGCCTCATATCACTATGTCTCATGCAGACGGATATAAATGTGAGGAGGATAGTTACACTCGCATCTCCGTTGAATGGTATAAGGATTCTGAATTTTGCGTCAATAGTGTCGAGGGATCCAATATGGCACGACCTAGCTCCTAGGTCCAAGTTTATGAAGTACCTAAGGTCTATTGATATTGACATCCCTGTATTGAGCATTATTGCAACAGTGGGTAGCTGGCCATTGTTGATGGAGCCAAATGATGGGGTAGTTACAATCCGTAGCCAGGAGAACTTCCCAGGATGCAGTCAGTTAGTGGTTGAGTTGAATCACTATGAAGGGCTGCTCGACTACAGCATAGCAACTACTATGATGGACTTTCTAAATAAAGGGTAAGTACCATTATAAATACCCATAGTTAGATTTATTGGAAGGTAACATGGCTGAATTAACAACTAATATAAACTATCTTGCACCGACATCATTTAAGTTGGTTATAGATAGGCGTAATTATCCCAACCTGGAATTCTTTGCGCAGACCATACAACATCCAGGTGCTTCTGTGGCCTCCACAGAAGTCCCCATTCCCAGATTGTCAAGCTTGTCCCTACCAGGCGATAAGCTAACATTTGGAGAGCTGTCAGCTATCATTATTCTCGATGAAGACATGACATCATATACAGAGATGTTTGAGTGGTTGACTAGGATGGTTGAGAGTAATAGGCAGTCAGCCACAGATGATATAGGGTCAGCTCCACGGACTGAGTCCGACATTACTGTGTCAATTCTGACCAGCCACAATAACCCAAATAAGCAGATCAAATACATTGACTGCGTTCCCACCATGGTAGGTGATATAAACTTCGAGTCAGTAGTAGGTGATGTACAGTTTTTGACGTTCCCAGTATCGTTCAAATTCTCATATTTTGAAATTAAGTAGTTATTGGAGTATATTATGCATTTGGATGAAATCCTCGTTGAATGGGCGAAAGACTCAGAGCTTCCTCGTAACAAACTAGACGAAGTGTCTCGTCAAACCCCTGCCCTACACGCAAAGTACCTCAACCTTTTGACCAACGCAAAGCTCCGTTTGAAGCGTGTTGAGATGCAGCAGAAGACTCTGTTGAAGCAGAAGTGGCTGTGGTACAATGGTAAAATGTCAGAGGAAGAGATCAAAACCCTGGGTTGGGACTTTGATCCACTTAATGGTTTGAAGATAATGAAGGGTGACATGAACTACTATTATGACTCTGATAAAGAGATTCAAGCATCTGAGTTGAAAGTACAGTACTATAAAACCCTTATAGATACCTTAAATGAGATAGTTAGCAGTCTCAATTGGCGGCATCAGACGGTGGGTAATATGATCAAATGGCGCCAATTCGAGTCTGGAGGATAACAGAGGTATGTAATTGAGTGACATAGTATGCAGGCTTAAAGATTATAGCATGTTGGAGGTGGACATAGATGAACCCGGGTTGGCAGCTGAACTGTCGGATTACTTTAGCTTCTATGTTCCGGGTTATAAGTTCATGCCTGCATTTAAGAATAAGGTGTGGGATGGTAAGATAAAACTATTCAACCGTATGACAGGTGAGCTATCTGCTGGTCTGTACATATATGTTATTAAGTTCTGTTCAGAACGTGGCTACACAGTCAAAACAGAGGAAACAAGATACGGCAGTCCCACAGATGTTGCTGATGTTAGTGACCTCAATCCCCTCTTAGAAGATTTAAACATTCCGTTTGCCCCTCGAGATTATCAGTATGATGCAGTGTCAACTGCATTGCAGAGAACAAAAGCAATACTACTATCCCCAACCGGTTCCGGTAAGTCATTCATAGCATATCTGCTAATGAGATATGTCATGTCCAATGAAGAAGGCAAAGTTCTAATTATTGTTCCAACAACATCACTTGTTGAGCAGCTGTATGCTGACTTTGCAGACTATGGGTTTGATGTTGAGAACCACGTGCATAGAATATACTCTGGCAAGGACAAGGTAACAGATAAGACAGTAATCCTATCAACATGGCAATCCATCTATAAGCTGCAGCGTAATTGGTTTAAGCAGTTTACAATGGTGATAGGTGATGAATGCCACGGTTTCAAGTCGAAATCGTTGTCATCGATAATGAACAAAGCCACAGAGGCGAAATATCGCTATGGCCTGACCGGTACACTGGATGGTACACAGACTCATAAATTGGTTCTGGAGGGATTGTTTGGACCAGTATACAAAGTCACTACAACCAAAGCGTTGCAGGATAATGATACATTGGCACCACTTAGTATCAAAGTTCTGCTATTGAATTACTCAGATGAGGTGAGAAGAGATTATGGTAAGCGCACATATCAAGAAGAAATTGACTGGATTGTTAGCAATGATGCCCGTAACAGGTTTATTCGCAATCTGGCTTTGGATACTAGTGGAAATACTCTTGTTCTATATCAGCGTGTTGGAGCTCATGGGAAACCCCTCTTCGATATCATAAGCGCCAAAGCGGATGATGCGAGAAAGGTGTTCTTTGTATCAGGAGATACAGCGACATCTGACAGGGAGGCAATACGTCGAATAGTTGAGAAGCAGGATAATTCTATAGTTGTTGCATCACTGGGGACGTTCAGTACTGGCATCAATATTAGAAACCTACATAATATTATATTCGCATCCCCTTCGAAGTCTCAAATAAAGGTGTTGCAGTCTATTGGTAGGGGGTTGCGTAAGTCGGATAATGGTCAGGAGACCCAGCTGTATGATATTGCGGATGATCTGCATTGGGGTAAGCGAAATAACTTTACCCTTCTACACTCAGCAGAGCGTGTGAAGATATATGAGAAAGAGCAATTTAAATACATTATTGTAAAGGTGAATATATGAGTTATAATAGTATAAGTGAGAAGATGCAACGTAAAGCGGTTGAGAGCGGCATTGAGTTTGCAAAGAGAATTGGATTGGCACCTGCCAATATCATGACTCCGACCAAATTATCGGAGGAAGCAAAGACCCTTCACAAAGACATCAAGGTTAAAGTCCTCGGTGAGAAGGATATGGAAAAGCTTGGAATGGGTCTATTATTAGGCGTATCTCAAGGTTCTGACGAAGAAGCAAAGCTCATTGTAGCTGAGTACAATGGTGGGTCAAAAGGAGATAACCCTACAGTGTTGATAGGCAAAGGATTAACATTCGATATGGGTGGTAATTCAATCAAGCCTGCAAAGAACCTACATCAAATGAAGTTTGATATGCTTGGTGGAGGTGCTGTACTGGCAGCGATTAAGGCTGCAGCAGAATTAAAACTTGCGATCAACGTTGTTGCTATTGTCCCCGCCTCTGAGAATCTAATCAATGGTCGAGCAACCAAGCCTGGAGATGTACATACATCAATGTCAGGATTGACGGTGGATGTTCGAAATACAGATGCAGAAGGACGACTAATCCTGGCTGATGCCCTGACATATGCACAACAGATGTTTCCAACCGCGCGATCCACCACAACAGTCGCGACTCTGACTGGTGCCCAACTATATGCTACTGGTACGACGCACTCAGCGCTGTTGGGTAATGATCAAGAACTAGTTGATGAGCTTTTCGATGCTAGTGTTGCTTCTGGTGACCTAGCATGGCAGCTGCCATTTATACAAGAGCATTCAGATCAAATGAAGGGTCAGGAGGGTGTCAGTGATCTGATGAATATCGCGTCAAAGCCCGGCCCTGGAACTATTACAGCGTTTGCCTTTTTAGAAGCATTCGCTGAGAGTATTCCTTACACCCATCTCGATATAGCATCAACCGCCTCAGATGGCGACAAAGTTACGGGACGTCCTGTCGGACTTCTTGTGGAGTTCCTGGCAAGCAGATCTTAATACAATAGGTGATATTATGAATTACATACAGTATAAGTTGGTTAGTGGAGAGGAGATTATAGCAAAGGTAGATGAGGACGAAGATGGTGACATGTTTGTTAACGCCGATGCATCGAATGTTATAGTCGGAGACGTAATGGAGATTATACGGTCTGATGATGAGGGGTACAGGTATTACACCTTCAGACCATGGATGTGTTATCAGATTCTCTACAAACAATTGCTCAACTACAATCAAGTTGTTGGGGAGGCTCTACCAGATCAAATGCTTATGGACCAGTATCATAAAGCTATAGCACTTGAGCGAAAGTATATGGATGAGTTGACAGAGACGGCGGAGGAGAAGTATAAGGATCTTCTCGGGAAGATGATGGAGGCCGCGGGCATTGATCCTGATGATGTAGATCTGGGGTTGGATTCTGATCACGAATCTAATGTTGTGAGTATGTTTGATACTAAGAAGGATAGGTTACATTAATGTATGATCATGAGGTGTGGCCGTTGTTTCAACACCATCATAATTGGTTTAACAAGCTGTGGGTGGCTGAGAGATACGGATATAAGTGTGGGCCTTCGGGGGTAGCTCCTACCGAGGATGGAACGTATGTTATTAGACCGATATATAACTTATCGGGCATGGGAGTTGGTGCTCATGTGAAGAAGATTAAAGCAGGAGATTATCATGCAGTACCAGCCGGATATTTCTGGTGTGAGTATCTTCATGGTGATCACTACTCAGTAAATTACAAGTGGAAGCATTCTTATTACGAGGGTGGATCCTGGGAACCAGTCAGTAGTTGGAAGGGAGTTAACTATCCTGTGAATCTGACAAAGTTTGCTGAGTGGAAGAGATCGAATGTAATGCCTAATCTCAAGGATTATGATATGGATGTGTTATATGATGCTGGTGAGATTAATGTCGAGTTTAAAGGAAAGAGTATTATAGAGGTACATCTAAGACATTCTCCCGATCCTGACTACGACAAGTTTATTCCTGTGTGGGAGTCCGATACTGAACCAGAATGTTCCCCTTCTGTTTATAAACTCAACGTTAAGTGTCAACATTATCTGAATGAATGTGGATATGAATTCCTACCAGACTTCGATGACGGAGATGGCCAACTAAAAGATCCGAGAATAGGATTTCTTGTAAAATGAACATTCAGCCCCCGCCATGGCGCAATGTAATTATACAACAAAAATCCCCAAAGGTCAACAGTTGATTTAAAATTAATTTTATGGTATAATAGATACAAATACGCAAAGGACCTATATTATGGCAAAATCTAAACGGGCAAGTATACACTATGTCAACAACAAAGAGTTCTCTCAAGCCGTTGTTGAGTATTGCACATCAGTCAAGGAGGCTAAGGAAGCGGATCAATCTCGGCCTATAGTAACTAATTATATAGCATCATGCTTCCTTAAAATAGCAGAGGGATTATCTCACAAAGCCAACTTCATCAGATACACATACCGTGAAGAGATGGTGATGGATGCTGTTGAGAACTGCCTAAAAGCTATCGAGAACTATGACATAGAGGTAGCTACCAGAACAGGCAATCCAAACGCATTTGCATATTTTACGCAGATATCGTGGTATGCATTTCTTCGTCGTATCGCAAAAGAAAAGAAACAACAGGATGTAAAGATCAAGTACCTATCCCAGAGTGGATTGGAAGACTTTGTGTGTAATCATGAAAATGACCCAGAAGCTGCGCAGGTGATGCAATCATTTGTCGATCAGCTAAAGGATCGCATAGATGCAGTGAAGGATAAAGATACTGAATTCAAGTCATATGCAAAGGAAGAAAAGAGACGTAAGAAACGTGCTGTATACGTGGATTCGGATCTTGCAGGTTTTATGGAGTAGACAATGGCTTTTAATATTATGATGACTGGCACCGATGGCATGATTGGATCTCGGTTAGCTAACTACCTTGAAAAGCAAGGACACAGAGTACGACGATTTGATCCACTACCCGCTGATGTGACAGATCCAGCTGAATGGACAAAGCATGAGTATCCCTGGGACTTTGTTATTCACCTAGCAGCTCTTGCTGGTGTTCGACCTTCATTTGATGACCCAGAAACATATTACAAAAGCAATGTGTTGGGTACTCATGAAATGTTTAAATTTGCTCGTAAGTGTGGGTCTAAGGTCTTGTATGCTTCTAGCTCCAATGCTTATGAGTGGTGGGGCAATCCTTATGCCGCTACTAAAATGATGAATGAAGTACAAGCATTTAATGAGGAAGCTATTGGTATGCGCTTCCATACTGTCTGGCCTGGACGTGATGATATGCTTTTCAAGAAGCTACAAAAGGGAGAGGTTGAGTATATAAACAAGAATCACTATCGTGATTTTATCCACGTGGCTGATCTAATCGAAGCCATTAATCTTCTATTGAATAACTTTGATGATGTCCATAAGAAAACCAAAGTGGTTGACATTGGAATGGGTGAAAATATTTCTGTTGCAGCTGTTGCCAAAGCCATGGGTTTTATGGGACAATATAGGGATGAGAATCCACAAGGTGAGCGAGAATCAACTAAAGCTGATATTAGTGTTCTAACCTCTCTTGGATGGAAACCTAAACGAAATATTCTCAATAAGGGAGATCATGAAGATGTATCATAGTATAGACGAGCTGCATAAAAAGGCAAAGGTTTTGCTTGAGAAGACCACTGAAATTCATCGCTTGAGATATCAACTTCAGAAGTCCAATCCTCAGATTGAATATATGGTAGATGATGCTAAGGCAATTGCTGCTGACATTGTAAACGGACCAGTCGATATACGCCTAGAAAAGTGCACGTTTCAGGCAACATTTGGGGATTTACCAAGAGAAACGGTTCAAGAGGTTTTAGAAATGGTAGATGATGCTAAGGCAATTGCTGCTGACATTGTAAACGGACCAATCGATATACGCCTAGAAAAGTCAAGAGCCTAAAATGAAAATAGCCATCCTTAATGACACTCATTGTGGTGTCAGAAATAGTGCGGATGTCTTTATCCAAACCCAAGAGAAGTTCTATAAGGAAGTGTTCTTCCCATACCTTCTCGAGAATGATATTAAACACATCATTCATCTGGGTGATTATTATGACAATCGTCGCTTCATAAACTTCCGAGCGCTTAATTGCAATCGTAACCACTTCCTCAAGCCCTTGAGAGAGTACGGCATTACTATGGATATTATTCGTGGTAATCATGACACATATTATAAGAATACGGGTGAGTTGAACTCACTAAAAGAGTTGTTGGGTCACTATATGAATGAAGTCAACATTATTCATGACGCAACAGTAATGGACTATGATGGTCTTCGTGTAGGATTGGTTCCGTGGATCGACCCTGAGAATGAAGAACAATCAATGAAGTTTCTTGCAAAAGCGAAGTGTGACATTATTGGTGGCCACTTCGAGATTCAAGGGTATGATATGTTCAGAGGAGCCACGTGTCCTCACGGTCTCGATCGCAACATATTCAAGCGGTTTGAGATGGTTATGTCAGGACACTTCCATACAAAGTCGCAACAGGATAACATTCACTATCTTGGATCTCAGATGGAGTTCTTCTGGAATGATGCTCATGACAAGAAGTACTTCCATGTGCTTGACACAGAGACGAGAGGTCTGACAGCTGTTCATAATCCCAACACTCTTTATCACCGCATCACATATGATGATAGTGAGCAGGATTATCTTCACTATCCACTGGATGATGTTGATGGTAAGTTTGTTAAGGTAGTTGTTATTAACAAGAGTGACACTTACACATTTGATCGGTTTATTGACCGCATTCAGAATCGTTCTATTATAGAATTAAAAATAGCTGAAAATTTTAGTGAATTTTTAGGTGAAGCTGTTGACGATCAGGGTGTAATGGTGGATGATACCCCTACACTATTGAATAGTTATATTGATGCTGTAGACACCGACCTGAACAAAGATCGAATCAAGTCGGAGATGAATTCCTTAATGATTGAAGCTCAAGCCTTAGAGATAGCATGATAATATTTAAAGTATTGCGATGGAAAAATTTCCTCAGTACCGGTAATAACTGGTCTGAGGTTGACCTTACTAAGTATGACACTACACTAGTTGTGGGTCATAATGGTGCTGGTAAGTCGACTTTGTTAGATGCCCTTAGCTTTGCGTTATTTGGTAAAGCACACAGGAGTATAAGCAAGGCTCAGCTTGTCAACAGTATTAATGGTAAAGGAACAGTGGTAGAGATATCATTTAATGTTAATAACTCTGATTTCAAAGTAGTTCGTGGTATTAAACCAAACACCTTTGAAATCTGGAGAGATGGTACATTAATGAATCAATCATCTCATGCCAAAGAGTATCAGAAGATCCTCGAGCAAAACATCTTGAAGCTAAACCACAAGAGTTTTCACCAGATAGTAGTATTGGGGTCTTCCTCCTTCATCCCCTTTATGCAACTAACTGCACAAAACCGTAGGGATGTTATCGAGGATCTTCTGGACATTAACGTATTCTCTAAAATGAATGGTTTGTTGAAGGAGAAGATATCTGCTCTAAAAGAGAGATCAAAAGATGTTGATCATGAAATTCATCTAGTTCAAACAAAGATGGATTCACAGAAGAAGTATATCAGAAGCATCAAGGCTCTTAACAAAGAACAGCTAGAAGCGAAGCACCAAACCATCTCTGATTATAGAGATGAGATGGGTGAGTTGACAACAGCTAATATCAAGCTATCCACATACCTTGATGATAATAGAGAGATTGCTACAACACAAAAAGAAGATGTTGATAAAAAGATAAAGGATCTCAACAAGTTCAAAACCAAGTTTGACACAGAGATCAAAAAGATAGTTCGTGATGTTAGGTTCTTTGAGCAGAACGATACATGTCCTTCTTGTGACCAGGCCATAGCAGAGGATACAAAAGACCATCATATACGCGATGGTAAGGAGAAGGCTAAGACTATCCAGGAGTCGTATGATAATGCGGAAAAGGCTTTAGACAGACGATCAACCGAGCTGGAAGAAGTTAATGAAATATTGAAGTCATGTCAGGAGGTGCAGAGCAATTTACATTCCAATAATGTATTAATAGGTCAGTATCAAAACAGCATCGATAGAACACTGGAGGAGATTGAAAACATAGGTAAGGCTGCAGATCTGGAACAAGCTGATCAAGACCTCGACGATCTTACATCATCGAAAAATGATTTGATTGAGTCAAGGCTGGAGATAAGTGAGCAGGTAAACTACAATACGGTTATGAGTACCATGTTGAAGGATACGGGGATCAAAACCAAGATTGTGAAGCAGTACCTACCAGTTATAAACAATCTGGTTAATCAGTTTCTGCAGACTCTTGATTTCTTTGTATCGTTTAACCTGGATGAAGCTTTCCAGGAGACAATCAGGTCACGATTCCGTGATAGTTTCTCATATGCATCTTTCTCGGAGGGTGAGAAGCAACGGATCGACTTGGCACTGCTGTTCACATGGCGTCAGATTGCTAAGATGAAGAACTCTGTAGCAACAAACCTATTGATTCTAGATGAGACATTTGATAGCTCTTTAGACCATGATGGCGTTGACAATTTGATGAAAATCATATATACTCTAGGTAATGATACTAACGTATTTGTGATATCACACAAGGGCGAAATGCTAGATGGCAAGTTCGCTAATAAGATTGAAGTATATAAGGAGAAGAACTTCTCCAAGATAAAAGGTAACTGATAATGGAACTTTCCAATTTTACTATGCAAGTGTTGAAGAACTTTGCGTCCATTAATAGCAACGTTGTTATCAAACCAGGTAACACGATTATGACTGTGGCGGAAGCAAAGAATGTGCTTGGATCTGCAACTGTCCCAGAGACATTCCCTCAGCAGTTCGGTATATACGATCTGCAAGAGTTCTTGAACGTGACTGGACTAGTTGATAGTCCTCGAGTTCGGTTTGAAGATAATTATGTTCTGATTGGGGATAGCACGGGCCGAGCTCAGATTAAATATTACTTTTCTGACCCTGAGATGTTGACAAGTCCATCAAAAGCTATTACAATGCCTGGGACTGATGTGAGATTTACCTTAGATCAGGGAACACTAAATAACTTAAAACGTGCAGCAGGTGCGCTGGGTCATTCTGAGATGTCTATCACAAGTATTGATAATGTCATTCGTTTGTCTATTATCGAGAGTGATAACTCTACATCAAACACATACTCTATTGATGTTGATGGTGAAACAACGCTAAAGGATTGTAACTTTGTCATCAACATCAACAACCTCAAAATAATCCCAGGTGATTATGAGGTTGAGATTTCAACTAAATTGATTTCGAAATTCACCAACAAATCGGAAGAGCAGGACCTGATTTATTGGGTAGCACTAGAAAAGTCCTCAACATTTGAACTATAACCAGGAGTTATATAATGACGAAGAAGAAAACTGATCACTCTGAGATCTATGACATTGGCAATCGCGTAAGCCGTAGTGCTGTAGCTGTTATTGATGCGCTAACTCAACGTGGTGCTTTTAAGGGTGAAGAACTTTCTACAATTGGTCAATTACGAGACCAGTGTCTACAGGTAATTCAATTGTCAGAAGACTATCAACAAGGGGAAGCTGCGGAAGAATAACATTCGTTTTTGAAAATTTAAATTATATTATGAGGATGCTATGTCTAATGACTTTCTATGGGTCGAGAAGTATCGGCCCCAAACAATTGAAGAAACGATTCTTCCAACTCAACTGAAACAAACGTTTCAAGCTATTATCGACGACCCTGCACACGAACTTCCTAATATGTTGTTTACTGGAACTGCAGGGCTCGGTAAGACAACTGTTGCTAAAGCTCTATGCAACCAGCTTGGTCTTGATTACATAATTATCAATGGATCCGAAGAGGGTAATATTGATACATTACGTGGCAAGATTAAGCAGTTTGCATCTAGTGTATCGTTACAAGGTGGTTATAAGGTAGTTATTCTCGATGAGGCTGACTATCTAAACCCTCAATCTACACAGCCAGCTCTTCGTGGATTTATAGAGGAGTATGCTAACAACTGCAGATTCATTCTAACTTGTAACTTTAAAAATCGCATCATCGAACCTCTCCACTCTCGTTGTGGTGTATATGAATTCAACACATCACGTAAAGAGATGGCAGGTCTTGCTAAGCAATTCTTTGATAAAGCTGTGGGTGTATTGAAAGCAGAATGTAAGGAGTTTAGTCCTGAGCCTGTTGCTGAGCTTGTGACTAAACATGCACCTGATTGGCGTAGGGTTCTGAATGAACTACAACGACGATCTGCAACTGGTCACATCGATTCTGTGACTAAGGGTGGAGCCTCTTTAAATCAATATGCAGAACTGATGACTCTTTTGAAGGATAAGAACTTCAAGAAGATGAGATCATGGGTCGTTAATAACATTGATGTTGATACCTCTTCAATCTTTAGAGGCATATACGATTCAATGAATGAATATGTTGAACCTCGATCTATTCCTCAACTGGTTTTGATTCTTGCTGATTATCAGTACAAAGATGCTTTTGTTGCTGATCATGAATTGAATACTGTGGCCTGTCTTACAGAGATCATGTCACAGGTGGATATAAAATGAACCCATTTAAATTCCTCAACAGCATTAATTATGACAAGAAGGATATAATGATTGATGATGTTACAGAGAAAGCATACAATAGCTTTATGGTTAATAGATCACTGAGCTATTTTCTCGACACTGTAGCATTTGCTAACATCATGAATCGGTACCACCACATTGACAATAAACTCCAATATCACTTTCTTATAAATATTCTTCGAAAGCGTAAAAGGTTTTCGAAATGGATTAAATCAGATGATATACGTGATATTGAAGTGGTCAAACAGTACTATGGATACAGCAACGATAAAGCTAGACAAGTACTGTCTCTTCTGTCACCTGAACAAATAACAATATTGAAACAAAAGGTGAGCAAAGGTGGAAGAAAATAACATCATTCATTGGCATCCCCACGACATGTTGGAAGTCACACTCAACGAGCCAGACGATTTTTTAAAGGTTCGTGAAACGCTAACTCGCATTGGAGTTGCGTCCCGCAAGGAGAATAAATTATTTCAATCGTGCCACATCCTGCATAAGCAGGGTCGGTATTTTATCGTTCATTTTAAAGAGCTGTTCATGCTCGATGGAAAGAAGGCTAATATCGACGCCAACGATTTACAACGTAGAAACACAATAGCCACTCTATTGAGTGACTGGGGGTTGGTTGATATGGTTGATTCTGGTGCTGTGCTTGAATGCGCACCACTACGTCAGATAAAGATCATACCCCACAAAGACAAGTCCCAATGGGAACTTTGTCCAAAATATAACATAGGTAACAGCTAAAAAGTTTAATTTGTGTTATAAATAACGTCGCGACGCGGATTTACCGGTCGCGCAACTTAATCTTGCTTATCAAAGGAGATAACAATGACAGGCTTACAAACCCTTTTTCCTCGTTCCTCGTTCGTAGGATTCGATCATTTGTTTCAAGAGCTGGAATATACAGCTCGACATTCAAAAGACAACTATCCACCTCACAACATCATTAAAGCTGGTGATTCAGACTATCTGATTGAATTAGCTGTTGCTGGTTTTTCAAAGGAAGAAATTTCTGTTGAAATTAAGGATAGAACTCTAACGGTGACGGGAGAACATATTACTAGAGGTAGAGAGTTTATTCATCGTGGCATTAGCACGAAGAAATTCAAACGCACCTTTAGGCTGTCTGAGCATGTAAATGCACATGGAGCAGATATTCGAGATGGCATACTTGCAATTCAATTGAAGTACATCATTCCCGAAGAAATGCGTCCTCGTAAAATACCAATCGGAAAATTTAACGAGGTCGAAAATGACACAAGTAGTACAAGTAGCGCACAGCTTCTCAACGAAAGCAGTTGAGTTAGTAATCAATAGTGTTGTGGATTATGCTAAAGCATTCCACAAGTCTCTGTTGGAGTATCGACAGAGAGAAGCAAACGCAAAGATCGTTCCGTTGATTAGGCATGAATATCCTAAGCTAACAGACTATGAGATCCTTCAATTGCTAGATCAAAGAACGCTAAACGATTAGCACGTAAAAAGGGCCCTAGAGGGACCTTTTCGCGCAAAAAGGGCCCTAGAGGGCCCTTTTTTTATATGTTGACTTCCTCTGTTTAGTATGGTATAATAGCAGCTGTGTAGGTTAGGAGGAAATATATGAACTTTTACACTAGTGTAAATCGGTACGGTAACAATATCCTTTATCGAGGATTTGAAGATGGGCAACGGATCGAGAAGAAAATATCATACATGCCCACTTTGTTTATCCCCACATCCAAGAAAACAGGCTGGCGCAATCTACAGAACAATCCTGTTCAACCAGTCACCTTTGATAACATGCGAGAAGCTCGCAACTTCATTAGCAAGTATGAAGGTGTTGATAACTTCCCAATATATGGCACCACCAACTATGTTACTCAATTTATAACAGATCGCTTTCCGAACGAAGTAAAGTTTGAACGTGATAAGATTAATGTAACTGCTATGGATATCGAGGTTCACTCCGAGGATGGATTTCCATTTGTAGCTGATGCAGCTCATACTGTAACAGCAATCACAATGAAGAATAATCTATCCAACACATATCGTGTGTGGGGTCTTAAAGACTACGATCCAGATAAATGTGTTGTTGAGGACCTGGAGATAGAATATAATCAGTTTGATACAGAGACTGATCTTCTACTCGATTGGCTTCAATACTGGAGTAGTCCTCTAACTTGTCCTGATGTTGTGACGGGATGGAACACTCGTATGTTCGACATACCATACCTTATCAATCGCATAAAGAATATTATAGGTGGGGATACGTTCAAGAGATTCTCACCATGGGGTGTTGTTGATCAGCGTGATATAGTTATAGCTGGACGAACCAATATTGCATACGAGATGATGGGAATCCAACAATTGGATTACTACGATCTATTCCGTAAGTTTGGGTACAGCTATGGTACACTAGAATCTTACAAGTTAGATCATGTGGCATATATCGTGTTGGGCGATGAAAAGCTGTCATACGAGGAGTACGGCAACCTACAGACGCTTTATAACAACGATCACCAATTGTATATCGATTATAACATAAAGGACGTACAATTAATCGAACGTCTTGAAGAGAAGATGGGACTGATCACTCTAGCTATGACTATGGCATATAGGGGTGGTGTTAACTTCTCAGAGACATTTGGAACAACGTCGATATGGGATAGTATATTGTATCGATTAATGTTTAAGGATCAGATTGCTGTTCCTCCAAAGCAACACAAAGCTAAGACTCCATATCCAGGAGCGTTTGTGAAGGATCCAGAGACTGGTATGCATGAGTGGGTAGCTTCTTTTGACTTGAACTCACTATATCCTAACATCATCGTTCAGTATAACATGTCACCTGAAACATTGGTTGAGGGTAGAATACCTAATGTGAATGTGGATACTCTTCTTGATGAAACATACACTCTACCTGCTGATGAAAATGCTGTGGCAGCTACTGGTGTTCGTTTTCGAAAGGATCGTCAAGGGATTATTCCCAGGATCATCAAGCAGTATTATGATGAGCGTAGACAAATCAAGAATCGCATGTTGGAAGCTAAACAGGAGTTTGAGAACCATAGAACTCAACGGCTGGAGAATGAGATTAACACTCTTGAGAACCAACAGATGAGTATTAAGATTTTGATGAACTCGTTATATGGAGCATTGGGAAACAACTTCTTTAGATACTTTGATCATAGAGTGGCAGAAGCTATCACAACATCAGGTCAACTAGCTATTCGTTGGGCTGAGCAAGCTATCAACAAGGAGATGAATAAGATCCTCAAGACCGATGATGTTGATTATGTCATAGCTATAGACACCGATTCTCTGTATGTTAAGATGACAGGATTGGTTAATAAGTTTGCCCCTACAGATCCAGTTAAGTTTATTGATAAGATATCTGCAGATCATTTCGAGAGTGTTCTCGAGAAGGCATATAAAGCTCTATCAGACAAGACTAATGCTTATGAGAATCGTATGGAGATGGATCGTGAGGTAATAGCTGATAAGGGTATCTGGGTAGCTAAGAAGCGATATATCCTCAATGTACATAACAATGAGGGTGTTCAATACGCTCAACCTAAGCTCAAGATCATGGGAATTGAGGCTGTCAAATCATCAACACCACAAGTGTGTAGAGATAAGTTCAAGGAGATCTTTCGCATTATTATAGATGATGGTGAGGAAGCTACTCAACAGTTTATCAAGAACTTTAAACGAGAGTTCAATCAACTACCTCCGGAACAGGTTTCCTTTCCAAGAGGTATTTCTAACCTAGATAAATGGGCGGACAAAAAACTCATCTTTAAGAAGGGTTGTCCCATACACGTCCGTGGAGCTTTGGTGTATAATAAACAGCTAGCTGCCAAGGGACTAAGAAATTATGAAACTGTGAAGAATGGTGAGAAGATTAAGTTTGTGTATCTAAAAACACCTAATCCTATCAAACAAAATGTTATATCATATTCACTTAATCTACCAAAAGAGCTTGACTTACACAGGTTTATAGACTATAATACTATGTATGATAAGTCGTTCCTTGAACCAATTAGATCTATCTTAGATGCTGTGGGTTGGGACGATGAGCCTAAAGCTACTTTGGAGGACTTCTTTGTATAATGTACTCACTGACTGTATTCAACTCACCTAGGTGGTGGGAAGAAAAGCAAAGATTTGTTTATGACAACAAAACCCACAGGAGATTAGATTTCTCCTCGTGGGATAAGTATGTCAATTTTCTACGTAGGTTGAGCCAGAGAGAGCTGGCAGGAAAGCAAGATGCTCAGCTCATCTCTCCAGCAATCTTTAAACCAGAAACAACCAGAGCTAATGCTAATGTCGTTGCATGGGCTGGTTGGGCTGCTGTCGACGTAGATGATAACATATTTGAAGGTGATCTAGAACAGATACTCAAAGATAAATTTGGAGACTATAACTACGTATGCTACAGCACTGCTAGCAGCACTATTGACCATCCAAAGTTTAGATTGGTGTTTGAACTCAGCAATCACATAGATCAAGAACGAATCCGGCATTTCTGGTATGCACTCAGCAACATGCTTGACAATATTGTTGACAAGCAAACAAAGGATCTGTCGAGAATGTATTACATTCCAGCGACATACAACAACGCTAGTAACTTCTTTTTCGTAAACGCGGGGGAGCCTATTGACATTGATTACTTAATGGCAAGATATCCTTACGACGATTCGAGAAACGCGAAGAACTTTATGGATAGGTTACCTCCTGCATGGAGGGAGCAGATTGTTGAGTATCGTAAGGGTAAGTTGGACAACACATCATATACATGGTCTGGATATCAAGATTGTCCTTTCTGGCCCAAGAGGTTAGCTACAGAATACATATCAATATCAGCAACAGGTTGGTATCGTCAGATGTATCGTATTATGATCGCCACAGCAGGTAAGGCTGTTGAAAAAGGATATCCAATAACAGCAACTCAAATAGTTGAGTTGTGTAGACAGTTTGATGTGGAGACGGGCAATTGGTATGAGAATAGACCAATGGACGTTGAAGCTAATAATGCATTAGAATATGCATATAAGAATGGAGTTATAAAATGATATCAATGGTATTAACAAGCATAGTGGTGGGGATTATATTATGCTCTATCACCCTACATGCACTAGTATTTGTGGGACTTAGATCGCGAATCGTGGGTCCTGGAGTAGCAACATTAGCAGCAGTAATTGTTTCAATAGGATGCTTCGTATTGGGAATATTGATGTGAGAATAATCGCTGGTCCTTGCCAACACGAATTGCTGGAGCAGTCTCTGCACATAGCACGTGAGTGTAAGAGCGTGTGTGAAGATTATGGTTTTGAATACTACTTTAAAGCAAGTTATGACAAGGCAAACAGAACAAGCATTAATGGTGGAAGAGGATTGGGAAGCTCCCAAACTCTTACCGACTTTGCTACTATGAAGAGTGAGATTCCAGGATTAAAAATTGTCACGGATATCCACGATGCCAGCCATGCTGAAAGAGTTGCCCCATTTGTAGATGTGATTCAGATACCCGCTTTCTTATGTCGACAGACTGATATTATCAGAGCTGCTGTAGAGACTGGTAAGATCGTTAACATTAAAAAGGGTCAGTTCCTGGCGCCATGGGACATACAAGGCATCTTATCCAAAACGAAAGGAGCCAATGAAGTGTGGATAACAGAGCGTGGAACTAGCTTTGGATACAATACATTAGTAGTTGATTTCACAGGTCTACAATACATGATGGATAATTTCAACGTCCCTATTGTATATGATGTGACACATTCAGTTCAACAACCTGGAGGTAAAGGGTTAAGTAGTGGTGGCAACAGGGAGTATGTTCCTGGGTTATCACGCGCAGCTGCTGCATTGGGTGTTAGCAACTTCTTCTTGGAAGTACATCCAGATCCAGACAACTCACCAAGTGATGGACCCAATATACTAAACCTAAACAATTTCAGAGAGATTATACATGACATCAATAGCCATTCTTATACCCGCTAGGTTTAATTCTACGAGGTTTAAAGGTAAGCCCCTTTGTAACCTAGGCGACTCAACAATGATTCAACGAGTGTTTTATAGGTGCCTGGATTCGGGATTTGATACATATGTCGTAACAGATAGCCCTCTTATATCCAGACTCTTTAAACCAGAAGAAGTAATTGTATCAGCTGATGAGTGTGATAACGGCACAGATAGATGTGCAGAAGCTCTTAACGACAGCCGTTTGAATCAATACACACACTTCATTAATGTTCAGGGAGATATGCCAGACATTAATAATACAATGATTGATGCGTGCGCAACAGAGCTAATTACTCGATCGAGCTCGGTTAATACATTATATACAGAGTGCCATCCAGACAAACGAAGAGATGTGTCGGCGGTTAAACTAATCAAAACGGATACTGACAAAGCCTTGTGGTTTGGTAGAGGATTTGCTGGGTATGGTGAAAGGCACTTGGGTGTGTATGGATTTAGTCGGGATGCATTAGAAAAATATAGAGATCTGCCCATACCACCAGAAGAAGAGGTTGAACAACTAGAGCAGCTTAGATGGATTAAAAGTGGACATGATATCCACACTGTAAAAGTAGACTTTGAGGTCGCGGGGTTTGATGGTATAGAGATTAACACACCACTTGATATGAATGAGTGGAATAATCGTTACACCATACTCTCAGACCACGATCAGCTTTGGGAGATTGTGAAATGAAAGCGGGAAAGGTGTGGGGCAGCACTGAGCTCATAGAAGCCAATGGTGCCCTAGAGTTCCATAGAATAGAGATGGAAAGTGGAGGTGTATGTTCAAAGCATAAACACCGATATAAATGGAATGGATTCTATGTTGAAACGGGCAGACTACTGATCCGTGTTTGGCAGGATGATTATAATCTTGTTGACGAAACCATTTTGGAAGCTGGTGATTATACAAAGGTTCGCCCTGGATTGTTTCATCAATTTGAATGCTTAGAAGCAGGTGTAGCATACGAGCTATACTGGGCAGAGTTTAACCATAGTGATATAGAGAGGGAATCAGTTGGCTTCAAAGACTAAAAAGATGGGACTAACAGCATCCACCTTTGATCTACTGCATGCGGGCCACGTAGCAATGCTGCGTGAAGCTAAGGAGCAATGTGATCATTTGGTGTGTGCACTGCAGGTTGATCCTTCCGCGGATCGACCAGAAAAGAACAGTCCTGTTCAAACACTAGTAGAACGCTGGACACAGTTGCAGGGTGTCAAGTATGTTGATGAAATTATTCCATATCAAACAGAAGAGGATCTTCAAGATATCCTCAATTTATTTAACTTTGATGTACGCATTATAGGTGAAGAGTATAAGGATGGTAAGTTTACTGGTAGAGCTATATGTTCAGCAAGAGGTATAGAGATCTACTATAACAAACGAGACCACAGATTCTCATCAAGTGGATTACGACAGCGAGTAAAGGAATCATGAACATCTTAATAGTAGGTCACGGATTTGTTGGCAAGGCTGTTGATTATGGCTTTACACACCCCGGTGTTGAGAAAACCATTGTTGATCCAAAGTATGGGTCTTCACTTGCTAAGTTGGATCCATGGTCAACAGCCAAGTTTGATTGCGTGTTTGTTTGCGTACCAACCCCCATGGGGGATAAAGGTAAGGTTGACTCCAGCATCTTAGATGATGTGTTGCAGCGCCTGGAGGGGTGTAAATTGGTGGTTGTGAAATCTACAGTGACACCAGACATTGCTAGGAAGTGGTCAGACAATGTTGTTTATAATCCTGAATTCCTAACAGAGAAATCAGCTAACGAGCAATTTGTGGATCCTGAGTTCCACATCTTTGGTGGTATTGAGAAATCGACAAAGAGATTGGAGAGCATCTATGAAACATACAGTCTATGTAATCCTTGTCCATCTCTTCATATGACACATGAAGAAGCCAGCTTTGTTAAGTATACCATCAACAGTTTCCTCGCAGTGAAGGTGACATTCTTCAATCAGTTATATGATGCTATATCAAAAACAGATGCTAGCTTCACAAAGATTGTAAAGGCGGTTGGTATGGATGATCGCATTCACCCATCACATACAAAGGTTCCAGGCTTTGATGGTAAACAGGGATATGGGGGAGCATGCTTTCCAAAGGACACTTCTGCGTTTGTAAAGTTCAGTAAACAGTTGACTTTACTCGACAAATGTGTTAAAATAAACAATAGTTACAGGTCTCAATATAAGCTGGATGAGCGGGAGAAAGAACAAAATGTCAATTATGGACAAACTAAAAAAGAACTCAAAGATTAAGACAACAAACATCTTAGCTGATTCAAAGTTCTTTACAGAAAAAGATATGACACCAACAGCAGTTCCTATGGTCAACGTTGCGTTGTCTGGGTCTGTGGATGGAGGAGTAACCCCTGGTCTTACAGTGCTCGCGGGCCCATCAAAACACTTTAAAACATCATTTGCCTTATTGATGGCAGGAGCTTATTTAAAGGCTCACTCAGATGCTGTTGTGTTATTCTACGACTCAGAATTCGGATCGCCACAATCTTATTTTGAGCAGTTTGGTGTTGACACTTCACGTGTGCTTCACACACCTATTACAAATGTGGAAGAGTTGAAGTTTGATATGATTAACCAACTTGAAAACATTGAGCGTGACGATAAGGTGATTATCATCATTGATTCTATTGGCAACCTAGCTTCTAAGAAAGAGTTGGATGATGCCATTAATGAAAAGTCAGTAGCTGACATGTCCCGTGCAAAAGCCCTTAAAGGCCTATTTCGGATGGCGACACCCTATCTGACTATGAGAAGTATTCCTATGCTTGCTGTAAACCACACATACAAGGAGATCGGTTTGTTTCCTAAAGATGTTGTTGGTGGCGGCACAGGTATATACTATTCAGCTGATAACATATGGATCCTAGGTCGCCAACAAGACAAGAAAGGTACAGAGATTCAAGGCTATCGGTTTGTGATTAACGTAGAGAAGAGTAGATATGTTAAAGAGAAGTCCAAAATACCTATTACAGTGTCTTGGGATGGTGGCGTACGTGAGTATTCTGGCCTGCTTGACTGTGCTTTGGCTGGTGGTTACGTTGCTAAGCCATCTAACGGCTGGTATGCTGTTGTTGATAGGTCTACTGGTGAACTTGGACCAAAAGTTAGATATGATGCTACCCTCGAGAAAGCGTTCTGGGACCCGGTTTTTACTGAAACTGATTTTAAAGAATTTCTAAAAAAGCAGTACAGTATTGGTCATCAATCGCTTGTGGGGATGGATGATATCGTGGAGGATTAGTGATTAAAGTACTCGTTTTACCAATAGATGGCTATCGATATGGGTTTCCCAAGATTTGTGATGGAGACCTCGAGCTTAACGATTGGTTGATAGAAAATGGATATCCTAAAGAACACGTTGAATATTGGATTAATAAATTGGGACGAGTTCCCTGTAGTAGAAAGTGGGTAGAGGTAAAAAAATGAAAGAAAATGTTGACTATGCGTTAGTACCGAGGGATAATGAGAGCTGGGATGTAAGAATCTTAACAGGTGATTATATCGAAACAACATTTGTCTTTGGCAATTTGACCATTGATGAGAAATCTGAAATGTTAAACTACAACGTGGATATTATGTATTCACCTGATGAAGATTTGACTGTATCTAATACTGGTTTCCAGGAAGTGACGGGTCAAATCCTACATGACATATTAGAGCAATCGCTATCTAATTATGAGGAAACAACTAGTAATGAGTAGCAACTCACTTGAGCAACTTATTCTTCGTAACATACTTACCAATGAGCCCTACATGCGTAGGGTTCTACCATTTATAAAACCTGAGTATTTCCAGGGAGTGTATAACCTCTTATTCAAGGAGTGTGGCAAGTATGTTGGAAAGTACAACCGTCTTCCATCCACTAACTCTTTGAAGGTTGAGATTGATCAGTCGTCCAAGTTTAATGATGATCAGTATACAGCAGCTATGGAGATTCTTCCTAATCTGTTTGATACTCAGAAAGAAGATGATGACTGGCTGTATGATACAACCGAGAAGTGGTGTCAGGATAGAGCTATCCATAATGCCATTATGGAAAGTATAAGCATCATTGATGGAAAGCATCAGAACCTTACGAAGAACGCCCTTCCTGAGCTTCTAAGCAAGGCTCTGTCCGTTACATTCGATCCGTCTGTTGGGCACGATTATATCGAGGATGTAGAGGAGCGCTATGACTTCTATCATGAGGATGAAGAACGTATTGAGTTTGATTTGGATTACTTCAACAAGATCACAAAAGGTGGATTGCCAAACAAAACCTTAAATGTCTGCCTGGCAGGTACTGGTGTTGGTAAGTCATTGTTCATGTGTCATATGGCTGGTAATGTTCTTATACAGGGACGTAATGTATTGTACATCACCATGGAGATGGCAGAGGAACGTATCGCAGAACGTATAGATTCTAACCTACTAGATATACCTCTAGATCAGTTGCAACACGTATCGAAACCTATGCTAACAAGCAAGGTTGATGATATTGCAACAAATACAAATGGTAAGTTGATCATCAAAGAGTATCCAACAGGAGCTGCTCATGCAGGGCACTTTAGGGCTTTGTTGAATGAGTTAAAACTCAAGAAGAACTTTGTACCTGAGATGATATTCATAGACTACCTAAATATCTGTTCATCCAGTCGCATGAAAGCAATGGGTGGTTCGATTAACTCATACACATACATTAAATCTATCGCAGAGGAGCTACGAGGCTTAGCTGTTGAATTCAATGTCCCTGTCGTAACAGCAACACAAACAACACGGTCAGGATTTACAAGCTCTGACCCAGGCATGGAAGATACATCTGAGTCATTTGGACTTCCTGCCACCGCTGATTTAATGTTTGCATTGATCAGCTCGGAAGAATTAGAGTCGTTGGGCCAGGTAATGGTTAAGCAGTTGAAAAACAGATACAACGATCCTAACTATAAGAAACGCTTTGTACTTGGTATTGACAGATCTCGCATGAAACTGTTCGATGTTGAAAATGCGGAAGAAGGAGTGGTAGATGATGCTCCAATTCCCGATAGAAGTCGCATCAACAGCAGTGATTTTAAAATGGAGTGACCGTTGTCATTCCATGTGAGAAGTAGTATAATACCACAACATTGAGCATAAACTGGAGCAAACATGAGCACCCCCATTCAATACAAATATGTTTCAACAAAAGAATATCATGATGCCTTTCCGTGTGCATATCGCCAATGGAAGTCAGATAGTCATTGCAATCTTGTTCACGGGTATGCATTTAGTATGAAGTTCTATTTCGGGACTGATACTTTAGATGCACGTAACTGGGTAGCTGATTATGGTGGTCTTCGAGAGCTAAAGGGATTCCTTGAGGATCAATTCGATCATACTCTACTAGTAGCGGAAGATGATCCTAACATGGACGTTTATGATGAGATGCAGAAGCGTGGTATGGTTAAGCTGACTAAGCTGCCTAGCTTAGGATGTGAAAGTCTTGCTGATCAGATATACAAATACGTTAACGGCGTTTACATTCCTGATATGTGGGGCCCTACAGAGGCTGAGCGCTTGTGGTGTTTCCGTGTAGAGGTTCGTGAGACTAAATCAAACATGGCATATCGTGAAGGCCATCGCGAGTGGAATGAGGAGTTGTTTTAAATGAGTGATCCGATTTTATATAAGAAGATTATATCCGTACAGGAAGATGAAGATGGTGAATTGTTTTTAGAATTCCCTGATGATCTGCTTGAAGCTATGGATTGGAAGGCGGGTGACCACCTGGTCTGGACTAAGGTAGAAACACCGAATGGTGTTGGGTTTACAGTGGGGAAGGTACCAACATATGACTAAGGAGTATTACTACAGTGAGATTTTTCACAGTATTCAGGGAGAGGGACACTACACAGGTGTTCCAACTGCCTGGATCAGATTCTTTCTTTGTAATCTCCAATGTGATGGGTTTGGTCAAGATCATCCAACTAAACCTGAGACGTGGGAGCTTCCATATAAAGACTTTGATACTCACTCAGTTGATCGTGTAGAGGATCTACCAGTGTGGTCTAAGGGTTGTGACAGCTCATACACATGGTCTAAGAAGTTTAGACATCTAATGGGCAAGGCAACGGGCGAAGTCATGGCTCAGAAGATTGTTGATATTATGAAGAATGAGCACAACCCAGAAGGTTGGTTCAGACATCCAGTATCACTTCAACACAATCATCTGTGTATCACTGGTGGTGAGCCACTAATGAAGCATGCACAGAATGCCTTTGTTGATATCTACAATGCTCTTCGATTAATGGGTGGAGGTCCTGTTCCAGGTACGAAGTTCTACGATTGTAGCAATCTTCCATCATCAATTACATGGGAGACTAATGGTACTCAGAAGATTACAGATGCTTTTAAGGATTTAGTAACAGCTGATCATTTCGAGCCAGAATTGTTCTTCTCAGTATCACCTAAGCTGTGGTCTGTTGCAGGTGAGAGGAGTGAGCGAGCAATTAAGCCTGAGATTGTTAAACAGTATTGGGATTTGTCTCAGAATGGCCAGCTGAAATTCGTGGTTGGTAGTACACAGCAGGAGTGGGACGAACTTGAGAAAGTCGTTGACTTATTCCGTGAAGCTGGTGTAAACTACCCTGTATGGATTATGCCCACTGGTGCACGGGAGGAAGAGCAAACAGCTACAGCAGGGGCAGTAGCACAAATGGCATACGAGCGAGGATACAATGTATCAGGTCGCATGCATGTGTACTTATTTGGTAACGCAATTGGCACATAATTATAAATACACAAACAACAAGGTATTCCAGATGTTGTACCTAACAAGGTTTTTGTCTGGCGCAGGTCTAACGGTCCTCCCCCTTTCCACCGTTGTAAAGTTAAATCTGAAAAGGAAATCTAATGTCTAAAAACAATCCAGAACTTGGCCGTGAGGTCAATAAGCATCTCGACTCGTTGGGTATCAATACTCCAATCACAGAAATGGTAAAGGCTGATCGTCAAGAGAAACTTGATCGCATTACCGCTCTTACTCGCGAGATGTTGGAGGTACTCGGTCTTGATCTCACCGACGACTCACTAGAAGAAACACCTATGCGTGTTGCAAAAATGTATGTTGACGAGATCTTTAGTGGTCTTCGTTACGACACATTCCCTAAGTGTACTACTGTAGAGAATAAGTTCTCATCTAACGACGAGTTTGTATTAGAGAAGAACATTACATTGTATTCTGATTGCGAGCATCACCTACGTCCAATTATTGGACATGCACACATTGCTTACATCCCTGGTAAGAAAGTACTTGGGTTATCTAAGCTGAATCGTGTTACTCAATACTTCGCTCAACGTCCTCAGGTACAAGAGCGTTTGAATCAACAAATCGCTCGAGCAATTGCCTACATCACTGGTTCGCAGGATGTGATGGTTGTCATTGATGCTGGACACACATGTGTGTCTCAACGTGGTATCAAAGATACCCAATCAACTACAGTTACAGCAACATGCCTTGGTTTGTTCGGTGAAGCTGGTGGAAGTCTTCGTAAAGAAGTAATGGCAAATATCAATAGAGGTTAATTATGAATCACATGAATGTGAGTTTCTTCAAAAGTGGTTTACGCTTTGTTGCTGGCGCCCTTTTTATGGGCGGTAGCATAGTCTGGGGTGGTGTGTTTATTATCGCTGCCGAGGTACTAGGAGTGATTGAAGAACTAGTAGATAAACGATTGGAATAGGAGATAATGAATGTCTAAAGTAAGACAATTTGAATCGAAAGAAGAAGAGATTTTGACCATTCTGGCAGAGGAGTGTGCTGAGTTAATCCAAGAGATTATGAAGTTAAAGCGGCAGGACGCATGTAAGTTTCCTACCGCTAGCTTCGTAAAGGAGGTTGGGGACGTGTACGTTATGCTAGAATTGGCTCGAGATGTTGGGTTGTTTACACCTAAAGAGATTGATGCTCGAAAGGTGGCCAAGGCTCAACAACTGAAGGTATGGTCTCATATATTTGATCCTATCATTTCAGAATAATTTGGAGGCTTGATGTGGATATCGAATACGATAAAAACTATGACTTCACGTTACAAGCATCATTTGGTGATTTAACAAAAGAAACAGTTCAAGAGGTTTTAAAAGACGGCCGTTTGGCAAGCCACTTTTTGGAACGTCAACTAGAAGTTGACTTTCCCGAACTTACTTTTGTAAATGCAAAAGGGTATGACCATATTCGTAAAAATTCTGATATTTTGTATGACCAAAAGTGTTTTACTAAAGGCGGATTAAGATTTGCTCCTAGTAGTATGATTGGCACTGGTCGTAAGATAGATTATAGTGAAGCACATGCCCATGCAAAGACTATTGATTATATTGCGTGTGATATTGTCGATTTTCCTAAAGTGCGAGTTCGTTTTGTCAGGGGCACAGACTTGGTAGAAAAATATCCATCATGTCGGGTCAAATTCAATCAACGTGAGGATTTATTTGCAAATTAATTTAAAAAATAATTCAAATAACTGTTGACTTTACTATAACCTTCATGTATAATAGGGGTATATTAGTTAAGGAGTTCGTTATGAATATTTTGAAAGAAGATTTGGTTGAGTTTGTTGCCAACCTAGAGAGTGGAATTGAGTACATGGAGAGAAATCTCAAGTACGTAAACTACTCCAAAGTTATTGAAGCTGCTCGTATCGCTATTGATGATGCGAAAGAGGGTAAGCTGGATGGGTATGATATTAACCTATATGAGTACAGTCCAGCTCAACGCCGCTACATGTCCGTGGTGGGCAAATCACGCTTTGATTGAGCGGAGATTATATTATGATTTTAGGAACAAACGTATCATTCAAAACCCATTTGATAGGGCTTGGCTGGGACGACCTTCATTATGATCCGAAAGTAAAGGGTCTAGTGACGGCTGTTCGGGGCCCACAAATGAAAAAGCACATGAAGCTTAATCATAAGATTACTGCTAGCATGTCACGTCAGATTGGGTATGCAACAAGGGGCACTATAAGTCACTGGTCTAGGAAGCAAGCTGTTAAGTTTGTTGCTGACATGGTTGCGGGCATTGAAGTGTTATCCTCTAAGTTGGACCTCCCAGAAGTCATTCACCTAAACTTTAAGCGGTTTAATGAGAGTGATACCTACGGTGATTGTACCCCCCATAAGAGTTGTGGAAAGATGCATGCATGCACGATTCGCATTAACATGGCTGCCTGGCCTCTTCCTGATATAGGAAACTTTATGGAAACTATTGCCCATGAACTTGTACACGCTGAACAGTTTAACCAAGGAAGACTTGAAACAACTATTATGGCTGACAAGAACTTTAACCTAGTTCACACAAAGAAGTGGGAAGGTGTTGCTTGGAAATCTAAAGGTGCTACCTACAATTCCTATAGGAATCTTCCGTGGGAGAAGGAAGCCTTTGATAGACAAGCTGAGCTAGCTATCGATGCGCTAACGATTATTGGATATAAGGTGGAATAATGAAGATTGAAATAGGACCATATGAAGACAATCAAGATCGAACTGTTGACATTCAGATCGATCCATATGATACTTGGAATATGGATCACACATTGGCTATGATTATAGCACCTATGCTTAAGCAGCTTAAAGCTACCAAACATGGTTATCCTAGCACATTAACTGTTGAAGAGTGGGATAATATTCTGGGCGAAATGATATGGTCTTTTGAGAATTCTGCTAGTGAAGATATGTCGATAGCTCAGATTGCAGATCAAGATCGTATTGACCGCGGCTTCCAATTATTTGGGAAGTATTATAAAAACTTATGGGATTAACATTATGACATTACCAAGAGAAAGAAAAACAGCGGTAATGAACACAGAGAAATTCTTATTAAGGTTAATGGATCCTAAACAAACCCCTAGAGTTCCAAAAGCTATTCGTCAAGAAGCACGTGGATTGTTAAAACACTACCCCACAGAGTACTATGTAGAAGAAGTGTTTGATGAGCACACCCCAGACTATAAGTCAATAATTGAATTATAATTCAAATAACTGTTGACTTTACAATAACACTATAGTATAATAGGGACATATTATTGAATACGAGGTGGAATTATGCGTTTAACTAACAAATGGACAGACACTTTAGATGAGGCCTTTGGTGCTAGTGGCAAAAAAGGTCGTCTAGGTGAAGAATATGCAATGAAAGTATTTGATTCGTGGGGCTGGGAAACACGCCGTAACGAATCTTGTTATAAGTCTCAAGTGCAGGGAAAGGATATAGAGTATAAGCCTTCCGATAAATGGCTAAGTTGTGATATCAAATCCAATATGCGGGACGATGGTGTATTCTACGTATATGCTGATTGGCTATTTAAAGTTGAGTGTGATCACATATACCATGTCAATCCTAACAAAGGAACGATCGCTGGATATAGTGTCAAGCTCATGAGAGATTTCTACAACCGCATAGGAGCTCATAAGGCCTTGCGCGAACGTATATCATTCAACTTTTATGATAACGACGATTTGGCGCTTCCTAAATTTATTCACACGATTAAGGTAAAAATATAATGACAGCTATAACCAAAACTATTTGGGTAAAGTTCGCTAAAGAGGGGGTACATAAGTATCCCGCAGCTCTCGATGATCCCAAATTGAAAGATGTTCAATTCCTAGGATATCCTCATCGTCACATGTTTCATTTCGAAGTGGAAGTGCAAGTGTTCCATGATGATCGTGATATCGAATTTATATTGTTTAAACGTGAGCTTGAATCACTATTTGATGCTGGTGTATTACAGTTAGATTATAAGAGCTGTGAGATGCTTTGTGATGATATTGCTAACTATGTACTAGCTAAGTATCCAGGTCGTGATCTAACCATATCAGTTAGTGAGGATAATGAGAATGGCAGTACTGTTCGAATAGATACATCACTGCGATTGCCTGACCCGCCAAAATAAAAAACATATAAATAAACGTAAATATAAACAGTTCAACAGGAATACTCAATATGCGCTCATTCAAAAACCACTGTGTTAATGAGGACAATAAGCCATCAACTGATAAGAAGCACATCGGCAAAATGCGCGACTTTGTATACGATCGCTTATCCAATACTAACCACACAAGTACACGTGTTAAGAAGGATTTCGTGAAGAAGTTTGGCACCCACAATGTTAAGCATCATGATGATCACGTATCCAGTTATTTAGATTAAACTGTTGACAGATACGCTGCAATAGCGTATAATTGATTTATTAATGGTCCTCACCCAGAGGGCCATATTGTTATGGAGTTATTATGGTTCAATTTGCACATATCACACCTACCGAGTATCTTGACCTATTTGCATCTGGTCGACCCTTCCATTTAACACTTGCCCATCTAGTTGAGAGTGATGAGATCTACGCATCCTGGTATGCTGATCGTGACTTCTCACTGATTCCGTATGTCAATATTATGGACAATAGTGCCTTTGAGATGTACAAGCAAGGTCGTCCAATGTATCCATCAGGTAAGCTAATTGAGATGGGACAAAAGGTCAATGCAGACTATATTGTTATGTCTGATTATCCTGGCCAACCTGCGCAGGTTACAATTGATGCGGCTAAGAAGATGGCACCTGAATTAAAGGCTGCTGGATTCGGCACATTCTTTGTTCCTCAGGGGGCTACGGGCGATGTAGAGGATCTCATCAGTGCGTACGAGTGGGCAGCTAATGATACGGAGCATGTAGATTACATTGGCGTTAGTATTCTAGCAATCCCTCTAGCATATGGTGTGGAGAAGGGCAATAAATTACAACGCTTCTTATCTCGTTGGCATTTTATGGGTGAGTTACACAAGCGTGGTATTCTCGATAAGTTTCGTCGTAGTGGTAAGAAGATTCATTTCCTAGGAATGGTCGATGGTCCGAATGAAATTGTCCTAATGAAGGATTATCTAAAGTATATTACTTCGTGGGATAGCTCAGCCGCTATATGGGCAGGCCTATGTGGTATTCAATTCGATACCTCACCAACAGGTTTGGTTAATGGTAAAAACGAAATAGAGGTCGACTTCGATCATTATGCTGCTGATAGTAAGCAGCTAGGTGTTGCGGTTCATAATGTTCAGTACATTGATAAGTTGCTGGCTGAACTAGGTCAACCCGATATTAATTTAATGTTGTAGGTGAGAGTATGGATAATGAAATAGAATACAAGCGCAATGAAGGTAGAATTGTAGAGGGGATTAAAACGTATATCGACGCTACATATTCTCAACATTACGCAGGTGCCAGCAATCGTGACGTGTGTGATGATTGGGAGGATATGGGCATAGCTAAAGAAGCGTACATGTCTAATATTATCAAGTATGCAAAACGCTTTGGTAAGAAGGATGGAGAGAATCCAAAGGATGTAATGAAGATCATCCACTACTGCATTTTTCTATTGAATGAGATAGAAAGGAAATCAGGAGAAAAATAGTATGTCTAAAGTGATATTGGTATCAGAGTACTTTCATAGCATCTATGAAGAACAAGTCGCCCAGGTAAAGATTGATATAGATGGCCAGCCATTTATCAGTTATCAATATTTGAATGGTGAAGAGTTTTACGTTGAAGAATTTCCAAATAGGTCAGTAGCATATGTTGAAGACTATGCTGAGAACTGGACCTTTTGTCGTGGCCACCTTGGTTTACTTGGTCCAGGGAGTGATAAGTAATGGCTCATTATGATTGTAAGGAGTGTGGCCACACCTTGGGTATTGATTGGGGTGTATGCACCAACTGTACTCCAGATGAATATTTTGAGCTTATGAAGTGTGTAAAAAAGATATATGCAGAAGCTGTTGCTGAGTGGGATAAAGCATCTCTATGGCAGCGCGAAACGTTTATAGCCCAATATGTAAAAGCAAATGACGAAGAGGGTCATCAGGTGAAGATTAACAAGATGGAAAAAACAAAACCCCGGAAAGGAGAATATCAATGTCGATGATTAATATTGGTGGTTCTCTTCAATCTAAAAGTGAGCTGACTAGCATTCAGGAAGGCGATGTTCAGCCTAATGCTGTAGACCTGCGTTTAGGTAAGGTGTTTGAAATCGACGATAACAAAGTGTTTATTATCGATGAGGATAAGAAGGTTCATCGCGGATCAAAAGAGATTCAACCAGATGAAGATGGATACTATATTCTCGATAAGGGATCGTATGAAGTTGTTATGGAGAATAAAGTAACAGTGGCAGAGGGTGAAGCTGGATTTGTTATCACTCGCTCAACGCTAAATCGTAATGGTGTATTCTTAACGAGTGGGTTGTATGACTCGGGATACTCAGGAGTTATGGCTGGTGTAATGCACGTAAATGTTGGTCCAATGTATATTGCTAAAGGCACTCGTATAGGTCAATATCTATGCTTTAAAGCCGAGAGTTTGTCAGTATATGATGGTGATTATGGTACAGGTAAGGAGCATGATGAAAAGTATAAAAGCTAGGTTGGTATTGTGGTTGATGAACACCCGATTTTACAATTGGATGTTGACCCACGTTATACCATACATTCGATTCACAACGTATTATACATCAATGCGAGGAGTGATATATCATAAGGTGTATGATGCTATCCAACCAGGTGACATCATATTAACGACTGATTCTAAGAAGCTAACCACCATGTTGATTGGTGGCGATTTTAGTCATGCTGCTGTGTGTGTTAGTAAAGATAAGAAGTGGGAAGTGTCTGAGATGACACACAGTAACTATACCAAGAGTACAGTAGCTGATATTTGCTTCGAGTCCACGCGGGTTGTCGTATTGCGGTGTGATGACTTTGATAGAAGCTACACACAGTGGTTTATAGAGAAGTGTAAGAGCTTTGATGGAGTTGCTTATGACAATCAATTCCAGCTTGGCGTTGAAGCACTGTCTTGCTCTGAGCTAGTTTATGAAGCTGACTATGAACGACGACTGGATGTTAACTTAGAAGATGTTATAGGTATTGGCCAGCTATATATCAGTCCGACTGGTTTAGCAAACGCCAAAAACTGCAAAGTAGTAATCGATACAGAAACCACCAAATTTGATTCAGACGTACTCCAACCACTTGGGTACCACTAGCTCGTAGGAGGGCATATATCATGGCAGCATTACCAAACGATCCAAACACTTTGAAATCAATCAACTCTGCGCTACAGGAAATCTCCAACAGCAAGACTCGTATTGAAGCTGAGAAGGATTGTATAAAGGACATTGTTCAGAAGCTTCATGAGGAGCATCAGATTCCAAAACGGTTGATTAATCGCCTGGCAAAAGTTTGGCATCTTCGCAATTTCGTTGAGGAGATCACCGCTGATGAGGAGTTCCAGGAAGCTTGGGAACAAATCGCTAATACTGATAAACGATTGAAGTAGAGGTATACATGTATATCATTAACCACATATACGAAATCATGCATGGCATGAGTCGTGAAGAAGGAGTAGTGTGTGATTTTAATCATGCACTCTCTCTTTACCAAAGAGGAACTCATTGGGAAGACTAATGGCAACAACGAACGAAATAACTGGTGATAAACTAGTATCAAAGAGTAGCACCCAAAAATATCGTGATAACTTCGATAAGATTTTTAATAAGAAGGTGAAGAAGAAAGTTAAACCTAAAGAGGAAGATAGTGATGTTCAGGAGCAGTGAAGAGGCACTAGCGTTTACTATAGGGTGTGTAATGACATTCGCCTTTGTTTGGTATTTTGATCTATACTTCATCACCTAAGGGGAGTAACATGGAACAGGATATTGTACACAAGCATATCATACTGAGAATAGAAGCTAAAAAGCCACCGACAGAAGATGAACTTAAAGCGTGGATGGTTGAGCTTGTAGACAAAGTGGGTATGAAAATATTAGCAGGTCCTATATCAGCTGACATTGACTACATGGTAGGTAACAATGGGCCAACGTGCGTTTGCATCATCGAGACATCTCATATGGCTTGTCATGTGTGGAATGATACTGATCCTGCACTAATCCAATTAGATGTGTATACCTGTGGCCCCTTCAATCCCAATGATGTTATTGAGCACATACAGGTGTGGGAGCCAGTAAAGGTTGAGCACTTATTCCTCGATAGAGAACTGACACTAGAAGAGTTACAAATAAGCTAAGGAAAAAAATATGACAGATATCTCTGCTATGTACATCAGCCACATGGGCTGTGACATGACAATAGTAAATGCAGCACGCGTAAGTTTTGATAAGGAAGAAAATTTATTCAATGACATTCCACCCCCCAGGGATTCAAAGCTAATCAATTACTTGGCTGATAATAACCACTGGACACCATTTGCACATCCACAGATCACACTGCGAGAGACAGTACCTATCTTTGTAGCCCGACAACGCTTCAAGCATATGGTCGGGTTTACTTACAACGAGATTTCGCGCAGATATGTGTCAGATGAGCCTGATTTTTACTACCCAGAAGTGTGGCGATGTAAACCAGATGGGTCTATTAAGCAGGGCAGTGGTACGGGAGTGTCTGATAAAGATAATGTGCAAATCAAACGCCACTATGAAGGTGCTATGAGAGAAGTCGTTACTATGTACAACAATCTACTCAATCGTGGGATAGCCCCTGAAATGGCTCGTATGATCCTACCACAGTCGATGATGACTAGCTATTTTGTCACTGGCTCACTAGCAGCATTTGCTCGCATGGTCAAACAACGGAAAGATCCTCATGCTCAGCTTGAGATACAAGACTTGGCCAAGAAAATAGAAGCCGTCATTGAGCCTCTGTATCCTGTTTCTTGGGCAGCACTAACAAAATAAATTAAAATAACTGTTGACTTTATTCCAACTTGGTGGTATAATAGGGGTATATTAATTGAGGAAGGAATTATACAATGTTGGATTTTAATGATGGTGCTATTGAGGCTTACGAAATTGCAATGGCTGACGGTGTTATTACTGATGCAGATGAAACAATCGATCAGTTGATTGACATTATCCTAGAGCAGGAAATCGTTACTATTGCTAATGAGAATGGTAGTGTTTCCTTTGACTTTACTGATTTAATTGAGGTGTAAGTGTTATGAATAAAGAGCAAATTATCATTCTTCTGTTTACACTGTTTGCAGGTTTGTTTATCAACACCAACACTGGTGGAGATTACATCATAACACTAGCCATTGTATCAACCATAGGTGGATTTTTCGCTCTTGGTTGGGGTTGGTTCTCACGTAACTTTTAGGACATGTAAATGAATTTTATTCACGAAACAGTTGATTTAGGATATAGCGACTTGGAGGCAGATACCCTGCCTTCAGGTCGTACTTATTTTGGACCTACTGGAAATAAGTACCCCTCAATAACAACCGTTCTAGGTATCCTCAGCAAGGAGGGTATAGAAGCCTGGAAGAAACGCGTTGGTGAAGAGGAAGCTGCCAAGATTCTCCACAGAGCATCTGAGCGCGGTACAGCTGTGCATGATTGTATTGAGAAGTATCTAAAGAATGATCCGGATCATAAAAACTACATGCCCAACATCATGCAATCTCTCCACAACCTCAAGCCTATTCTCGACAATCGTATTGGTAAGGTGTTTGCTCAAGAAGCTGCATTATATTCCGATCATCTTGGAGTAGCTGGCCGCGTAGACTGTGTTGCAGAATTCGATGGTAAGATATCAATTATTGACTGGAAGACCTCTCGTAAGCCTAAACGCCGCGATTGGGTAACCAACTATTTTATTCAGGAGTCGTTCTATGCCATAGCATGGGAAGAACGGACAGGTATGCCTATCCAACAACTTGTTACAGTAATGGACGTTGATGATAACGAACCAGCTGTGTATATTGAGGATCGTGATGTGTGGGCGCCAGAGTTAATTAAAACAATCCAGCTCTATAAAGAGAGCAAACAAATGTTATAAATAATACCGATAAGTTCATTCACGAGATACCCAAATGAAATCATTTAAGACATATGTTGATGAAGATTATCCTTTTCAAAAGGAGATTGGTAAATTGCTTCATAGTAAGAACTATAAGGCAGCGTTGAAAAAGCTAAAGGAGTTATTGCCAAAAAGGCCAACAAGATCTGTTGTTGCTACCTTAGCTGCAAAAGTAGCCAAACAGTTTAGAGGCGTTGATGCAAGGATGTTAGCATCAATAGCACTTAGATAACAATAAGGATGTTGTATGCAATCGTTTAGTAATTTTATAACAGAGGGTGTTAACGATCCCTCTATATTTAAGGCTGTGTTTCTAGCTGGTGGACCTGGCTCAGGCAAGTCGTTTATTGTAGGCAAGACCGCATTAACAGCATTGGGATTTAAGCTTGTCAACTCTGATCCAGCATTTGAAAGTGCTTTAAAGAAAGCTGGCATGTCTATGGATCCAGATCAAATAGCATCTGCTCAGGGCCAAGCACTACGCAACAAAGCTAAGGTCCTTACAAAGAAGAGCCAGGAGCTTTACATCAAAGGTCGCCTTGGATTGGTTATTGATGGTACTGGACGCGATTACAAGAAGATAAAAAAGCAGGTTGATATGTTACGTGAAATCGGCTATGCTGTTCAGATGGTGTTTGTCAACACTGACCTGGAAACAGCAGTCGCAAGAAACAAGATGCGACCTCGATCTCTCCCCGATAAGATGGTAACAGATCTATGGAAGGATGTGCAGTCTAACATAGGTAAGTTTCAGAATCTCTTCCGTAACAGAATGATTATAATTGACAATTCAGAAGGTGCTAGCTACGAAAGAGCTACACAGAAGGCGTATATTAAAATATCCCAATGGGCTAAGAAGCCCCCTGAGAATAAACACGCAGCAGCCTGGATAAAACAGCAACACAAATTAAGATAGATTTATTTCTTGTCTGTCTTTTTATTACTGTAAGCTTGAGCTCCAAAATAGGCACCAACTATTCCCGCAACAGAAACAAAGTATGTTGCGGCCATGTTCCCCAATATGGTGGCCGCTGATTCCAGCCCACCAAGTACTGCTAATACCACCGCAAAAGGATATAGCAGCATACCAGACAAAGCAAACCATGCCATAGTGCGCTGAGCGTCACGCATGGAATTAGCATCTTCTATTTCCATCATTCGTTGGCGACGAGCTAGCTCTTCGTCGGTTAGTGATCGTTCTTCGTCGGTTAGGTGGCTTAGATCCATGATATTTTCTCATTGTTATTATACAATGTATTTATAAAAAAAACGTTGACATATACGTGAAAGGGTGTTATAATGTATATTATGAAAGCATTAATAAAAGGTATATCACTTGTGAGCATATTGGCAGTACTCGCATACACATCATCACTACTAAGTGGGCCCACTGCTGAGCCTATTGACGTTGTTGAGCATAATTGCCTTGCCATGAACATATACCACGAGGCTCGTAATGAACCAGAGGAAGGGCAGATAGCAGTAGCCCATGTTACACTTAACCGTGTTAATCATACTAACTGGCCAAACACAATATGTGATGTTGTATACGACCCTATGCAGTTTAGTTGGACTCACTTGGTGTTAGATCACACACCTCGTGAGAGTGCTAGCTGGGAGACATCAAAGACTATAGCGCGTGATGTTATGCTGGGCAATAACATTGACCCAACACATGGTGCTGTATTCTATCATGCGAACTATGTCAATCCCACATGGGTAACATATGTTACGTTATCGAGAGTTATTGGTTCTCACCTTTTCTATACGTGGGATGGTGATTGGGATGCTACTAATTAGCATCAACATACCGATTATATAAATAGCTATTGTAGGTGTTATAAATAGCAATATGCATCTGAATAGACGGATGTAAACAACTGGAGGGGTAAACCCATGGAAAATAAATTAGTGAAGTACGTCATTTTCGGAGCCGTGATTCTTTTAATCGGCTATAATGTCCTGTTTGGAACAGGCGCGTAGGAGTACTGATTATGAAGGCCTTTAGAGAGGCCAAAAGAGAAGCGCTGCTGCTTCTCTTTATATTTGGCTTGATCGTTAGTGCTATAGCAGTTCCGCCTCTTGTCACCATATGGTGGTTTGGAGAAATCGCAACCACAGAGGATCCCTCAGAAGTTGAGGAAGAACCTGGTCTTGAATTTAAACAACTGAAAGATAATTTGTATTCAATTACAGGCACCGTTAAGGAAGGTGATTGTGAGAGAATATCCCGCCAAATGCCAGAGCAATTTGTCGTCATACTTGAGAGTCCAGGTGGATCTCTCGATGAAGGTATATGCTTGGCAGCCCACATCAAAAACCGTAAAGTTATAACTGTTGTACGAAATACAGCTGTATATGATGAAGAAGGGAACGTTTTATATACCCCAGGATTAGTCCAAGAAGAACCAGACCCAGATAAGCCTCGTACTGTCTGTGCGTCAGCTTGTGGTCTACTGTTTCTAGGGGGCGACGAGCGTTACCTAATCGGGAATGTGTGGTTCGGTATTCATGGTCCGAGAACACCAGAAGAATACCTTGGCCAAATGGGCCCTAGGGCTCTTGAACAGAACGCATATAGAACAGCAGGTCGATTGCTCCAGGTTTTGAAAAAACTCGGTGTGCGCGATGAAGCAGTACGTATGTCTTTTATAATGATCCCCGGTACTTCGATGTATTGGTTGAACCCAAGAGATTTTAGGAGTGCACCTGGTCTAGGAGACCTAGCCACACACTACGTTGATTTTTGGGGAGTGACAGGATCTAATCCTAAAGCGAGTTTATAATGTTAAAATCATTCTTTTTTTCAAAGTCGTACGCATGGTACGCATGGCCATTTCTTTTCCTTATCATGGGAATGACATGGTATAATGTAGAGATTCTTGTAGCTCATAACCGTTTTGGTCGTGAACTATGGGATGCTATTCAGGGATATAATGAAGTTAGATTCTGGGACTTGTTCCTTGGTTGGGATCCAGGTCGCTTGTATGATCTAGCTACAATGGACGAAGACGTCGTTCCTTCATTCCTTGAGATTCTCTTCCTGTATGTTCCTCTATCTGTATATGTAACATGGCAGACACGTCGATACGTATTCAAATGGAGGGAAGCTAACACTCACTACTATCTAACTCGTTGGGAGAAATCCGGAGTTAAGATCGAGGGTGCTAGTCAGCGTCTCCAAGAAGACTTAATGATTTTTGGTAAGACACTAGAAGGACTGTTCATCGGATTCTTCTCAGCTGCTCTGGTGCTGTTTGCATTTATCCCAATCTTATGGGAACTTAGTGAAGGTCTACCAATTTGGAATGGCCAGTTTATTCCAGGATTCTTGGTTTGGGTTGCTCTGGCTATGTCCTTTGGTGGTACTGGTATCAGTCTATTGTTAGGTTGGTGGTTACCACGTCTTGAATATAGAAACCAAGTAGTTGAAGCTAAATTCCGTAAGCAATTGGTAATCTCAGAAGATGACTATAGTGCACGTGAACTCAATACATTATTCCCGATGTTTTCTTCTATAAAACGTAACTATTATCGTCTGTTCAACTACTACATGGGTTTTGGTATTTGGCAAACAGGCTTCGGCTTATGTCTAGGTAACATTGCATTAATAGTATTAGCTCCCGCATATTTCGCTCAGTTAATTACACTTGGAGTACTACAACAGGTGTTGGGCGCGTTTAGTAGGGTAGAAGGTTCAATGACATTCTTTATTGATCGTTGGACAACAATTGTGGATTTCCAAGCTGTCATACTGCGTCTTAGGGAATTCAATAAAGCCTTGGATGAGGCTGAAAAGAACAAATAATCAAGGAGATTACAAATGAGTGTATTTGTAAAGTGGTGGATAGAATTCTGGTTAATAGTAGTTGGATCATTCTTTGCCGTTCGCGAAGGTTATCTTGACCTTGTATTTGCAAATGATATAACTCACCTTTCGTATGTTATAGTTGGGGTATTTGTTGCTTATACTGCTCTTCTAGGATTCGAAACAGCAAGAAAGCGTGTAAATGAAAGCCTTATTGAATGGGGATGGTTCCTCAGTGAAATGTCTCTTGCCTTAGGTATGCTAGGTACAGTGATTGGTTTCATTTATATGCTAAGTGGATCAATGGGTGGTATGAGCGCCGATGATCCAGAGACAATTAAACAGGCTCTGGGTGTTATGGCCCTTGGTATGTCAACAGCCCTGTATACAACAGCTATTGGTCTTGTATCCAGTGTTTTGATAAAGGTCCAACTTATCACACTGGTGAACGACGATGAAGACTAGAGGATCAAGTAAGTTTAGGAGTGGGACTGCATTTCAGGACCTGCTCTTTAACATGTTATTAGGCTTCGTGTTCTTGTTTTTTATTGCCCTGATATTAATAAACCCAGTAGCAAAAAAAGCTGATGTTCCAAAGAAGGCTGATTATCTAATTCTTATTGAATGGGCCAATAAAGCGAGAGCAGACGTTGATTTGTGGGTGAGAGATCCACGTGGTAATATATCCAGCTTTAAGAGTAAGGATATAGGATTCATGCACCTCGAAAGAGATGATCTGGGACTTCGGAATGATACGATAGTGCATGCTGATGGTACAAGGAAAGTTGTATACATCAATGAGGAAACAACAACCCTCAGGGGTATTGTGGCTGGTGAATATGAGGTTATGATCCACATATATGGAAAGCCTCCCTCAGAACCAGGTGGTCCTGTAAAGGTTAAAATCATTCAGATTAACCCATATCGTATACAGTATACAGGTGAAGTTGTATATAGTGAGAGAGGTCAGATGTTGAGTATGGTTAGATTCAAGTTAGATGCTGATGGTAAATTCCTTGGATTCACCAATCAAAAGTCTAGTTTTATTCCAGGCATGATGCATCGAAATTCAATGACTCTCGAACAGGCAGCTAATAACCAAGGTGCAGGAAATACAGGAGAGTCACCATGACTTTAAATGATCTAAGCTTAGTGTTGCCCACATCTCTTACTATATTAGCAGTGACTAGTTTGTGGGCTTTGGCTAACACGAGAAAAATCAAAACACTAATTCTAGTGGTTCCTCTTGTTATTGTTTGTGCTTTAGGTTCATACATATCAATCATGACATTGTATGGATATCCTACTAAGCAGGTAATGGAAGAGGACAACATATACGTAAAACATCTTGTTGATAAGAAGGCAGATAGGATATACGTTTGGGCTATTACCAAAGATAACCTACCAAGAGCATACTCCATACCATACACTAAAGAAGATGAGGAGAAACTTAATAAAGCTGCTGAAAGGCAAGAAGAAGGTATCCCTCAAATGGTTTCAGGCACCGATCCTGGAGATGAGCATGGATCCGAGCGTAATGATGGCATTAGGATATGGGACTTTGATATGAGAAAACAGAACCCTAAATAATACCATGGCTGGATAAGAGTGCTTATCACTTTTCCGTTAAGCATTCCCAGCCACCCCTCAAAAATAATTCAAATAACTGTTGACTTTACAATAACCCTATAGTATAATAGGGGCATATTAACGGAGAGGATACCGTATTATGAAGCAGTATAATACTCAACATCTAATCACACTTCGCTCGATATTCGCGGGTGATGCCACAATTGCACGTAATAACAACCAGATTGATGCTATAAAAGCTCTACACAAAACGATTGACAGCATTGACGGTGTCATAGCTGTTGATGGTAAATATACAGAAACTCTGTGTTTAAATTCAGAAGCCCAGGCGATGTATGATAACCTGTTTAGCGATAAGGTGAATAGCGAATATGTAGTCGATTGGCGTCAAAGAAAGCGTAAGGATAGGTCATTCTAATGGGTACATTATTCTTAATATTCGTAGCATACGTTATCTACTCATACGCTAGATTCCTTATAGAAGACCCCATTGAACGAGAAGAAAAAATGCGAGAAAAAAAGCGAAATAAATTAAAATAACTGTTGACTTTATTTCAACCCTATAGTATAATAGGGGCATATTAATTGAGAAGAGCACTACATTATGAAAATATTTGAAAAGAAAAGCATTAACGAGTTTGGTGACCAAGAGTATGTACATGTAGATACCGGTAGAATAATGGCCCGCAATCTTTATGCTTGGAAGGCTGATCAGAAATGGTATTCTGTGGTCGAAAACCATGGTATAGGAACACTGACGGCCCAAACCCGTCAGGGAGTGGTAGTATCAGGTTCAAGCAAGTGGGACTTGATGCGGGTCTTAGATGAACGTGATGTCAAGCTAAAGCGTAAGGCTTACCTTGAAGCGATGAAATAAGAGGATATTATTATGAAAGTAAAAATTGAAGGTACCCGGTCTGTACAGACAGAGATGTATGTATGTCCATACGAGCTATTAGATGTTTTGATGATTAATACTCTTGGTGGTGCACACTTGTATAAGTGCGACATACAAGGCAATTTATATAAGGAAGAATGCCTTGGCAATGATTGGACCTACGGTCTAGCTGAGTTTTCTGATGCAGATGAAAAGGCACGTATAACCAAGATTGTCCAAGCTTTTGATGTTATTCACGAGGCATTGAGCTAGTGAATATTGAACTAACCCCCAACCAGATATTTGATCACAAGAATAAGTGGAAGCCGCGTGGATATGAAGCGCGACTTCACAGCGATTATCGTCGACAAGCTATAGACTATTGCAAAACCAATATGCAACAGCATCAATGGAGTGTTGATAAATTTTCAGGGGTGTATGAAGATACATTCCACTTTGAATGGAAACCAGACATGAAAGCTTTTGAAAGATATTTTCAAAATAACGTTGACTTTCCTTCATCAAAGCGGTATAATTAATACTGTAAATAAATGAGAGGTAACTATATTATGGCACATGAAGTAGAAATTATTAACGGTGAAGCTCAAATGGCTTATGCAGGACAACGTCCATGGCATGGCTTGGGCACAGAGGTCGATAACGATCTAACCCCAGGACAGATTATGGTTAAAGCAGGCCTGGACTGGACTGTTCACGAAGTTGAGTCTTTTGTGGATTTCCAGGGTGAGCGTATTGCTACAGGTCAAAAGTCTTTGATTCGTTCTTCCGATAATGCTGTACTGACTAATGTCGGCAGCGGTTGGAATCCAGTACAAAACGAGGAAGCATTCGATTTCTTCTCTGAATATGTCCAAGCAGGAGATATGGAGATGGAGGTTGCTGGTTCACTAAAGAGTGGTAAGAACGTATTTGCTCTTGCTCGCGTTAAAGAATCATTCTCCATTCTTGGGGATGATCAAGTGGACTCGTATTTACTGTTCAGCAATCCACATGAGTATGGTAAAGCGATTGATATTCGTTTCACTCCAATTCGTGTTGTTTGTAACAATACCTTGACGTTCTCTCTGAACGCTCAATCCAAAAACTTTGTCAAACTAAATCACCGCAGTGCATTTGATGCTGATATGGTCAAGCAGCAAATGGGTCTGGCTAGCGCGAAGTTCGCTCAGTATCGTGATATGGCAGAGTTCCTTTCTAAGAAGCGCTTTAAAGTAGAAGATCTGATTCACTACTATAATGAAGTATTTCCACACACATACAGCAAGAACAAGCAGGTTGAGACAATTGATGATCTGACCAATAATGCTAAGGCTGCAATGGATGTTCTTTACACTCAACCTGGTGCAAACTATGGTGAAGGTACGTGGTGGCAGGCTTTGAATTCTGTAACTTACTTGACTGATCATAAGATGGGTCGTAATGCAGAGACACGTATGCAGTCTGCTTGGTTTGGTCAAAACCAAGCTCGTAAGCTACGTGCTGTCAACAAGGCTGTTGAGTTCGCTAAATTAGCTGTAGCGGCATAATAATATAAAGAGCCTCCGGGCTCTTTTTTTGTTATAAATAGTAGTAGAATTTAATTACACGGAAGCATAATGCTCAAGTTTAAAACCTTTCTACTGGAAAAACAAATGGTTAAATTTAATAAGTTATCTATTCGTGATCTGAAAAAAGATGAGAATAGAGTTTTAAACTTTTTAAAAAAGATAAGGGAAGGGAAGCCTTTTGAAACCATGGATACCTCGCCAGCCCGCTCGGCCCAGGTTACTATTCACAAATCAGAATATGATGCTGTGCAGTTGTTTATGCAGGCTCAGGGTGGTAAGTTTCCTGCAGATAGATCTAGCATGTATGTTAAAACGTCGAAAGGCAAACTTTTAATACCAGGTCATTTTAAAAAAACCGGTGATTTTGGTGGGCGTGGACAAGGGTCAGGAACTGCTGCTGAGACTTTAGCTATGAACTACTTTAATGAAGAGCTTAATAAAATTCTGGAGAGAGAAGCGCTTCCTGAGATAAAGCTCAAAATAAACGGTAGGATTGTTAGATGCGCAGCAATGGTAAAGACAGAGGGTAAATACAAAGGCCGAGAGCCTAAATCAGATATGACGATTGTTGATGCTGATGGTAAACCAGTAGCATATATATCACACAAAGCAGGCAACTCAGCTAAGAGTTATCAACAATATGGTGGTGTGTCAGACTCTGCTTTGCCTCGTAAATATCACAACAACAAAAACGTCAAAGCTTTTATGCAGGATGTTGATAGGTTAAGGTCAGGTGGACTCGTGAGCGGCGATAGTTTTTATAGAGATCTTAACGATAAAGAATTTATTGGTATGATGATGTATGGTCCTAAATTTGGAGGACGCCCCGACATATCCAACGTTGATGAATTTCACTTGGGTAATATGAATTTGAAGGGCTCAAAAGCAGGTCCATACGTCATAACATCTAACCACAAAGGCGAAAATGGAGATATCCCAAAGGGCTCATTTAAAGCGGTTTTGTTTATAAGGTATCAGGGTAACAGGGGTGATGCCAGAGCTGCTGGTGAAGTGATAAAAAATGCCCGTGTAGGTGTATTCCCATTAGCTAAGATTTCAGGAAATACGAAAAAGATATGAAAGAATTTTCTCAACACATTACAGAACAAAAGAACACTCACATGACTCATATAGAGGATAAAGTGATCTATGGTGGTGTCAAAGGCACTCGCCAGGCTATTCTTGCTCTTCGTGAACTGCGTGACATGCTTAGTGGTGTGCATGAAGGTAACGTAAGCGTTAAATGGGATGGTGCACCAGCTATTTTTGCTGGAACAGATCCAAGTGATGGCAAGTTCTTTGTTGCTAAGAAGGGTATCTTTAATAAGAATCCAAAGGTATATAAAACACCAGCTGATGTGGACGCAGACACTAGTGGTGATTTGGCCGACAAGTTGAAAGATGCACTAAGATATCTTCCAGGCCTGGGAATCAAAGGAGTAGTCCAGGGCGATTTCCTATTTGGTCCAGGTGATCTATCGAAAGATACAATCAAGGGGAAGAAATATATCACGTTTCATCCCAACACTATTGTTTATGCTGTACCTGTTGATAGTGATGCAGCCCGCGCAATCAAATCTGCTAAGATTGGAATCGTGTGGCACACAACATATAAAGGAACCGGAGATTTCAACTCTCTCAAAGCTAGTTATGGAGTTGATGTTTCTAGGTTTAAGAAATCTAAAAACGTATGGTCGCAAGATGCGATGCTACGTGACTTAACTAAGCTCACAATGAGCAAGAAGGATACGGAGGAAGTAAATGAACATCTTTCGCAAGCTGGTAAACTTTTTAACCAGATCGCGGGCTCAACCCTCAGACAACTCGAACGAAATAGTGAGTTATCGCGCCTCATTGAAACATTCAATAACACATACGTCAGACGAGGAGCCGTTATCGGAGATACAGGACGACATGTATCTAGCCTCATTCTATGGATCAAAGAAAGATTCCAGAAGGAAATAGACAAGCGCAAGACTGAGAAGGGTAAATCAGCCCAACAGGCGAAGCTAGATGCTATTCTGGACTTTTTCTCCCCAAAGAACAAGATGAGTCTAAAAAGAATGTTTGACCTTCAAAAATTAATCGTATTAGCCAAATTAAAACTTATAAATACTCTCGACAAACTGGGTAAAGTTAATACCTTTGTTAAAACTCGCAATGGTTATAAGGTAACGGGAGCCGAAGGCTACGTAGCCATTGACAAGCTTGGCGGTGATGCGGTGAAGATTGTTGATCGTATGGAATTCTCATACAACAACTTCTCACCAGATATATTGAAGGGATGGGATAAACCAACGAGGAATTAAATGCCATGGCATTCGACGTAAAGAAATTATTCGAGACAAAAAAAGATCTTGACGAGGCTATGACTCTGTCTGATAGACAGAAGCGTGCACGTCAGATGAGAAAGTATGCTTCACGTATTAAGATCGGCCGAGAGAAAGCCGCTAGACGTACAGCCACTCCAAAAGTGTTAAAGAAACGTGCACGTAAACAGGCACGCCTTATGTTAGCTAGAAAGCTATCAAAAACACAAAACTATCAATCATTATCGTTCGCTAAAAAACAAGAAATAGAAAAGCGCCTAGATAAGATGGGCCCGCGCATAGATCGCATTCAAAAGAAACTACTCCCAAAGATACGCAAGCTTGAAATTGAGCGAAAGCGTGGTAAGAGTGGAGCAAAATTGGATAAAGCAAACACCAAAAATGATTAACACATTCAGTCAGTACATTGTAGAAGAAGAACGAGTAGTTTATTTTACCTTTGGTAGAATGAACCCACCCACTATCGGCCACGGAAAGTTACTTGACGTGTTGGCTAAGAAGGCAGGACGCAATCCTTACAAGGTGTATATGTCTCAGTCAACAGACGCAAAGAAAAATCCACTATCATACTCCGATAAGATTAAACACACACGTAAGATGTTTCCAAAACACGCACGTTCCATTATGATTAACAAGAAGGTACGTACAGCTATTGAAGCTCTAGTATCCCTGTATGATGATGGATTTAGGAAGATTGTCATGGTCGTAGGCTCTGATAGAGTTCGCGAATTCGACATTCTTCTAAATAAGTATAATGGAGTGAAGGCTAGACATGGGTTTTATAATTTCAAATCCATCGATGTCATCTCTGCAGGTGCAAGAGATCCTGATGCGCAAGGCGTTGAAGGTATGTCAGCATCTAAGCAGAGGTCTAATGCGGCGAGTAATGACTTTACTGCATTTGCTCAAGGCCTTCCAAATAACATGTCTAATACAGACTCTAGACGTCTATTTAACGATGTTCGGAAGGGTATGGGTCTTAAAGAGGCCAGAGATTTTAAGCGGCATGTGCAGCTTGATACAGTGTCAGATACCCGTGAAAAGTTCGTTCAGGGAGACTTGTTCGAATTGGGTGAACAAGTTATTATTAAAAAGACAGATGAAGTTGGCACCATTACAGTACTTGGATCCAATTATGTCATAGTAGAAACTGCTGAGCGTAAGACGCGTCAGTGGCTTGAATCTGTCGAAAAGATTGAAGAAGCTCAGGCTCCAGAATGGGGAACACCTGAATCTACAAAGAAAGCTCGCAAAATAACACCGGGTGAAGACCATAATCATGTTGATGTAGCTCGCGAGAAGATAAATAAAGAAAAGAAACGTGATGCTATTAAGCATGAT
>Ga0208299_1000163_pt1 | contig 63440 bp, 55 predicted proteins | sample 15_taG_FD_184089 | JGI IMG/M metagenome (GOLD analysis project Ga0208299, IMG submission 184089) | Marine viral communities from the Subarctic Pacific Ocean - 15_ETSP_OMZ_AT15312 metaG (SPAdes) (version 2) | ecosystem: Environmental > Aquatic > Marine > Oceanic | place: Pacific Ocean | collected... | reverse complement strand
TAAACGCCCTTAATTCAGGTGCAAATGTTTATATGTGCGATTTTGAAGATTCTAATTCCCCTACGTGGGATAATTGCATTAATGGACAAATTAATCTTTATGACGCGGTAAGAAAAACCATAACATGTACAAACCAAAAGAAAAAGTATACATTGGAAAGTGATACTGCCGTTCTATTTGTCCGACCAAGAGGTCTTCATCTAGAAGAAAAGAATTATCTGGTTGGTGGTGATCGTATTCGCGCATGTCTTTTTGATTTTGGTCTATACTTCTTTCATAACTATAAAGAACTTTTGAAAAATGGAACAAGACCTTATTTTTATCTCCCTAAACTAGAACACTCCAGGGAAGCAAGGTTGTGGGCGGAAATTTTTAATTTTGCAGAAAAATATGTAGAAATTCCCCCCGGAACTATAAAGGCGACTGTTTTAATTGAAACATTTCCTGCGGTTCTTCAAATGGATGAAATTTTATACGAGTTGCGAGAGCATTCTGCCGGTCTAAATTGTGGTCGATGGGATTATATCTTTAGTTTTATAAAAACCTTCCAACATGATAAAAATTATGTGTTACCGGATCGTTCCACGGTGGATATGGGTTCTCATTTTATGAAATCCTACTCTCAATTACTTATAAAGACTTGCCATCGGCGCGGGGTTCATGCGATAGGGGGCATGGCAGCACAGATACCTATTGGAAACGACCCCGAAGCAAATGATATTGCGATGAGAAAAGTAAAAGCAGGTAAACTCAGGGAGGTACAATCTGGACATGATGGAACATGGGTCGCTCATCCTTTTTTGGTACATATTGCTAAATCCATTTTTGATGAACACATGCCCGCCCTTAACCAAATAGGCACCAAGTCATCATTAAACCGAGATATTACTATAAGTGATTTGATTATTCCCCCGATTGGTGATTGCACCGAGCAAATGTTGCGTGAAAATATTAATATCATATTTCTCTATATCAGTTCGTGGATTAAGGGAAATGGGTGCGTACCAATTAATTATTTAATGGAAGATGCAGCAACGGCAGAAATAAGTCGTGCCCAAATTTGGCAGTGGATAAAACATGAGATTGTTTTAAGTAATCGCGTTGTTATGAATAAAACATATTTTAATCAAGTGTTGAGAGAAGAATCCAGAAAATATGAAAAAAATAAAAATTTTGAAACTATATTTAACTTGATAAAAGATATGTGCATGTCAGATAATTTAAAAGATTTTTTAACACTAGAGTGTTACGAAATAATTGAATAAAGGAAGGAGTAAGAAATATGTCACCATATAGATGGGATGGAATTGAACGAACATATATTAAAGAAGAAGTATTGAATCTTCGTGGAAGTAAAAAGATTGAATATACGCTTGCAACTGATGGGGCAAAGAAATTATGGGAAATGTTACATGAGGAAGATGCCGTTCGGTGCCTAGGTGCCTTAACTGGCAATCAAGCAGTTCAACAAGTAAAGGCGGGACTCAAAGCGATTTATTTAAGTGGATGGCAAGTCGCAGCAGACGCAAATCTAGCAGGGGATATGTACCCCGATCAAAGTTTATATCCCGTCAATAGCGTCCCTGCTGTTGTAAGAAAAATAAATAAAGCATTCCAGCGAGCAGATCAACTTGAGTGTGTTGAGGGCGGTATTGTAGGTCAACCTGAACATGATTATTTCGCACCGATTATTGCCGATGCTGAAGCTGGATTTGGTGGTCCGCTGAACGCATATGAACTCATGAAGTCTATGATCGAAGCGGGTGCTGCGGGTGTTCATTTTGAAGACCAATTGGCGGCAGAAAAGAAGTGTGGGCACATGGGCGGCAAAGTCCTTGTTCCCACCAAACAATTTATTAAAACATTGACTGCGGCAAGACTTGCTGCCGACGTATGCGACACACCCACTATCATAATTGCCAGAACAGATGCTAATTCAGCAAAACTCATAACTTCCGATATAGACGAGAGGGATCACCCATTTATTACAGGCGAAAGGACCCCAGAGGGTTTTTATAAAATTACAGGCGGAATTGAGATGGGCATTTCGAGAGGTCTATCTTACGCGCCTTTCGCCGATCTTCTCTGGTTAGAAACTTCTACTCCATCGCTAGAGGAAGCACAAAAATTTGCAGATGCCATTCATGAAAAGTATCCCAATAAATTATTAGCATATAATTGCTCTCCCTCATTTAATTGGGAAAAACATTTAGATAAGGAAACAATTGCTAAATTTCAAAAGGAGTTGGAGTCAATGGGATACAAGTTTCAGTTTGTGACTCTTGCTGGTTTTCATGCCCTTAACCATAGCATGTTTACTCTCGCTAAGGAATACTCTGAGCGAGGCATGTCTGCTTATTCCGAATTACAGCAAAATGAATTTGATGAAGTGATTCACGGATTTACAGCAGTCAAGCATCAACGTGAAGTGGGAACTGGATATTTTGACAAAATTTCTCAAGTTATTTCTGACGGAGAGTCTTCCACACTTGCATTAAAAAATTCTACTGAAGAAGAACAATTTTAATAATTAATAAGATGAGGTTAAGGGAAATAATTATTTATATTTTTATAATCCCGGTCGCTTCGTTTGTTTTTGTATCTGTACGTTTAATTGATTTTTATAAGAAAATAAAAAATTTAATACAGCGAAAGTTAAGTTGATTTATGTTGACAGGCACCATTTAGGGTGATATGATCTAAAAATGAGATGGAGATAAAAAGTGAGAGGTCTTGCGTTTGTTGTATTTTTTTTGGTAAATCCTAACCCATGCAGCACTTCTAGTTCTCATCTTTATTGTGATGAAACTTTTTTTAAATGTACATCAGATTGCTCAGTGATCTGTCAAAGGACCATTAATCACTCCCATGAGTTTGGAAAATGCTATACACGATGTAATTCACCGTGTAGGAGTGAGTTTTGTAAGGAAAAAAAATAATGTATAAATTTATTTATAAGGAAAATGGAATACCGAACACGATCATTTCGATTGAAAAAAGACCATTGGAGTTATTAATGCGACATTTGCTTCATCTTCATTGTGCTTATAAGGCAGAAACTTCAGAATTTGAAGTGCTCTATTTTGGCAAAAATGCAGATCATGGGAAAGGTGGGAAATTTTGCTCGCATGGTGAAACGGTAGACACGGAAGACTTAAAATCTTTTGCTTAAGCAGCGTGGGGGTTCGAATCCCCCTGTGAGCACACAATCAAATAACAAATGCCACAATAACTCAGTCCGGTAGAGTAACGGTTTTGTAAACCGTAGGTCGTAGGTTCGAATCCTATTTGTGGCTTTCCCAATTAGGGAAATATAAGGAGTTAATAAAATGACTAACAAAATGAAAAAAATACTGGCGTTTGGATTCGCCGCAATTGGTATCGCGCTTTGGGCGGATACTGCGATGGCAGCGGAGACATCCGTTTGGACTACTTTGAATGTTACAGGTGGTGTTGCAGATAATGTAACCTTAAACGTAGAAGAAGAACTTCGTTTTAGTGACATTTCTGGTCCAACGTTGGCACGTCAACATACTGATTTAAACCTTGGTTTTAAGGTTAATGATCTTATGGGCGTCTCTGTGGGGTATCGGAATACAAGTGCTGGTGAGCACCGACCTTATGTTGGGGGTGTTTTTCGACTATTGAGCGGTGATTTAAATATCGATAGCGCGTCTCGAATTGAGTTGAGTGGATTTGACACCTTGAGTGGTCGCACTGCACTTGATATGAGCACTCAAATAAGAGGTATTACTTTAGGCGTTTCGGACGAACTTCGCGCAAACGCCGATGGTATTACGGGCAACCGTGCGTCCATTGGTATCACCAAGGGTGTGAACGATACAATGAGTGTGACAGCATTTTATATGCTTGATTCGACAGGTAGCGATTTGTCATCTACGGCACACGTTTTGGGTCTTGGACTCGGCGTCTCACTATAATCATAATTAAAAAATAAGATTTTTTGAAGGGGGCATTTGCCCCTTTTTTTTTGCCTTGACTTTTTACTCTATGAAGTATAAAGTTCTATATACTAATAGATATGCAACATGTATTAGTTTTAGACGCAAGTTATCGTCCAATTAAACAAGTTTCGTGGCAAAAGGCGATGACGATGTACTTCCAAGAGAAAATTGAGATAATCCGAGAATATGAAGATATATGGGTTAATTCACCAAATAAAAAGTTTAAATTACCTGCCGTTGTGCGATTAGTCAACTTTATTTTTAAATTGCCGTGGGGGGTTAAATTAACCCGAACTAATATCCTTATAAGAGATCGTGGCGAATGTCAATATTGCCGAAAAAGATTAAATAAGAAAAATTTTACTATTGACCATGTAATTCCCCGATCAAAAGGGGGCAAAACCTCTTGGGACAATTTAGTTACCTCGTGCCATCGGTGTAATACACATAAAGGCGACAAATCACCACAAGATGCAAATTTAATCCTTAAGAAAAAACCATCTCAACCTAGATTAAATTTTTTTACTTATATTCACGGGGAAATCCCGCGCCCCTGGGAAGATTTTTTGATATCTTAATTGAGATGTGAGATAATTATAATCATATGAAATTCTCCATTGTAATGGCGTATCACAATCGTAAAGAATTATTACAGAGCACTTTAGACAAATTTGAAACTGATTACACAGGTAAATATGATTTTGAAGTTATTATTGTGGACGACAATAGTAATAAACGCCATGAAATCGACAATATCCTAGCAAAATATTCATTTCCAATTGAATTGTTAAAGGTGATAACTAAACGGAACCAGCGTGAGATAGTAAACCCAGGCGCAATTTATAATTTAGGATTTAGAAAAGCGCAAGGGGATATTATTATTATTCAAAGTCCCGAGTGTATCCATGAGGGAAACATTTTAGGATACACATTAAAAAACTTAACTAAAGACAAATATATAAGTTATGCCTGTTATACCTCTCACTCAAAAGAAGCAACTCAGGAGATATTAAATTCTAGAAAAACCATATATGATATGGTGTTTTTTGATAAGGGATTGGCGAAAATAAATAAAGATAAAGTCAATTCGGGAGTTTATTGGTATAATCATCCTCAACCAACCGCACCATCGATCACTTCGGGATATCATTACTGTTCTGCCATTTATAAGACAAAATTAGAAGAAGTTGGCGGATTTAATTCAGATTACTACAAAGGGTATTGCTTTGATGATGATGGTTTTGTTATGTCACTAAAATATCAAGCAGGGTTAAACATCGAAATTCCTGATCCGTTTACCGAGAAAGTATTTGTAGTTCACCAATATCATCAACCAAACCCTTCTTACAAAATTAATGCAGATTCCAAAAATAAAAAAATCTATACCCAGTGGAAACAAAATCAAAAAGTATTTTATGAGCACACCGAGGAATTTTTTTTAGAAATAGTTAAAGGTCTTCTTAAAGAGAAAATAACAAAGTTAGATGAAGTGCCCTTCCGTTCGGAAAAAATATGCCTTCAAGCACGACTCATAGAAAATCCAGATTATGCAAACGCGCCCAAAAATCAAATTTATTGTCCCCCTAATATAAAATATTTCAATTCTATTCCCAAAATTGCGTTCACTTATTGGGATATGTCCAATTTATCTTTTTTGCATTATTTAACGCTTTATACTTTTAAAAAATTTAATCCTGATTGGGAAGTGGTATTATACTACCCCAAACGAAGATTTGTTTATAATTCTTGGACTGGTTTTGAAAATAAGAAAAAATATACCTCATCTAATTATATAAAAGAATTACTAAAAATGGACATTAAGGTGGTGGAAATCGATTTTGAATCTGGGTTTGAGGGGATTCCATTTTATTTATCAGAAGTCATTAAATCAGACTTCTTACGTTTAAAAATATTGACCCGATCAGGCGGAATGTGGTTAGACATGGATACTTTTTGGGTTAACTCAATTGAAAGGGTGGTGAAGGCGACCCCTTATGATTCCTATAAGGATATACGAGAGTTAGCGATTTCACTTAATGGGGGATTTGGCACCAAACATAAGCGCCCGACCGCTTCTCAAGTATATGATAAATCAAAATTTGTTTTTTGTAATCATCATCAGAACGAGATAAAATCGAACGAACGACATTTTTGTCAATATATAGTGTTTTCTCATCCCGACAGTGAAATAACGAAAAAATTATTAGAATCCGTATGGGATAATTTAAATCCAGACCACTATTCGAGTATCGGAACCCCCATGCTTAATAAGGTGGCAAGTAAATTTATGTTAGAGAATGATTATGATTGGGATAAGAGTTTAGTAAATATAGATGTATTTGCCCCTTATAAGTGGTATCAGATGAGCACGCTTTTTAAATCGTCCCACTCGCCCAAAGAAGTGTTACGAAAGGTAAAAAATTCGTGCTGCATACACTGGTTTAACGGATCTCCCCACTCACAAAGATTTATTAATAAATTTAATCATACCAATCTTGATACATTTGAAGAAAACGATTTTATGACAATTTTTAATCGATATATGAGTCGAAGAGACAAAGGGATTTTAAAAACGATTTCATCTGATCTAAGCAATTAAATGTTCAGGGTTGGATTACGCGATGAATTGCTCGATTAGGTAATCCATTGGGCATTCTGGATTAAAACAGTTTATCCTTTTACTTAATTTTAAATTATATTCCTGACTTTCTTTTGTCCCATTAAACCAGCACACGCCCACGGTATCGGAAGTGAATTTTTTTGGAGAACCGGATTCATAAAGGGTATGTACCTTGTTTCGTTCTATAGGTAAATAAGCGGGTTTTTGGGGGGTTAATATGTGCTCTCGTAAGTCTTCATCAATGGCATAAACGCTTCCTTCATTTGAAAATAAGCGTTGAAATAGTTTAGTGCCCCCATGTTGATAGTTGGTGGAGTTATATTGGTTTGCACATTGTTCTTTTAAAAATTTAAAAAAGCGACTTTTTGGTTGTGATAAAAACAATCCCACAGGGTGATACTTAATAAGTTCTTTAGACTGCAAATCCAAAAACCTTTTTTTAAAGATAACACTCTCTTCGGTAAAATTAAAAGATCCCTCCAAAGATTTTAAATAAAGAATATCAAAATCAGACCAAACCCCGCCCTCTTTTTCTAATATATAATATCGAAAATACTCACTCTTGTGGGTGTCACCTCCTTCATTATTAAATCCAATATTATCTAAGTCTACTGGATGGAGTGATAAATTGGGAATATTTTTTATTTTTTGTAAAAAACATGGTCCGCTATATGCCCTTTTATTCAGTGCAGGGTGAGTTGGATTTTTAGAAATATGAATCTTTATTTTCCAATGGGGGTGATATTTGGAAAAAGATTTTACGGTTAAGTAATTTAAAAATGAAAGAGGGGTTTTTCCCCAATATAAATGAAGGGTTTTGGGATATTTGAATTTACCGTCATTTTTTGGTGGCGGATTTAAGGTTTCTTTATATGCCCCCCGTGTCTTGCTGGGAATAATATCGGCAATTATTAGATTGGGATGAGAAACAAACGCGCTGGATGAATAATATTCATTTGCAATATTACCCGTAATTACATCATTGGGCAATTTATGTTTTTGAAATTCATTCCACAATAATCCAAAAATTTCTGATTTAAGAGCATACGCAAAAGCTCCATATGTCTTTGGTTTCACTTTGTAGAGTTGATTTTTGTCATTAATCTCCAATTCATTCCAGTTGCCATGCTGTGATGCCCCCAACTGCCACATTTTCCAATGGTCGGGTAAATTTTTATACTGGTGCATGAAAAGGTCATAAAAATCCTGATGTAATACAACATCATCCTCCAGAATAAGAATGGATTTCCATTTGTGAGAAATTGCATCTTCAAGAATCCAAATATGAGACATATGAACTCCGAATGCTCCTGGGACTCTGAAAAGACCCTCTGTTTTCCAATGTTCAGTAGCACTTTGGTCGTGGATTCGTTTTAGTTTGCGATATTGTTTAGGGTTATTTATCGCGTCATATGCGATAACTCTTTTAACATTTGTGATGTTATAGGAATTCAATATTTTGAGGGTTTTTTCATATTTACTTACTTCATCTTTTAAATTAACAATATATACACAATCAAAAAATTGTTTAAAATTACTAAAGGTGCTTTTTTGCTTTTTGGGGATGCTTTCTGGGTTTGTGTAGGATTTAAAGTCATAGTCTCCCAAGTTCCATTTAAACCGCTCAGAAAATCTCTTCCATAGCGGAAAAGATTTACATAAATTTTCAGCATAATTTTTCATTTTAAACTAATATTCCCCTATGATAGTTTCAAAAGATCCCCATTCGTGATTTTGGTTAGCAACGAGATTATAAGTTTGGTGAAAAATTTTTCCATTAATGCTATCAATTTCCCATGCCGTCTCCCCGACACATTGATAAGTGCGTGGATGGGAGAGATGAACGCCCCCAATACCGCCCTCAAAAGAACATTTTATATCATTATCAATACACCTACGAGAGAACTCATCATCCTCCCATGCAATTCCCCCCATGAAAGACTCTTCTATTCCCCCAATATGAATGAAATCTTTTTTTAGGAGAACTCCTAGAAAATAGTTTGCTGGTCGCCAATCATGCTCTTTACACCACGCACCAATTTTGGCATTGTTCTCGCAGAGGGATTTTAATTGATTTAAGTTGTATCCCGAATTGATCCATGGTGCTATATTTTCTTTTTTCATTTCGTCCATCCACCCTAATAAAAATTGTGAGTCTCTGTTTTTAAATTTATTAATAATTTTACTTACATTTGTGGACGCATTGACAATCTCTGGAGATGTAAGGACGATAATATCCCCATCACATTTTTTAACCCCTATATTTTGTTGAAGTGCGGGGCAGAAATTATTACCATAAATGCTGCCGTCGTGAGCATAGATACATTTTTTGGGGTCTACAAAAAATAAACGAATATTTAAAAATTTTTTGTATTGAGTTACAATCTCTTTTATTTTTGAGGAATCCTGTGAACTATCTATTATAATAATTTCAAAATCTTTATTAGTTTGTGCCTTGAGACTATTTAGGTTATATTGAAAAAGACCTTCACGATCTCGGTGGGGAATAATATAACTTACATGCAAAGACATATTCATAAATAGTTTTTCCAAAAAATATATATACGGAAACTTTGTGAAATATTCTATATGAAAAAACAGTGTGAGTTTATTGGCGTTGAGAAAAATATGATTGACTCAAAAAAAAGAAGTTTTTGGAAAGCAGTAACATGGCGCTTGGTTGCCGTTGTTATTCTAGTTGCGGTTGTCTTCGCGACTACAGGCAATATTAAATCTACAAGTTTAATAGCTTTATGTTATAATATTATTCAAGTGTTTGTGTTTTTTCTTCATGAACGCTTGTGGAATTTTATTAAGTGGGGTAAAACAAAGGGTATGTTTATACAAATGACAGGACTGTCAGGCGCAGGAAAATCGACGCTGGCGTTTACAGTTGGAGAAAAATTACGACAAAAGGGATATAAAATTGAAATCATTGATGGGGATGAATATCGCGAAGGATTATGTAAAGACTTGGGATTTTCCAAGGAAGATAGAAATACTAATGTTCGTCGTTTAGGATTTGTGGGAAAGGTTTTAAGTCGAAATGGTGTAATCACTATTATGTCTGCCATTAATCCGTATCAAGAAGTGCGCCAAGAATTGGAAAATAAATGTGGCGCTAAAACAGTTTTTATAAAGTGTAGTTTAGAGACATGTATCGACCGCGATGTAAAGGGGTTGTATGCTAAGGCATTAAGTGGGGAAATTCAAAATTTTACGGGAGTTTCTGATCCCTTTGAGGAACCAAAAGACTGCGATCTCATAATTAATACCGCTAATCAGAGTTTAGATCAATCAGTGGCACTTTTAGAGAAATATATTATTTCTCAATTATAGAAAAAGTGAATTATCAACAACAAATAGAATCTCAGTCCATAAAAGGGATATTTATCATCGACGCGCTCCTCGATGTCGAAAGAAAAATATGTTATTATCATCGTCCCAAGGTCGCTAGTCTGAGTATTTTAAAGGCGTTTTATGCTTCAAAAAACATGCTCGAAAAGGCATATAGTGATTTAAATAAAAAAAATCGCGGGTGGTTGCACCTTTATCGATCTCCTACTTGGTATGGGCACGCCAAAGGGGTTGTCCCATATTTTCCCACAGAACAAGCATCCTTACAACACTTTGAAGATCCTCTCTATAAAAATATTTTTTTTGTTAGGAATGTATATGATAGGGCGATTTCTTGCTTTAATCAATTCAAAGTGTGGATGGATTGTGGTTTCGTCGGTCCTTCACTGCCTAATTGGGAGAACTACACCTTTAATGATTATCTGGATTTATTATGCGACCCAGTTCCCCTTCCCCATCCATCACTAAGAAATGTATTTTTACATGCAGTCCCTCAAGTCATACCTTATCCCCCCCATTATAAGACAGAACAAGAAATTATAAAAAATATAGATCATCTTATATTTTTAGAGGATATACTTCGCTCTGATTTTGAATTTGAAAAGTATAATATTCCGTTTAACAAAAAATATTTTGAAAAAGGATCTTCGCCCCACCATGTACTGAGTGGACGTAAATGGGAGATATACGAGCAAAATAAGGGATCAAGGGAGAAGGTGGAGCACATTTGGAAATCCGATTTGGAAATCTTAAAAACAACATGGGAGGAGTTTTTAAAATTATAATATGAAAGAAGTAAAAACACAATTTAAGGAATCTACAATTGCTATTGATTTTGATGGTGTTATTCACCAATATTCTAAAGGGTTTCAGGGGTTAACCAATACATATGACCCACCAATGCCAGGTGCAATACCGTCACTTCAAAAATTAAAGGATGCGGGGTATCGATTAATTATTGTGTCTAGTCGTCCCGTTAAACCTATTCGCAAATGGTTGGATAAATATAATTTATCGCATTTTTTTGATGATGTTACTAATATTAAACATCCGGCAAAATACTATATTGATGATCACGCCATTAGATTTGAAAAAGAAGACCCAAATGCATGGCACAAAACTATAGATTTTATAATAGGAGAAAATAAATGACTACTAAGAGAGCGATGTTTGTCGGTAGATGGCAACCTTTACATAATGGACACAAATGGTTAATCGGAGAAAAATTAGATAAAAATATCCCTGTTTTAATTTGTGTTAGGGACATTCCCCCTGATGATAAAAACCCCTTTACCACTGAAGAAACAGTGGACATGTTAGAAACTGTTTATGCAGATAAAGACGTAGTGGTAATGACTATTCCGGATATTGAATCGGTTAATTATGGTCGTGGCGTAGGATATGGCATTATTGAGCATGTACCACCGCCAAATATAGGGTTTATCTCTGCCACCGAAATTAGAAATAAGATTAATCAAGGTGATTCTTCTTGGAAAGATAATGTGGATTCTAAAATTCACGATAAAGTATTGAAATACCTTAATAAACAACCATCATAAAAGACCAGATCTCCATTTTTATCTTGATCTTTGGGTAAAATAGTGGTAATATTATACTATGTTCAAAGATAAACAGTCATATATTGTACTTGACGTAGAAACTGGCGGACTGAATCCAAAAGAACACAGCATTTTGGAAATCAGCGGTATTCTATGGAAACCTGGAAAGGTTATTAAACCGATTTTCGATACATATATTTGCGAAGAAAATATTAGTTGTATTCCAAAAGCGATGGAAATTAACCAAATTGATTTAAATAAGGTAAAGCAGTTAGGAAAAAGTCCGAACGAAGCAGTGAAATCCATAAGAAAAAAAATGGACACAGTTCTCGGTCCAGAACGCAAACCTACAAAAATTATCGCTCACAACTCTAGTTTTGATTATGGTTTTTTGCAGAGATTATATAAATTGGCAAATGAAAATATCAATGAGGATTTTTATGGACGCACTGTAGATAGTGCCTCAATTTTAGAATTTTTAATGCTCGTTAATCACGTTGGGGGCAATAGAGCATCTGCTGATGTCTTGTTCGAAACTACCAACAATCAACTAAAAAATAATGAACGTCATCGCTCATATTATGATGCTTTGGCAACAGCAAAATCTATGGAAGCACTTTTTAATGTGTATTTCCATGAAGGAAAATAATATGATCAAGGGACAATTATTAAACGAAAAACCAACTCTTAAAGAACTTTCTAAACACTTTAAGGGCAAAGGTGGCGGACCCGAATCGGAATCCCACATTCTGGATTGTAATGCGGATAAAAAAGATGGGTTTGTGTGGGTCTATAGTAATAAAGCAGATGCCGCTAAAATTATTGATCGTTGCGCTAATGCTATTCTGGATTATAGTTTTATAGACTCAGGAATTCAATTAAAAATTGATCGTAAAGCATTCCGTGGCATTCATTGTGCTTTTAGGAATGTAAAAGATAAATAAGACTAATTATTTTAGTGTCAAACACCAATAATTATATAATCACCACTCTTTCCTCCGGTTCTTCCGAATATGTTGATTCAAATGATGTTCAAGTTCAGGCACCCTTTTCTATTGGTGCCCCATCTGCGCGAAATTTAAGATTGGCGGGTGCCCCCTATGTTGTGACAGAGGGGAATGCTACATCAATTTTTAGTCGGAATACAATTTTACCTGATCCAGATCCCTCTTACTATGTTCCATTTATTTATGCAGATTTTGAGATTTCTTCGTCCACCTCTGTTTCGGTAACAGGATCTCAGTCTACATATAGTGGGACTTTAGAGGATAGGGGATGGGCGGGCGGTATTCCGACATTTCAAACCGCAAATGCCTTTAGTGGTTCGTATTCACTTCAACTTTATACTTCTTCTGTTTACAATACAAGACAGGCATATGTTGACTTTGACACACCAGCGAATAGACCACAATGGGAAACTTTATTTTCTGAATCGTTTTCTATTTCCGCATGGGTTAGACCTACCAATTCTACTCAATCAACCTGGCAATATAATGGGGTCTTTTGGTTGAAGGATCCAAATGTAAGCGATTATAGTTTTATGTTGGTTTTGGGTTCAAATGCATCGTCCACCACTGATGGATCTGTGGGATGGTATGTCAGCGGATCTACCAACACTTGGAACTGGTTCCCATCGGCATCGGTGAATCCAATTGTTGCCAACCAATGGAATCATATAGTGTGGGCAATTAGTGGATCTATTCTTGGTAATCGCTCGATCAGTGCATATGTTAACGGAATTGATGTGGGTACTCCCTACAAAGATTATGGCGCTAGTACGGGGTTTTCAAATAAGTTAAATACCTCTAATGCGACGGGACTGGGGAACTGGTATTTGGGGGGAGCATGGATGCTTGAAGGAATGGTTGACGAGATATCAGCGTGGAACTTTGAACTTAATAGTGGGCAAGTTTCCAAATTATATAACGGAGGCAGCGGTAAAAATGCTATGATAGCATTGACCCAAAGTAGTTAAAAATGGACATTTTTATCAATCCATTAATTGAGAGTATAGAGCGGCATAAAGAATTTCTTTCTAATACCGGAACAAGACCTTTAATTTCCCATATACGAGAAAAAAGTCAACAAATAATTAATTATTATAGTGATCCAACCCAGGACTGCGGATTAATTGCTTTAGTCGCCCCTGATCCTTATTTATCCGTAATATACTTCAAGGGATGGAAAGTTGCAGACTTTGAAAGATTAATTATTGAATTGCAGGACTTATCTTCTTAATAAAATCAACCACTTGACAAAAAATCTACTTTGTGGTACACTATTCTTACCATTTGGAGGTGCAAGGTGGGCAAGAAATCAACAAAAATGCAAAAAATTAAGCAAAAAATGTTTATTGAGGGGTTTTCTCGATTAGAGGAATGGTTGGAAAATAAGGGATGGTCGGTAGACTGCGATTATTGTGTGCGTGATGAAATCTTTTTTAATGGAAAGTACATAACAATTTCTAAACGCAGCGGTTCAGAAAAGCGATTATATTCTCTGTTACATGAATGCGGTCACTTATTAATTCAACAAAATAGTCACAAATATGAACAAACGTACCCAACACAGGCAAAAATGAATCAATTTTTAACCCACCGTGGCATTGAGCGAACAAAGGGATATAGGGTTGAAACACTCATTGAGGAAATAGATGCTTGGAAGCGTGGCGTGAGTCTTGCAGACCGAATAGGCATATTTGTAGATAACAAGAACTATCAACAAATGGCGAATGAATGTATTTATACATATATTGAGTGGGCAGCAAAATGATAAAACCGGAATTGGATTTAGATTAACATCACAATTTAAAGATGGTGACTTAGTTTCATGGATTCCATTAGGTCAACAAGAAAAAATTTATGGAATAATTGTAAGGGTAAAAGAAAAGACTTTTTTTAATAATAGGGTATTTTTTACAGCGATTATTCGTTCTTCTCTTGGGGAAATTAAAGAAATGAATTTGGGATCATTGAAATTGGAGTCACATTAGTGAAGACCGGAGTAGTTAGAATATGGGGAACGATAAAAAACCTTGGGAAGATATTCCAATCGAAATTATTATCGAAGAAGAAGAACGAAGGCAAAGAAAAGAAGACGAAAATCGTCCCCGAATTGAATTGCCAATTTATCGACCGTCGCATAGTTCTTCCTACAATAATCCGAACTCTCAAGAAATCACAGATGAACATATGATTATCATTAAGTTATAACCTTTTAATATTCTAAATGACTATTTATGAGTAATGAATGGTCCAACATCCGACAAAGGAGATTTTAAGTTATTTTTAGAGTTGGTTAATAATCTTTATAATACTTCAAAAAAAGAACTTAGATTTAATGAGGATATAAACCTTAATCTAGTGAACAATACTAGTAATTCATTAAACCCCTTGGGAAAAACCGCATCATATAACCCAGAGACTAAAGAAATTAGTCTTTATTTTATGGGGAGACATCCCAAGGATTTAATGAGGTCTTTTTCGCACGAATTAGTTCATCACTCTCAAAATTGTCGTGGTGATTTAACAAATAGTGCAAATACCAATGAAGGATACGCTCAAACGGATGAACATCTTCGTGAAATGGAACGCGAGGCATATGAGTGCGGTAATATGATCTTTAGAGACTGGGAAGATGGAATAAAGAAAGATGGTGTTGTGCCATTATTTAAAGGTGCCCCGTTTGCGACAATACAAATGGGATATAACGAAAATTTAGGAGATAATAAAATGTCAAAAGACAAATTAAATGAGTCAAGGTTAAGAAACATCATTCGTGGAGTTATTCAAGAAATGTTTGATGAAGATTTAAATGAAGAGGGCGATCTTGATCGGATGATGGATGACGCCGCTGGAGATACCCAAGCAGTTGCCTTGGGTGCCGGTGATGCGGAAATTGCGGTGGCAGAAGATTCTGGTGATCGCGAAAAAGCGAATTATCGTCGAAATCGTGCCGAAGATGGCGACGAGGTTAGAGATATAGAAAAAAGAATGAGATTTGACAAGAGGCATGAACCACTTGAAGAAGATAATATCGAAGGGTCAGAAGAAGAAATTGTAGAATCATTTCTTCCGAAAGGTCGTAGTATTCGTCGAAACGCAAGACAACAAACATATACTAAACTTGTTGAAAAGTGGTGTAAATAGGAGTACAATAAGGTGGCATTAAAAAGAAAATTGAGAAAACTCGGACTCTTACCAGGTTTAGAATCCCGTCCAAATAGGATAAGTGTGCCCGAGTCTTTAGAGGTGGTCCAAGTTAGTATACCCAAAAGTATACCCGAAATTAAAACTAGAAAACAAATAAAAACACGTTCTAAATCCATACCTAGAGTCAATAAAGAATAATATAGTTTTTGTAATTTAATATGAAAAATTCATTAAACGAAATAACAAAAAATTTCATTCTTAATGAGGGGGTTGCTCCTCCTTTTCAAGTTTGGATACAATCCCTTCAAGAAAATTTGTCTTCTTTGCGCCCCAACACAAGAACTGATCAAAGGCGGGTGGAATTAATGAAACACCAAGTAAATGAATTGCGGCGGGTGACTCGACGTATGGATGAACAGATCAAAAAATTAGAAGAAGAAGTTAATTTTTTGCAGGAAAATAAAAATGAATAATTCTAAAAATTTTTTAATGGATATGATTCAAAATGAAATTTCGTCTATGTCAGGTGCCGGAACTCCTCATTCAAAAGGCGATGTCGAAGGACAATCTGATGAGCGCGAATTGCGTACAATTATTCGTGAACTGTGTCGTAATGTAATCCACAAAACAAAACCAGTTAACGAGAGTTTAGAGTTACGTGATATTGTGAGAAAATTAATTATTGAGGCAAAAAAAGAAGTTGAAAATGCCCCACATTCGTCAACTGCCATTAATCTACTTGAAGAATTACTTAAGCAAATTTTGCCTGGTGTCGAAGTTGATTTTAAAACCCTCACAACCTCCACGGAACAAAGGGACTCTTTTAGAGCAAATCTTTTAGATGCAGTATCAAAATTATTAGCAGCAGAAGATGTTAATCTCCATGCAGGCACCGAAAGTGAACTTGAGGTCCCCCTTGAAGAAGTTGAGGTAAAAGTTGAAGACGAAGAAGATGCACCAACAGAAATAGATCCCGATGACATGTTTATAGACATCGATGACGATGGTGAAATCCCCGAAGAAGAAGAATCTAAATTTGGAATTGAGGGTCAAGAAGAAACCGGGCGGAACATGGCAGCGAAAACCTATGACAATATTGAAAAGAATATTATTGACTCTTATGCAATTTTAAGCGATGATACAGATCGAAAAACATTTCGTGATTATTTAATCACCAATATAAAAATGTATTTTGATAAATATGAGGCAGAGTTGAGTACCCAAATCACTGAACCCACTACGGATGCGTATGAAAAAGAAAAAGAAGATCAGTCCCTTGAGACTGGCGGCGAAGAAGATCTTGGAACGGGAACTGGCGAAGAAGAATTTGACTTTGACCTATAAAGAGGTGTTAATGAAATTTGAAAAGATTGGTACTGAAGTTGGTAAACTTGTTGACTTAAAGAATAAGGCATATGGTAGTTCATTTGAGAAATCCGAGCAAATTTTAAAAGTTTTATATCCCAATGGCGTAGAACCCACTCAATATAAAGATATGTTAGCAATAACACGTATTGTTGATAAGTTATTTAGAATTGCAAGTCAGAAAGAAGCATTTGGAGAATCACCGTTTAAAGATATAGCGGGATATGGTATACTCGGTATATCAAATGACCAAGAAGACGAATAGCGGTAAAAATAAAAGTTATTCATTATCCAAAAAATTAAGAGAACAAGGGAAATCTAACGAAGAATTAGAGGTTTATTTATCTAATCTTTCTTTGGAGGAAGTAGTTTCTTTAAAATTAGAAATCGCCACTCGCGATTTATTAAAGGGAAAATTTTATGGTTTTCCCGTGTGGCAATCACTTAAATATATCATTTCCGATGCCGTCTTAAAATACGCACTTTCTGCCACCCAGTCAAAACGCGAAGCAGCACGATTCTTAGGCATTCAAGAAAAAACTCTCATAGAGTTGGTTAAGAAATATAAAACTGAGCAATATTATGAAAAAAAGATTGACGACGCCATCACTTAATTGTTATAATCTCAATCAGCAAGATAAATTTTAATTATAACCTACTTGATCATTGTGTGGTCACATTAATGATTTTTTTTTATTAGACCTACCGTTGTTATTGGAAATAAATAACAATCTTGCTGTATATAATTGTTGGGCAGGTGTTCTTCTCGGTTTATAAGTAACTATTTATTATACCCAATAGGAGATCTATATGAAACTAACAAAAGAAAAACTTCAGAAAATTATCAAGGAAGAAGTAGAAAAATTAATTGAAGGTCCATATGATACTTCAGGTGTATCGCGTGAAAGCGATAAAACGAAATTTCTCATCCAAGACATGCAACGGGCAGCGAAGAACAGAGATACTGAAAAATTTGAAGGTTATATAAAACGCGCCATGGAAATTGCCAGAGGATACCCTCGAATGATGCCCGCTTTGGGTGCAGGAATACAGCAAATGCTGTCTAATTATGATGATAATGACCTTCGTGAATTGGGCATTAAAGATTTAGTCAGTGCAGCGGTAGAATCAGGACTTCGTCCTTAAATTAATTTCTTTACATTCCAAAAAATAACTGCTACAATACTTATACACTACGGGGGTGAACTGGATTCGACTGGGTGTCGAGGTAGATTTGTGCAAGGGTGTATAAGCAAACACTAAAAGGCTTAAAACAAATAACTGCTAACGATAATGTTGCACTAACTTTGGCGGCGTAAGCAATCAAAGCGGGGTTTACGGTTTCCTTGTTACCCAAAACCGTGTTTTATTATACCAATCTTTTAACCTTGTGTATCACAAACTATTAAAACATTGAGGACGCGGGTTCGATTCCCGCCACCTCCATTATTTTTATTCCCTCCTTGCCTTTCGGGTCTACTTATGATAGAGTAGCATTATGAATATTGGTGATAAAATATTTTTATTATATACAGATCGCGAGAGTAAAGAAACCTCGTGTGAAGGACCATCCACCATAACTAGTTTCTTAATTGATCCTCATAATGATGAAGGTGTCATAATTGTTAAAGACCTTAATGGTCGCTCCAAACAGATAGACCTAGAGGGCACCTCAAGTCATGATATTGATATTCATGTAGTTTACTGATTTTTATTTTTTTTCCATTCATTAAATTTCTCAATATCAATGTTCATTAATCGATAAACATCTTCTTTTGAACGGTTATTTGGTTTTAGTTTGGACATCCATACCCAACAAAGTTTATTTTTCATCTCAAATATATTATTTTCTATTTTGGTTAAATTTTTTTCAAATTCGTCCTGATACGACTCTGGAAAATTTGGGATGGGCAAATTGTGCAGTTCTGCAATATTGATTAATTCGATCCACTCTTGTTCTTCATACGCCCTAGTTACCCCTTTTATCAGTTCTTCGTATTTTTCCTTTTCTGAGTCTGGTTTTAAATCTGGGTGGAAACTTTTAATAAGTTCTTTGTAAAATTCTTTGAATTCTTGAGGATAAGCGGAGGTATCTTTAGAGGATGATATAGTGCCCTCTTTTGTTAAATTAGGTTCATTTTTTGGGATATTTGGGGTGTTAATTGAGTTTAGAAACTCAATTTCTTCTTGAAAGTCGTTCATGAACTGGGTGTTATATTCATCTGTTGCTTCTTTTGTCTCATCTAGTTCTAGTTTTAGATATTTAAACTTGAAAAATAATTTACGACTCATTAGTGCTAATTATTAATGGATAAAATAATTTTGTATGCATCATACTGCTTTCTCAACTTCATTAATGACCCGGATAATAAAACTTGCAATTGTTGATTAGTCGCTGTAAGTGATATGTGGTGAAAATCGCTATAGGCAGAGTGGAGTAACCCCACTAAGTCTCCATACCAATTTATTATGGGACTCCCTGAAGAACCTCCTGCTGCGGGGATACTAAACATATAAGAATCGCTTCCGGTAAATTTTGATTTTGTCTTACCTATAAATCGCCCCTCAAACATAGGCACAAGTTTCTTTTCCCATATTCCATGGGGCGCTGCAATATTATAATATTTTTCGCCTATAAGGGGGTCCATAGTTGAAATTTGAATGTGTGGATGTGGTATAGATTTAGTTAGGAGAATACATAAATCTGATGATAGATCTATTTTTAATATTGCCGCCGTATATCTTTTGCCATTTATGTCTGATAACCTAAAAACATTTTTTTCTAAGACGTGCCAATTTTTATTGTTGGGAGAATAATCAGGGATGAAATAATTTAGTTGGTTGCCATATTTCATTGTGCATACGTGCGCTGATGTCGCCACTAAACTTATTTCACGATAATGATTAAGAATAACCCCCGATGCGACTGATGAAAAATTTATCATATAATCTTCTTCCACATGCCCGCGATTTATGGAAGATGTTTTTACTATCAATAAATTCTTGTGCGTATTTATTTTTATAAATGAGCGTCGTTTAGACCTGAAAAGATTACCTTCGCCAAATAAATAAGAATTGGTGACACACGAGGAACAAGCAGTAAACACTACTATTATCACTATCATTAATATTATTCTTGCAACCGCATCTTTTAACATAGGGGGGATATTTCCTATATCTAACTACGATGTAAAATATTAAAAGTCCGTGCTATTTAGTAATAGGAAAGGTTGGATTAAGAGGGTTATATGGGGAAAAAAATATATGTACTTGATACTAGTGTATATTTAACTGACTTTAAAGTTTTCTATTCTTATGGAAATAATGATATTGCAATACCTTTAATTGTACTTGAGGAAATAGATAAGCATAAAAAAAGACCAAATGGTGTGGGGGTAAATGCACGACGAATTATTCGTATTTTAGATGGTCTTCGAGAGAAGGGTTTACTTCATAAGGGGGTCCGAATTGACAAAGGTAAGGGTGTTGCTTTTTCTGTTTCACCTAACTTGGACGAACTCCCTGTAGGTTATGACCCATCAATTGCCGATCACCAAATTATTGCTACTGCACTTACTTTAAAAACTGAAAATCCCACTAAAAAAGTAATTTTAGTTAGTAATGATATCAATTTACGAATAAAGTGTGATGCGATTGGGATTATAGCAGAAGATTACTTTCCTGAAAATATTATAGAGCATGGAGGAGAGTTATATACGGGATTTATCGATATCTTAGTAGATGATCAAATTATTGATCGAGTTTACGAAGGCGAAAACATATATATGGAAAATATCTCCGATATAACTCAGTTTTCTCCAAATCAATTTGTAATGATGGTTTCTTCGGCAAATGAGAAGAAAACAGTATTAACGCAATTTACTAATGAACACGAACCCCTCCATAAAGTCAAAGAACACCGGGCGGGATCATCATGGGGCATCGCCCCTAAAAATAAAGAACAAAATTTCGCGATGGATTTATTGTATAATAGCAATATTCCTGTGGTTTCCCTCATAGGGAAAGCAGGTAGTGGAAAGACCTTGTGTGCTGTTGCTGCTGGGTTAGAGCAGGTGATTGGTGAGAAACCAACTTATAATCGACTCATAGTGTCACGCCCTATCATGCCAATGGGCAAAGATATTGGATATTTGCCAGGAACGATGGAAGAAAAAATGGGAGTTTGGTTAGCGCCCATTCAAGATAATTTAAGATTTTTATTTGGAAACGATGATTTAATGCTGGAGTCTTATATGGAAAAAGGGGTTATTGAGGTAGAGGCACTAACCTATATTCGAGGTCGAAGTATTCAAAATGCCTATATTATTATTGATGAATGTCAAAATCTAACACGTCATGAAGTTAAAACTATTTTAACTAGAGTCGGAGAAGGTAGCAAAATAATTTTAACTGGAGATATAGAACAGATCGATAATGTAAACCTAAACGAAAATTCAAACGGATTAGCGTATGTTATTGAAAAACTTAAAGAGTTTGATATTTCTGGGCATGTTACATTTTTGAAAGGTGAAAGATCAAAGGTTGCTACAATTTCTGCGAAGGTTTTATAATATTTTTTTCTTGATTTTTCTTTGAAAATGTGATATTAATATAAATATATAAATTTATGATAACATATATAAAAGAGTCTAATAGGAGAATACAGGATAGAAGCGAATATATGTTATATAATGTTCCGGTCTATGTTATTAATAAATTTTCCAAACACATAAAAACAAACAATATATTAAATTCTGTAAAGGAAAAGATAAATAGAAATTTCTTAAATGGATTAGACGCAATTTATATAGGTGATTTTGATGATTTAAATAAACGTAAAATACAATCAATGTTGAAAGACGGTGCGATCTGGATTTCATCCAACAATATTGTTAATGTCATAACGGAACCTTTAATTGCGGAAAATATTATTCATGAAATAGCACATTTATTAGAAGATAGATTCCAAGAAATTTTATATGGCAGCGACGGCATCGAGCAGGAATATGAATCTAAAAAACAAAGACTTTATTCACTCTTAAAAGCAGACGGATATGAAATAACTCCTGAATTGTTTTTTTCTGATGATCATTTAAGAGAGTTTGATATCTTTCTTTATCAGGAGGTAGGATATGATAAATTGTCTTTGCTTAGTGCGGGATTATTTTTTTCGCCATATTCAATTACTAGTGTTAGAGAATATTTTGCTAATGGATTTTTATTATATTTATCTGAAGAACACGAATATTTAAAAGACCTTAGTCCAGTTCTTTATTCAAAAATAGTAAAAATCTTAAATAAATTAAATAATGAGGAAATTAATGGAAATTAATATAGAAAAAAATAAAGATGAGATAATTTTAAACATAACGTGCGCTGTCTATAATGGTGGTAGGAGAAACCCCCCAATCATAAGGGAGGGCATCACATCCGAAGCGGCACTTAGTTACTTAAAGGAGCGAGGGTATGAAGATTATGTATTGCATCCTAATTCTATAACAAGAATTGATAATAAATTTACTTCTCCTCACGGAAGTTTTAAATTTATTAAATTAGAAAAAAAGACGGTTGACATCCCTAACCTACCTGTGGTATCATTAAATAATGGTGTTGCTAATTCTCTTACGGTGTCCAAAAAGCGGACAAGAAAAAGAAGAAAGACCACCAAAAAGTAGAGGTGGAGAATGTCGCATATATCATATAGTGCTTTAAAAAATTGGGATTTTTGCCCCTTTTATCATAAATTAACATACATCGATAAGATTAGATTATTTCAGGGAAATGAATATACTGCCTTTGGAACTTCTCTTCATCTTGCATGTGAAGAATTAACCAAAAATAGAAAATCAAATTATAAAAAGATTTTTCTTGAATCCTTTTCTAAAGAACTAGATTCAATAACACTCGATCCGTCTAAGGAAAAGATGGTAGAAGATATGAAGATTCAAGGGATTGATTTGGCAGCATTGGTGATTGAATCTTTGGATAAGACATTCCCAAGGTGGGAATTAGTTTCATGTGAAGAAAAATTGATGGAAAAAATAAACAATATAGATGTGGACCATGATTTTAAGGGATTCATCGATTTAGTTTTAAAAACACCAAATGGAAAATACCACATTATTGATTGGAAATCTTGTTCTTGGGGGTGGGATAGGAAAAAGAAATCGGATAAAATAGTGACTTATCAGTTAACCTATTATAAGAATTTTTTCGCTCAGAAGCACCAGATTGATCCCAAATTGGTTGAAACCTATTTTGGATTACTTAAGAGAACTGCTAAAAAGGACCGTATTGAAATTTTTCGTGTGTCCTCTGGTGAAAAAAAAATTAATAATGCTTTAAACATTTTAAATAAAGCAGTATATAATATCCATAGTAATAATCATCCCAAAAATAGATTAAAGTGTGGACGATGTGAGTTTCGAGGAACCCCCCATTGTCCTTAAGGATTAAATGGATAAAAAAATAAAAATACTTACAATTTCGGATCACCCCCTATCACCTTCTGGTGTTGGAACTCAAACTAAATATTTTATAACTGGACTTTTAGATACTGGAAAATTTTCTTTTTATAGTGTTGCCGGTGCGATAAAACATCAAAATTATAACCTTACAAAAACTGAAGAATATAAAGACGATTGGGTTATCCATCCTGTGGATGGGTATGGAACACCAGATTCCATAAGGTCGATTATAAGGAGTTATAAACCTGATATATTGTGGTTTATGACTGACCCTCGGTTTTATGAGTGGTTGTGGGACATGGAACATGAAATTCGTGCTTTAGTTCCCTTAGTTTATTATCACGTATGGGATAATTTTCCTTATCCTGACTATAATAAGGTGTGGTATGACTCCACTGATGTAGTTGCAACTATATCAAAATTAACATCGGATATAGTTAAAACGGTATCCCCAACGGTCCACGAGCAATATATCCCCCACGCGGTGCCGCCGAATATTTTTAAAAAATTAGATAAAAATATAGTTTCAAAATTTAGAAAGGATAATTTAAGAATAGATGAAAACAACTTTTTTATTTTTTGGACTAATCGAAATGCGCGTCGAAAGCAAAGCGGTTCATTATTATTTTGGTTTAAGAGTTTCTTAGACGAGTTAGAGAAAAAATATGGACATAGAAATTCCACTATTTTGCTCCACACTGACCCCAAGGACCCGAATGGTCAAGATTTACACGCGATTGCACAAAAGTTAAATTTAACTGAGAACACTAATATATATTTTTCCAATCAAAAAATGCCCCCTAACGATTTATGTATGATATACAACGCGGCAGACACCACAATCAGTATATCAGATGCAGAAGGGTTTGGATTATATACATTTGAGTCAATGGCATGTGGCACCCCTATTATTGCCACTTTAACGGGAGGATTACAAGAACAGGTGACAGATATGGATAACGTTACCCATGATTTAATACAAGAGCGCCACCGCCAACAAAGTGGCAAGAATATAGAAACGGATTATGGTATTGCGCTTGAATCTTCCTCGAAGGCAATTATTGGATCTCAGCAAGTTCCATATATTTATGAAGATCGCTTATGTGAACAGCAGGTGGTGGATGCTTTAATGCAAATGTACGCATATGGGGCAGAAAAACGCGAACAGTTAGGAAAGAATTGCCAAGATAAAATTTTAAAAGATTATTCATTTGAAAGTTATATTAGTAGGTGGGAAAAGTTAATGTTAGAGACACACGAGAAATATGGATCGTGGGAAAATCGAAAAGGATACGATACATGGGAGTTAATTGAAATATGAAAAGAGTTTTGGTTAAAGGACCCGCATTATCTCAAAGTGGATATGGTGAGCATACACGATTTGTATTAAGGGCACTTAGGACACTTCCTGATGAATTTGATATTTATTTAGATAATCTTAATTGGGGTACAACTTCGTGGTTAATTGAAGATAATGAAGAAAGACGCTGGATGGACCACTTGATTCAAAAAACAGGCATTTATATGCATAATGAAATGACACGTCGAAGGGATAGTGACGGTACTGAGTGGATTACGGGACAAGGTTTTGATATGTCGATTCAGGTGACAATCCCCCAAGAATGGGAAAAACTCGCACCCATCAATATTGGAGTTACAGCGGGAACTGAAACAAATAAAATATCCCCCAAATGGATAGAGAAATCTCTTATGATGAATAAAGTTGTGGTGGTTTCTGAACATTCCAAAAGTGGGTTTATAGATACTGTTTATGATGCATATAATCATCAGACAAAGCAATCTTTTAAGGTGTCATGTGCGGTTCCAGTAGATGTGGTTAATTTTCCTATTAAGGATGTGACTGGAGAAAATATTGATCTTGATTTAAAGCATGATTTTAATTTTCTTGTTGTTGCTACCTGGATACCGCGTAAAAATTTGGAAAATACCATCGAATGGTTTGTGCAGGAATTCAAAGAGCAAGAGGTGGGACTGGTGTTAAAGGTTTCCACTGCTAAACAATCCTTACGTGATCGACGATTCACTCAAATGAGATTGAAAAATATTTTATCTAAATATCCAGATCGTCAATGTTCAGTTTATCTTCTACATGGTGATATTCCAGAATCCCAAATGGTCGGATTATATAATCATCCTAAAATCAAGTGCCTTATTTCTTTGTCACATGGTGAAGGTTTCGGGTTGCCAATTTTTGAAGCAGCATGTAACGGTTTACCAATTATCACGCCAGCTTGGGGCGGACAACTAGATTATTTATATGCCCCAACTAAAAAGAAGAAAACTGCTATGTTTACATCTGTTGCTCATGATCTTAAACCCATTCAACCTGAAGCAGTTTGGCAAGATATTTTAATAAAAGATTCTCAATGGTGTTTTCCCAAGGAGTGGTCTGCTAAAAAATCAATGCGGGCGCTGGTAAAAAATTATAATACTCACTTGTCCAAATCCAAGAAATTGCAAAAATGGATTAAAGAGGAATTTTCAGAAGACGCTCAATATAAGAAGATGTGTGGTGTCGTTTATGAACATTCTCAAGAATCTGATTTTGATGGTGGGTTAGAGTTTAACAGTTAGGAGCGTGAAAGATGGAAAAAGATTTAATTTCAATAGTGATGCCCACCTATAATGACGCGCCTTATCTTAAATCTGCTATAGACGATATTCTCGCTCAAACTTATGAAAATTTTGAATTAATAATTGTGGATGATGGTTCTACCGATTATACGTCTACTATTTTAGAAAATTATGCCAAGCAAGATAAGCGCATTCAAATTTTTACTAAGAAAAATGGCGGCACTGGGTCTGCATTAAATTTGGGATTTTTAAAAGCGAACGGGGAATTTGGTACGTGGGCATCATCAGATGATAATAAAGTCCCTCATTTTTTAGAATCCTTAGTAACGGTAATGAAAGATAATCGAGATATTGAATTTGTTTCGTCTGCTTTCGAGAGTAAATATTTAGGTCGTATATTCAAACCTTATCACCAAGATCCATATTCCAAGAAATTTACCTTTTGTAATGGGCAATCACATGATAATAGTGTTTCAGGCGACGTAGTGATTCGAGATGATTGGTGTAAGATTAACCGAATCCAGTGTTTCCTTGGAACCTGCTTTATGTTTACAATGGATTTAAAGAAAAGATGCGGTGATTATATAAATATTCCGGGTGAAGATTATCATATGGCGATGAGAATGGGATTAAAGAGTAGATATGCTTACGTGGATCAAGTATTGGGGACTCATAATGACCCCCCTGACTCTCTTTCTGTGGAAAATCGAAATTGTGTAGCAGAGGCAGATAAGTTGACTGGGGAGATATATGATGCTTCCCCGAAATGGCACCTCGGGAAGATCCCCAAGATTGCTAATTTTTATTGGGGGAGTAATAAAATGTCGTTTATGAGATATATGACGATTAAAAGTTTTAAGACTCATAATCCTGATTGGTCTGTTCATCTATATTTGCCTAAAGTTTTAAGTGAATCTCGAACCTGGGGAGAAGATGATAATCATCACCGCTATGATCGCACAGATTATACAGGGGAATTAGATTATTTTGACAAACTATTAGAAGAAGTTTCGGTTAAAACGATTTATGTAGATTTTTCAAATTCCCCACTCACCAATGAGGCATCAGAAGTCCATAAATCAGATTACTTGAGGTGGAACATCTTAAATAAAAATGGTGGTCTATGGTGTGATATGGATATTATTTTCTTTAAGAGTCTTAACAACGCAAACTTTAATATAAAAAACCATTCTAATGTGGACACTATTATGTGCTATGACCCCAGGCATAATTCTATGCCATCTATTGGATTTATGATGGCAGAAAAAAATAATATCCTTTTTAAAACTTATGCTAAATTATCTATGAATAATTTTGACCCAAGTAAATATCAATCAATTGGATCTGATATGATTATAAACTTATATCCCACTTATGAGTTGTTGGCGTCTGCTTTTAATAACCAAATTCATAATTTGGACGTGGATAGTGTTTATTATTATGATTTTAAAAATTTAAACAATATATATGAGATAAATGCATTCAAAGAGTTAAAAGAAAAAGGCATTGGAATTCATTGGTATGGTGGGCACCCCACATCCCAGAAATATAATAACCTCATAACTCATGAAAATTATCAGGATTACGACAATACGTTGTGTTCTGCGATCAAGGAAACTTTAGAAAAACAATGAAAAAGACAATAGTAACAGTTTCAGGTATTCGTCCTGATTTTATTAGAATGTCAGAGGTGTTTAAAGCATTAGACAATGCAGATTGGTGTGAGCATATTTTGATTCACACAGGACAACACTATGATGAGTTGTTATCGGGAATCTTCTTTAAAGATTTGAATATTCGCGAACCTGATTATAATTTGCAGATTGGTGGTCCTACAAAATCTCATTATCAACAGCAAGCAGACTTAGGACCGGCAATTATTGATTTGTTTCGTGAGAAAAACATTAATCCTGATGTTGTCCTTTTTTTGGGCGACAGTAATTCAGTTCTTGCCGCAGTTCCCCTGCGTAAAGAGGGGTATAAGATAGGGCATATTGAAGCGGGAATGAGAAGTTACGATGAGAGAATGCTAGAAGAAATTAATCGAAAAGTTTGCGATCATGTTTCAAATTTTCTTTTTGTTTATCACGAAAATTATAAGCAAAAGGCATTACGAGAAGGTATCCCCGAGGAGCGAATATTTGTGGTGGGAAACACGATTGTTGAACCTTTAAATGAGATCGTGGATTTAAATTATGTGGGAATCAAAGAGCATATCTTATTAGATATTCATAGACCTGAAAATTTTAAATATAAAGATAGAATGGAATCTATTATAAAATTTGCAAATTTTTGTATTGAACAAACTGGAAAGTCTGTGAAAATGCTTAATTTTGGTAGAGCATTTAAATCAATAGAGGAATATGGAATCACATTAGGAAAAATAGAGGTAATTGATTTAATGGGATATAGGGATTTTGTTAAGTTTATGCAAGATTCTTTATTCATCATTAGTGATAGCGGTACAGCACAAGAAGAACCCGCCCTATTAAATGTCCCCGTTATAGTGCCCAGAGATTTTACTGAGCGCCCTGAATCTTTAGAAAACGAATGTAGTATAATGCTTGATGCAAATGATGAGGATTTTCAAAATTGTTTAGATTGGGCACTTAAACCTTTTAGTGGAAATGCACTATGGTTGGGAAATGGTGTTACATCTAAAGAAATAGAGAAGATATTGAGGGTGCAAATAAGCAAAGACCCGACTCATCGTGGTGAAAAAATTTGGGGGTAAATAAGAAGAATAAGTTTGTTGATATTTTAATATTAAACAGGAATTATTCTTCTTATTTAACGGATAAAATTAATAAATGTATAGAAACAACCGAGAATATTGATGAATTATAAAGAAATATACTCTAATTTGTTTAAAACACGGTTAGAATATAACACGGGACAGTTCGTTTCTTATGTTTATGCTCGTGAGTTTATTACATATCTCCAGCATAAAGAAGAAATAACCACTCTAGCGGATATTGGATCAGGTAGAGGCAACTTATTTCCATATATTTCTGAAAATAAAATAGAATCTATTCATTCTTATGATTTAGAATGTTTTTATAACATTAATAATTTTAGTAATGTTAATTTTACTAAAATTAATTTATCTGTCGCTGAAGATTTAAGCAAAATTAAAAAAGTTGATTTACTTTGTTGCTTAGATGTCTTGGAGCATATAGAAGAAAAGTTTATTGATGAAATTATGTCTGCTTTTTCAAAAAATAGTTCTTTTTGCTACTTTTCTGTAGCGAATCACTCCGATTGTCTGGATGGTGTTGAGTTACATCTCATACAAAAAGGTTTAAATTTTTGGAAAGAAAAATTTAAACCTTTTTTTGAAATATTAGATGTTCGAACTTTTTATGATGGAAAACTTATGATTTTTTGTTTAAGGTCTAAGAGGGGGCGAAACTAATGAGTGAGATTTTAATTGTGGGGGGCGCAGGTTATATTGGGGGTTTTTTAACTGATCATTTGTCGGATAACAACTATGATGTGACGGTTTATGACAATCTTCTTTTTGAGTCCCGCTATATGAAAAATAATAAATTTATTTATGGAGATATTCGAGATCAGCAAAAATTAAGCAACATCATTGATAAATATGACGTGGTTATCTGGTTGGCAGGACTTGTGGGGGATGGTGCTTGTGCAGTTAATCCTCAATTAACGTCTGAACTTAATGTTGATTCAGTTAAATGGTTAGTGGACAATTATAAAGGAAAAATTATTTTCCCCTCTACGTGTTCAGTTTATGGCGTCAATAATAACTTAATAGAAGAAGATGCCATTCCTAATCCTTTATCACTTTATGCCGCGACAAAACTTGAAGCGGAAAAATATGTTTTGAGTAATTCCCCGAATTCTTTAGTGTTTCGCTTAGGTACTCTTTTTGGATTGGGGGATGATCATAGTCGTATCCGTTTAGATTTAGTAGCGAATATTCTGTCAATGAAGGCGGCACTTGGCGAACCTTTAACAGTTTTCGGTGGAGAACAGTGGCGACCTCTTTTGCACGTAAGAGATGTTTCCACAGCAATATTACATGGTATTGAAAATAATATTAGTGGATTATACAATTTATCCTATAAGAACTTTCGCATTTCTGATCTAGGAAAAGAAATTCAAAGACTTATTCCCGATTGCGTTATATCATATACCAATATGAAATTTGAAGATTTGCGTAATTATAAAGTAAAAAATGAAAAATATTTACATACTGGGTGGAATCCGGTGTATAATTTAGAAGATGGAATTTTACAGATCTCTTCTTTGATTCTGGAAGAAAGAATTAAAGATACTTCTGACGAGATTTATTCCAATGCGGCGTTTATGAGGAAACTGAATGACTTTTAAACAATTCAAGGGGAATGTCTTTGCCGATGATCGAGGATTTCTTCGATTCGTGAACGATTTTGATTTTTCTAATGTAAAACGCTTTTACCAAGTTGAAAATCACCAAAAGGGATTTATTCGTGCATGGCACGGGCACCAAAAAGAAGGAAAATATGTCTATGTGCCTAGTGGAACAGCGTTAGTAGGTGCAGTAGATATGAAAACGGACGAGATAAACACCTTCACCCTATCTTCTCAGAGTCCCTCTGTTTTATATATCCCCCCTGGTTTTGCAAATGGATTTAAGAACCTGGAAGATGGCACTATTATTATGTTCTTTTCTACTTCCACATTAGAAGAAAGTGTGGGTGACGATATTAGATTTGAGTGGGATAAGTGGGACATATGGGGAGATAATTATCGTTAAATCGTGTAATTATGTTTAATTAGAGGTGTATGAGTTTGATGCAGTGGTCATCGGTGCAGGTATTGTGGGATTGGCAATTGCATCTCAACTTTCCCATAAATTTAATAATGTTCTAATAGTCGAAAAAGAATCCTCGTTCGGTCAACATACATCCAGTCGTAATAGCGGAGTCATTCATTCTGGTATTTATTACCCAAAGGGTACTTTAAAGTCTTCGTTATGTATTAACGGCAACCGCCTCCTGTATCATTTTCTACAGAGGTATAATTTACCACATAAACAGTGTGGAAAGTTAATTGTTGCCACCACAGAGAAAGAAGTTTCGCAATTAGATATAATTTATAGACGTGGTATGGCAAACGCAGTCCCTAACCTGACGATTCTCGACCCACAGAAGATTAAAGAAATACAACCTGAAATTAAAGCAATTAAGGCAATCCAAGTCCCTAGCGCGGGGATTGTAGACGCACACTCTTTAATGCTTCAACTTAGAAACAATTTTACAAAAAATAATGGAGTTGTAGTGTATAATACCGCTGTTTCTGATGTTTCCCTGCTGAACGATAAATATGTACTATCTTTTGAGGGGGAGGATTATAATGTTGAGAGTCGCATTGTGATAAATTCTTCGGGTCTTTGGAGTGATCAAATCGCTCAAATGTTAGGCATAGAAGAATATGAAATAGAGTGGTATAAAGGGGAATATTATAAAACAAATAAGTATCCTCATATGAATTGCTTAATTTACCCCCTTCCTTCTGAACATGGATTAGGAATACATACGGTTTTGGATATGGGGGGAAATTTATCTTTTGGACCTAACGCATATTATGTAAGTGATGTCGATTATTCAATAAATGATTTAAATCACCAACATTTCTGTGATAGTATAAATAAGTATTTGGATATTTCGTGTAAAGATATTTGGGCAGACACCGCAGGTGTGCGACCTAAAATAAAAAAACAGGCAGGATTCAAGGATTTTATTATAAAAAATGAGGTCGATAAGGGTTATAAGAATTTTATTAATTTAGTGGGGATAGAATCCCCAGGACTAACAAGTTGTTTGGCGATTGCTGAATATGTGGAAAAGATTATTGAGGGGTAGAGATTGGTAAAAGTTTTAATTTTGGGCAGCACGGGAATGTTGGGGAATGCAGTTGGTAAGCATTTTTTGAATAATAGCGAGTATGAGACTCATTTATCTTATCGCAATTTTGATGTCACATATGGGATGAATAAAGTTTATTTTGATGCCCGTAAGACACCATTAACACATTTACCTAAAGTAGATTACATTATAAACTGCATTGGGATCATTAAACCAAATATTGAAAATGATCGAGCAACAAGTATTAAAATAAACTCTTTATTCCCTTATAAATTATCCGCCTACTGTAAAAAGACTAAGACGAAACTCGTTCATATAACCACAGATTGTGTTTTTTCGGGGAAAGGCGGGAATTATGATGAAAATAGTCTGCACGATTGTACCGATTTTTACGGTAAGTCGAAATCTCTGGGAGAACCAAAGAATTGTATGGTCCTCAGAACTAGTATTATTGGCGAGGAAATTCATAATAATTCCAGTTTGATTGAGTGGGCAAAATCTATGAAAGATAAAGAGGTAAAGGGGTTTACTAATCATTTATGGAACGGTATAACCACTAGTGAATATGCCTTGGTCTGCGAAAAAATTATTAAAGAAGATATGCACGAGCATGGATTGTTTCACCTTCACTCTAACGCGATAGATAAATATACTTTATTAACTTTATTATCCGAGCGATTTAACTTAAATTTAGATATCACTCCACACGAATTTCACACACCCTGTGATCGTACTTTACAAAGCAATAAAGAACTTAATACCTCTCTTGGAATAAGAACCATTGAGGACCAAATCAAAAATATATAAGGAGATAATATGGAATTATCAAATCAGGCAGTTGGGGCAATTATGCTTGCTCTACAAAAAGGTATTATGGAACAGATAGATATCACCTCTGTGTTGAAGGGGTTTAATGTCGTAAATTCCGTAGATGGATTAATAATTGAAAATCCCCCATCGGTGCGTTTTGACAAACCACCACCACCCAGTGAAAAAACAGTTCCCAAAAAGAGAGCAAAACGTAAAACCAAACCAAGAACTAAAAAGGTGACTAAAAAGAAGGACTCGGTAGATGCCTAAATATACCTATTGCTGTAAACACTGCGAAATGACTTATACGATTTCCCATTCATTAAGCGAGATTCACAGTGTTTGCGTCAAGTGTGGTATTGAAAATGGATTAAACAAAATCCCGGTTTCTTTTAATTATCCAAAATTAATAAATAAAGATCAACCACCCGGCACCATTGTACGGGAAGTTATTGAAGATATTAAACAAGAATCTGATAATACGAAACAAGAATTAAAAGGTAGAAAGTATGAATCTTGATTTAACGCATATAATTCTATTATTGTTATCTATACTTCTTTTAAGTGTGGTAGCGGTTTTATTTTCTTATATTCGAAAAGTTATCGCCCCCATCATCGCTGCATCGGAAGAATCTGCACAATTGTTTACTCATTTGGAGACTTATGAAAAGCACTTAAGTGCAGTTTACGAATTGCCTACCTTTTATGGTGATGAGACGCTGAAATCTTTACTAGAACATACAAGAAATCTTGTTGTTTTCTTTGAAAGGTACGAGGATATTTATTCCTTCGCCCAACCAGATTTAGTGGAAATTTTACAAAAAGTAGATGATGAATACAACCAAGAAGAAACTCAAGAAGAAAAAGAGTAATCAATATTTCACACAAGTTCATGAAGATGCTATTCTTGAATATATTTCATGTAATAGCAACAAGAAAAAGAATGAACTTTATTGTAATATAATCCGTCCAGTTTTTGTTGAGATGATCAACAAGATTGTTTTTACTTATAAATTTAGTACCCTTCCCAACGTCGCCAGTTTAAAAGAGGAGTGTGAAATACACCTTATCACTATTCTTTCTAACTTTGATGCGTCAAAGGGATCAAAGGCATTTTCATATTTTAGTGTTGTTACTAAAAATTGGTTTATTGCTCGCGTTAAAAAGAATTCAGTTCAGATGAAGCGCGAAGCAAAGTATGATGAAATATCAAAAAAAGTAGAAGTTGAATATCTCTCGATCTATAATCGCTATATTGAAGATAGAAACAAGAGAGAGTTTATGGAGCACTTCCTAAAAGAAGTATATAATTGGGAATCCAAATTAAATTTAAAAGAAAACGAAAAGAAAATTCTTGAAGCAATAAAAATACTCTTTAAGGAGTCAGATGACATTGAGATATTTAATAAGAAAGCTATTTATCTGTATATAAGGGAAATGACAAATCTCAATACTAAACAAATTTTAAACAATTTAAAAAGATTTAGGGGGGAATATGGTCATTTTAAGAAGAAGTGGGACAAGTGAAGCAAAATTTTGATAAGTTGACAAGCGAAGCAATTAATAATATTCGAGATGATCGAGAGCAAACACAGGAACTTCTACAGGATCTTATTAAATATTTATCTGGCGCAGATGAGCGTCATAAAGAAGTAGGGTTAACAGCAGCAAAATACATGGAGACTTTGCAACGCTCCAATGAGCAATTGGTTAAAATTGCGTCCCTTAAGCAAAAAACTGAATCTACTGATTCTTCTTTGTCAGATGAGGAAAGAGAAGAAATCTTTAAGCAACTAAATAAGGAATAGTCATGAGCGATAAAGATAAAATTAAATTAGAAAATGGATTAGTTAATTCTCTTTCAACTAATAGGAAATTCCCCGGAACATTTCTTGAACCTGGAGAAAAATTTACTGATCGCCTCCAGGCGATTGTAAGGGAGTCTTTAAGACCGCCCGGTGTTGATATCAATGAACTCATCCCAGGAAAAGTTTTAAAGGTTGTTCAAAACGCCATCCCCACCCCAGGTGGAATGCGTGACCGCCTTAACAAAGAAAATAATTTTCAAAATCTTAATTGTTTACAATTATATGTCCATACAGCATTTGATTCAGGAAAGGCGATACCTAGCAATTTAATTAATCCCGGCGACGAAGAGAGTCTCATTTACCAACATTATGTTTATGAAGGGACTCCCCAATTAGATAATCAACCGCCAAATGTGGGGGATGACGTATATGTATACCATCCGTTGGCGCGTGGGTATTTAAACCCAGTTGGTATTTATATGGGTATAATTGCTAAGTGCGGAGTCCCCCTCAGTGCAGAACCAGCAACAAAACATTTTCAGGAGTGGGTTACAAGAAAAGAGGCGATCCCCGTTGATCTTCCCGAAGAAGAAGAATGTGAAAAAGATCCCCGTGGGGATAATTGCGCATGGTCCAGGGGGAAAGTAATTGGGAAAATAGATCTTAATTCACTACCTGGTCCTCGTTCTGGATTCAGGGCAAAACCTGAAGTTGCTACTGCCTATGAAAATATGAAACGAGCATTTGAGAGTGACAATCCCGGCGCAACGATGAAAATAAATTCTGGTTTTCGAACTTATAAGCAACAAGAGCAATCTCGTAAACGATGGGCAAAAAAGGGTAAACCAAAGAATGCAGCAAAACCAGGGTATAGTCGTCATCAAAATGGTATCGCCATTGATATTAGTACAAAAGGTTCTAAACCGCCCAAATACATAACGAAAGTTTATGAGTGGTTGCGAAATAATGCTCCCCAATATGGGTTTGTTCGAACAGTCCGAAGCGAACCCTGGCATTGGGTATACTATGGACCCGCAAAAGCAGCAAAAAGAATACCAAGTTGGCAATAGAGGTTTTTAATGACTTTTAAAAAAGCACATGATACTGTAGGATTAAATCCTAAAACTCAAAAATCCTTAGATGAAATGAGTCCCAAAGACGCTGCTTATGTGGAAGGCACCGACCCGTGCCCCCCTTATTTGAAGATACCCGCTGTTGAGCGCGTTATTGATAATCGAGAAAAATTTCAAAATTCTGGCATTGTTTTTGGACGCGACCGACCGCGAAGTATTTTATCCGGATATGGCGGGCGAGGAGACACGCAATCATCAATGATTGATATTGTTGCGGGGTATCAAGGTCCGAATGCAATTGCTGTAGATGCTAATGGGGAAAGGAGAGGCATCGAACCCGATCTTTTTAAAGATGCCGCCCGCATTTATATTAGTCAAAAAACAGATGTTGATCTGAACTTTGCCCTGGCACCGGGAACACTTGGGAGTCCTGGGTTGGAGGGCGCAGAAAAATCGCCTAAATCTGCTATCGCGATGAAAGCAGACGGAATTAGGATTATTGCACGCGAGGGGATTAAATTAGTCACAGGAACTGACACTAAAAATTCACAAGGTGGAAAGATATTGGGAATGGGGGGCATCGATATTATTGCCGGGAATGAAGTTAATTCTCTCCAACCCCTTGTAAAAGGTGATAATTTGGTCGATGCACTAAATAGGGTGATACACCATATGAATAAATTAAGCGGAATTGTTGATGCTTTTTGTACTCACCAGATGTATCTTAATTCAGTGGTGGCAGATCATTGGCATGTATCTCCCTTTCAAGGACAACCAACAATTCAATCAATGCCAGTCTCGTTTGCCGCTAAATCTTGCAATCTGGATTTGCATAGTCAAGTTATAGAATCAATTGAATTATTTAAAACAAATTTGACAAATTTTCAGATATCATATTTAGAATACCCAGGGGAGAAGTATATTAATAGTCGCTTTAACAACTCAAATTAATTATGGCAACCAAAACAAACATAGATTTAAACAAACCCCCCGTAACCATTACCACTGATTGGACCACTCTTAATAATAAAAGTGAACCATATTATTTAGCCGCAGAGACTAAAACTGTTAATGGAAGAACGTTAAATTTAGAAAATCGTTATGTGGTTACTGTAGTAACTGATTATAAATCTGCTGGATCAAGTCGAGATGATCTTGCCACGAGATTAGAAAAAGCGGCAAACAAAGAAAAGGGATTTGTTAGAATATTAAATTATTACGACAAAAACCCTGGTCAATCCGATAAGCGTCAAGAATTATTTGGGAATGTAATGGTCGAGGGGTGGGATATTAAACCTCGCCCCAATTCTCGTTTAAAAATTTTGGTATCTATTGCGGCAGTACAGATAGATGGACTACCAGGAATAGTGGAAGGTGATTTAGGACTTCAAACTGCCGCTATTAAGGTAAGGTTTAATACTAAAGATTTATACAAAAAGATTAACAACTTAAGAAGTTTGCTTGAAGGATATGATGCTGAAACAAGAAAATTGTTTGGTCGTATTCCAAAATTGAGTTTTAAATCTCAATCTACTAAAATAAATCAAACCATTCCCGCACTTTCCAAGTTAATGTTGGATAATGAATATACCTATCAACGGGGTTCCGACATGGAACTTATTTTTGGTATGAGTGCTGATTATAGTCCAAGTTATGTGGTCTTGAGAGATAATGAATGCCATAAACCACTAGATAAAAATTTTGATAATTTTAGAAAGTCGCTGTCGTTTTCAAATGCTCGCAATAATAGATTATTGTCGAGCATCGATGAACTTGACAAACTATTCAAAGATTCAGAGAATTTACCAATTAAGGAATTTATAGATAACTACATTTATGATCCCCCTAAATTTGATTTTAGCACTGCAAAGATGTTTAGTAACCCTGAACCGGCAGCGGTGAAAAAAGCAAAAGAAAAAGCAAATGAAAAGACTTCTAAAACTTATTCTGAGTATAGTGCAGAGGAGAGGTTATTTGGATCTCAAGAGTTTAAAGATGAATTAAAGAAAAATTTAGATTCTGCATCTGAGTTTGTTGGAGATAGCATCATTGGAAACTTAAGAGAACTATCAAATTTAACCCCCTCTGTTAATGACGTATACAAAAAGGTCCTAAACAAAGTTCCTATTCGTTCTTTAATCGAAGCAGCACTTGAGTGTTTAAATTTTCGCGGTCTTGACTTTCTAACAAACGCAAAATTATTTTTAAACCAGGCGGAAGCACTGTCATCTGATATTAAAAAAACTATTTTTGATATCCCCACAATATACTTAAAGGATGATCTCCCTATTGTAGATTACCTAGATGGTATTTATGAATCTATTAAGAGTGGTATAATTCGCGCTCTTTTATCTACTCTCTTCAAGATGGTAATTGAGATTATTAAAATGCTTTTGGATTTTTGTAAGGAGTGCGCTCTGCAAAATGAGGCGGAAGGACGCGGAAGATTTGACGGATTAAATTTCGGCGGAATGAGTATCGGAAATGTTTTGGGAGCAGGCGCACAATCCTTTACAGCAGCAGCGGTAGGCGCAATCGAAACAGGCATCACCAGCACGAGGATTAATTTACCTGGCGGACAAAGCACATCAGTTGCAGAACAACAAGAAAAACTAATTGCACAAACGCAACAATCTGCCAAAAACCCCTTATTGCTGCCTGGTGAATTGGAGTTGCATAACAAAGTCCGTGGAACAGATTATAAAAACTATGTAGGTGATGAAAAACTTCAAGAAGAACTTACTCAACAAGCAAACCAAGCAAAAGAAGAAATGGGTGGATTTTTAAGTGCAGCATCTTCAGTTTTAACTCCTGCCGAAGCAGGAAATATGATGCTAGGTTGTGGTGCAAGTCAAGATGCTATTGATACTATTAAAAATCTTGCTTCCAACTATCCCTCTATACGCGATTCGGGATTGATGGAGAGTGATGAAGATGTTTTGGGGTTCTTTAATGATATCGGTAAACTCTCTGGATATACCACGGTACTTCAAACAGTTAAAGAGATAACTGATAGATTACCTCAAGAATTTGAGTGCCTATGTGATCCAGATGACACAGAACTTCGCAAAAACTTATTATCAAAGAAGGATATGCCCCTAGATTTAATTAAGGAGCAAATTGATTCATCAAACGCTAGAGATAAAAAGCGGTTGGAAGAACTTAATGCTCTCTTGCAGAAAGATAATATATTAGATGGATTAATTCCCCCTATTTATTGCCACTATGATCCTAAAACGGGCAAAACCGTACCGGGTCTTATCAATCGACATCATCCTAAATTTGATTTTACAATGGATCAGTTGCTTGGAACTTTGTATGATAGTGTCGCCACCACGTTTAATCGGGATGTAGTTTCTTATGTCCCCACTGTTACCGTAACACCAACTGTCGAGAGGATTATTCCTCGCACAGTTACTAGGAAAATTAATGGTAAAGTTGTAAGGATGTTTAATGCTGAATTTTTAGATTTAGTGGGAAAAGGGCAATACTCTTTTGGTTCTTTACCCCCCGGTGCAGTTGACCAGAATGGGGAAACAATGAAATCTTTCACATCTAATGAACCAGCAAGGTATCCGCCTACTCCATCTGATTCTGGGTTTGTTAATGTAAATTGGTTGGGTGCTACAGCAGAGATTCTCCAATCTTACGGTTTTACAGTGGGTGCTGCACACAACGACACCCCCGATCCTAATAATACCGCCCCCGAAGAGCTGAACAACGTCGTTCAGCAGGCACAAGGAATGTCAAAACCTTTTCCCGAATCTGAAATGTTATATGAATATGTGAATTCAAATTCTAGTTTTTATGATAATACTAATCCTGGTTATCGAAAATCCCTTGGTGGGAGGAGTGACCCTAATGGATATTATAGTCAAAAATACGGATATTCCCCAGTTCCTGTTGTGATCAAGGAGAGGGGTCATGATACTTTTGCTCCGGGGTTTCAAGAGACATATCGGACTTTTTGCCATAGGGAATCTGGACTTAATAAACTTTACATTTCCCCCTTAACTAACTTAAATAACAATCTTCCTGCCGAGAGATTTAAATTTGATGTCCCTAATAAACTTTTGGATAATCTTAATATTGATTTAGAGACGTTAAAGGGTTCTACCTTTGATAGTGATTTTTTTACTCCTCAAGATACAAGGGGATCTCAGTCGGACGCACAAATTGGTGCTGGGTTCAAAGAAGCATTGGGGGGGTTATTTGGAAAGATTAATGATCTTGGATTTAGTTTGAACTATGATGTTCCGTGGGGGTGGATCGACGAAGGATATGATTCGGAGGATAAGTTTCGATTTATTGTGGCTGCTGACACTCCCACTGCATTTAGGGAAACATCCTCCGGAGCAGAACAATTAGAATTGAATACGATCATTTCTGGTCCACAAGAAAAGATCAATAAACGGGCAGTAGATTGTTATTCTGGACGGAATTTAGATCCACTTCACCACCTTCGATATCAAGATCGTACCCCTCAAGATAACTTTTTTAGATCTTTAGTAGACGATTCATTTAATATGGGTCCGCAAATTTACCAAAATTTAGAATTGCAACCCCGCCAAAGAATGGGCACCAATACAGCGAACTTAAAAGAACTTTTTGATACATCGCCAGCAGGAAACTTAAATTACTATAATGAGGTATGGCGTGATATTTTTTGTAGTTTCACAAGTCAAATTGGTGCAGATTCAAACCCCATGTTCGATTTAAAAAATTTAAATGCATTAGATTTATCTCCTATGCGTATTGAAAATCAAAAATGTCCGGCGCATTTGCTTGATGTAGATGCAGTAAAAAATCGAATTAAACAAGAATATTCTGTTATTCAGTGCCTGGAAGCGTCTTTTCCTAATACAACCGGACTTGGTAGTAATAAAGATAATCCTTTTGAAAAATCTAACCTTGGTGGCGTTGTTTTATTAATACTGAGAACTTATATAACAGAAATATTTTTACGTTCGTTGCAAGTCTTTTATTGGTTCCGCTACAAGCAACCCCAGGATGTAGATAACCTATTAGTATTATATATTGGTCGATATATTACGTCTGAAATCGAGAAAGAGGGATATTTTACTGAATTTGAGAAAGAGGTATTAGATTTATATAATCGCAACGTTGATCTTCCACTAGATCCCTCCACATCTGAAAGAATACTGGAAACTGATTATGATGTGGCAATTAAATTTTTGGTACGACAACAAATCTGGTCAGTCGCTAATCGAATGTCTAAATTGGTAGGTGCAAGAGGGGATACTTCGATTGATACAATTTTGTTAGAACAATGGATTAGAATGGTGCCCATCCAAAGATCCGAAACTGAACCGCGATTAAATGCATCTTATAGTTCCGCCAATAATGACCTGGAATTTATTAGTCCACAGATAATTAAATCTTTGACTGATGGAACATTATCTCCGGGTGAAATTCTTCAAATATCACAAGATATTGAACGTGCCCCTAGTGGATTTCTTTTTAGAAAGTATTTTGGATTAGAATCGTCTCCGAACCCAAACATGCCGTACCCTCAACCTACCGGCATCAAAATTTGGTCTTTAAACGAGGACTCTAATCTAACTAATGCTGAAAAATATCGACTTAATAATACACCTTATGCGGGCACAGAAGATACTTCCCCATCGAAAAAGATTGATAAACATGGAGCAGATCCACAGCACACTTCCCGCGCTGCCGAAATTCTCTTAACATCAGGTTTGTCTGGTGGGCATCCCGATCCCTCTGTGAGTCCAAGAGACTATTCCGCGTTGGAGGACAACTGGGATAACTTAACGGAGTTTTTAAGTCCAGCATATCAATATGGGGTTTCAGAGGATGAAAAAAGGGGAATGTCCACTCTTATCCAGTTTACGGCGATGACCGCGCACCCGACCACTTTTAATGTAGATAGGGGGTTTGACAATGGGGCAATTACATCTGATGGCAAGACATACTATCCTGGGTGGTTCTATGATCAAGTTCTATCTTCATCTAAAATTGAGTTTCCCCCTGGAATTCGTTTTAGTAATAATAGCGCGGGGTTGATGACAAACAATAATTATGGTTTTTGGCATAATTTTAGTTCGAGTATAGATCAAGTTGGTCAAAGAGATCTTGGATCGCCCAGTCATGGACCTTATGTAGATTATGAAATTGACTTGGGTAGAGGTCATCACTTCTATGGCGCACTAGTCGCTAACGGGTTAATTTTTGATCCTACTAGTACCTTCTCTGAACTGACACAAGAAGTTTTTACAAACGCAACAGCAGGAAGTTTTTGGTCGCCAACTCTTGATCATTCAGAGATTACCCGGATGGAAGGCGTTTTAAATCGGGGAAGTTTAAGTGCAGTAAGTATAGGCACTTCAGGTGTAAGAGACGAAGTTTTGGAAGGCGTGACCTCTTGGCAACAGCGACGTAGAGAGATTGAGTTCGATGGAGATGACTATGGAAGGTCTTATAGTGCCCCAGATGCCTCTTATTTTGATACTGACCAACCTAGGTTTAAATTATGGAGAGAAGATCCTTATTATTTGAGAATTGGGAATTACCTCCCAGAAAGCGGAGAACGAGCCGTTTGGGGCAACCCCCAAGGATATATTGGATTGTCTGAAATTATCCGCCCCACACTCGTTCCCAACTTTTTACCACGGTATTTAAAAGATTTTAATGGCGTTGAATTCCGCTTTGGTTTCGCCCCCACTGTTATGCGTTCTAGTGATCGCGCTGCTCTTGAAAATGATCCTGCCAGTCGGGTAGCAGTTTTGAGAGATCCATGGCGTTATTGGGGACCGGCAAGAACTTTTCAACGAGTCCCGGTATTTACTGATCTTGATAACGCTCAACATTCTATGGCACTCTTTGCCAATCCCGTTTCTAATGCTTCTTCTATTTTAAATCCAGATGGAACTCGCGATCTATTTCATTTAAAGACCTTTTATCATGCAATAGCACACATCGACGTAGGTTCATATTCAGCACCGTCCCTTCTGGACTTAGATCCTTTATCTATTTTACACGTTTTGAAGTGGGAACGGGCACAAGTTATTGCTGACTCAAGGATTCATGAGCGAGTAGAACAGCAATATGATAAGTGGATTAATGAGTGGGAAAATGCATTTCGAGATTTATCAAATGCAGAACAGGAAAGATTAAAGTTAAGAAGTGATCTTCTTAGTCGTGTGAACGATTTACCACCCCCTCGCCGCCCAATGGAAGTTCCCCCAACTAGTGATTATGGAAACGGTGGATTGGTATTGGAACCTTATATAAGGGCGGTAGAATTAAATACGGACCCCAATGATCCTATTAATGCAAGTACAACTGCCGCAGGAATGACTCAAAAAATTAATAATAAACTCCTCGTAACGACTGCCAAAGCAGGATCTGAATGGGCTCGTACAGGAATTATTAATATTGATGAGTTCGATGATTTTATTCAGGCAATTGCATCTGGCGGCAGAATTGAGCATCGGGATATAATTAATTCTGAAAGTGCTCTTGCTGATGCATGTGGTGCCAACTTACCACAAAATCCACAAGTACGAGAATATGAATTTAGTAATCAGATCCTAGGGGACTATTTTGAGGAACTTCATCTTGGATTTAGACTTTCTTATGTTATGCCCATTAAATTAATAGATCCCCAAGATTCAGCAAAGATAATTGATCAAGATTCTCAGTTGCACGACCATCGCTCGTTTATCTCTAATTCCACTATTAAAAATACAAAATCATATTATATAAAGGAATCTGCTAATGGCGCGACAAGAACTGTAAATATTATTCCTATTACGGGAGTGGAGATGCCATTTAATATGCACACTTCCATGAGAGATGCACGATCTAGTTATGAAAAGAACTCTACTCCTCAATTAGATGATAATGGGTTTTTGGTTGAGGCGACCCCTGTTTATTCAAAATTTTTTAAATCAGTTTATCAACGCAACTTAAGAACCCTCATTTCACAATTAAATCAAACAGAAGATTACGCTCTCTTATTTAAGTATCTTTTTCCCGTTGATAGGATGTTAGGGATTAATAATATTTACTCAAACACTTATCTCTCCACTATTAAAAATGTAGATACTGTTTTTGATGCGACTAAAGAAGAGTTAAGGCAATTATTGTTTATTCTTTTGGATAGTGGCAATTATGAAAAGTCAAAATGTGCGCCATCCAATAGAGAGATGATGGAAAGTATGTTAAACGGGTTTGACATTAAGGGTCTTGCGGGGCAAATGGCGATGATGATACTCAAATCATCGGTTCTAATCTTCAAGGGGTTTATGGAAACCGCTGATATTAATATTCTTTTATCTAAACGAATTATCGACTTAATTCATGTAGTGAACAAATTTATTGCGCAGTCTCAACAACTCATAAACCAATCATCACAGGCAGTTTCCGATACGGCAAGCGGCATCTCTGATTTGGCGACGGCTTTATATGAGACTGGTGAGGAATGGGCAACCGGAACCACATGCACTGACTTGGTGGGTCCTGGTTCTTGTAAGAGCAAGAATGCTGTTCTTCCATCAAAACCGGATGCCTCTCTTTTCGACCCGATTGAGGAAAACTTTATCCCAGAACCTCAAATATGGGCAGTCTCTTTGGCATTATTGCCCGCAACTATTTTTGCACCTTTCTTTTTTGGTCCCCCCCTTACTATCCCCTTTGGGTTTGTTTATTGGGCACTAGATTATAAACCAGAACCCAATTGGTTAAATTCAATGCCCCCATCGGATTGGATTAATGATATGCTAAATGGCAAAAAATCTTCTAATACAAAAAACATAGGTGAATCCGATGAAAACTGTAGTGCCGATTTGGGATTACCCCCTCCTGGGTCTAATGCGTCGGTACTTAATGCTTATTATGCTGCGTCTCGTGCTACAAATATCGCCCCAACACCTGGTGCGGTTGTTGGACCTTCATCACCCGCAACACAACAAACGGTTGACAATGCCCGCCCGTCTTCATCCGAGGGAACCGCTGCCGAGGAGGGACTTCCCGGCGCAAGTCATGAACCGGGCGAAAATACTTCTGCCAATCCTAGCGACCCTCGAAGAACATCTTCCGCTGCCAATCCTAGCGACCCTCGAAGAACATCTTCCGATGCGGAGGAATCCATGGAAGAACCATCAGAGACGCCCAACCAAGGGTCGAGATCATGGGGAGTTACAGAATCTGCAACAGACCCACATCGTTCTACCCGAGCAGGACTATCGACCAGAAATGAGGAGGAGTAGTTCTTTTGGAAGTTTCTAGAATAAAAACTTTATATTCCCTCTAATTAAAATAATGGAGAGATATAGTGCCTAGTGGACTAACACCAAAACTTCCCCTCACGAGGGGCGCAACTAACGATTTTGACCTAATAACTTCTTACCAGGAACTTGTAAGACAAAACTTTAAAAATTTAATTTTGACAAGTCCAGGTGAACGAGTTATGGATATTAATTTTGGGGTGGGATTAAGTCAATTTTTGTTTGAATTGGATAACCCTCTTTTATATTCGAGCATTTCTGGGAGGATAAAGAGTCAAGTGTCGAGATATTTGCCTTATATAGAAGTGGTGGACATTACTTTTAATTCTGCCACCAACAATGAACCTAATTTCGACACTAATTTTTTAGGTGTTAAAATATCTTACAACATCACTCCTTTAGAAACTACGGACACTGTTGAAATAACTTTGCCAACCGACTAATTATTTTGGGAGATTAATAAGTTGCCTGCTAATAAAAAATATCCATTAATAAAATATACCTCTAGAGATTTTAATTCCATAAGGCGAGATCTTACCGACTACGCTAAAAGATATTACCCAAACACATTTAAAGATTTTAGCGAAGCAGGATTTGGTTCATTAATGCTCGATTCTGTTTCTTATATTGGCGACATTCTTTCTTTCTATCTGGACTATAGTGTAAATGAAACCTTTTTGGATACCGCCATAGAATATGAAAATATAATAAAAATTGGAAAGCAGTTAGGATATAAATTCCAAGGCAACCCTTCATCTTTTGGAGAAGTAGATTTATATATTATTATCCCGTCACTATCCAGTGGTGCTATTCCTGACACTGATTATATGCCTATTTTAAAAAAGGGATCAACGTTTTCGTCTACTAATGGAAATGGATTTTCTCTTACCGAAGATGTTAATTTTGCAGATCCCAATAATGAGATTGTTGTAGGGCGCGTAAATAACACAACTGGCGTTCCCCTCTCCTACGCCATCCGAACATCAGGAAAAGTAATTTCTGGTATCGTTGAGAGAGAAGAGATTACCGTGGGCACATTTCAAAAATTCTTAAAATTAGAACTTGCCGCGCCCAATATAAGTGAGATAGTATCAGTAACTGATTCTGAGGGTAATGAATATTATGAAGTGGATTACCTCTCTCAAGATGTAGTTTATCGAGCAACCACAAATACAGGAGACAATAGTACCATTACGCAAGCAAATTTACGCCCCTTTGTCGTCCCGCGAAGGTTTGTTATAGAGAGAAATCGAAGAACTACCGCTATTCAATTTGGATTTGGTCAAGAAATCACCGAAAATAATGTAGAACCTTTAATAGATCCCAGCAAGATAGTTTTAAATAAACACGGTCGAGACTACTATTCAGATACTAATTTTGATCCCTATAACTTATTAAAGACGGATAAATTAGGTGTTGCGCCTGCAAATACTGTCCTAACTGTAACCTATCGAACTAATGAATCAACAAATTGCAATTCTTCAGCAAACTCTGTGGTTAATATAGGTTCTCCTATTTTTGAGTTTAGCGATGAATCATCTTTAAATGCAACTGAAGTTGAGACTGTAATATCTTCTTTGGAAGTTAACAATGAAAATCCTATTGTGGGAGATGTTACACTTCCCACAGTGCAGGAATTAAAAAATCGTATATATAGTTCTTTCACTTCACAAAACCGCGCAGTAACCCAGGAAGATTACAAGATTATGTGTTATTCGATGCCACCCCAATTTGGAGCGATCAAAAGAGTTTCTATAAGACGAGATCCGTCTTCTTTGAAAAGAAATCTAAATTTATATGTGACCTCTGAAGATAATTATGGGCGATTAATCCAGACTAATAACACTATTAAAGAAAACTTAAAAACATGGATAAATTCTAGTAGAATGATTAATGATACAGTTGATATTTTAGATGCAAAAATTGTAAATTTGGGAATACAATTCACCGCAATCGCAAATTTAGAAGCAAATAAATTTGATGTGTTAACAGACGCCATTGAAGAATTAACAGAGTTTTATAATAGAAAATTAGATATTGGTGAACCCTTTTCGGTTACTGAAATTTATAGTAGATTAAATAAATTAGATAGTATTGTGGATGTTTCGCGTGTAAAGATTGTTCATAAATCGGGATTAAATTACTCCGATCAAGCATTTAATATTGATGATAGTTATTCTGACGATGGGAGATATTTGATTGCGCCAGATAATGTGGTGTTCGAAATTAAATTTCCCCAAAATGATATTAAGGGGACAATAAAATAATGGGCATAAAAAGATATTTTGCAGACAAAAATAACACCTTGACAAATGCCTACACCTCTAATTTGGTCACTCGTGGCACCGGAAGCAATACAGGACTGGCAGATACCCTAGAAGTTTTTTCCATTTACGCACAGGCATCAAGTTCCTCTCTTGAGGCGGCACGAGTGCTAGTACAATTTCCAGTAACATCCTCAGTTTTAAATGGTGTTACTACCATTTTAGAAGATCGGAACAATAGTAAGATCCCCGCTAGTGGTAGCGTTAATTTTTATTTGCGCATGTCTAATGTGGTTCACGATCAGACACTCCCAAAAAACTTTACCCTTCTTGCTTCGCCTGTATCTCAATCCTGGGAAGAGGGAAATGGGGTTGATTTAGACAACTATTCCGATTTAACTTATGATGGCACTGGTTCCAACTGGATTAATGCTCGCGCCCATTCACCTTGGACTAACGAAGGTGGAGATTTTTTGACTGCATCTGCATATGCGGAATTTAATTATTCTCAAACATTTCAAGAGGGCACTGAAGATTTAGAGGTTGATGTGACCGGATTGGTTGAACAGTGGATTAAGGGCACTGGTGCAAGTGGATTGGGCAACTATGGCGTAGGTGTATTTCTCACGGGAAGTCAAGAAGGTGGCAATCAGTCTTATTACACAAAAAGATTCTCTGCTAGGGGCAGTGAATACTTTTTTAGCAGACCTATTATAGAGGCACGCTGGGACAGTAGCAAAAAAGACAATCGAGGAAATTTTGTTGTATCAAGTTCTGCCTTGAGTTCAGCAAATAATTTAAACACTCTCTATATTTACAATTATCATCGAGGACAGTTAACTAACATAAATGATGTGGAGACAGGTTCTATTTATGTAACACTTCATACCGCAACCGCCAGTGGCGAAGAATTAACGCCCACCCCAACCAATCCAATAACGGGCGGATATGTTTCAACGGGAATTTATTCTGCTTCATTCGCCCTTTATACAACTGCGAGTACCGTCTACGATAAGTGGTATAGCGGTTCAACGTATTATAATACCGGAAGTTTTTCTACTTCGACACATGATCCTTCTGATTATTATAATATACCACAATATGTAACGACAATCACTAATTTAAAAAATTCTTATAGTCGTGATGACGCGGGCGCACGATTAAGATTATTTACCCGACTCAAAAATTGGAGTCCGACCATTTATACCGTTGCTTCTACTGCGATACAAAATTATTTTATTGAAGATGCCTTTTATAAGGTAGTCCGTGTTATAGATAACAAGGATGTTATATCCTACGGGACAGGTAGTGCCAATCATACAAAACTCTCTTACGACGTGAGTGGGAGTTATTTTGATCTAGATATGAGTTTATTAGAGTCTGGTTATTTATATAGTATCCGGTTTCTATATTATATCGACGGTTCGTACCAAGAACAAAAGCAGATTTTTAATTTTAGAGTTGAGTAAACGGAACAAGAAAAATGGCAAATATTAAAGATTTATTTGAGAAGGGACAAGGCAACAAACTTATAGCAGACTCTAGTTTGGGTGAGGTGGGTGATCCCATTGAATCGGCGGATTACGTTAAGTCTAAAGTCGCCCAAGTAAAACAGGTTATACCCAATGTAGATTTTACGACTGCATCTAATTTTTCTTTTTATGGGTTAGCGGAAGAATATTATAAGACCTCTATTGACTACATTACTAATGAATATCCTTATGATGGTTCAGATCGTGAAAAAATTAATTGGGAATTAACAGGCACTTATCTCGATAAATACTTTTTTGATAATTTATATCCCCGAAGTAATGGTTATGTAAATATTGGATATGATTATGGAACTATAACCAGTGGGGGTTCCGGTGATTTTTCTCCTACAACAACTCAAGAATATATTAAGTTTTTCGGCGGACCAAACCAATCACCTGGATATGATTCAACTAAAAAAATATCAAATTATTTTACAGGATCAAATGTTTATGCTAGTGGTTCTCGGCAGGACACAAACATCGACATAGACGGCGCTAAAGGATTCAGCATCGAGTTCTGGTTGAAAAAACCAGATTTTGATGTAGGATCCCAATCAGATAGGCAAGTTATCGTAGATATTTGGAATGGTTCATCAGATGCTGCATCGAAAGGCAGTTTTTTGGTGTTTATAGAGGGAGTGTCCGATAATAACATATATGCCAATCTCACATCGGGATCTGTAAGTTCCCAATATCAATTGATACTCTCAGGCGACCCTATAGATGATGACACATGGAGGCATTATGCACTCACTTTTAAAAATGATGGTTCTAGTTTGTCCTCTCGCCTTTATGTTAATGGTGCATTCCAGACAGTGGGGAGCGTTGTGGGTGGTGGTGATTCAATTGGTAAAATTACAGGTTCAATGGTGGGGTATTTGGGGGCGCTTTCCGCCAATCCTGATTATGCGGGAGAAGGTGCTGGCAAACTATCTGGATCTCTTGATGATTTCCGCATCTGGAAGACCGCAAGGACCGAAAAAGATATTCAAGAAAACTGGTTTACCAGCATTAATGGCGGCACCAATACAGATTATGAATTAGCGGTCAGTTCATCAAAAAAATACGATTTTTCCAATAATGCCGATTTGGGCATTTATTATAAGTTTAATGAGGGCATCATAGATACCTCCTCCATTGATTCTCAAGACGCAGTAGTTTTAGATTATGCCGGTCGCTCCTCTAACGGAACCTGGACAGGATACTCAGTTGGGTCGAGAAATACAGGATCTGCGATGGTTCTTTCAGACGCCGCAGCATCAGAATTTAAAGATCCGATTATATATCTTGCCAACCCTCTAGTTTCTGATTTACGCACCACATATATTGACCAAGGGAAACTTTATGATGCTGAGAATAATTCTGCGCTTTATTGGTCATTACCAAGTTGGATAACCAACGAAGATCAATCAAAAACTAATTCCCCTCTTAGAAATCTAACTCAGATAATGGGTAGTCAATTCGACCAACTACAATTACAGATGGGCGCTTTAAAAGACGTTAAGGCACGTTCATATGATACTGTGATTAGTGGGTCTAAACCTCAACCATTTATGTCCGAAATCCTGCGCTCCTTTGGGATGGATAATGATGAGATTTTGTCTAATGCCACCGCTTTAGAATACCTTGCTTCTCGTAATGAAACTGAAAATTTTGAAGCAAAACTTAGTGATACCAAAAACTTAATTTATTTGAATATCTATAATAACCTTGTAGACATTTATAAATCAAAGGGTACAGAAAAAGCATTTAGAAATTTAATTAGGTGTTTTGGTGTTGATGAGTCGATTGTCAATCTTAACCTTTACGGAAATAATGTCGATTATCAATTAAGAGAGAACGAAAGATATTCAGTTGTTAGAAAAAAAGCAATTGACTTTTTTGACCCTGATCGGTTTGAGGCAACAGTATATCAAGAAAGACCAGCACCATCATCTGACCAAAGTGAAATTATTAACTTCACTGATCTTCCAGCAAATATTGGAAGTACGTTTGAGTGTGAGGCGTTCTTTAAACCAAACCCTCCTAATAATATTGATGGTTCTTTTTCAGTTGATTTCCTCTCTTCTTCTATTTTTGGTGCCCATACGACAGATGCAAGTAACCCACCTTGGTTAACCCCAGATGTTGGAAATTTTCAGATATATTCAGTTAGAAAAAATTTAAAAAGGAATGAGGCATTCTTTGTTTTAACTGGCACTGCGGGAGGTTTTATGCCAGAATTAACTAGCAGTGTTTTTAAAAGTGTATATAGCGACTCTAAGTGGAATCTATCTTTAAGAGTTTATCCTGAAGATCCTTTTGTTGGTTCTGTTTCTGGAAGCACGAGCACTAACTATACGGTAAGGTTTACTGGTTTTCAGTATGTGCTCGATGATCTTGTTAATAGTTTTGACGTTTCGTCATCAATTTCTGATACCTCCGGTATAAGTTTCCTTCAGGCGGACAAGAGAATGTTTGTGGGTGCTCATAAAACAAATTTCACAAGCACATTATTGGAAAAATGTAATGCTCAAATTTCTAGTTGTAGGGTGTGGGCAAAGAAAATTGAAAATGAGCATTTAAAATCTCATGCAAAAGATCCTTTTAATTTTGGTGTTAAATCACCTGGAGATAATCAGTTTCTCCCGGTTTCAGGAACTGTATTGGGACTTGCACCTTATGATATTCCCGACATTAAAACATTAGCGATGAATTGGGATTTTGAAACTGTTACTGGGACCACAGGCGTATTTGTGGTTCCTGACTACTCCTCTGGGTCGGCAAATATTTCGGGATATTCGTTTTTAGACAGCATTACTCAAATGCAACACCCCGGATATGGACATGGTTTCCCTGTTGGAGATTCTGTTGTTACAAGAAAATATGTAAACTCCTCTATTCAGAAAAAACCCGAACTTATTAATAGCGCCAATATGGTTTCTATTGTTAGTGAAACTGATGATGAGTTATTTACTCGTTCATCTCGACCTATTGACTATTATTTCTCTTTTGAAAAGAGCATGTATAATGTGATTTCTAAAGATATGTTAAACATGTTTGCCACTATTGTAGATTTTAATAATATTATGGGCGAACCTGTTTACCGTTATCGCCAAGGGTACAAAAATTTAGAAAAACTCCGCCAACTTTATTTTCAAAATGTGACCAACGATCCAGATTTTGAAAAGTTTCTTGAATATTATAAATGGATCGATTCTTCAATTTCAGTGATGCTAATGCAATTAGCACCTGCATCTGCCAACTTTTTAGATGGAATGAAGAACATGGTTGAGAGTCATGTGCTTGAGAGGAATAAATATTGGTCTAAGTTTCCGACTGCGGATACGGAAAGTCCCCTTGTTTATGAAGTTCAAGCTATATCGACTGCGATGCCTGATAGTCCTTACGGCGCTGCCCGCAGTTTACCAGTTTCGAACCCCTTTGTCCGAACTCGCCCCGAAGATCCAGCAGATCAACTGATAGAAGATTTATTAAATGATATTGCTAACCGGGAAGAAATGGATAAACTCGATGTTAATTTAAGATTAAGCGAAATTGCTAAAATTATAGGACCAGATTCGATTTCGAAATATACTTCTTCGATCAAAGAAGCTATGAAGGCACGGAATGAAGAGATTCGTGAAGGTCGTACTCGTGCTGTTTCCGTGAGTTCTATAGTGAGCGAATCTCCTATTATCTATGAGGGGGGTTCTAATACCACAAACCAACAGAAACACATAGACTATACAAAGGATGAATTAAAATTAGCAACCAACATTACTTTATCTGCCCCCTCCTCCGATGTTGTACTTACTAAGTTTAATAGTCCAGTGCAAAAACTAAAAGGGAAAGGAAAAACATTTTTTAAATTGCAAAATTCCACAAACCCCTTGGGATATAGCAGTCAAAAAGGAGATACAATTGCCCCATTTAGTCTTTATAGTTCTTCTGCGGATACAGGATATATTCAGCAAGTAAGGAACAATTACACCCCAGTAAATGGAACATTTCCCTCTGGAGTGACAGCAAGCATTAATATCACAAATTATCACGACGATTCTTATCATCAAGGTGGTATTCCAATTCAAGGTCCGTTCACCCAAGAGCATGTTGGTGGTCGCCAAGCACGGCACCAAGGAATTGTCACCACACCTCAGACTGATGGGGATTTAAGGGGTGAATCATGGAATTTAGATATAACTGGGAATGCTATCCAACTCACTCCCCGTAGTTACTCTCAAGCACGGGCAACCAGATTTCGAGAGGGAACAGCAAAAAAACCTGTTAATATTCGCAATATTAAGTATAATACCGGATCTCAAACTATCGGGAACTATTCTGAAGATTATGAAATTCTTCAAACTTCTGGTCGCACAATTAACAATAGATATTTTATTGAAACTGAAGGTGCGACCCTCACTAATGCCTCATCATCGTATGTTAAGGATTTATTTGACTATGAGATGCCCCGCTATGATCTAACGGGAACAAATAAATCTATTTTTGTAGAAAGATTTTCCGCCCCTGGTGGACCTGAAACCACAGCGGGCGGATTAAATGTTTTCGGCGCTGAATATTCAGTATACAATACTTTAAATTATAGAAATTTAACAGTGCGGAGAGCACTTGATGGATGGTATTCAGAATATACCGGACGATTTGGAATTAAGTCTGGGAGTTCTGTAAGTGCTGATGGATATGACACAAATGCCGCTTATGATAAAACTAATAGAAACCCACGACATGTCGTTACTCAAGAAAGTACATGCTCAGTTATTTATGATAATTGGTGGGTACAACACGCCATCCCCCAAAGTGTTTTTCAGTATGCGTGGGTAACTGCTTCGGTATCTAAGTCTGCGTGTAATACATTCGGTTATGTTACCCCTTTCACAATCCCTTCGGGCACAACTTCAACTACTCAATCAGCGGTTCCTTTTCTCCAATCTACAAATCTATGGGTTGGGCATCCTGATAGCGCACTCTCTAATTCAGTCACTTGTTCTTACAATGGACTGTTTACTGTTGCTGGTATTCAATTTCCCGGTGATTATATGGAGGGGTACGCTAATCAACTTACCTCTAGCACAAACACTATTAGTCCTGGGGAATACTTCGCAAGCAATTCGGGCATTTCTCGTGATATTCCTTATTATTTTTTGAATTTAAATGGACCTTATCAATATCCTTCGTGGAAACAGAGTCGTACTGGCGAAACGCCAATCGCTCGTTACCACAAGAAAAATAATATCTTATCTGTATCACCCGCACCTTCTGTAGTAACTCTACCTGATGGAAATGGTCCGGGGCAAGTTGCTCAATATCTTGACAGACGCCCCTCCGCATTTAAAAATTTTGTAGAACCCCCGGTTAGTTTTAAGAATAAATCTTTAGAAAGTATTGTGGGGGATAATGAAGGTAATCGTACTACCATTGTTCACCCCTATGGAAATAAAAAACAGTATTTTTCTCAACCTATCGGAAATTCTGGGTCTATTACTGATTATATTGGTTTTGTAGAACCAAACACACAGGAGATGTATGACCAGATTATAGACGCCAATAATATAACACTCGTTCAAAACAAGTATGGCGAAATTATTTATCCTCGTGATGCCTTAACTGGTTTGGCAAAAACTCGAACACGTACAGATTATGCAGAAACTGCCACAGTGACTGATGGGTCAGCATCATTTTCTACGGGTTCTAATGGTATTGATCGTGGACCTCTTTTGAGAAGATCGATGTGGAGGGACCAAGCAGATTTAAGGAATCGTAGAATTTCTTTTGAGGGAACTGAGTATACGCCCGCACAATACCCTGGCGACACACATACTCTCACTTCTAGTGTAATGCCCTTTGTCTATACTACATTACCCAATTCGCAGGGTTATTTAGACGGCGCAGCAACCAGCATTTATGGAATGGGGTCCACACCACTTACTTTCTGTGATACAGTTTGGGGCGATGGAACTTATGTGTGGTGGCTTATTAATCCCCAGTCCTTATTCCCACCAAATTCCGATGTTGATGATTATTTATCAGGTAGTGAATATATTATTTCACTTTTTCCTGATACTGGTGAATTAAATTCTCCAAATTGGCAAACTATTGCCGGGTATGTTGGTATATCTTCTGGGTCATCCGTAACTGGTTCGTGGGCACACCAAACCACATTTTATCCTACTGCATCTGCTTATTATTATCATCGCTCTAAAACTATAGGACAGGACCAGACCGCATCTTTAAATAAACTCGCCTGGAAGACTGCCCAACTTGCAGGCAAAAATCCCTGGTTTGATTCGTATGAAGATTATAGTCAAGACATCAGCAAGGTTGCACCTAACTTTACTATTCTTCCTGAGTTTAGAATTTCAGAGCATATGGATTATTATTCAGAATTCAATTTCAGAAAAAATAATGATAAGTTCTTAACGCTTAATGGTGCGCCCATTACTTCTAGTGCGTTAATAGAGTCATCTGGTGAGGCACGAGGGTTCAATGAATCCTTTTTTAATGACTACTCCAATACTGATTTTCAAAATTATTTTGGTGAATTTTCGAGCGACTTAGATTTGGGACATATATCTTTGACGTGTAACGGTGTAAAGAAACTCTTGCCTTATAACGGATTTTATCCGTCACAGCGATCTCTTCAACTGGCAACATTATTTTCTCAATCAGTGGGACCTTATATCAGCGGACTAGGGTGGAGAGATGGACTTGCTATTACTTCTAGTTTTGAAAATTCAGGGGCGCTCGCCCTACAGTCTGCACTCCAACCTTATTATGCGCCAGGTATTATGTATAATACGATAAAATCGGGTATCGCCGTAGACTGGGCAGCGTACACTTCGAGTGTTGGGGATGCATCAAATGACACAGACGCAAACACTTTTGGTATTAACCTTTCGTCTTCCGCGAATTATCGCATACCATTTGAATCAATATTAGATCCTTTATCAGATATAGGCATTCCATCAAATAGTGGAAGTGCGGTGAATACTAAATTATCGCTTCTTTATCCTACTTATACCGGACTTCAACAATATGCTAATGGCGTGTTGGACACCGGATCAAGAGGATTCCAGCAACCCCGCGAACCCTATGTTTATATGAACACTGATGCTCGCACTCAAGGTATATCTTCGGCAGAATACAATCTTTATAGACTGGGAATAAATAATTTTCTTGCTGAAATTCCTACGTTCTTTTTAGAAGGAGCGCGTCTAAAATCTATTAAATCACAGAGGCAGGATGAAATATCTTTGGTTTCTGGCACGGCATATTATATCAACCTTACGGTGGAAAAGGACAAAGGTGTTATAATGATCGATGATTATTTAAATGAACCCAACAATGGACAACCTTATACCATAACACAATATAGAACTTATAATGGGCAATTTTTTGGACCACCAGTGAGTGGTGGGTATAACAGCGATGAATATTTATTCAATGAAGATTGCCCCCTATATTTTGACACGCTTCCTGAATATGGATATTTTATGTTTACAGAAAATGCGGGAGATCCTTTATATGCCCCTTATACCCCGCCTTATTTTTACGGAAAGTCCACCGCTACAATTAAATATGTTGCTGACGAAGAAGACGAAAAAGGTAATTTTAGTTATAAAAAAATGTTTGAGAAGTCTGAAATTGACTACGGGAACGAGGGGTTATATGATAATTTTACTAAGTTACAGAAAAGATCAAACTTTATTTCTTGGGTTACATCTTCTTCCGGAGGCGCGACCGGCGTTTTCGAATGTTCTAGTTCCGCGATTGGAGAATACTTTAGTTTACGAAAAACAAGCGCAGCGGTCGCCTGGGACTTAGGTGCGATTTCTGCAAATTCTAGATCGGTAAATATCGGTCAGTTTTTTGAGTGGCAAGTACCTCAAGAGGACAAAAATGTTTTTGTTGGGTTAAACGATAACCCACATGCGAGCGCGAGTTACCCCGACGTTAATTATGCTATTCAATCTTCGGCTGATTCAAAAACTGGTGGCAGTCAAATATATATTTGGGAAGATGGGTCTAATGTATTTAACCCGTCACTCCCCTATCAAGCAGGCGGGTGGTTTAGAATTTTAATTGAAGATAACGGGATTTTGAAATATCAATACTGTCCCCAGACCTCTCAAGCAGACACAAGTTATCCCAACGGCAATCCTAGAGTGGGAGATAATGATACGGTCAATGGCGCACAAACCCTTTATAAATATGGAGATCCAACTTTGTGGGAGACACTTTACACTAGTACGGTAGTTGTGACCGGAACTCTTTATCCAGATGTTACCATTCGAGAGGAGAGTGGTTCCATCACATATGCACAAGTTTCCACCACAGATCGAATCACTTACCCCGCCGAAGAAGGCGCGATGCAATTAAGTGCATCCATTAACACATTTGGTATTTTAACTGAGAAACAATCACGCTTTGACGATAAAGGCAATTTATTAGAAGTGGTTGACGCCCCAGATGAAAGTCGCAATCGATGGATCATTAGTCCTAAAATGGAAACACCTGTATTAGATTTTAGTAATCAACCTCGTGTTGAACAATTCGGTAGAGGAATGTGGAGTGGATATGGACAGTTATTAACATCCAGTAACGGAGTAACGTTTGGAATCGAAGAAACCTTTAAAGAGGGATATAACCCTGGTTCTGCTTCTCTGCTCCAGAAATGCTTTGATACTCCCCAGATTCGTAAAGTTGGAGAAGTCGCAGACGTTAAGAAAATAAGTGAAGCGATAATAGCAATTCCTTATTCGCCAAGTGCTTACGCTCGTTCTTCTAAGTATGCACAAACAACGCCAGTTCTTGATAGGAATTTCTTTAGAATTAAAACTCGCACATACGATTTTTATAAGAAATGGTATGAACAAAACAAAGAGGATAACTTATTTAATATCCCAACTGATAATGATGGAAACGCAAAACCTAGCGAATCAATTACAAAAATGTTATCACTGATGGACAATTATGTTATTCCCCCTGAACTAGATTTTATGACTTATGGTAAGGGTCGTTCAAAAATTAATCCTTTTGCGATGTATATATTCGAGTTTAATCATTACTTGAATGCTCAAGATTTAGCAGATATTTGGCAAGGAATTATGCCGAGAATATCCACGAATCCAGAAATGTCTGATCCAAGTATTGATGATAACACATTCAGTCACCCCACAGGAAACGATGAATTTTTCCACGGCAAGCAATTACCCCCTGATACACGTTGGATGGTTTTCAAGGTCAAGAAACGCGCATCTTATAATTATTTTGATGTTACCCCATCCAATTCGGACGACGAACAATTTAATTTAGCATTTAGTCTTGGCAAGAAAAAACTTCCGTACAGTTATAATTGGCCATATGATTTCTTTTCGCTTGTTGAACTGGCACAAATTGAAACTGAAAATACATTTGTGTTACCTGGATCTGAAATTAGCGAAGATGATACTTAAATAAAGAGGGCACGATGAAGTTTTTAAACGGAAAAGAACAGGTTATTGACATAGAGATTACGTCCTATGGGAGATATTTGATTTCTAAGGGTAAATTTAGTCCACATTACTATAGTTTTTTCGATGATGGGGTTCTATATGACAGTGAGTATGCCTCCACAACAGAACTTCAAAATGATATACAAAATCGCATAAAAAACGACACTCCACGCCTTGAGGCACAAGCAAATTATGCGGGATGTGAGACAAAAGTCGCGAAGGTAAGGGAAAGATTTACTTTTGAAGATAAAGAGGTGATGATCATTACCGACCCCTTCACCTCAGATTCATCTATGGAACGCATAGAATACACAGAAATCACACCTAAAGAAAATGCATTTCTTCCGCCCATTCAAGCAGACGCAGATAAATTTTATTCCCTTACTTATCCTATTGGAAGTTCTGACTTGAACACCAACAGTGCGCCCTCATGGAATATATCAACCCTCCAGGGACTTGTATCATCTTCCTCTAATCACTTAACGGGTGCATTTACAACAGAAAGAATCCCACAACTTAATTTAAATCCAGTGGAATATCAAACCATTGTTGGCAAAGTGCCTGCAAACTCAGACGTGACTGAATATGATTATTATTTTGAAGAAGATGAAAGTTTTATAAATATCATCCCAGGAGATGAGGAGATCATTATTGCTATAGCAGAAAATAATGTATTCTTCGGTGAACAGAATTTTGACATTGAAGTTTATGAAGTAGAAGATGAAGACTTTAGCGGCGAAAAGAAGCAAAATATGACTCCCCTTTATTTTGTGAAAAAGACCGAACTAGTGAAAGATGGAATACTTGTTGACGAGGATAGTGACGAAATCATAAGAGATGCAACATCTCGGGGATTTCTTAATGAAACCGAAGGGGATCTTAATGAGATGAGAAGTTTAGACCTAGATTCAAGTTATGTGGGGTATTATTTTTCAATTGATATGGATAATGAAATTGATGAAGAAACACTTTGTAAATTAACAGTTGATAACTCTCAAGGAATTTTTTCGGAACGGGATTTGGATTGCTCCAAGATAGAAAAACGAGAGCAGTTTGATAATTCAAAAGTTTTTGAAACAGACGCCACAGGTAATAAAATAGGGGATTGCGAATGACTTTAAATATTGATACCAGCATTTCTTTAGATGGGAAGACCATCGTAGGCGAAACTTTTCCTACTGTATATTTTGACAGGATCACCATTCAAGAAATGAAGGGTGCGCTGCTTACTGAAAAAGATAACGCCCCTTCCACAAATTCATCACCAAGTGGTAAATTTTTAAAAATCGATATAAATGTAGTATTAAAGGATATATACAACGGCAAATATTCTACCTGGTTTAAAAATCCATCTTCTAAAAAGATCAAAGATGCGATAAAGATAGCAGTAGTCCAAACTACCAAACCCGCCGCAACTCAACAATGGAGAAAAATTAATTCATCGACACAGATATTAAAAATTCAGAACACATCCAACGACCACTTTTCTAAATCTTTACTTGATGGAACCAGTATCGCGTTTTTTACATTGAAAGAATTATTGGGCGATCAGAGTGAAAATTCCCTTCCTCAAAAATTCGCAGAGTCAAATGCAACCCCACAAGGAATCGTATATAGTTTCAATAAGGTGGTTTCATTTCCGTCCAAGCAAAACACCCCAGGAAACGATAGTTTAGTTTTAATTCCTGAAGAACAAGACCACTTATGTTATTCGGCATTTACATACGTTGAAAGTGAGACTAGAGACTTAGATATTCCCACTATTTCTAAAATAACACAAGAAATGGTTATTTTAAGCGGAGAAGTGGTTAGGGAATCTTCAGTTTTTAAAACCACAGGACCCAATGGGGGTAAAGTTTGGACTGGTGAAGTTCATTACCACGATGGGGATGTAGAAGTCAATGGACAACCCTATACTGGATATATGGGGGGAATGGTACATGGTGGAACTCGCGCCCAACCTATTCTTGACCGGACCATTGTTAAAAATAGCACTATTCACGATTTACGATCTTTAAATATGGTGGCAAATAATACTTTATTTAAAAGACCAGTTGAAGAAAACAAGCAAAAAAATAACGCTGTTGTTAACAATTCTATTTTTTCAAATTTATATACTTCCCGAGAATCAAATGGGAACATAGATTTTACTTTTGCTGTGGATATGAATTCCCTGGTAAGGGCAAAGACACTAGACAGTTTGAATTTAAAATCTTATTCGATTAACAAATTAATGCCATATATAAACATTTCCTCTGTTAAAGTTTATAGAATTAAATCTAAAGGTGGACCGTTAGTTGAATTAGATGAAGAAGTATTTTCCACATCTAAACCTTTTAATCCCGTGCTTGCTTTGTCAAGTGTGGAGAGTGCCGATATGGATAAAAAAGGAGAAACGGCGCTTGAGTACATTAAAACAGGAAAGGGGTATACTAAGGAATTTCAAAAATCATATTTAGTAGATCGCACTAGAGAAATGATAATAGAGGCAAAAAATGTAAATGGCGAATTTCATGCACTCCCTTCTTCGGGCGATGGAGTATCGCAATTAGCATCTCGTTCAAATATCCTGATTCGGCAAAATTCTAAAAATATTATTTATATTGTTGGCACCGATAAATCAATTAGTGAGCGCAACAATGAACTATATCAATATGAAATTGAGTTAGAAATAGAGGATAACAGATCTGATTATTTCGGAAAATTGAAAACACGAATTAGTGAACAGATAAACAAACTAAAAAAAATTAATCATGTTATAGGTATAACAAAAGATCGTAAAACTGTTGAAGAATCATTTGATAAACAGAACTTATCTAATAGAAATCAACAAAAGTTTTATGATGGGGTAATGAACAAGTTTACTAATTCTTTTATAAAGGACATTTCCTATAACACAGAATTAATCAATATCTCCGGGGATTTCTGGGATGATATCCCCGCCGTTTATATGGAGGCGTTTAATTTAATTTCTTATAATGAGTTCCCTCAAAATATACGAGATAACGCTTTGATGACCATGAGAAATATTCTCAACCCTTTTTCGGGAACCTCGGACGGATATATAAGAATTTTAGAAATCCTCCAGCAAATGAGCGACACATTAAGTAGAAACGTTGTCCTCTCTAGAAAAAATTACGGGACCAAAGATCAGCAAAATACTGTGTCTAAGAGTCGCGCAAGCAGAAATAACAACAATCCCTTGATCAATCAGATTAAAATAAATCATATATTTCGGGATACTTTTGTTGATACTAAAATATTAAAAAATTTTGGTAATGTATTTTTCAAAATGAGGGATGAGGATCTCCCCAATCAAACACCGGGGATTAGAGTTATTTCTTATGAAAAGTTTGTTGAGTATAAGAACAGCGAAGTAGAAAAAATCTATTCTTCGCCTAATGCTGATGTATCTGTACCTTCATTACCCAATGCCCAGATGAATCTGGATATTTCCTCTTATAGTTATTTCACCCCTTCAATTGTTTACAACCAGGGAGAAAAACCTGATTGTATCGAATCTGTATTATCATTTGATGATCAATATGTAGATATGGTAATAACGGGACTTTCTTCCAAAAATAATCAAAATTTAAATAGTAATCTTGGATCTGTTGGAAAGAATTCCTTAGACAAGGAAGTTAATTCCTTAAATGGAAAACTCGATAACTTTTTCTCTGTTACATATGGAACCTCAGTTGTGAGCGACGAAAATAACCCTAAAATTTTTAAGGCAACCAATAACAATATTTCCAAGGGTGCATCATTAAATGATGTAGGTGGTAGTTTGAAAAAGAATAAAATCTCTAAAAAATCAACTGCAAGCAAAATTGCTAAATCTACCACTTTTTTTAAATCTATGTTATCTAGTGAAATGGTGCTCAAAGCAGAAAAACCAAACATTTCACAATTTAATCCTGAAGTCCTTTCTACAGATTGTGACGATTCAAACCAGGTTATATCTGTTTTACCTAATCAACTAAAGGCGCTCATCATAGCACAGGACATCATAAAAGATATTAATTTTTCCCCATCTCCTGCAATACGCCCCGAAATAACAAGTCTTATTAATCAAGACCCCTTTTCAACACCAGCGATTCAAAATATTGCTAAAAACTTATTTCAAAATATTGCCGTGGTACAATATTTAAGTGGATACCAACAGAATAAAAATGGGAATATTTCGGTTAAAGATGATATTTGGCGACCTCTCACAAAAAATGTTTTTGATAAAGCAAGAACATCTAATAAAAAATTGCTTTGTAGGTTGCTGCCCTACTCTAACCCTTCTTTTAATATTCAATATGATAATAATTTACCTATAATTGATAATTATTTTTTCATAAGTAACAACGAAAGTAATATAATTATGGAAGAGAGAGAGGAGCAACCGCAGCAATCAAATTCGCTGTCAATAACTTTGGACAATCCACAATATCAAATAACATATTATAGAGAAAATGTTTCCCCTAATCAATCCCCATTATCTCAGCGTAATAATATTTCTGGTGTCAGAAATTCATCCACTTTGCGTGTACCAAGAGGGGTTTCTCAATACTAATGACCCCATTACAAACCGACATTAAATTATTTTCCTCTGCATCATATAATGATGAAACGACGCCCCCTTTAGGAAAGCAGACCATTATCTATAAACCAGATAATGTTGATTTAATTCGCTATAGGTTGGGCAAGGTTTATGATTCTTCGGGCGAGTTTGTCTCGGATCGCACTTCTGTTGCTGGATCTATTTCTTATAAAATAAGCAGTCTGGTTTTCGCCCAAAACCGTGGCGCTCAACCAACAAACATGGTGACAAATTGGGACAAAGAAATATTAAAAATTGAACCCATTCTTCGATCCCCAGGGGGTGCGTTTAGTACCTCTGACGACGAAAGCGGTACTTACAATCAACAACCTTCTTTACATAACTGGATTAACTCCCTTACATCTTTACAGGGGGTTTCTAATCCATTGGGAGTTACACCCCCGCAATATGGTGTAAATAATAAATTTGAGGAACTGACATTCGATTTTGGTTTTGCAGTGGATGACAGGTACAAGAACTTAATTAATAATCCCCCTGATATGAAAGGTGCGTCCGTTGAGGTTATATACAATTATTATAATCAAACTTATGAAAATGTAATGAATTATGAATCTTATGTATCAAGTTCGGCACAACGTAATGCTTTTCAATTAGAAGAAACACTGTTGCCCTCTTATTAAAAAGCATTA
>Ga0208299_1000161_pt1 | contig 63511 bp, 57 predicted proteins | sample 15_taG_FD_184089 | JGI IMG/M metagenome (GOLD analysis project Ga0208299, IMG submission 184089) | Marine viral communities from the Subarctic Pacific Ocean - 15_ETSP_OMZ_AT15312 metaG (SPAdes) (version 2) | ecosystem: Environmental > Aquatic > Marine > Oceanic | place: Pacific Ocean | collected... | reverse complement strand
AACCGTAAGGAGTACGAGGTGGAGCAGCATGTCGAACGTGCAGCCAAGCAGATCGAAAGGTTGCACGGGACAGAGCACACTGCGCTCAAGCACGGTGTTCCGTCTGAATCGGCAACGCGAGACTCCCACCGACAAGCCGCTGCCACCTACCCAGAACACCACTATTCAAAGTCAATAGACGCCAATCCCGATCTGGTGAAGGGTGACAAGGAAGGTTCCAGAGGTGGGCATGTTATCGGACATACCTCAAGCGGGAAGGCGATCTACGCTCGACCAGACCATCCAAGTCACAAGCACTTTACGCACAAAGACCACGGTGACGCAGAAGACCTACATGAGAAACTTTCCGAGGCTGCTTTCGACCGCATGGACGCCACAACGTCCAGTCGGGCTTCTGGTGGAGCGGGGCGGGACACTCGCCGCGCTCACGAAAAGGAAGGCGATGAGCATTACGCACACGCCATGCACCACATGGATAAGCGAAACGAGAAGACTCCGAAACCAAAGATCCACAAGCTGGGGGATCTTACAATCGGCCACAAGATCGGATCTACTTACGAGGTTGCTTCCGTGTCTTGGGACAACAAGCAGGTTGTACTCAAACCACAAGCGGGCACGCGACTTGCGGCGAGTGGCAAGAAAGTGACGTTTACTTGGGATGGCGCAGGCTACAAGCGTCAGGGTGAGTATCTTGCGTCGGGTGACCGTGGCACTATCAAGAAATCAACACCACAGTTCAATCTTGACTACGGCGAATACGTCAAGTCAACATACGAGGCATAGCCATGAGTAACGAGCTACTTGACTTGGTCAAAGGCGCAGAAGCACACCATCGAGGTGTGAGAAAAGCCCAAGCACTTGACGACAATAAGCTGGCGCGTCTCGAAGGGCGCGAACCTGATCTTCAGAAGGCGTCGGGCTGGACACCTGTGCCCAAGACCCGCAACCACGGGATGCGGAAACGAAACGCGAAAGGCGGCTGGGACTACTGGTATCCAGATCAGAACAGCTACAAGCGTGGGAAGGTCGATGACGAGCACAATCACTCGCATGACGGACGCGAGACAGCGCGAGGCGACCGTATGCACATCGGCCCAGAGAGGCATGACGCGCTGGTGGTTCATCACCAGAATAAACGCGACGAGCACCTTGAGGGTTTCAAAGGCGACAATAGCCACCACGACAACATGCTTGCTTCCGAAATGGCGCACCACAACGCTATGCGGATGGCTTCAGAGGCCGCACTACGCGGTGATGGTGCCGAGCAAGCAGCGATGTATAAGCTGGCAGAAAAGAATCGAAAAGAGGCCGTAGCACACCACGACGCTCACTGGGATGAACACCACGCCAAGCAAGCAAAGGTTCGCAAGCTTGATAAGAAAGTCATCAGCCATCACCGATCAAGCCGAGGGCAAGAGGTCAAGGTCGTCGCTCATGTAGACAAGAACGGAGAAGCCCAAGGGCACAGCATCGAGCAGTCGTGGGATTCAGCAAAGCAGGGAACCTCAGACTACGCAGGCGGGGCGCACAGCGACCCGACTGTCAGTGGCCACAACACTCTGGAGTCTGCAAAGCACCACGCATCGCAGATCATGAGTGGAGGATCGTCACCCTATGACCAAGCTACAAAGTGGGAGGACAAGACCGCGAGCAAGGAACACGCGAACGCGAAGTATCTCGACAGCCTACCAGCCGCGAAGAGGACAAAGATCCTGAATCATGTGGCTAACCACTACGGAGTTTCAGTCGCTGAAATCAAAGATGAGGTGAATGACCCAGATGCGGAAAACCTCTTTGAGTACACTGCAACAGACCCTGTTATGTCGATGGAAATATACAGGGATTTCAAGCGGCAAGGGCTAACGAAATCAGTAGACGACAATCCCGATCTGCTCAAAGCAGGCGGCGGGCCATTCATCGGAAAACGCGGAGGCAAGTGGGCAGACAGTGATCACACCATCGCGTGGAAGGACGGCAAGACAGCCTCCCGCCAACGCAAGCACGCACACGGCGGGACTGAGAAGGGTTGGCACAACGATCACAAGGACACGACTGAGGACGAGCACCACGCTTTAGCTAAGAAGCACTCGAAGCTGATGTACGAGGCCCATGCAAAGAAGATGGACGCTCGCAAAGATTCAAATGCTTATTTTGCCCACAAGTACGAGTCGGAATACCATGGAAAAATGGCAGAAGCCCACGGCGCAATGAAGTTGGGTAAGTTCAGGTACGGTGGGCCTGAGAAGTATGATGTGTCAAACGCAAACCACGCTTTGCGTGATGCCCGCAAACTCAAGCAAGCACACACCGAAGCAGCGGAAGCTGTTGAAAGCACCAAGGCACCCGCCAACAAGCGCGGCGATACCCATTCGGTGGGAAATACCGCGTCAGGAAAGAAGATGGCTTTCCTATCTCAATCCAACTTTCGCGACCACACTGTCGGCTGGTCGGAAGACGATCATAAAGAGGCGGCAGCGGAACACAACGCTCGCGCCGATCACAAATGGGCGTTGTCCGATCAGCTTCAGGGGGAAGGTAAGTGGGAAGAAGCTGCAAAGCACAACTCGGCAGGGCGTTACCATGACCAACTGAGTCGAGTACATGAAGCGTCTGGTCGCGACCCATCCAGACTGCACAGGAATCTGCCAAACATGGAACGCGCCACCCACGCCGCTGCTGTTTCCACTACTGGAAGGCTGTCAGACCTTCCCAAGAAAGAGTCTAAAGTCAAGTTCAAGATCGACGACCACGAAGGCAAGCTGGGTGACCGCCTCAATGAACGTGGTGCCCGTATGGGCACCCACGAGGGCTTGGAGTTTGACAACGTCGAAGACCTAAACAGCGCACTCGCTGGGATTGTCGCCGCAGACCCAGGAGGCGGCTACCGAAAAACCTCGATCACCATGACGCATCCCGACGGTACGCATAGCGCCCGCATGGATCTTGACGCCAGTGGAGAAACCAAGCCTGATTTTGAAAGGCACCTACGCACGCAGGGTGACAACTACCACACCCCTAAAGGCGAGGAATACCACAGCGCGATGAAGCAATACATGTCGCACCCAACAGCGAAAGAAACGGGCGACTACTACCACCAGATGGCAGATCACGCTGCTGGCGCTGTGAAAAAGTCGATTGTCGTCCAAGATCAGGACATGTCGAAATCTAAAACTTTCAAATCTGAAACAAAACATTCAAATATGAATATGGAGTATGCACCGCATATTCGAGCTATGTACGCAGGAGGCGACAAATGAGTGATACGAAAATGAGCGTTCTTGACATGATCAAGCAATCAGAAAAGAAGCCAGTAGACAGCTACAAGATCGGAAGCGTGACCTACCACGACAGTGGTGTTGCCATTGAGAATCCAGCGACGGTTCGTCGCACAGGCGCAGCGCCCGCTGCGAAGCCAAGAAACATCGACATGGGCACCGATCCGCACATGGGTAATCCACCTATTGACCCAGTTCCACGCTTTCCCAACGGTAGGCTAATGAACCCGATGACGGGCTTGAACCCGAATAAGGAATAGCCGTGGGGATTCGTGACGACATCAAGGCCGCAGCAGAAGCGGCAACCTCCGCTGCTTCTACCGCTGTCCGTGAAGGCGCGGATCGACTGAGCGGCTGGGCTGAAGAACGCGACAATGACCGCAAAGTGCGTGATTTCGACGACAACATCAACAAAGCCGCTTCAATGGCTAAGGCGATGGGGAAGGACGGCACGCATACGTTCGACGCTTCTCACGACGCGGCAGCCGACCCCAAAGCGATCAGCTTTGACCCGTTTGATCTCGTGTCGCTCATGGGCTGGCGAGAGCGCCCAAGTCAACTGTCATTCAGTGCGATGGAGTCCACAGCGCAGGGTGTCCCAGTTCTTGCCGATGTCATCAGGACGCGAATGACGCAAACCCAAACATTCTGCCAGCGTCCAGAAGATCGGTACAGTCCTGGGTTCAAGGTGCGCCCGCGAGATCGCACCCGTAAGATCGATAAAAAGACGCAAGCACGCTGCGACGAGCTTGAGCATGTTCTACTGCACACGGGCTATGTTGACGGTAAGAACACCAAGGACTTTGTCAGTCTCCGAGAGTTCTGCGGAATGTTCATTCGCGATTCGCTGACGTATGACCAAGCCTGTTTCGAGCTTGTCCCTGACAAGAAGGGCAAGCCTTCGTACATTTCGATTGTAGACCCAACGACAATCCGCCTTCTCGATCCTGCTGTTCAAGAAAAGGGAAAGCCTTTCGCCGTTCAAGTCGTTCATGGCAGTATTGTCGCCGACTTTACTTCAGACGAAATGGCTTTCTGCATCAGGAATCCACGAAGCGGAATCCGTAGCTACGGGTACGGGCTGTCAGAGCTTGAAACTCTTGTTCGCGAGATCACTGGATTTCTTTGGGGTATCGAGTACAACCGCCGATTTTTCTCACAAGGGTCAAGCACGAAAGGAATCCTGAACTTCAAGGGCACGATTCCCGACAAACACCTTCAGAGCTTTAGACGACAATGGTACGCAATGGTCGCCGGGGTACACAATAGCTGGCGCACACCCATCACAAACGCAGAGGAACTTCAGTGGATCAATATGCAAATGTCCAACAAGGACATGGAGATGGGCGCATGGATGGATTTTTTGATCAAGATCGTCTGCGCCCGCTACCAGATCGCTCCAGAAGAGGTCAACTTTTCCTACGGTAACAGCGGGCAATCACAGGCGATGGGGCAGGCTCCTATCGAAGAAAAGCTGAAGGCTTCTCGTGATCTCGGTCTGCGCCCACTCGTCTACTGGTTTTTCGACTGCATCAACAAGCATTTTTTGCAAGTTATCGACCCCGCGTTCGAGGCTGTTCCCATCGGTCTTGATCAGCGCGGCCCTGACGCGGAAACGGACTTGCTTCAGAAGCAGACCAAAATCTACATGACTGTCGACGAAGCACGACATTTCGTTGGGCTTGAGCCTATGGGAGACGGTAAGGGTGATGTCATCCTTGATCCGACATGGCTACAATACATCCAGTCGCAAGAAGCTATGGCCGACGAGGACGCTGAAGGTGGGGAAGACGACGGCTATGGCGACGAGGAATACGAAGATCCTGACGATCAGTTTGATGATGAAGCGCATGATCTCAGCCTTGCTGACGAGGACAATCAAGATGTTGGGGGCGAACCAGCAGCCGAAGCAGACGACAATCAGGGATCAATGGTTGCAAAGTCCGACCAAATCGGTTTAGAGTTGTCAGCGGATAGTCGACCACCTACTTCCCGCATCGTTCGATACGAAATCGATCTATAAATCACCCCCCCTTTTCTTTCAGGAGATTTCAAATGGGTACTCCCTCACTTCTCGCAGCCCAAAGCGGCAAGGTTCTTGACGCCGTCAACAACTCAGCCAAACTCAACTACCGACGATGCGAGGGCTACGGTCTTCTTGCCGATGGCAGCACACCCACGGGTACATCCAGTTGGGAAACGACCCTGTCGATTGCCACACCCGCCAGTATCATGATCTGCCCCAGCGGTACGGTCTACGAAGCTGCTGCTACTCTCACGGGCGCTCCCGCTGCTGGTGGTACTTGGGATAACGGCGACGAAGAAGCGGCTACCAACTATGCCCACATCGTGTTCGACTGCTCCAGCGGATCTGCTGTGATCACAGTCGTCTGGGCAGGAGCATCTGACAAGATGACCACTGCTGAGATCGAATCTTCTCTCGGAACCGCTGAGTTTGTTCGGATCGGTGACATCAAGGTTGAGCAAACTGGCGCAGCCGCTGAAACACTGACTGTGGACAACGAAGAACGCAGTGGATTTGGTGACATTTCCGTTGGATTCAACGGTGGACTTCACACGACTGAAGGTTCGTTCAACGGCTAATCGCTCTCTTTACAGGGGGCCGAGTGGCACACCTATCCTTCACACTTCCGCATGGACTTCTCGCTGAAGATCCAGAGATTGTCGTCGATGCTTTGGCGACAATCGCGGAGGCTGAAGGCGAGGATCGTGCTGTGTGGTTGGACAATCTGGCTAAGGCGGCTGGGGCAAAGCGCGTAAGCGTCCCAGTTCGCCAGAAGCCAAAGTATCGTGTCATCCAAGAAGCTATTGACGAGGCGAACGAAGTCTACGACACAGCTATGAGTCTTGCTCTGTCGGAGATCAGAACCGTCCTCCAAGCCGCCTATGAGAGCGTCGACCGCGATGAACTACGGGGGCGAACAAATGGAAAGTGATCTACCCATAATCGCATGGGCTTTCGACATCGTATTTGGCCTTTTGCTTGCCATTGTCGGGTTCTTTGTAAAGCAGCTTGTCTCAGACCGTGCCAAAGACCACGAGGAACTCCAGAGTTTGTCACGAAAGATGGCTGTTCTGGAGGAAAGAAGCACTCAGGAAGCTGCGACCGTCTCTGAGATCAGACTGTATGTTCAGGGGCTTCAGACCGACATGCAGTGGGTGCGCGAAACGCTCGCTGTGATTGTCGCCTTAGATCGGAATACTATCGGGGATTCACCACTGCCTAAAAACCGAAAGTGAACACGGAATGTTCATTCTCACCCCCAGCACGATTCGAGAGGTTCAAGACATTCTCAAACGCTATCATGGCGCTGTTGCAGCTACCGTCTATGGTAAAGACGCTGTAAGCAAAGAAGAATGGGATCTGGCAGTTGCTCTGGGGTTTGTCGACCCGAAAGCTTCAAAAGAAGCAATAGCTGCGAACCTCTCGATGTTCGGGAGCTTTCTCGCGCACCTTGACCACGCGCAGCAGTACAGCCGCTACGGAACGACCGCTGCTGAGTGGGTGGACGAAATCAAACGCCACACAACGCCAATGACGCGCACTGAGCGCAAAGCCGCTGATGCAGCTAACGCCCGCGCAGCGACATTCGTTCGTGGCCTTGGAAACCGTGTTGAAGCAGCGACGGGCCGCATTCTCGTCAACGCGGATCGCGCTCTTGAGGATAAGATGCGCTTGACGATCAAAGACGCTGTGGCGGCAAAGTTCGGCGATGACGACGCAGCTAAACGGATGAAAGCCCGTGGCGTCGATCTCGGCTTGGGTGACGATTTTTTCGATAACGAGTTTCGTTCGACGCTTGGTCGGGTTCGGAGCGATCTGGGCCACGCGACGAAGGACTGGGCACGCGACTGGACGCGAATCGTCCAGACCGAATCACAGGAGGCTTGGAATGAGGGTCTGCGTGCAGGGTGGGAAGAAGTAGAAGCGGAGGCGGCTCAAGCCGAAAAGCGGCCAGCTTTCCAGATCCTTGCGTACAAGCTGCCTAAGCCTGACGCCTGCAAGCATTGTGTTGAGCAGCACCTTGAGGGTGGCGCTCCACGCATTTTCGTCCTTGACGAGCTATCGGGCAACGGTACGAACGTCGGTCGAAAGCGTGCCGACTGGCAGCCAGTCATCGGCCCACTGCACCCGTATTGCGCTTGCGCGTTGATTCGCCTGCCAAACTACCTCGTCATGCCTGACGGCTGGAGCAGCGGAAAGGCCGCACCCAGCATTGTCGGAGCAGGCGGCGAACTGTTCCCTGACGAAGATGAGGGTGCGGCATGAAATCTGTCAGGGAAATCATGGGGCCACCACAGGGCGACTACAAAGGCGTAGTCAACTTTAGGGGCATTCTTGTTGGGCTGGAGGTTGTCGACGGTGACAAGAATCCGTCGTCTGGACAGAAGCTTGTCGGATTCTCGTATGGCGACATTCCAAAACGAAAAGGCGTCGACGGCGATCCGATTGATGTCATTCTCGGATCAGACTGGCAGTCCGACAAAGTCTTTGTTCTGCAAGATGCTCACGGTAGCGATTCCGACAGCCCGAAAGAGCCTAAGCAGTACGGCGAAGATAAGGTTGCTCTGGGATTTCCGACAGAAAAAGAAGCAATAAAAGCTTGGACTGCTTATTATCAAGGCGACAATCGTGCGATTGTCGGCTGCATCGAAACGACGGTTGACGCTATTCGCGAACGAACGTCGAACGGAGATGAAGACGGGATACCATGGATGAACGACACTGTGACTAAATCTATCTGGATGGCAAAATCAAATAAGCCTCCTGCTGGGTTCATGGCGTTTGGAAGCAAGAAAGGCGGCTACCGAAAGCGCAAATCAAGCGGCGGTTGGCTCTACTGGTATCCGACTGAAGATAAGGCTCATCACACCCTCGACTGGGAACCCGACCCGAAGAAAGGTCTGGGTGTTGACAGCATCGAAGCGGGCGCGTTCATCCATGTCGGCGGTCGCAAGGGACTGTTCGTTTGGACGCCAGACCATGCGGAAACCGATGAAAAGCATACTTGGGTGACACCTTACGACGCTGCCCACAAGCGTGCAGGCGGAACACCAGAGCGTGTCGCCAAGCAGAGTATTCAACCAATGCGCTCTTTCGATCTTGCCGAGCGAAAAGCTGAGAAAAAGCGCAAGAAAAAGAAGGCAATCGCCCGCCCGCGCAAGCGAACGCAACCACGCGCAAAGCCACCAGTTCGGGCTAAACCTCCGATTGTCGTCGGAACTCCCGCTAAAGATCAGCCTCCAGTTCCCAAGGATTTAGAAGGCGTCCCAATCGGTGCTGAAGCCCGACGCGCAGCCGTTTACGCTGACAGCCAAGCTGCTGAAGGCACGTTTCTCCACAAGCTTGAAAACGGCGAATACATGCTCGCCGTCTACAAGGACAACCATCAGGCGCAGAACCGCCGAGAATGGGCTGTATTCGTCCCTCAAGCCGACCAAGCAGGCATGCTGCAAGAGTTCGGCGCGATGATTCATGCAGCCGCTCGTGACGTTGCTAAGAGCCACCGAATCGCTATGTTCAACGACGGCGGGGAAACAGCGGAGTTCGAGGAAGTAAAGTCTGGCGCGATTCTCGGATTTGTATTGTCGCTCAGAGCTTTCGCAGGAGGGCAACCTTTCGCGCTGAAAGCCAATGACTACTGCCGCGTCTATGCGACGAAGGCTGCTCGTGAAACTCTGACTGGCGGTAGTGCTGCCATTCCTCACCGACAGATGCAGTTGGTGCATGGATTCATTGCAGCGAGAAGCCGCGCAAGTCAGAAAACTGACAGCCCCACACAGGAGGCAATCGCCCGATCTTGGTATCTTCCAAAACGACTGACGTTCACTGGCGCAAACTCAGGTTTGGGCGTGTACTCAGACGGCGACAAAGTCATCGACCAAGCACACGAGCAGGTTCCGAATGAACCTTGGCAAGTCAAAGGGCCAGACGGAACAGAGCACGGGAAGGTCTACCCTGGAAAGCTACAACTTATCGGAGAGATGGAGAGGATCACCGCTGGCGACCGCGTAGCAGACTCAGAATGGATGAATCAAAATGAGGGCAGTTTGCTTCCTGTTGGCGGAGACTCAACCCTGCCCCAAGGAACTCAGCACCACCTGCGTGCTGAGCTTGAAACGATCCTCGCGAAGATGCCATCCTCGCAAGCAGAAACACTCACTGTGCTTTTTGGCCTTGAACGGGAGGGTCTTGCAGGCGACACGCCGCAGGCTGAAAGCAGACGACAATCCAAATCGCGCACTGGTTTGATGAGTGATTATGACTTGGCTGTCGAGCTTGGTCTTGCGCTGCCTAAAGATAGTGACCGCACAGTTCAACGAAAGGGCGAACGCGCCAGATCAGCAGCGACCGCGACATACAAGGAAATCGCGAATCAGCTTGGCGCTGAAAGTGCAAACCGCGTGAAGCGTTGGACAGCAGCCAGATCGCATGTGCCCAAGGTCAAGTCGGTCGGTGGATTTTCCTACAATGATCTGAAAGAACGCTTTGGCTCCGACGACCGCGTACAGATGTTCATGGCAGGGCAGCGAGCAGGCGAGCAGGAGCGAGTCGGCAAGCTTCTGGACAAAGAGAAAGCTGGCAAGCTGAGTAAAAAGCAGTCTGAGACGCTCCGAGAGTGGTTTTACACTCGCAGGCGCGAGGAACGCCAGCGTCAGTTTGAAGCCCATTCCAAGACGCACACCGTCGATCCCTCACTTGTTCACGATACGGGGCCGCAGCGCGGCACAGATCCAGCAAGTTCTTGGTTGTACGCAGAAGAAATCCTGACAAACCATCTTCAGAACATGCTGCACCCTAAAAACCGATCTAAGGTTGGTCGCGAAAAAGGAACCAGCAGGGTAATGAGTGAAGAACGATTCTTGAGATTTATGGGGCGTGAAGGTCGACGAAAAGCGGCAGAGACGCAAGGAGATAGCAATGAGTGACGAACGACAATGGCACATTTGGCGACGGTTTATGACGCGACCGTTCAGGCGTTTCGCCTGCACGCTGGTGGCCGACACCCACGCAGGGTCTGGGTTCGACGTTGTAGACTACGACCCGCAGGTAGCCGACTCAGCATTCCTCGCGATGGTGCATGACCACATGCAGGAGCCAACGACTGTGATGAGTGGCCTTGAGGAAGTTGTCGATGGGCAAACAATCGACATGACGACAATCGGGATCGCGAACCCCAAAGACGCCCAACACTTTGAGCATGCTGTTCGCACTATTCCCAACACAGATTTGATGGGGGAGAGACGATCATGAGTAAGTTTCGCCTTGGACTTTCAAAGGGTTTTCTCGCCCACGTTTCCGCCGACTCAGAAGAACTCTCAGACACGATTGAGAAGGCAGGGCAAGGCTTTAGCCGTGGGCCTAAAGCTGGCCACAAATACTGGCGACGAATCCGTACCATCCACAATGGCAAGCTGGGGTGGGACTACTACTACAACACTCCAAAAGACCGTCAGAACTATCTTGAGGATCAGGCAAGGAGAATCAAGAACAAGAAGGCGAAGATCAAGAATCTTGAGAAGCGCCACAAGAACAAGTCAGAGTTCAAATCGGCGTTCAAAGAGCTAAAGGTTCAACGCGAGGACTTGCGTGATCTGTCTGAGGACTACGTCGCGACTTTGCTTGGCTGGGACAAGCCGCCAGACATCACGCTTTCGCCCACAGCGCGGGAAGTATTCGAGGACGGTATTCGCGAATACTACGCCTCGACAGAAGAACCAGACGATTTACACGGCCAACAGATCACCCCGTTGCGTGCCTTAGAGATGGCTATGAAGCGTCTCCCCGCCGTCATCAGGCAGCACTGGAGTGGCTCGATCAAGGGAATCACCGTTGCATCCGCTGACGAGGACTCGTATTTGCGAAGTTCAGGTGCAGGCGGCTATTGTCGTGCCCTCCCAGACGGCACCAGTGAAATCGTTATCAATACTAACTTTGGCTTTTCAGGCAGTGGGAAAGATAAGGGTCTATCGAACTGGGACGCAAAGACTAAGAAAGTTCTTTGCGACGGCGCACTCGGCCCCGTCCACGTTGCGATTCACGAGATCGCCCATGCTGTTCACAACCAGATGGGTGCTGTTGGGCCGATGCGACTCCGCGATTACGACGGCCCTAACTGGGCAGATTGGGAGTCTTTTTCGCGTGAACACCTGAGCAAGAATAAAAAAGACAAGATCGGTAAGAAGGGTGGGGAGCAGGGCGTTACGACTTACGCAGAAGAAAATACCAAAGAGCGTTGGGCTGAGAGCTTCACAGCCGCCTTGATGTATCCTTGGACGCTCGCAGCGACATCACCAAAGACATACGACTGGTTCCGTAACTTTTTCGGCGATGACGTAATGATGCCGCGTGAAAGCGACCCAGCACTGATTGCAGAGCTTCAGGAAAAGCTGGAATCCGCAGCCTCGACAGGCGAGCGCGAAATGCTCCGTCGCAAACTGGACATGTCAACAGGGATTATGGACATCGCAGACCCTGAGAATGATCCGAGACTCCAGTGGTGGTTGGACTCAGCCCCATCGAAGATTCAGCGTTTGATGCAGACGCAACCTCATCTGGATGCAGCAGGGGAAGTTTACAGCAAAGATCCTCCAGACTGGGACTCCATCGGAGCAGTTGGCGACGGGAACCATGACCGCTTTTTCGAGATGAACTACCGTTCACGCAGCGTTCATTTTCGCATGGGGCCAAAGGCACCAAACGAAGATTACTCTGGGTGGGAACCAGCACGCGAGGGCGGCAAGCAGCGTCAGCCGACCGCTGATGAGATCAAGGAAGTTTTCGACGAAAAGGGCAACAAGATTGATCCGAGGTTCGCGTATTTTCACCTGATTCAAGATGTCATTTCGGACGATCAGGTCATCGGGATTGTGAAGCATAAGGGTGCAGAGGTTGAGGTCACGGCGGGATACCTGCACGAGCACGGATTCGATACGAGCGACCCACTGATCTCAGGCGTAGTCAACAAGCGCGAGTTTCGCATGATCCTGCGTTCGTTTGGGCGACCGAAGCTCGACGCAGACATGCGGAAACTCCGCGATTCTTACACGGCCCTCGCGACCGCTACTGGTAAAGACCGCGAGAAGCTTCAGAAGGTTATTGATCGCCTTGAAAAGCTGTTGGATCACACTGACTGGGCGACGACAATCACATCAGGTAAGGGCGGAATGCCTCTACCCGCGACTATGATGCCTCACGAAGTCACAGGCAGGCACCACCGACTACACAGCGGGACGTTCGCTTACGACCGCTTTGAGATGGTAGGGCAGGACATTCTTGACAAGATCAAGAACGCCAAGGTTGGCTCGGCGCAGCACGCAGCACTCATCGAAGATTTCCGCGCCAAGCAGTCAGGCGTCAGGCTTGAAAACCGTCGCTGGCCGAAAGGCTCCCAGATCAAAGATCCGACGACAGGCAAGATGGTGAATGTAGGCGGTCGATTCAGACGCGGCGTAGTCGTCGTCGATGGCGATGGCATACCGATCCTCGATGCTGTGAAGTACACCAACGAGAATCCCGACGGTACGAGTACCGTTATCAAGACCAAGCGGGATGGCAGCGGAAGCTTCCGCATCGACAATCCGATGTGGTCACGCCTGCTCACGCCGAATGGCGAAGAAGTAACCAGCGCAGCGCACCTTGAGGAATACTCCCGTGTTGCGGCACGCGCAAAGCGCACGACTTGGATGTCTGTCAAGACAGATCGTCGCCGCTACAAGGACAGTAAAGGCCGCTGGAAGGTTGATAAGGCTGGCGACACTGGGCACCATTACCACATGGAAGTTCAGTTTGACGGCTCTGGACAGCCGAAGATTCTTGGAAAAGAGTGGAAGCGCCGACTGGGTCAAGAGACTCCGCGTGTCGACCACATGCTTGAAAAAGACACGATGTTCAAAGACATCAGGAATGTCGACAGGTCTATTATTCCTGCCGAGCAGGTGCGAATGCGCCCGCCACCCAAGCGTAAAGCTGGTCAGCTACCAAGGCACCTTGAGCGCGTAATCATCACAGTTGAGCCAGAGGAACAGGTAGCTGCGTCTGCAAAGCGCAAGGACGTTGTCGCTCGCCTTTCTCGCGTGATTATGGGTAAGAAGGCTGGCGAACCTCCAGCGGAACCAGGGTGGGATCGAATGCCTGAAGGCTTTGACCCTCTTGTACAGGACATCCCTGCTGCCCCAGCAGGTAAGGTTTCGCCACATGAGCGCAAGCTTATTGCATCAGGGGTCTTACCTCCTTGGTACAACGGCTCGAAACCTCAAAAGAAGTGGTATCACGACCACTACAAGCCAGCGAAAGCCAAGTGGAAAACTACTTTCGAGGCTGAAAAGTCGAAAGCTTACGAGACTGTTTACGAGTTTATTGGCGAGGTGGGCGGCGGCGCTCCTGGGCGGTCATTCCGTCGATCAGGCGACAAAGCCGTATTGTCGTCTACCCGTCAACCTATTTCTTCAGCTTCTCCCGACGCTTTGGAAAAAGACTTGCTTGGTTATCTACACGAAGAAGTTGATCCGCGTAGTGGTGCCACTGTCAGCCGTGAGATGCGCCTGAAGCTGCCCCGCGACGGGCGAATCACCGAGGGCGTTCTTTCGACGGTCGACGGTGTGTCCGCTGTTCCAAACAAGCTGACAGGAGTCGTCGACTATATTCGATGCGACTTGGATACTTTCCACAAACTGCGGAAAGCAGTTGGCGGATTGTCGCTCACCGACGGTGCGGATCGCCTTTTGAAAGATCGAGCAGACATGCTGGTCGCAGCAGAGAAGGCTACGCAGGATTCAACGCATAGCATTGAGCTTGAACAGATCGACCCTGCGCGTCTTGCCGACGAGTGGGGAGCAGGCTTGCAGAAGCAGCTTCCGACTGGTCAGATTTTCGAGCTTGCCCACCACCAAAAAGAGTTGCTGCAAAAGTTTATTGATAATGACGGGCGTGTACTTGCTGCCCACTACATGGGCACAGGTAAGACCGTCAGTGCGATTGTCGCCGCCAAAATGATGTTGGCTCGTCCGTACCGTGACACCCCGCCTCCTGATCTCAAAGGCGTCGATCTGGAAGCTTGGATGGAAGAACACCCGTGGGATCTCACGCGCAAACACCCCGACAATCCCAAACGAATCTGTATTGTCGCACCACTCAACACTGTCGAGCAGTGGCGGGTAGCGGCTGACGATTTTGATGATGGGGCACTCGTCGTCGGCTCAGGCTCAAACGACATTCCCATCGACGACTTTGTGGCAGGAATCAAATCAGGACTGTATCGCCCTGATATGGTCGTTATCGGGCCTGAGTATTGGACAATCCACGCAGACAAGCTGCGTACCTGCGGTTTCGACGGGATTGTCATTGACGAAGTCCACCAAGGTGTCAAGAACCAAAATGCCGAGAGGAACAGAAAGGTCAAAGAGTGGAACAGCGACATGAAGATGATGATGTTGCTCACTGGAACTCCAATGACTACGTCGCCTACGGATTTCGTGGAGTACATTCGATTGCTTTCTAACGGCAAGGAATGGGCAGACATGACATCTGAGAAGTTCACTGCCGAATACTTAGAGCCAAGCCCCATCCCCAAAGAGCTTGGACTATCGGGCAAAGCTGGGCCGAAGCTTCAAGTGAAGGCGCACAAGCGCGGTGAGCTTGCTGCGATTCTGTCGCGCTACATGCACATTGCACGCGGCGCTGATGTACGCGGCAAGATCCTTCCCGGAGTTCGTGTCGAAGAAAACAAGAGCGCCCACATGACTGGGCTTCATGCCCAGCGGTACAATCTCTTTATGGCTACGGCAGGGATGAAAGGTGCTGCTGGCCTGACACCCGAAGAAGCCTCACGACTCGCTGACCCTGAAGCCAGACGCGCTTCAGCAGCAGCTAAGGCCATCGCTCAGAACATCGGCTACAAACCAGGGAGCACCGAAGATTACATTCGGCACACGCAGATCAGCTACACCAAGGAAGGGAAAGAAAGCGAGAAGTCAGTTGATTTCCGCACGTTCGACCCCGCGTGGCTCACAAGCGAGAAGGCTCGCGGTAAGGTCAACGTGAACAAGTGGCCTTCTGTTCAAGAGGTTGGCTTTGAAGGCGCGAACATCTACGATCTGTATTGTCGTGAAGTCCTTGGTATGCCTTATGCTGAACTCGCTGGTAAGCCGATTGGCTACGGAATCGCGGTCAAGGGTGTCAAAGATCCTTACAAGCTTCCCGTCTCTAAGAAGCAGCGAGAAGCCGCGCTGAAGCGTATGTCCGATGCAGGCTGGGACGGCGGCGCTAAGATCCGCAATCCTGACGCGGGGCCGCTTGGTGTTCGTTTCCAAGGTACGTCGAAGCCTTGGAATGTTGACCTTTCAGACAAGATTGAGGCAGCAAAATCGCGTGGTGATCACGCAACTGCCGCGATCCTTGAGCTTGAGCGCCAAAAGACATCTGAACGGATTGAAGTAGCACTCGCTGTCCAGCGGGCTTTCAGAAAGGAAATCAAGCACAACCCACCATCAGGCGGCCAGACAGTCCAGCATTGGCAAGAAGCTTCTTCAGAAAATGCACTACACAATGTCGCTTCTGAGTTTGGCATTGGGTTGCAGGAAGCCAAGGATCTTTTGAACGTAAATCCTGCACCATACGTTTCTTCACCGACCTTCACCACATCTGACACAGGCGGTTACGGGGAAGTGTCGCTGAAAACGAATGTCGACGGTGATTACGAAAAAGGCGACTGGTGGGTTTCAGACAAGGCAGGATCTCTGCATTTGCCTTACCGCCCGGAGGACTGGAGCGTTCCCGATAATGCACCACTGGCTAAAAATGGGACTTTCGCTGATGTCAAAAACGGCGAAATCGTCAGCGTGTCAACAGCAGGGCTGAAGGCAGCAGGTGTCACTAAGCCGAAAATGCCTCGTGGCATGTCGAAAGACCAGCGTCACGAGTGGAAAAAAGCGATGGAGGACTGGGCACCGCCACCCCTCCGTTACGACGCAAGCATCGAGGAAAAAGACGGAAAGGTCGGGCTTATTCGCGGCGACAACAGCCGTGTTGTCTATGTAGATAAGACGACAATCAAGCCACAAGTGAAGTCTTTGATGGATCCAGGAATGCGGATTGACCGCGTGAAGTGGGATCTGTCGATGACGACAGGAAACGCCGCAGCAGACCAGTTGCAGCTACACATCGAGCGATTCCATGCTGATGGTGGAAAGGCTGGCCCTGACGGTGAACGCCAGATGGTTCTTTTCGGAAATGGTATTTTAGAGTCTTGTCGAACGATGGAAGCAAAGATGCGTCTTATGGGATTCCGCGATGTGAACGAAGTCATCGAAGGTTCTCCACACTTTGACCCGTCTGATCCGACGACTAAGGACGGTATTGGGCCAAACCAGAAGTATTTTGTCACCTACATCGGCTCGACGTACACGGGTTCGCGTGAACTAAACGTCTCGATTTTCCAGAAGGTCAAGGATAAGCTTGGCCGCGATAGCAAGCAGTCTTTGTTCGTTCACAAAGTGCTGGAGGGACGCCCGCCCCAATCGTTCATCGTTGACCGCGTCAAAAACGAAGACGGCACTGAGTCGAGCAAGAAGCTAAAGATTCCGTGGGCAGTTTACCCTGGAGATTTTTCAGACGACCACTTGCCCACAGGATTGTCGTCTATCCAGATGTCGCAGTGGACGCCTGACCAGCGAGACTGTATCGACCATCAGTTCAAGATAAAAGCACCTGAGTCTTATGTGAATCTCGACAATGGGAACGGGACTGAGACGAAGGCTTACTTTTACGGTACAAAGCGATCTGCCGCCATTTTACGCTCAATCGCGCTTCTGGGTAACCCCGCGAAGATGGCATCCGAGGATGCGGCTAAGGCAATAAAGCAGATTGCAACGCTCAAGGCTGAGTACGCCAAAATCGCAGCAGCCAACGCTACGACTGACGAGCCTATCAGCGCGAAGCAACAACATGTATTCAACAACTGCGAAGTCATGATTTGCAGCGATGCCGCACAGGTTGGGATGAACCTTGGCAACGCTTCTGAAATGTACATGTACGATTCCCTCGCTTCACCTATGGCGGAAGCCCAGCGGATTACTCGCTGCGCCCGTATGCTTCCACCTGCTGTGTCTGCCGCACTCCTTGGCGAACCTGTGATGGTTCCAAAGATGACTTACCAACGGGACGACGATGGCAACTTGGTGATGCTCACGAATCCTGACGATCCTGACGGCCCTAAGATCGCCAAGAAGATCGAGAAAAAGCAACGCAATCCCGACACTGGTAAGCTTGAAACGGTGATGACTCAGAAGGTTGACGACAAAGGCCGTCCAGTCTACGACGGTTCAGGCCCGTTCACAGCAATCCGCGAAATGGAAAAAGAGCTTTTCGACCCTGAAAGCCGCGAGCTTCCGTCGGGCGTCGTCGAAGGTCTTGTCATTGACGGTGAGGTTCTCGGAGGTGCTGACTCTGAGCCAGCGGAAGCGCAGAGTTTCAAGGCGGCTTTGACGACAATCGCTCACCACGCCTCTACAAACGCAGACAGCTACGGGTTGTGCGACCGCATGCTTACTAAGGCCGAGCGTCAAGTTCGCGACGAGTGGGAGGCAATCAGCAATAAATGCGCTGTCGCAGGGAATCTCGGCCCCATAGCAGCACGCCAGATGCTTCTTGATCTCAAGAAAATAAAGGTTCCTGGAGGCACCGAAAACCTCATCAGTTTCCCCGAAACTGGGTTGGAGGTCGTCGATGCCGAGGGCGGTACTTACGATTCAGTGGTTGTCAACCAAGCCGAGAAACGGGTTCGTGAAGCCATCGACAAGCTGCCAGAGGCAGACCGACAAGCGATCCTCAACTCTGGGTTTATCCAGACTGAAGGCCCGCAGGCAAACTCACATGATGCTGCTTCAATCTATATGGCTATTCGAGCACAAGAGATTCTGACATGGGTTGAGGACAACTTGGAGGAAGTAGGTGCTGAGATGCGGCAGTCTGTCGGCGGTACAGTAGTCACTGACACAGATGTTATGAACCGCGTCATTGACAGATTGTCGCCTAAAGATCGTGCGATTCTGAAAACCAAAAAGTACCTTGTCAACGTCCGTAAGACTGCATCGTCTGCCGAGGTTGGTCAGATTCACATGCACGACATTTGGGTTGCTGCTGGTGGGGAGCTACCTGACGGGACGATTGCTACGAAAAAGACAAAGGTGCGCGAGCGAGTGTTCACAGGCTACGAGCGCGAGCATCCTATTTCGACAGAGCAGAAGAAGCGTGCCATGTCCCGCGCCCGCAACATCGGCTACGAGCGCATTTTGTCAGATGTGCAAAACGGTGTAGATTTCCGCGCAGAAGGTGCTTTCGAGCAAGTAAGTTCGATGCAGTTTGCGGCGGCTTCAACATTGCCCGAAGAACTTGCAAAAGCCCTCAAACTTGTTTTCGATGTCCAGAAACTTAGGAGTATGGCATGGAACTAAACGACAATACCCTTCACGAGAGCATGTCTTTGGAGGACATTCTTTGCGTGTGGCCAGGAACCGCTAACGAAGACGTACCTCTGCCGAATATCGCAGGTTTCGACCGCCTTTCGGAAGAAGGCGACAAACAGCAGATCCGTTGGCTCGTGAAATGGATTGCGCCCCAAACTACCTGTGCCTACATCTTGCGTCACCACCATTCCGACGGTTTGCGCCGTGTCCTCCGAGGACTCGCAAAAGCTTGTGACACTCATTCGATTCACATGGGGCCGCGAGTCGGCGCGATGGCGTCTGCGATGGGTCTGAGGGTAATCTGATGTCGACGACAATCCACTGCCCTCATTGTCGTAAAAGCGTAGGCGGCTCCGCAACTGAAGGCGGTCTGCGCGTTCGTCTGGGAATCACACTCGTCGATCCCGCGTCGGGAGCCATCCACGGCCCCTGCCCTTTTTGCAAAGCGGATATTGTCGTCTGCGACGAATCAAAGTTGTCTAAGTCGCTGGAATCAAACCTTTTGATCCCAGCTTTGCGGATTAGAACCACTTGACAAAGACGACAAAACTCATATAGATTTTATATCGAACGCGATAGGCCCGTCGACATTGACGACAAAGGGGCAGCGAGAACCCCCTTTGGCGATCATGAACGATACTTTCAAAGTTTACATGCCCCTTGTGGCTTGGGAAAAGGCTGACGAGGCTAATCCGCTGCGGATTGGCGGAATCGTCAGCACAGATACGCTTGATCGCCAAGGCGAAAAGGTTGTTCAAGAAGGTTTGGACTTTTCGCCATTCGTGAATCACGGCTGGTTCAACGACAATCACGGTCAAAAGACCACTGACGTTTTAGGCTATCCGACAGGCGTGAAGCGCATCCGAAAAGGCGAGAAGCTTCCGAATGGTCAAGTCAGCGACACAAGCGGCTGGTGGGCAGAAGGATACCTTCTCGACACAGATGAAGGACGCAAGGTCTACTCACTTGCACGTTCGCTCCAAAAGACAGCTAATCGCCGAATCGGTTTTTCAATCGAGGGAAAAGTGATCAAGCGCGATAAGCAGGATCATACGACAATCCTCGCTGCCGAGGTTCGCAACGTCGCAGTCACGCACTGCCCTGTGAACACTGACACGCACTTACACGCTCTCGCCAAGGCACTCACAGCAGGCTCGGCTGTAAGTGCAGAAGGTTCATCCGCAGGTGAAGGGTTCGCCCTCCGCACCGAAAGTATGGACGGCGCGGAGTACGATCAGAACGGTCGGCCAAAAACTAAGAAGTCCAAGAAGGATTCCGACGACAATCCGATTGTCGTCCAAATGCACAGTGGCAATGACGGCGATGGTGGCGAACCCAACAACGGTGGTTTTGCAGGTACAAGCCCGCATTTGGCCAAGGGTGAATCCTCTGCTGATGGGCCGCTGGATGATTGGTCAGTTCTTGAACATGTGGAGTATTGGGCAGGCGCAGCGCAGGATTTTGCGCGTGCTCCTGTAACAACAAAGATGACAAAGTCTGAAGCGTTCGTTATTGTCGCTCAAAGATTTCCTCATTTGTCTGCTGACAAGGTTTCAGCAATCGTGGCTTCTGCTGCAACGGAGAACAAATAATGGCTTCCAGCTTTTTCCAAAAAGACCCCAATGGTGGATTGGCGCACATGGCCAAGACCAACACTCGCCCCGAAGGGATGGACTACAAGGGCTACTCGGATCTCTGTAAGGGCTGTGGGCTTGAAGCTACTCCTGAAAATGAGTTCAACGCAATGGAGGTTGTCAAGTCTGACAGCTTTTCCGTATTTATGAAGTCGGAGGAAGAACCCGACTCCGAACAACCCGAAATGTCTGACTCTGAAGTAGAAGAAGATGAAGACGAAGCGACTGATGAAGTCGAGGAGGCTGAGAAAAGCATGGCTGACGTAACCGCAAGTGATCTAATGAAAAGCATCGAGAGCTATGGAGCAATCGAAGATGCGATGGCTACCACTGGTGAGTCTCGCGAATCCTACCTGACTGCACGCCTCGATTCGGGCACGATCTCCAAGTCTGAACGATCCGAACTCGGAAAGATTTGGGCAGGAATCGAAGAAGAGCCAGAGGCTGTTCCAATGCAAAAGAGTCTCGCCTCGCACATTTCCGAGGACGAGGACGCTGGGCACCTTGTGGACGCCAGTGATTTTCTCAAGTCTTTGGTACAGGGTGTTGATTTCCGAATGGATCAAGTTCTTGGCGAAGTCTCCCGCGACGGTCGTGCAACCCGTGAGCTTATGAAGGCGCAGGGCGGCATCCTCAAGAGCATGGCAACTGTCATCGCCGAGCAGGACAGCATCATCAAGTCTCTGACTAACCGCGTATCTACTGTCGAGTCTGCACCTGTCGGACGACGCAGCGTCGTGACTGAGCGTTCAGACGTTCGCAGTCGCGAACTGGCTAAGAGCACTGTCGGGGGCGTTGCCCACGACAATCTCTCAAAGAGCCAAATCACCAATGGCCTGCGTACTCTGATGGTGCATGCCGCTGACAACAGCGACACAGCAGCAATGGATCGCATGACCCACGCCACGGCGCTTTATGAGCAGACTGGTTCCCTTCCCAACAACATCGCAGCCGCCATACGGCAGGTTGTCTGACAAAACAAATAGTCAGGTGACTGACTGCATAACAATCCTTTGGAGGATAGAAAAATGGCTGGAGAGTTTGTAAGCTGGAGAGATTATGAGGGTCTTGCTGGTGCATCCGCAGGGCTTCCTGACGGTGGTGTAATCGGTGGTCTTTCAAGTGCTGACGATGTGTCTGCACTGAACAAAGCACTGACCGCTGGTGCCGACATCAACAACCCTGGAGCTACGGCAGGCGAGGGTTTCCCCCTCCGGGTGGAAAGTTTGGACAGTACCCTGTTCAACGTCTCCTATCGCGCAAAGGACTGTGCCTTCTATCGCAGTCTGTACAAGGACGCGGCGTACAACACCATTGAAGAGTTCAACCAACTGAACTCGTATGGTGAAGGCAACGCTGTGTGGATGGCTGAAGGCGATCTTCCCACTGAGGACGATTCTACATATACCCGTAACTACACCAAGATCAAGTTCATGGGAGTTTCGCGCCGCGTAACTCATGTCATGAGCCTGATGCGTGCTGCTCACGGTGACGCTGTCGCTCGCGAGACTGTCAACGGTACTCTCTTTCTGCTCCGCCAGCTTGAGCGTTCTTTGTTCGACGGTGACGACGACTTGAACCCTGTTCAAATCGACGGTCTTGAGAAGCTTCTTACCAAGGCTTGGGGCGACACCGCTCTGGACGACGGTATTCGCTCTGGGTACGAGGACGACAATGTCATCGATCTCCGTGGAAAGCCTCTCACTGAAGACCACATCGCTGATATGACTGAGCGACTGATCGCAGAGCCTAACTACGGTGCGCCTACTGACTTGTGGCTCCCGACTGGCCCTGTGAAGGATCTCTCGAAGATCATGTACCCGAAGGAGCGTTACGACTTGCCTGCGCCTAACAACGGCATGGCTGGTATCGCGATTTCTGGTATCGCCACTCCGTTTGGCAACATCAAGTTGAACCCAGACATCTTCATCCCAGATTCCACATTGGCGTCTGACAGCGCAGTCGGAAAGAGCGCCTTGCGTCCTTCTGCACCGACTGTGGCAACCCCGACATCGCCTGCGTATAGCGGTAGCAATACCACTTACTGGTCTTCCAGCGATGCTGGAACCTACGTCTACAAGATTGTCGCTTGCAACCGTTATGGTAAGAGTGCCCCAACCACATCAGCGTCTATCGCTGTGTCGGCTTCCGATCAGGTAAGCATGACGGTTACCGATGGCGGCGGCGACACTGCTTGGTACGAAGTGTACAGAACTGCCGCAGGCGGCGCTGCCTCAACAGCACGCTTCTTGTTCAAGGTAGCTAAGTCTGGTGCTTCTCAGACAATCGTAGACCTAAACCGCTTCCTTCCAAACTGCTCGAAGGGTTACATGCTGACCCAGACAAGCGAAGTTCTGAAGATCAAGCAACTTGCTCCATTCTCGAAGATTCCACTCGCAACCATCGACACAAGTGTTCGCTGGATGCAGGTACTTTACCTTGCACTGCAAGTTCAAGCGCCTAAGAAGAACGGAATGTTCATCAATGTCGGTAAGTTGGAGACAGGTGCTTACGCTTAGGCGTAGGCACTTGCCTGAACTAACAACGGAATAGCAGGAGGCTACCGTGGCAATCATCATAAAATCTCGCCTTCCGCACTCCAGAGGCCAAATGGTCGCTGGAGTTGACGGCAACTTGTATCGGGTTGATCCTGATACGATGCTTCTTCACCGAATGATCGACGGCTCTGTTGCCGACGAAGCAGGGTGTGAAGATGATGATGCTGCGGAGTTCCTGTGTTTTACCGAATACTCGAAACCCCGTGCAGCCGCTCCTGCTTCTGCCGAACCAGCCGCTGCCTCAACCTCTGAGCCTGATTCTGAACCCACTATTTCTCAGCCCACCCCTGAGACAGATGACGACAATGACGAGGACGAGGCGGCGGCCCCCGCCCAAGATGCCGATCTATCGGTACTCGACGGCAGCGTGAGTAGCCTGACGGCAGCATTGTCGTCTGGTGATCACGACGATTCACTCGCCGAACTGCTTGCAGCAGAAGAGGCAGGCAAGACGCGAAAAACCGCAGTTGCCGCAATCCAAGAACGCATGGCTCAAATCCTTTAGGAGATTCTAAAAATGGCTGTTTCATCCCTCACCGATGCCCAGAAGCGCAATCTGCGCGACTATATCCCTGCACTTTCTGACCGTACCCCAGGAATGGATCTGTACACGGTGCTGGCAAACATCATTTCCGATCTCAACAACGTCCAGTCTGGATCGGCCACTGTCGCCCTTGGTGACGCTGCTGTTGTCGTCGCTCTCAGCGGAATGGACGGCAAGCCAGTTGTGGCAATGCTGGCTGAAACCGATGGTGTGGCTGCGAACCATGTCATGCGTGCCGTCTGGGATGGCTCGGACAATCTGACGATCACGTTGTCGAACAACACGACAGACGACCGCACTGTTTTCTATATCGTCGATGGTCGGTGATCTGAATGGCTGAAATACCTACCAGCATCGACGTTGTCGCACAGTCTTCCCGCAATCTGCGTAACTCGCAGATTCGTGGGATGAACGTGCTCGACGGCGTGGTTGCGGTGTCAACTGACTATGAGTCGGCTGATATGGTGGCGGTCGGCAGCGCGGAATGGTCGGGAGGCTTGAACGTGAAAGGCTACGACAGTGTAGTGCTGCTGGTTAGCCACACCGAACAGACTGACGCTTCCTCGACTGCCCTGTCTATTCAGGTTCAGTCTTCGTTCCAACAGGATGCCAGTGCTGATACCTACTGGTATGATCGGCGAACATCGTTCGATCTTGAGTACGGAAATGTGACCGTCATTCCTGACACCGACATCCTCACTCTGGACACCAGCGGTGTGGCAAGCGGTGTGACCCACCGTTTCGTCATCGAAGTAGCGACAATCGGCCATTACATGCGGTTTAGACCTGGGATCACTGGTGGTACTGCCACTGGTTCCCGCTGCACCATTCACGCGATCAGGCATCAATCCAGTTCGTAATCATGCTGGAGGTGCCGTATGGCAACGGTCAACATCACAGGCACGATTCAGGATGCTTCTGGTAACGGGGTCAGCGACGTAGTTACGCGCCTGTCGCCCGCTGCCGCGTCTGTGTCGTCTGCCGAGGCAATGTCGGGGATTGGTGTGCTGGCCACCCCCGTCGAGACGCTGACGGACGGCACAGGCGCATTTGCCGTAAACGCCATTGTCGGATTTCGGTACAGGTTCGAGATTCCCTCCGTTGGGTTTGACCGCGAGTTCATTGCGCCAGACGAGACGACAATCCGATTTGACCTTCTTGGCTTGGTTCCAGAGGTTGAAACTGTCGCACGCGGCGAGGTTCGTGAAGATGCAGACGCTGACGGCGTTCCCGATATTGGTGGCGAAAACGACTTGGTCACCTACGTCACCGTCAAAGCTTTCCCTGTGAACACAGTCATTGAGCGTTTCACAAGTATCGCGCTCGAACGCGCAGCAGCTTCAAGCGGCCCGTGGACGACAATCGCAACAATCGAGCTTCTGCCGAACGTCAGCTTCTACAAAGTCACCGACACAACCGCAGGCGAGCACGATGTCATCTACCGCGCAAAATACACAGATAGCAGCGGGGATTCCCAGTACAGTACGATTACGTCGGCGGAGACAGAAGGCGAATCAGCCCTGCTAATCACTGTCGATGAGTTGAAAGAGCTTTACCTGTTTGGCGCAGACCTAACACGAGATGACGGCACCCCGTTTCCAGATAGGATGCTCCGCCACTACATCGAAGCTGGGGCAGACTGGCTGTCCAAAGAGCTTGATATTTCGCTCGTGCCTGAGACTGTGACCGACGAGGTACACGACCACTTTGCGCGTGATTACGCACGTTGGGGCTATTTCCAGCTTCAGCGATACCCCGTGATCGCTGTTGACACAGTCAAGTTCAAATACCCCTCGATGCAGTCAGAGGTGATCATCAATCCGAAATGGGTTGTGAACACCGAAAAAGGCGCACATGGTGTGATTCAGATTGTTCCGGGGCAGGGTGGAATCGCAGATGTCCTCCTGATTCCTGGGGCTTTGATGCCTCTCTGGAGTGGTCGAACGGGCCGCGTTCCGGGAATCTGGCATTTCAGTTATCGAGCAGGTTTCGAGACGGGTCACTGTCCTCCAGACATCAAGCATGTCATCGGTATGTGGGCAAGTATCGGAGTGCTGAATATCGCTGGTGACCTTATCGCTGGTGCAGGTATCGCGACCAAGAGCGTGAGCCTCCCAGGGTTGTCGCAGAACGTGTCAACAACCGCTTCCGCGACAAACAGCGGCTACGGTGCGCGAGTCATCGAATACCAGAAAGAGATCAAGGAGATGTTGCCGAATCTCCGTAGGTTCTACGGCAAGGCGACAAGAATGGTTGTCGTATGAGTCAGCCTGTTATCGAACCCAAAACAGGCCCGCTTGGTACTTTCGATCCGAGGCTGTTTCGTCAAGTCATTCAAGGACTTGGCCTCAAGTTCCAGTGGTCAAGAGCAGTCGAATGCCCCTGCCGCATGGAGAACTCGGATCAGTTTACTCCGACATGCGCTAAATGTGGTGGTGACGGCTGGTGGTACATTTCGCCCGAAACCAGCCGTGATCGACACAATACGCGGGATTTCGTTGAGGTAACATGTACGTTTGGTCAAGCGACAATGAACCCCAGCTTGTTCGAGACGTTTGGTGAGTTCACTTTCAGTGAAGCATTGATGACAATGCAGCAAGAGATGCGTGTTGGCTACCGTGATCGATTCATCAGCACCGAGCAAGAAATGGCTTGGACGGAACTGCTATTGTCGTCTGGAAAAGGCTCAACAGTAGCTGTCGGTAAAACAGGCAGGAGCACCACGGCCCAACAACAAGCTATGCGCTACGAACCCATTGAGATCAACTTCATCGCAGATGCAGACGACAATCGGTTCTATCATGGTATAGATTATCGTATTCTGGAGTCAACCCAGAGCGAACCAGCCAGACTCCAGTTTTTATCTGGACGCGGCCCAGCAGTAGGAACCATGTACACCATTCACTACGATTGTCGTCCAGTTTGGATTGTCGATGATGCGACATACGGTGTTCAGGGTTTGCGTGGCCCAACGTCTGGACTCAAAGGAACTCGCGAGCCTCAAGTTCTTCCGACGACATTCAAAGTTCGCCTCGACTTCCTGACGGCAGCGAGGGGCAGCTAATGATTCACACAGTAGACATCACTGTGCCTGCGGGCTTGAAAGCCCTCCCAGCAGTCGCCAAGAAGCTCGCTCCAGAGGTTCTTACAATGGTGTTCGCGGGAATACAAGGCCGCGCTCAACGCGAGTTGAGAACGTCCTCATCGGACTACACCAAGGCTTTGTCTAAGAAAGACTACCCAGTCACGACAATAGCGTTGAAGCGTGGTCTTGTGAAAACAGGCGAGATTGTTCTGACGGGCTGGCTGCCGAACAAAGTAGAACACGGATTTGCTGGCGGCAACATGGTTCCGTACCTGACTCAAGGTCGCACATCACGGGTTTCCAAAGACGGCAAACGCTATGCGACAGTCAAGTTCATACACGCTGGCGCTGACACGACTGGACGCTCGAAAGGCGCGATGGGCGAAGCAGACCGTAAGCATCGCGGGTTGTCGCGTATCGAAGCCGAGCTTCTTGGTAAACGCATCCATAAGGTCGCTCAGAAGCTGTCAGCAACAACGTCGACACCTTCTGGCGGATCTGCGTGGGGTCAGCGTTTGAACAGTGCAACCACCTACATGTTGGGTGCTCGAAAACTCAAAGCAAATCACACAGTTGACCCCTACGCTGGGATGGTTCGAGAGCACAAGACATACGCTAAGGGCAGCGGAAATCAGTATGCTACTTTCCGTCGAGTGAGCGAATCCTCAGCCTCAAAAGGCAAGTGGATTCACCCAGGAATCCCAGCCCACCACTTCTTTGATAAGGAAATAAAGAAGATTCCAAAGTATGTAAGGAAACTGTCGCTCAACATGGTTCGCGGCGCAATGATCGGACACGGAGGAAAGGGATGAGTGCTTCAGTACCAGAACAGCGTATTTCGCTGGTGTTGAAGCAAGGGGTTTCGGCTATCACAGGCGACACTGATCTGCTGGATACGATCCTTGCCGATCTCAGCGCCAAAGACCTAACCAGCGTCAAGTCTTACTGGGACGACCATCCTCCGATTGTCGTCTCTGGTTACGCCAGATCAGAAGGCCCATTCCCGTGCTTTGCGATTACGCTCTTGTCCGAGGAAATCGCGCAAGATTATGTGGGAGTAGGTGAGGAAGCTTACTTTTTAGGCAGCGACCCTGACAACAAGGCTGGCTCAAGGTTCAAGCGCCGTGTGACTGGAACCTACGGCGTTCACATATACGCAGAGCATCCCGACATTTGTGCATTCTACTACCGCGTAGTCAGAAAGATTATCAATGTCGGCATGTGGCGGTTGCTGGAAGGCGGTTTGAACGAACCTGTCATATCTGGACAGGAAATGGCACCCGATGCGCGTTATACCCCTGACAACCTATTTGTGCGCCGATTGTCGATCACAATCGAGTACGAGGAAGAATGGACAGATACTGACGCATTGGCAGCGGCTTTGATGAATGTAGAAGAGTTTTTGACTGGTAATGGCACGCTTGACATCCTACATGAAGATGTAGGTGGCGGCGTCCATCCAATCACAACATAAGAGGTAAAAATGCCACCTAAAAAGCGTAAGACACAATCCGAACAAACAAATCAGCCCACCACAGTTGCGTCTGTTTTCATTCCTGAACGCCAGCGTGCCAAGCATACGCCCGTCGGCGTCGAGCAGCAGCCCGATCAGCCTCGAAAGCGTGTGATGCGCCCCGAAGCTGCTGGTTCAGAATCGCCACTTTTCCCGAAAGGTGGACGCGCTTTCCGCGTGTGGTGCAAGGCTCGCGGCATTACCGCCCGTGAGAAGCGTTCCGCAGAAGAATGGGAAGGCTTGCTTCAAGAGTTCGCAGACAGGCCGATTCATGGCCTTAGACGCGGCCCTGATGGTGGCAACCATCGACCAAACCCCTCAGCCTTGAAGTAGGAGAAACGACATGGCAACGACAATCTACTTCAATGGGCGTGTGACAAGCATTCCCGGCTCTTATTCACAAGTCGACGCTTCTGGACTTTCAGGCGTCGGTCTTGGTGCAAGCGGGATCATCGCTTGTATCGGAGAAGCCGAGGGCGGTCAGCCCGCTGTGATTCACAACATTACTAACCCTGGAAAGATCGGACGAACTTTCAAGTCAGGGGATCTGCCAGAAGCTGGCCAGATGCTCTTTGACCCAAGCAAAGACCCCGACGTTCCTGCTGGTGCTCAAGCGGTGAAGTTTGTGAAGGTCAACCCAGCTACGCAGAGCGCCTTGACGCTCGCGAATGCTGACGGTGACTCCATCGTCTTTACCTCGAAAGACTACGGAGCTTTCACGGAGAAACTGAGTGTCGACATCGCAGATGGCTCGGCAGGGGGTAAATCTGTAACTGTCACATCTGGGGCTGATGTTGAGGTTTTCGACGACATCGGACTCGAAGGCATCTTTGATCTCAAATACGCAGGCCCAGCAACAGCGACGGCTACCCTCACAGATTCGCTATTGTCGTCTACTGCGGCAGCGTCTCTTGCTGGACGCCAGAACGACTACGTCGGCAGGTTTTCGACGCTTGGTCTTGACTCTGAGATCGCGGCCCAACCAGCAGTTTCGTCACTTATGACAGTGTCGAGCAGTAGTGCCGCTGATACTACGCAGACAGTAACGATCTACGGCGCTCAATCAGGCTCGATGGTCAGCGAAACGCTTACATTGAACGGCGTTACACCAGTAGTTGGTGCAAAGTTCTTTGACACTGTTTTCGGTGTTGTCCTATCCGCAGCCTGCGCTGGTACGCTTACCATGATTGACGGTGTCCCAGCGACAATCGCCACAGTCGCACCTGCTGTATTGACCGCAGGGCTTCTCGACATGTCAGCAAACCCGCTGGAAGTGTCGAGTGCTGCACTGAGTCTCGCGGCAGGCGGAGCCTCTACTGAACCACTATGCGTCATTGGCGTAAGTGCAGGGTTGGGAGCGCAAGCCGAGCTTGTCACCTTGTCAGGCACAACTGCTGTGGCATCGACTATTGCCGACTGGACATCTATCCAGTACATCGGTTTAGGCGGTGTTGCAGCGGCAAACACAGTGAACGTGAGCGGGTTGATCCTCGACCAAGGAACTGTCCGTGTCGCATCCAGCGACGTAGGCGATGTTGGACGCTCAGTAACGATCTACGGACTGGACATGTCGTCCAACGTACAATCCGAAACGGTTGCGTTGGATTCGTCTGATTCCACAACACTTGTCACATCGACAGGCTCGTGGTCGAAGGTTCTCGGATTGTCGCTTGATGCAGCCGCGATAGGAAATATCACGGTTTCATCTGCGAACCAATCAACGACGATCATGACCGTTGCCGCATCTGCGACGACAATCGGATTGTCGTTGTTCTCCACCGCAGCAGCGCCGGGAAGCGTCGTCGGTTGGTCAGCGGGAGCAACTGCTGGGACTACTGATGTCGTTGTCATCGGAACAAATGCCGCAGGATCTGCGGTGATGGAGAAGGTGGCAATCACTGGTGCAAGCAGTGGTACAACCACTACTGTTTTCGCGACAATCACTGGAATCGCTGCTGCTCACTTGCCTAATGCCGCTGCTTTCGCGATGTCTTGGGTTCCGTTCAGTCTTTCGACATCGACGTACTCCGCGCTCGATGACTTGGAGGACTATTTTGACGCAAAGACAAACTGGTCTGTATCGAAGCTGACTGGCGCGGCGTCATCAACGGTTCTTGTCGCAACCCTCGACTTGTTCGCTGGTGTTGCGGTCGGTTCGAGCTACCGCGTACTCGCGGTACTCGCGTCGATGGTTTCCGCCGTCAATGCTGGCTCGACGTTTTTGACTGCTGCTGAAGCCGCAAGCGCGACAGGCGCACCCAGCAACACATCGAGCAGTCAGTTCCTGACTGGTGGGGTCGAAGGTGCCACCACGTTCTCACACTGGCAGGCAGCACTTGACATGCTACGCGACCACCGTGTGAATACGATTGTCGTCATGACGACAGACGCAGCGGTTCACGCTGCTGCGATCTCACACTGTACTTACATGGCAGGCGCGGGAAGGTCTGAGCGGGATTGCGTCCTTGGAGCAGCAGACGGTACGTCACTTTCTGACTCTAAGACACTGGCGATGGCTATGAACACGCGGCACGCACGCCTTTGCGTACAAAGCGTCGACAGGTACAACTTGGCAGGCTCGAAAGAGACGTTTGCTCCACCATTCACCGCTTGCATCGTCGCAGGAATGCAAGCAGGCTGTGAGGTCGGAACAAGCTTGACATTCAAGTATCTGAATGTACTTGGGTTCAGCGGCCACGACGCTTCTTACACCATCCAAGATGACGCAGATGACATGATTCAATCAGGTCTTTGTATGATCGAGAAGGTGCCGAACGTCGGGTTCCGCTGGCTGCGTAACGTGACTACTCACCTTATTGACGACAATCTCGCGTACATCGAAGCATCTGTCAACGAAGCTGTGAACTACTCTGTTTACAACTTTAGGCAGTCGATGGAAGCACTCATCGGTAAGAAGGGATTTGCAGGCACAGTGACATCGGCACAGAGTATCGCGGTGTCGATTCTCGGTCAGTTGATCGCAGCGCGAACGATTACGTCCTACCAAAATCTCACTATCGAAATCTCGGCAGATGTGATGACGATTGATGTGGAGCTTGCTCCTGTCATTCCAGTCAACTTTGTCAAGACGACAATCCATCTGGTCAGCGCATCATTCGCGTCTGAATAAGCAGGGAGGCTACTAAAATGGCAACTGGAAATGTACTTACTGGCGCAAGAGCGCGATTCTCTCTGGACGGGACGCAGGTGGGTTACGCCACAGGCGTCACTATCCGTGAAAATATCACCTACGACCCGATCAAAGTCCTGGATAATATCCAGGTGACAGAGCACGCTCCGACGGACTACGAGGTCAGCATGACCGCTGAGTTGGTGCGGATTATCGGCACCACCATCAAGTCGTCGGGCTGGTTTCCCAAGCAGGGAACAGGGCCAGAGGATCACTTGAGCAACATTCTCACGAGTGGAGAGCTTACAGCGACAATCGAAGCTGACGCAAATATCGGATCGCCAACTGTGATCATGCACGTTGAAGGCGTGCGGATCAGTGAGCGAAACGTAAACGTGACGGCACGCGGTGTCGTCGGAACCAATGTAACCATGGTCGCTATCAGAGCCAGAGATGAATCTGATCTGTAATAGACGACAATAACAATGCAAGGAGGCTACTATCATGGCACGCACGGAAGCGAGCACAGGCAACAAGGGCGGATCGAGTAAGAGCAACATCGGAGCGGCAGGTCGCAAGGCCCGCAAGACTCCGCCCAAGAAAAAGGGTGGCAACGCTGTCGGCGTAGAGGCGGCTACACTGCCTCCTGAGACTGTCGCAGTAGTTGACGCCGTTATGGGTCATCTGAACGACGACAAGGGCGTTGGGGACGTTACAGACACCTATACGTTTGAACTCGACTACGAAGATCAGCGCGGCTACCACTGGCAGGGGTCTTTCACCACGCATGTGTTGACGATCCGCGAACGCGCTGCCGTCGGGATGACGCGAGCAAAGATGCTTGGCGGAATGCAAGCCAGCACGCTCGACCAACAAACGCTCAACATTTTCGAGATGCAGGCGCATCTTGCTATTTCGCTTCAAGAAGCGCCAGATTGGGCACAGGAGTTGCCACATTTGCGCGATGTCGGTGTTCTCGTTGCTATCTACGCGGAGGTGGCTTCACACGAAGCCCGATTTTGGGGCGTTGAGTCATCTGGAAGTAGCGAGGCAGATGCTTGATGATGACAAGTGGCTCACCAAATGGATCTGGTACAAGAAATGCGGAAAACCGCCTATCGACTACGAAGATTTCACCGAGAAGCACATGATTGCGCTGCTTCACCACATGGACAAGGTGGTCGAAGACCGCACAGCTTTGGCTATGGAAGCAGGTGTCGGAAACGACATTGAGAGTCTTTCAATGGGTGATCTCCGTGATATTGAAGCGGCGATCACCAGCCAGAATGAGGCGACAATCGCAGGCGCAAGCGGCGACAAGGCAAAGAAAGAGAAGCTGCGCGAGATTCTGCGAAATGCAGCCGCTGCTAACGCAGGACAAGGATTGTCGTCTAAGCGTTGGGGGCCGCCACGGAACCTGAAAACACCTACATCATGGGATGAGGCGGTTTTGACAGGTGATTCAGTGGTAGACGCATGGGAAACTGCTATTGCTGAAGGCCGCGAGCCAGACTTTGGAGGGATCGAGTAGTCATGTCGAATAACATCAACACTACCTTGACCATGAAGGTCAATGCCCGCCAAGTGAACGACTTGGGCAAGGTGCTCGACAAGACCCTCGATCCCAAGCGTACTCAGGAGTTCACCAAAGCTACGGAGGCAACAGGACAGGCTTTCGAGCAAGCCTCCGAAAACGTCAAGAAGTTTGAAGAATCTCTCGACGAGGCAGCTTCACATGTCGGGAACCTCAAGCGTGTGCGCGGTGAACTTTCAGAGATCGGCAAGACAGCACGCGAAGCAACAGCAGAGGTTCAGCGTCTGAACAGTGAGATTGCTAAAGCACGCGGCGCAGGCGGCGGTGCCCCAAGCGGCGGCGGCTCAGGCGGAGGCGGAGGCGGCGGCGGCAGAGGCGGAGGCGGAGGCGGCAGCGGCAGCGGCAGCGGCGGAGACGGCGTCAGCGGTGGTGGTGACCGTCAAGACGCTGAAGAAGGGCACACAGGTCTTGGTTTATTGACAGGGGGAGCAAAGTGGATTGGCCCCACCGTTCTTGGCGCTTTGGCAATGGGCGCTCACGCCTCACAAGCGTACAAAGAGAATCTCCAAACAAGGCGAAGCAGCGGTCACGCCCTCATAGGCGGAAAAAGCGGCCACGGTGATGTTCGAAGAGCAGGTCTTTCAGTGGGCATGTCGTCGACTGAGTTTACGTCAGCAGCGGCTGGTTATGGTCAAGCTTCTGCTCGAAAAGGCGGCGAACGGCCAGAAGACGCAGCACAGGCCATTGCAGGGCAATGGACAACAGGGGTTGACGTTGGCACCATTGGTACAGCAGAACGCGCATTGCGCGGCCAGAACCCGAATGAGCGGCAGCAGGGCTTACGGCTCCTGACGACATCGATCAGAATGGGATTCGACAAATCCCGCGCTACCCAGTATCTCCAGTCTGTATCCTCACAGGTTGAGACTCAGACGACAATCGGCGCGAGGAACCTCGATGTCAGCAGAATGATTGCCGCAGGACAAAATCTGGGCTTGGCGCTCGGCGGATCTGAAGGTGCGATGGTTGCTGGAACGTCGATCACTAAAAACTGGCAAGAGGGCGTAGCGAACAAAGGCTACTCAGCAGGCGGTGATCCGACGACGTTTATGCTTGCTCGCGCTGCTGGCTTCCAAGGAGGCAGTCCCGACGATTTTGCTGAAGCAATGTTCAAGCTGCAAGACCCGTCCCAAAATGCTGAAATCATGGGCAACTACCTTGGGCAGTTTGACATCGGCGGCGGCGGCGCGATGCAGGATCTGATCAGGCAGCAAGCGATGGGAGCAGTTGGCGTTCGCGTTCACCGCGATGCTCTTGGTGCTCTGGGCAACTCCCCTGGCGCGGCGGGACTCGTTGACACCAGCGCCGATTTTTCAAGTCATATGGCTCATCAAATGCAAGGTGGAATGGGCGTCCTACAACGGGACGCAGCTATTCAGAACGAACTCATCCAAGTTGGTTCTGAGGTCATTTCGACATTCCAAGAACTCAGTGAGGTGACTAACGGTCTGATTCGGGCATTCCAGTCAATAGGATTGTACGGAGGCGTCGAGAAGATAGCGTATGGACTCAAGAAAATCCTTCAGTTCTTTTCATGGATGTTTTAGATCATGGCTGACATTTTTAGAGAAGATACAACGTGGGCAGCGCACGGTACTGGGCAGACGGGCGCTACCTCGTCTGTTATTTCAGACCAGCACGCAGTCTGCGTGGAGATATTCAAGTTTGGCGATTTTCTGCAAACACTCCCTGAGACGCGGAACATTTCGTCGACGAGAAAGACGTTTGCAAAAGCCACGGCATGCGTGACGTTCGCGAATACGACGCTTGCGTCGAAGGGTGGAACAGGCGACATTCGCAGCCTGCTCAGGGGGGTTGACTATTTCAAAACAGCGTTCTCAGGAGACATGATCGACCGCATCGTCGGGACTGTCGAGAATGTCCAAGCAGCGAAAAATATGAACGCAGCAGCGGGCACGTTTTCTGTCAAGATGAAGGCACATGGCGCACCGTCAGCCATGAGCACTGTAAGCACCATGACCATCGGCGGCTATGAAGGCGGCCCCACTGGTGGCGTTGGCGGTGAGAGGCTTTCCGATTTGTTTTCCAGCGAATACGCACACCACACGCCACCTGCTTACAGCCTTGTCGATGAGGGTGATTTTGTCGTCATAAGCGTTTGGAACGGCGCAGATCAGTTGGAAGATGGTGAGGACATCACCGTCAAAAGCTGGCTACCGTTTAGCACCCGTGTCGGACACGGTTGGAAAACGCTAATGATCGGGCGGATTGATTCTGTCGATGTGGCTGTCGCGTCAGGCAGCGGCGGCGAACCCGCATACGACCTTTCAATATCTGGACGGGACGCGCAAGGGGTGTTCCAAGACACGCCGCTTTACTTCAACCCCTATGATCCAGCGACAAATAACGCTAACGGGCGGATCATGGCTCAAGTCCTGCAAGCCGCTGGAACCATCGGAGGAACTCCGGGAGAGGTCATATCCCTCGTATTGTCGCTCAGTGGTGACTCAAAAGCTATGCTTGGGTATCCGCCTTTGCTCCCTAATCATGGAGTTATCGAAGGCCCATATTTACTGTTTTCTCCTGAGAGTGCTGACGACCTACTTGACTCAGGTTTTCGTCACGATGTTTTCCCGTTCTGGTATGGACTCGACTCAACACATGTCTATAAAACTTTCGGGTATATCCATGCGTGGGATTTGACGCAGGTAGGCGAATATACTCCCCTCTGGCAGCTTGCTCAACGCTATCAGAATCCCGAATACAACGAAATGTGGATTGACACCAAACCACCCAGCCCGCTTCCATATACTGGCAGGGGGTTGGGTGAGGATGCGGATGTTGACGAAACTGTCTCCCATGACCGCAGGCTCTTTTTGCATTTTAGAGAGAAGCCCTTTGTGAATCTCCACGAAGCTGAAGAATCACCTTGGTTCAGGCTGGCGGCATGGCCTGTTTGGACGCCGTATATCAGGTCTATTTCGGCGCATAGAGGTGGAAATCGTGTCAACCATATCCATGTCACGATGCAGCTACCACCGACGCTCAACCATGCTGCTGCCATGATGTTCCCGCCTATCTACTGCCCAGCATCTGTTGAACGCTACGGCATGAAGCGAAAGGTTGTTGACACGCCTCTGTTCACAGACGCCGTAAGTGGCACTGTTGGTACAGGAATCGAGACTCTGGGTGAATACCGAGACAAGTACGCCCAATGGCAGTTCTTAGCGCCTTACTACTGGGAAGGAGACATTGACCTTGCTGGCGTGATGGCTCAGTTTCGCCCAGGAACCAAGATTGTCGTCCCAGATTGGGAGCGTGTAGCGTTCGCAGACAACGCGCCTTTCGCTCCGCAAATCGAGACACATACTGCCACCGTCGAGGATGCCGACAGTGGTGAGTTATTTACAGCGTATGTTCACGCTGTCGCGTGGTCTTGGTCGAGTGGGATCAACCCGTCAGTATCAACAAAACTCAGCTACTCACGCGGCTACATCGAAAAGAATCGATTGCCTGACATTCGCACCCAAAGTGAGCTTTGGACGAGCGTGGAGAACACCAGAACTTGGGGAACAGCAGGGGAGTCCCAGACAGGCGATGCCGTCGAATGGGCTGGTGATGGCGGCATCAATACCGTCCCAACAGACGAACCACCAGAGGACGGATTGGCATGAGCGAAAAACTACAAGATTTTATGAAGCTACTTGGGCAAGGCCACCGACTCGCCAACGCAGCAAAACGCGCAGGCTCGCCTACACCGACAGTCGGCTCTACAAGCCAAAAAACCATCAAGGGCGCAAGCTACAATGCTGGGCTGATGGTGCGGGGTTACGTCAAGCAAATCTACTACCCCACGACGAAGACAAGTACAACGGAGGAATACTCACCGAACGACTCACCCGTCGCGCATTTAGGCGACGTTGTCAGCGGTATTCTCTGTGACGTTATGATCACGGAAAGTCCTCAGACGCTGGGCTTGCTTCAAGCGGTTCCGATCCTGACCACTGCGTGGGGGATTGCCGAACGGTTCCAGTGGGTTCCCCGCGCCGTCGAACACAACATCGCAGGCGGTGATCTGAATGAGCAGACGCTGCCGCACGACACTGAAGCTGATTGCGTCGTTGTCGCCTTCCTCGACAACGACATGAAAAAGCCTGTAATCATCGGGTCGTTGCCCCATCCACGCACTCCGCATCACGCGACAATCGCTGATGGCACCCACTACAAAATGCGTGCTTTGGTTCGCGGCAATGAGTTTCAAGTTGAAGACCAAGGCAAGGTCGTCATCGACATTCGCGGCCAGACCCGTGGCTACCGCTACAATGAATCTGACGGCCAATACACAGCTTCAGGGAACCCGACGTTCGAGATCAAGTCGAACGCATCTACTGTGCGAGTAGACGATACTGCGACGACAATCGTAGCTGGCGACTCAGTAATCACAGTCGGTGCTGACGGGAACGTCAACATCACGACAGGAGCCGCTGGAAAGGTATCAGTGACAGGGAACACTGCTGGCACCGTCACAGGCGTTCAGCCTGTACTGCTCGATACAGCGCGTATCGACATTGCCAAGGTTCTTGCTGAGTACATGCCGACAATCGCCGTCGCAGGTGCCTTGTTTGGCACGGCTATTCCTGGAATCTCGTTTATCGACTCACCGTCAACTGTCGTGGGTTTGGCAGGCGGCGTTTCAGGCGCGGTGACTACTGGCACGACTGGCAAGAACTACGCAGCATCGACCTTGGAGACAGACTGATGGCAATGAACGCAACTACATTGAGAGATGACATCATTAGTGCTATTGACACTGCAATGGGGAGCATCGACAAAAGCGCAGACAACGAAAATCTGGCGACAGAGTCCAAAGAGGCTGTGTGGGGTTCCGTAGCTACCGCGATTGTCGCTCACTTGAAAGACAATCTAAGTGTGGGGTTCACAGGGAACGAGGATTCAGGTGCTATTTATGAGGCGATTTCGATCAACGTCGACAATGTCCTCTACTCGGCAAGTGGCTCCGTAATCAGTACAACTGTCGAGTAGGAGGAAGCAATGGCACTTGGTGATTTCATAGGCTACCCACCGCACACGCAGCCGTGGCGACCGCTGAACGGGATGGCTGTCGGGCAGATAGCCCGCTTGCTCGAAGCTGCCCGTCGTATTTCAAATGACGATAGCTGGTACACGAAGGAGGATCACTACGGTATTTCGATTCACTCGGACGGTCTGGACGACGGCACAATGACGTTTCTGTTCCCTAACGGCTTGCAAAACCTAACGATGCAGAGGGTTTACCGCCAAAGCACGGCGTTGACGCTCGGTGGGATTGTCGCCGAAGAACGCGGGTTGGCGTACATTGATATGACCGTTGATGTCAACTTTGGCATCGCACCGAAAAAGGGCTACGACACTACGTCATCGCGGGACTTAGCCGACGATCATAGGCGGGTTCTACCGTGGTTTACGGGGCTGTCAGGGCCAAAGTGGACAGCACGCATGCTGGCGCATGTCTTTGACCGCTACCACGAGCTAAAGGCAGACAGCAGCTATTCGCACGGTACGCGGATGGTGTGGCACGACTTCAAGACAGGCACGCATCTGACTGTCGTTCCAATGAAAGTCGATGTCAACCGCGCCACCAGCAACCCCATGGCCTACCCAGCCAAACTGACTCTACGCGCAATCGGCGATGCTGATGCAGTTCCCCTGAAACCAGGAATCCCCGATCTTGCCGACATCATGGGGCTGGCTAAGAAGGCTGGTCGTGTAGCGCGAAAGGCAGTAGCTCTCGGCACAGACGCTGCTTTGACTTTGTCAAAAATGGCAGGGGAACTCAGACATATTATCGCGATCTATGACAGCGTTCTGGAAGAGGTCAATCGCTGCGTAGACGCATGGAAAGACTTTGAAAAAAATGGAAAGCGAACTGCTGAGATGGGGCGTGAGACTGCAAAGAAAGCAGCGGAGATGGCTGAAAAGGCGTTTGGAGAATCTCGATCATCGACGACAATCCCAGATTCAGCAAAAGTCGCTCTCGGCAGCGCGATGGATGCAATGGACGCGATGGCCGCCGTCGGTGAAGAATCTGAAGAAAAAGTTGGAACCCGCACAGCGCGTCAAGCGGCTAATGCGAGTTCTGGTTCGCCACCAGACGGCTTGCCTGCGCCGACGATGCACGCCACAGCCCGTGATGTGCTTTCTTACACGGCAACACGACCGTACACTATCGTTCACGGCGACACGCTCCAGAGCATTGCAGCAACTCAACTGCTTTCGACGGCAAAGTGGCACCACATCGCGATTTTGAACAATCTGACCGCGCCGTACATTAGCTCCAGTGGGCTTCCCGGAACGATGGGTGTCGGAGACAAGATATTGTTGCCGACGATGGGGCAGGAATCTTCAACGTCCTCATTGTCGTCTAAAAGGACAGCAGAGGCGCTGTACGGGCGTGACATCATGCTTCTCGAAACGACTGGAAGCCGCCCCGGAAGGCCGCAAGTTGACCTAAAAATAGAACCCAAGTCAGGTAAAGACTTGGCGACAATCGGTGGAGTTGATAATCTGGTGCAAGCTGTACAGCTTAGAGTATGGACACCACACGGAACTTTTCTTCTGGATCAAGGGTATGGGATGCCTGACGTAATCGGCAAAAATGCTGTTGGAACGACTGAATCAAAGCTACGCGCAGGACTGCGTCGAACGCTCAAGCGTGATTCACGAATCCAGCGAGTTTTGCAAATGCAGTCAGAGGTCACCGACGACGCTGTCGATTTCGACGTAAACCTGCTCCCAGTCGGAGCAGTGGACGAACTCACTGTTTCAATGGCGTTGGTGTAATATGCCTCAGTTTCAGCCAAGATCATTCAAAGACTTCTTTGAGCGGATGCTCCACCGAACCGTTGGTCGTAGTGAGCTAACAGACTTGGAATCAGGGGGAGTCATGACGACAATCCTTGGTGCCGTCGCTCGCGAACTTGACGACATCTCCTACCAGATTGTCGCCTTGCAGGATCTTTGGGACATTGACACAGCATCAGGTGAAGACCTTGATGCGCGGGCAGCCGACTGCAATCCAGATGAGATCGTCAGAAAAGCAGCGACATACGCCACGGGCATCGTCCACTTTATTCGTAGTGCGGAAGCAGCGGCTGCCGCAACAGGGGTAGTGACAATCCCGTACAACACCAAAGTATCTGTCGCAGGCGGCGAACCAGCCTACCTGACAGCGACAGCTTCTAACTTTGCGATGGGTGACGAGACAAGTACGCCCGTTTCGGCAGTAGCCGTCTCAGTAGGGGTAGCTGCGAATGCTGACATCGCCTCAGTCGTTGAGCTAACCATACCGATTGCAGGCGCTGACAGCGTCACAAATACAACTGCAATGCGTGGAGGCCAAGACCAAGAAACTGATGCCCAACTGCGTGAGCGTATCAAGTCTTACTTGAGATCACTGGCGCGGGGAACACCTGACGCTATACGGTTCGCCGTTCTCGGAACGACGCTCGACGATTACGGACGGATCAACGTCGTTCAGGTGTGGGAAGAACCAGAGCCTTATTTGGGTCATGTCAAGGTCTATTGCGGTGACGGCAACGGCACAATCGAGCGCACAGTTTCGATTGTAGACACTACTGATAGCGACGGCGACGGCGTCACGGACAGTATCGAAGCAGCCTTACTCGGCACGACTCCAGCGTCGACCCTCACGCCAGCAGACAGCGTTATCGGCCCTGCATCGGGCGGCGAGATTCGCGTGCGCCTCGACAAAGGTGCCTTGATAGACGATGGCTCGGCGCAAGTGTGGTGGTACGACAGCGGCGGAACTTACGCCACAGGTGCGACGACGCTTGGCGGCGGTGAGGTCGTCGTTCAACTGACAGAGGGCGACCCCTCCAGCGCAGCAGGAACTTACGACTTCATCCTGAACTACGCGACAGGCGTTGTGACGCTGTACACAGGCGGCCCCAGCACGATCCCAGACGCAGCGACAGCAGCATCTGGTGTCGGAGGGCTACAAGCTGGAGACTCCGTAGCTGCCGTTTATACACACTACGAAGGGTTGCTGCTCGAAGCGCAGAAGATCATCGACGGTGATCCTGACGACCGTGAGAGCTACCCTGGATACCGAGCGGCGGGAACCTACGTCAAGGTTTACCCTCCTACGGTTTTCTGGCAGACGTACTACGTCACGATTGTCGTCGAGTCTGGCTACACAGCAAGCACCGTTACCGCGTCGGTCGCCTCAGCAATCGAGGGTTACGTCAATGGTCTTGGGATCAATGCTGATGTGATCGCCAGCGAACTGATCTACGCCTGCCAGACGGTCGAGGGTGTGTTCGATGTGACATTCACGGACAGCGCAGGCACGGCTATCGTCCTTACAAACAACATTTTGGGGGAAGGCGACATCGCCAGAACCTCGTCAGATCGAATCACGGTTACAGGAGCCTAATCATGAACAGGACAATGAACGCAACTGACACAGAAAAAACGTCGGTCATGGTTGCAACAAATATCGGCATAGCCGCAACTCCGATTGCTTCCCTGTGGATTGATACCAGAGGCTGGTCGTGGGTCGACTGGACAGTCACTTTAGATGCTGCGGTAAACCTCACAGCAATCGTCGCCCAGTTTGAGCAGTATTCGGGCAGCACAACACCGCCAGCAGGCTACCCAGCAGCCGACGAAGATGTTCGTGAGGTCAATGTAGAGACATGGGACACTGCCGCTGCGCGATTCGAGCAGACTGTGTACAAAGCGGCATCCCCAGCAAAGGTGGCACCCGCCTACAACGGTGAAGGGTGGACGTTCACAACTCCTGCACACGGGCGGTTCATGCGGATTGTCGTCTACGGCGATGGCGTAGCTGCTCCTACTTCCAACGACGTTTGCGTCGTTTCAGCGTTTAGGAGGTCGTGATGGCGCTGGCGTTCATGTGGGGTTTTGAGGTCGATGTACCATCTAACGGCTATCTCGATAGCTTTTGGACAGGTGTAGCGTCGTCTACCTACTTGGGCCTTCACTCACCAGCCCTTTTTGCAGGGTCATGCCTCACCGACCACAGCGACTCGCACCAGCCTGCTGCTGGCTACGGTGGTGGTGGTAAGTGTCTTTTTCTTACGCCAGACGCACTGAACCACTGGGTCGAGCTACAAACCCCCGCCGATGCTTTGGACGGTAATCCAGCAAACGACGGATTGACGTCTTACGTTATTTCGTTTTCATACCGCCTCATGAGTCTCGCTCAGGTCGGTGGAAACAGGATGCTCGCCTTTGCCCAAGATAACTCGGTTTCAGGCAACACTTTCCGCTTGTTTGAGTTTACTCAACAAACTGGCGGCGGAGGCGGTATCACAGACTGTAAAGTAGCTGTGAAGCTATCAACAGGTGAAGCTGGTGGCGTACCCACCTATACGACCATCAACAGCACGACACGGTGCTTTGATGTCAATGATTGGCACCATGTAGTCATTGAGGTGAAGCAGCACAATGTCTCTGGACGTTTCGTCATGTACGTTGACGGCGTGAAAGAGATCGAGCATCTTGGTAAGCTCGACAACTTCCTAACCTCGCCTGCCCACGCGACGGACAAGATTGGATTTCAACAAGAAACGTCAAATGCCAAGTTCGACCATATTGTCGTCTACGATACTTTAGCTGACTTGAGTTCTGGCCTAAACGCCAAGTTTATTCAAGGACTCATGCCCAACGACAACGATAGTCTTGGTGGCTTTGCACGGGCTGGGACAAGCGTAGGATCACCAGTAGGCGCGGCGTGGACAGACGTAAACGGCCATGCGTCAAACAATCCAGAGGAATATGACGCGGCTAAGTATTTAGAGGCAAGTATCGCGTCGTCTCCAGCTACTGACTCTTACAGCGTGAACATGCAGGATCGGAGCGTTGTCAACGCTGCTTGGTCGCCGACGACAATCCCAGCAGTTTCTGTGATCAACGCATGCTACTCCGCTGAAAACGGATTGATCGGCCATGTCAAGATTTCAGGGAATGGTGGAACAGGGTTCACAGACAGCGCAGCCAAGGATCTCAAATCGACAGGAAGCGGCATAGCTGCTCAACACCTAATCTCTGAGTTCTGGATTCAGAACCCCCAAACGACAAGCGACTGGACAGGGGCTGATTTAGACAACCTCGTCATCGGCTTGAAGAAGGCATAATGGCTGATACAACATCATCTGCTGCTATTGTCGAGGTTCTGAGCATGGTGGTTTCCGCGTGGATTACTACCTCGTCAGGAGCTATCGTCGAGGTCTTGAGCGAGGTCGTTCCAGCAGCAGCCGTCCCAGAATGGGCGGGGATCAGTACAGCTTCACACGGTCATCGCGCAACAGGTGCAACGCATCGTTGGAGCGGAGGATCAACCCTATGGAATGCAGGTCACCGTGACCGCCAGCATTGCCGCAAGTATTAGAGGAAAGACACATGAGACAATGCACACGACACTGGTACAACCTCGATTTTATGCTTGAGCTTGTCATGGGAGGCGTCCCAGTTACAGGCACGCCTGAGTTCGCGATTTGCCGCATCTTCGATCAGCAGTGGTGGAACGGCACAGCTTTCGCAAGCGGGACACGCATTGACTTTGCGATGCCTCAAGTGACTTACGGCGCTACAGTCGTTCAAGGTGTCCACCACTACCAGATTCCAGCGGGAAAATGCACGCGACCCGCCGATGAAGCGCAAGATGGCTATTTTGTGATCATGACCGATCCGTCGAACGGCATCCTCGAACACATGCGCGTTCATGTCACAAACCTGCCAGCTTGGGCAGATAACCGCGCAGACTACACAGGCGTTGGGACATTCGGTGAGGGGGTACTCGTCCACCACTGCAACACAGACTCAATCGACGCAGGCTCGATTGCAACAGACGCCTTTGGTTCGCTTGAGCTTGCCGCAGACGCGGCTGCCGAGATCGCAACAGCGGTTTGGGAAGCGAATATCGGTGGATTCTCTGTTGCAGGGCAGGCGGGCAAAGACGTACACGACTTGATTCTCTCTCAGGTGATGCAGACAGGTGCTACTCCTGACGGGCGGTTTACGTCGACAATCACCAACGGTGTCGGAAAGGTGTACGCGGCCAACGTACCAACTCCTGCGACAGCCGACGCTAATGCTCTTGTAGGCTTGACATGCGCTTTGCGAACAGCGACAGGCGGTGCATTCTACAAGGTAGCTTCGGTGCAAAACGACGGAAGCGGCGACTTCTTGCAACTCGTCACAGTCGACACAGGTTCGACGACAATCGCAATCTCGACAAACGACTTTGCGTTTGTCCAAATGGCCCAGCCAACAGCGTCTGCTGCTGCCATGTGGGACGAGGCGATGTCTGCCCACACCACAGGTGGCACCTTTGGCGATGGCATCCGTCGAATCCTTGGCCTGCGACAAAGCAACATGCGCGTAGTTTACACAGCGTGGAATGCGGCCAACGTGCCGACCGCTGGAACCGTTTACATCTACGACTCCAAGGCAGATGCAGATGCAGATGTCGCTGGCACAGGCGTCGGATCTACGGGAAGCTATGCTTGGTCAGCCTCATTCAGCGGGACGCTTCAACCGACGATGTACTCGTCGACCAAGATTACTTGAGGATTGATGAATGTACGGAAGCAGCGGATCAATCACCACAACAGGAATACCGTCGAGTCTCGGACTCTCGACAGATGGAATCCTATATTCAGGCACTGGGCTTGCGATGGTAGCAGTCACAGGGGAACCGGGAGACGACGGTGGTTGGGAGCTAACAGGTGTCGGTGCATTTCCGACGACAATCGGGATAAAGCTTTGGGTGCGCGTACCTCGCGGAGCTTACGACACGATGACCGATGAGCCTGTTTATTCAGGCGTTCAGGAGCAGGGCGATGTCTGCTGGTCTGCAACTGGTACAACGATCAAGTTCGTCGTCCCGCCGTTGCCAGAGGGCGGCCCCTACGATGTTTACATGGAGACGACAGACGGCGTATTGACCTACACAGCAGTCGATATGTTCAGCGTAGTCCACAGGACGCACACGACGCGAAAATACCAGCTTAGGGCGTCTTGGCCACCACCACGCGATGTTGGCCCCTACGACATTGACGGTGAGGCTTACGATGGGTGACCGCGTAGGGCCATGGCGAGCGATTGCTTCAACTATCGCAGACACGCTGTATGAGGTGGCAGGCTACATGCTTGTTCGTACAACTCAGGCGCACAGCAAAGGCGACACAGTGCTTGAGGTTGAAGGCACCCATCGGTGGCCTGACAGCGGGCGCATTTACGTTGGGCAGGACAGTTACGACTACACTTCAAAGACAGAGACAACCCTTGAAGGGTTGACGCTGCATGCGAATCCCTCGCTATTGGGATTGTCGTCTGATTTGAGGCAAGGCAAGGTCGTCACCTACTACGGGCGGGATCAAACAGACCTTGACTTGATCAGGCAGTCATTTTTTGTCCAATACGCTGAAGGCTCCGACCTTGATTTGTTTGGGAGGAACGTCGGCTGGCATCGACCACGCGGGTTGTCAGACACGCTGTACCGCGAGCTTTTGATGGTCGTGATGTACTTGGACGCGACGACAATCAACTCAATCGAGAAGATAATGAACGTCGTCGTTGGCGCGGGCAACTACGAGGTTTACGAGCAGTTGCTTGCAAACGAGTACGCCGATCACCACAAGGTGTTCATCGACATCGACAAGCCCGCCTCCGATTCGTACAAAGGCAAGACTTTTATGACTCCTGGGCAGGAGTCGCACGCACGCACTACCGCCTTGACCATCGAGACTACACACACACCGAACGTCGTATACGGGATCTACGAAGCCACCGACCCTTACCGTCTTGGCAAGAACTACATCGAGGACGCGCAGACAGGGTTGACGGATGCAGCAACTCCAACACTACTCAACACGGCATTCAGCTATTTTGTAGCAGCGGATGAGGGGAAAGGTGTGATCTTAGACGACAATACGCACTGGAAGATCATTGCGTACCTTTCGCCGATTGCCGTGCAGCTTGGAAACGACGTTCGTAGTGACGCAAACGCAAGCAGCGGTGATCCTTTTGTCGTCACCATCGATCAGCCGTATTTCACAAAATGGATGAAAGGCCACTCTTTGCAGATTGTCGCCTCAACCAACCCTGCGAATGTCCAGATAGCAACAATCCTCGAAGTTGTGAGTCCTCGCCAAGTCCAGCTTGACCCAGCAACAACAGCGGCTCTGTCGACAGATACGGCTATGAGCTATCGAGTCATGCCGTCGTTCAGCACAGATCCAAGCGTCGGCTTCCGCATCGCACGGCACACTGTCGTCGGCAATACCATCACGATCCCGAATCCTGATTTCTTGCCATTCGTGCAGTACAACATAAGTTATACGACAATCCCCTCAGCGCAGATGTGCCTCGATTACACTGACGACGGCGTTGAGCAATATCCATTTTATCTGTTTGACGACATTTGGTACGTTGAGGACATTCTCGATGTCATCACTGCCGCTGGCGTTGAACCCATTGTGAGAGAGGTAGTGACATGAGTTCAAAGAAACCAGCAGGAAGCCGTGACCTTGTAAGATTTGAGGTGAACGAACGTGTTGACCTTCCCGACATGTCGGCAGTTCAGGACAATAGCCGTGGCGAAACCCGTGGCGCACTGGCGCAGTTTTTGTTTGGCAACGCTCGACCAACAATCCAAGGCAGTTCAGCAGATACAGGCGCTGACCTTGCCTACCCAGTTGTGCCGTCTACTGCCTACGTCGAAGGTATTACGAACTGGGATAAAAACGCGATGCTCGCGTTGCCCAGAGTTACGACTACTGGAACATCTGTAATCGTCGAACTGACAGCCGACCCGACGCCCTATACTGCTTGGTCAACGCCTCGACTTTGGAACAGCGGGTTTGTAGGTGGAGTAACGCTCGACGACAGCACTTCACAAACAGGTGTTTTCGCTGGTTCAGACGGTGACGACAAGCAAGAACTCGACATGACAGGAAAGGCTGCACAAACTTACGGGGTCTGGCTCACCGCCGTCTACGAGTCGGGAAGCCCTGCTACTCGTGTTTTTTGGAATAACGGGGCCGCCAACGAGGATTTGGTGGCAACTGATACACGAAAACTCGCTGGTTGGGAGATGATCGTCGGGGTTTTGTCCGTTGGCCCGCCGAATGACGGCTACCAGTTGATTTTTCAACTCGATTGGGATGGGACATCGACAATCTCCAACACAAGCTTGGCACTTAGTGACTTGTTTGACGGCGTCTACGACCCAGCCTCGACTGTCTCGACATCTAAACACCTGCGCCATGCGGAATGGGGCGATCAGCCACAAGATCGGATCGACGTAAATGATAACGATCAATCCCTTGGGCTGTTCAGAAGCACTGGAACCTTTAGAAAGTTTGCCGCCATTATTCGTCGACAGCTTGCAGACATCATTGACGCTGACCCAGCGACTCGATGGTGGAAAGCTGGGTTGCCGACAGTTTCCCGCGCTGATGACACAGGCGGGGTAGCAGACCCTGCGACTGGTATCGTATCGCCGAAGATTGTCGTCGGTGAAAAGGTAAGCCTCGCGACGAGCAGGGATCACTTAGACTCTGCTGAAAATCCGCACGGCGCTACACAGCACCAACATAAGCTACGCATCGGGTCGTCGGACAACTCTACGAATACAACTGATCATGCCGAGGCTGACGCCGCAGGCTCGATCACCTGTACGGCAGCCACATCCAGTGGTAATCGTGGAGGTATCCTCGACTGGAGCGGCGCTTACCAGATCGGATCGAAATATCTGACGGACGACGACAGCAATCTGAAAGGGACGACAATCAAGATCGGTAATCCTGAAGCCGAAACGGTTGGTGGCGTTATCCGCTCTCCGAAAGTTCTAATCGGAGCAAAGAGCGCCGAAACAACAGACGCTTCAGGATACACAAAGCTGTTTCTCCCATCAGGCGATCCGCTTTTTGGACTTGGAGGTTACCCTGGGCAGCTTATCCACTATTCGTCATCAGAGGAACCCGACACGCACTGGCGTGAGGTGAAGCGGATGCTCGGCGCTTACGATCTTCTCAAGTGCAACCTTCATCCGAATGCGGTGCCAAATGATTTCGCCGACGACGATCCCGACGACGACAATGTCCTTAGCTGGCAGCTTATGAGTAATGCAGTCCATTCAAACTCTCCCATTCAAGATGGTGAGTTGTCCACAACGGCCTTCGCTTCCGCTGGCGCACGCCGTGCAGTAGTCTCTCTTCAATACATTCCGCTGCACATTCCTATCAACAGCCTTTTTCTGCAAGCGTCCTCTCTCCACTGCTATTGCGTTCTAAAACGCATCGAGATCGTTTGCGCTCGGCAAGACTCGATTGCGCTGGGTGACAGGACTGCCAAAAACTTGTTGGCAGCACGCATTTACCGTACAGATGACATCACTGACTACGGCTCTGGTACGGCATCAGGACTCCAAGAAGACTATATTGATAATGTGTGGCTCGACAGTGATGTTTCTGTTTCGCATGTTCACGACGACTTTAGCACGACACCGATGAAGCTTACATGGGATCTCGAAGGCTTGGCGTACACGGAGCGACAGATTTTCCACGGGAGAAGCTTTGATCTACGGATTCATGCGTGGCCTAACGGCCTGATAGGGCCTGGACTGCTCGGCTCATCCGCACTCGCCATCTACCACATCAACATCGTCTGCGACGTAAAAGCCATTCACCCCTAAATACAGGAGACAATATGAGACTCGAATCAACACGCTTCAGGCTGGTACTAATCGGCCTACTGATAGCCTTTATCAGTGAGATTGCAGGTGCCTACGGCGTCGAGCTTCCCGCTGACACCCTCTACATGATGGAGGGACTCTTGCTTGCTTTGGCAGGTTTGGATACTGTTAGGCCGCTTGGTCGCGGCTATCCTCGCGACGAAGCTGCCGAACCGACGCCAGTAGTGGCCGAGGAAGCGGCGGAACCTGAACCTGCTGGTTAGCAGGCTGGAGAGAATATGAAGCTTCCAAAAATGCCAGAGATGACCCCTAAGCTGCGAAAAATCCTCGCAGCAGTTGGAATCATTGTGATTGTCGTCGTTGTTTCAATGATGACGATGTCTAAGGATCAAGATGCGGCTGAACTCACCCCTGAAATCGCCCCTGCTGAAGCTGCTGAAGCCCCTGCTGAAGCGGAAGACGACGGCGAAAACGCTGAAGGTGAACAAGACGCGGAGCCTGTGGAAAACGCTGAATAGCTGACCATCTGTGCTGAACATCTCTGACCCCGCAAGGACTGCCTTGTGGGGTCTGCATTTTTGCACACAAAGTTTGTGAGGTTCCAGCCTCCGTAGGCATAGCTATTTGCGGAGGAACTGATGCCCGCTGAACCGTACCCTGCTGAGACTGGTGAGAATAGCTATTTTGGCGTGAAAGACGCACGAGGTGTCAGGTTTGGTGTGATCTACAAAGATCATGTCGATACTGACGCATTCCGAAGCTTGACATGTGCGGATCGGTGCGTTTACTACGCGCTGCTGTTGTTCGCTGGCCAGAACAGTGCAAAGGCGTGGCCCAAAGTTACGACACTGATGAAGCTAACGGCGTTCAGCGAGCGAACCGTGTATCGTGGTCTGCGCGTTCTCCAAGATCGCGGATTCATCGAGATCGGGAAGAAGGAGTTTACCAAGACCCGACGGGTCAATCTCTACACACTGCTCACGCCTCATGACGGCTAAGATCGAGGTAAACAACGCAGTCAGTGTGCTGAGTGGTATCAGCAAAGAAGATTTGCGAGTAGTCAGACGGCATGTCGCTTACCGCGCACAGCGACTGCCTCACCCGTCGGCACAACTGATCATCAAAGCTTACTTTCGGCAGAACTACCGCATGGGGGGAAGCACCGATCTCGCGAGGCTCTGGGCTGATAGCGACATTCGAGGACAGCTTGCCGACGCTGGCTGCGACTCCAGCAATCTAACTGTGCAGATGCTCGAATCAACGCTACGCCAGCGCGGAACGTGGGATGGGTGGGTTAGAGTCGTCGAACTGAACGGGAGCTTCCCTACGGGGCTTCTGGGACATGTACACCGCGCTCTGACGCTCAGGCTGGGTATCGAGCCTACTATCGACGACAAACGCGCTGACGAGGCAGCAGGCACGCCTATCGAGGCTCCGAGCCTGTTCACCTTCCAGCAGGAAGCAGTAGACAGCTTTCTTGCGGCTGGGAGAGGCGTCATTGACTTACCGCCACGGAGTGGCAAGACGCGGATAGCACTGGCGACGATCTGCAAGCTGAACGTGCCGACGATCTATGTCGTGCCGACCGTCGGGATCGCCAAGCAAACGCTCAAAGTCGTGGATGGGTGGCTGAAGTCTCGCGGTAAGACGACAATCGCACTTACAGGCGGATTGTCGTCTATGTCTGCTAAGAAACACAGACAGATTCTGACCGCCGATGTGATAATCAGCACGCCTCAAACCGCTGTCAAAATCCCGAACCTGCATTCGCGTAAGTTGTTGATAATAGACGAGTTTCACCATTCTGCCGCCAAGACTTGGCAAGCAGTAGGTCAAGCCGCTGTCGGAGCTTACTGGCGTATGGGTCTTACTGGCACTCATTTTCGAGCAGATGGTAAAGACCTTGAGATGGCAGGCGTTCTTGGGCGGGCAGTGTATCGCCAAACCGTCGCTGGCATGGTGGAGGTCGGGAGGCTTGTCCCTGCGAAAATCGCCATGCTGCGAATCCATGGCCCCGCAGTGAACACCACAGGCTACGACATGTACAAAGACGGGATTGTCGTCCATAACGCTCGAAACGAGGCGCTTGTGTACGCTGCAAAGCTTCTGCTTCACACTGGCAGGCGCGTGCTCGTACTGACGAAAGAAGTCGAGCACGCAAAGGCTTTGGCCGCAGCGATCCCAAATGCTGTCGCTGTCGACGGGAAAGACAACGACAATGTCGATGTGCAGCTTCAAGCGATGGCCAGCGGCACGGTGCGGTGCGTCGTCGGGACATCGGTTATCGGTGAGGGCCGCGACGTTCCTGTTGCAGATGCTCTTGTGTACGCTGCTGGCGGTAAGTCGAAGGTCAAGGTCACGCAGGACTATTTCCGCGTGCTGACAGCCTGCGAGGGCAAGACAACGGGGATTGTCGTTGATACTGCCGACACGCATTCTGGGAAACTCGCCGAACACTCAGCAGCAAGGCTCCAGCTTTATAGATCGGAGCCTTCTTTTGCGTCGGAGGTCATCGAAGTGGAAGACTTGAGCGGTTGGCTTTCTCGAATCTGACTGAAGTTTTCCGATAGGTTTTTGAATGGTCGGGCATAGCTATCTGCGGAGGTAATAATGAAATCTGAATCTTGGAAGCGGCGTATCGGCGCTGCGAACTTTGCATTTTTGACCAAAGACATTCCAGTCAAAGGTGTCGAATCAACCGAAGAAGGCATCGACGGCGTCGTAGCAGATGTCATGACGAAGCTTTACGAGCTTGGATGGCGTGGCCCTGAAGCAACACCGACGGTGAACCCTCGTGGTACGCAAGTGATCTGGCCAGCCGACGACGGCGACGGGACACCTGTTCTAACCAGCGAGGGGCTTGCCGAGTTCTGGCGTGGTCGTGGGCACAAGTGGGTGCTGCTCCGTGCAGATCAACTTTGCCGCAGCATGGCAGGCCCGCTTGCAGCACGCCTTCAGGAGATGCTTGCAGCCTATGAGGAACAGTGCAAAGCAGATGGTAAGACACCAATGCCAGACTGGGCAGACTGGGCGGTATTTGTCGGAGGCGAGAACAGCGCAGTAGACGCTGCTGAGTTGTTCAACAAGCTTTCAGCAGAGTAGCTGATCCGTGAAGCCACAGGAAGTCATCACCCAGTACAATCGCGTCACGCAGCACCTTTGTGGTATGCGTGGCGTTTTCCCGATTCCGCACAGCAGGAAAATGCTGATGGAAGCTGAGAAGTTTCTGTCTTGGTGCGGGGAAAAGCGTGTTGATCCCCTCGACTTTATACTTGTTCGCCACGATGCAATCCGCTGGTGTCGCAGGCTGCCGATCCGAGAACTGAGCTTGGTGAAAGACGATTTTATCGAGCGGTTTGAGTGGCGAATACGCCAAGTTGCAGCAGACAGGCGTGACCGTGTAGACAGCGCCCGTGTCGAGGAAGACACCGACCGTATTCTGGGAATGACGATATTAGGCGAAACGTCTAAGGCGTCATTGTCGTCTACACCCGAAGTCTGTATGGGTACGTCGCTGGAGGCATCACCGATCACAGGCGGTTGGCACCCAGAAAGCGCGTGGTGCAACGTCTGTCGTTTAGAAGATAAGTGTAGGAAATCATTAGGCTATTTAGCCAATAGGAGAGCAGATGCGCGGCGGTGACGAGTTTGGCCCGATGTTCCAGCGACAGTTGATAAGGACAATGATGGACGACCCTGGATTGAAGGCGCTGGTCAAGCGTTTCATCGACGCTGGACAGCTTGGGTGGACAGACCCAGCGAGCTTGTGGGGGTGGAAGGTCGTGCAAGCAGACGACAATCCGTCGTTGTTGAAGTTGTCTACGGAAATGCGCCGCTTGGACAACGAAGACCCAGCCCGCGCAGGCGCTGTCGACATCATGGCTGCTACTTTAGATTTGCGGGATTCTGAGTACGTTCGCACGGAAATCGTGGAGTGGGCAAGGCAGCAGACTTTCCTAATGGGGTTCGAGGAAGCCAGAAACGCTTGGAACAATGGTGATACAGACGCTGCGATGCACAAGATGATGTCACGCATCGAGGAAATGAGCGCGATGCGCTTAGGGTCTGCTGATCGCTCGTGGTTCTTTCAAGAGTTCAGTGACCGTCAGTTCCGCCGTCAGGTCGACGAGCGTGATCAAGCTGCGTTGCCTATCGGCATTGACAAGATCGACAGAGCGATGGACGGTGGGCTATCGGCTGGTGAAATCGAAGTGGTGATGGCCTACTCAGGCATCGGCAAGACTTTCTGGTGTGTGCAGCGCGGGTTCACCTGCGCCAAACGCCGCAAGCGGGCAATCCATTTTGTGCTGGAAGGCGGTAGGTCGAAAACCGAAGATCGCTATGAAGCGCGATTCGCTGACACGCTTTACAGCCGCGTGAAGGTTGGCGACATCGACAGCAGCATCATGGCAGCGATGCAGCGCGAATACCGCATGCTCAAAGACAACTTGGTCATCAGAGGTTTCGGCGACATGGATAGCTGGCGAGCCACCTACGAGGATCTACTCTCAGAGCTAAAAGAGCTACGAACAGGCTCAGGCTGGGTTCCTGACTTGATTGTCGTCGACTATGGTGATCTTTTGCATGCTCCGGGAGAATCCGAGTACGCCAAACAGAAGGTAGCCTTTCGGCAGTTGAAAGCTTTGTCAGAGAGAATCGACTTTCGAGGACACCGAGGGTACGCCGTTTGCTCACCTACACAGGCTGTCAGACCCGACAAGGGTGCAGACCAGCGCGAGCATGTGCTCAGGCCGCGAGACGTAGCCGACTGCTACGAGAAGGTCAGGGTCAGCGACGTAATAATCAGTTTGAACAGGACGGAGCAGGAGAAAGAGAACAGCCTTGCCCGCGTCTATTTGGGTAAATACCGCGATGCTGAGGACGGCTGCTTGGTGCGCGTTCGCACGGACTACACCCACGGCGCATTCAGCGATCTATCCGTGAAAGGAGAACCACCACCCCCACCACCAGCAGGGTCATGAAAAAACCCTCTGTGCCGTTGTCGCCTGCTGAAAGGCGTCTTGACTTTAGGAAGTGGGTCGACGAAAACCTCACCGTTGAGAGTTCGTCTGGCGATGAATATGTCTGCGTTTGCCCGCGCTGTGGTCGCGAAAAGTTAGCGGTCAACGTCCGACGCAAAGCTTGGCAGTGCTGGATTTGCGGATTCAGCGGCTGGCGACCGACGATTATGATGGCGGCTGTGATGGACTGCCACCCTCTCGAAGCCGAGGCTCAGATCGCTGGTTCAGGGGTTCTGGGATTGTCGTCTAATGTGAAGGCACTGAAACCCAAGAGCGTGGAGCTTACCCGAAAATCACTACCCATTGCACCTGCGCCTCCGGGAACTACATGGAAGCTCTCAGGGCACACCAAGCGTTACGCGCACAGTCGGGGGATCTCGGAGGATCACGCTGAGTGGTTTGGATTGTCGTCTATAAACGGCGATGGCTCAGGCTCGAAAGCTGATCGCCTTCTTTCTGGACGCCTGCTGATCCCTGTTTGGAATCAGCGAAAGCAGTTCGTCTACTGGGTAGCGCGTGCAACTATGCCTGACGGTATCAAGACACTGAATCTTCCAGACGCCTCGAAGCATATAGACTGGGGGTTGCCTCACGTTGCAGACTGCGCGAAACGAAGCGACGTACTGGTTGGGCTGCATCTTGTTGCCGCTGGGTCACCAGTGGTCATCGTCGAAGGCCCAATGGACGCTGTTGTGTGCGGCCCTGGATTCGTCGCGACGATGGGTTCGAGTCTGTCCATCGCACAGGCATTTCTCCTTGCCAGTGCAGGCGTCACTGAAGCAACGATCCTGTTCGACCCAGACGAGGCAGGAATGAAAGGCGCGGCAAAAGCGCATGCGCTACTGTCGTCATTCATTCCGACGACAATCGCAAACTGTCCCGCTGGCACCGACCCAGCAGACTTGGGCAGGGCAGCGGCGCTACGGATTGTCGTCGAAGCTAAAGACGGAAATGGACACTCCATAGCTCCCTTGGGGCATTCCAAAAAGATTAGTTATTACGAGGGTTTACGCCGCGAAGAAAATAAAGTTGAAAGTATTTGGCATGAAAGGCGACAATCGTTTTCGTATAAGAAGTGAGGGGGATAATCCCCTTTGCACAGGAGGACAGCATGGATGCTCAAAAACGATCTTCAGTTGTCGTACAACCGACACCTGAAGTCCCAGCAGTTCCAGCGAACGCTATGCGCTGCTTTCACGCCGTACACGGTAGTGGTAGCTGCGTGCAATCGGATCAAGCCGCGTCAGGCCGAGTCCGTTGGCTTGTAGTCTGGGACGAACAATCGAAAGGAACCCACGGCTGGGTTCCTTCAACCGATTTGACATGGTCAAATCTTGAACAAGCAGGAGGCTAAAATGACTAAAATGATAACAACATTTGGTTGCGGAATAGCAGACGACGAAGTCAATGTCGAATCAATGCGTATCGGCTTCAAAGGAGGCACATCTACGCAGTACCACGTTGATGACGATGGCGTTTGGCCAGAATCTGACATTCGGCAAGATTTCAAAGGCTTCACGGTCAGCAGTACCGTAGAGTTCGACGACCCTGAAGATGCAGACTGGTTTGCGTATTTTTGCAGTATCGCAGGGGTGCAGCAAGTCGAAGCTGAGGAAGCTGAGGAAGCTGAGGAAGCTGAGGAAGCTGACGACGTTGAGCTTGGTTCTGAGCTTGGTTCTGAGCTTGGCTCCGAGATCGTTGGTGATCTCACGGGTACGTCGGAAGTTGTCGAAGCAGACGACAATCCCACAACGTCAGCGACAGGTACGCGGAAGCGCAAGCGGAAGCGTGCAGCCAAGCTGCGTGAAGGCGCAGGCTGTAAGCAGCCCGACGAAGTCAGCGGCTGGGAGGCTGGGAGGCTGCTGGTGGTCGTGAAAAACCACAAAACGCAGGCTGACGGCACTTGTTGGGGGCGCTGTGAATACCGCGTTCGCTGCAACGACGATGGAAGCTACACCTTGGAGTATTTCGCAGGAATGCGGAAAGACGTAAAGACAGATGACCACTGGCAAACAGCAAGCATCATGTTCAAGAACCTGTTGGCGCTGCCGATGGACACCAAACACCACAAGATGACGATCAAGCGATTCTTTCGCCTTTCCTAATAATACCGCGACGGTGGTATCCCGTCCTACCCTCCGCCATGGGGGTAGGGCTTTCTTTTAGAGCATGGAGGCTCACATGGCTATTGCAACAATCAACAACGTCCCAGCGGATAATCATTCTTTCCGCGTAACTCTCAACATCCTGCACAAATCGACTGCCACGCCACCAGATTTGCGAATGGCAATCGAAAAGCTAATCGCCGTCGATTGGAAGCAATCGCGCCTGACAGACCCTGAGCTTCAGCAAATCTACGGCCATGTCGACGACGACTTGTGCCAAAAGGCTCTGGCTGAGTGGGAAGTCGACACCAGCAAAATGCGCGATTGGGCGTATCCCTACTCACGCGCCGATTTCCGAGATTGGCACATGAGTGGCGTCCACTCAGTCGATTGTCGTCTGTGCGGGCATAAGCACAACCGATTTGAGTTCCCCCTGGAAAACTCAAATGGCAACACCATCTGGACAGGCTCAACCTGCATCCAGAAATACGGGATTGTCGTCGATGGCGAGGCCACAGCGGAGAAGGCTTTGACCCTTCTCCGAAAGGTCATGACAGGATCGAAGCGCAAGCAGTCAAGCGCAGCTTGGCTGAAGCTGCACCCTGACCACGAAGCCGTCATTGACGAAATCCGCGAAGGTGCGCGTCTCTGCAAAGCCCACCTAAGCTGGAACCTGTCTCAGCATGTGGCGGGGGGATACTACGGTTGGCGGGATCTCCAGCGGTCGGTCGGAAAGCAGTGTCGCGCAGTCGTGAAGTATTACGACAAGAATGGGTGCTTGACCGCGCAGCGAAGCTACGAGGTGTGGAACTCCGTGAAGGATTCCGATGGCGAGCACCTACGCTGGACGGCTGACGGTCGACTTTTACGGGAGATCCGCAGCATGCGGGTCGAGTACGAAAAGGCACTCGCGAATGATCCGACGAGGCTCATTCAGAAGTTCTGGGACGACTGGCTGGTAAAACACGCAGCGGTTTTGGAGATTGGAGAACGCAATCGGGTTGCCTATTTCAAAGACCGTAATATCGGCTATGACTCGGTGTACGGCTACAACAAAACGATGGTTAGGGACGTTGAAAGGCGTCTTTCGGCTGGCCCGAAAAAGGCCGATGCTTGTACCGATCTCGATTGGTAAAAATCTTAGACGACAATGGCACTAAAGCTGATTGTCGTTTTCGTATAGTTGGTGAAGGGAAGTCCCTTTCCCTTCACCAGCAACATCGTCGCTATCGAATCCTCGATGCGACCAACAACTCAGTGCATGGAGGCACAACAAAATGGCAACTCGTAAATCACCCCCGAAAGCAAAAACCCCTACAACACCAGACGACAATAAGATCGTCGAAACAAAGTGGACGCCCTTCCAGATTGACGGCATCGACGTTCGTTTGTTCCGAGCGAGCTATTTCAATGCCGCAGGCGATGAGCTTGAACGCGCAGCCGTCCCAGAGATCGACCCCTCTTACGTCTTTCGTGCAGAGATGGTTCGCGAGTTCGCATGGGCCGTATGGCCGCACGATCAAGGCGACTGGACACCTTGTCTGCTGACAGGCCCGAAAGGTTCTGGCAAGACATCGTTGGTCATTCAGATCGCTGCTCGCTGCAATGTGCCAGTGTTCCGCACGAACCTGAATGTCGGCACGACGGTACGCCACCTGAAAGGTCGCGTTGGAGCGCAGAACGGGAAGACAATCTACGTCCCTGGAATCGCGACGATGGCGATGGAAGCTGGCGGCTGGCTGCTGTTGGACGAAGTCAGCGGTGCAACACCACCAGTGGCGCTGTCACTGTTTCCGATCTTGGAACCGACAGGCGCTGTCCTGCTCGAAGATGCACAGCCTCCAAGGTACGTTCGCCGCCATAAAGATTTTAGAATCTTTGCCACGGACAACACCATCGGCGCGGCAATGGAGGAAGCACGTTTTGAGTATAGCGGGACGAATCCTGATGTGAACAGCGCCTTGCTTGACCGTTTCGGTAGTCTGATCGAAGTCGGCTATATGGCCGAAAAAGATGAGCATTGCGCCGTTGCCAGCAAGGTCAAAGGCATCGACAGCGGCGATCTTGAAGGCATGGTGCGCGTAGCAAACGGCATTCGTGAGTCGTCAGAGGTCGGATCAGGCTTCTCGACACGCATGGTCATTGACTGGGCACGACGGGTCGCTGCTGGACTCCAGCACGCGAATGGCGACATCGTACACGCAGACGAGATGGCTGACGACTTGCACATCCTGAACGCGGCATCCGCTGCGTTTCTAAACAAGCAGAAATCAAGTGTTGAACGCGATGCGATCTCGGAAGTTATCCGTCGCGTCTTTGCAATCGAGGAAGACTAAAATGGCACCACGAAAACGTACCATAGATAAACTAAAACCAGAGGGTGTCGGCGGCGTTGTCAAGGTTGCCGAATGCTTTTTTCATCGAGACACAAAGGCATTTGGCGCGTTCGTTGTTCAAACAGCCGTGGGACACGGCACGCGCCTATTCAAAACCTATACGACAAGGTCAGCCGATGAAATAAATCGGCTGCTGCCACGGCTTGCAGACGCAGACAAGAACGGGGAGGTCATCTATTCTGAGACGCTTTTGCGCTGTAAAGAGCACCCCCAGTCCTTCGTGGTCGAGGCCGCTGCGCGGAAGATGCTGAAGCGTCTGGTACAGGAAGAAGTAGGTGGTGTCGATGGTTGGGAGACTGTTTACAACGGTGTCCTATGTATCGAGAACCTCGAAGGGCGGGAGACAGTCTCGCCTTTTGGTGAACCCGTAGCCGAAGCAACTGCTGAGTTGGCAGACGACAATCCGTTTGGAGGGTCGACCGACGACTTTGCAGCCCGTCGCAGGGCAAAGAGGCGGCGGCGGAAGCAGAAAATGCAAGAGAAGGTCGAAAACGAGGTTCTTGCCGACGACGGGAAGACGAAGCTGCGAGCTTTCCATTCGTCGTCTCACGCTAAAGAGGCCAAGGCCGCGAGTGCCGTTGCACTCGTGGAAGTGTTCGCTTTGGGTGAAATCTACGGAGATGGCACAGAGCCAGTGTTGGCCACAGGGCGAATACTAAACAACAACAACATGTACGCGACAATCGTTGCGAATGTCCCACAAGACTCCGAAATCCTGAGTAAATCCCTTATTTGGTATTTCGGAGACGACGAGCACGGCGCTCCAAGCGGGCCGCCTATCTACATCGGAACGTCCGAAGCAATCAACAATCAAGAGCATGGAGGCTCAAATGTCTAAAGCAAACAACAGAATGGCGGGTTTGGAAAACGCTGCCGAGAGAACAGCAAAAGGAATCCTGAGACGCAGCGACATCAACGTCGTCGCCAGCGGGACTGGAGCCTACTACAACTGGAAGTCGAAGACGCTCCATGTCCCTGCTTACAGTGTCGACGGTGCTGATGTGTCCAAAGAGCAACTGGACTCTTGGCGGGGGCTACTCGACCACGAGTGCGCTCATGTCCAGTTCAGCGATTGCGGGCTAATCGACGACAAGCTGGCAGAATGGAAGTCTCGCCACGGCCAGTGCGACAGTGGCAAGCTGATGAGGCTTACAAATGTCTTTGAAGATGCTTGGATCGAGCGTGCTTACGGTGCGCGGAATCCAGGGGCAGCAAAGCACTTGGCGACAATGAATGAGGTGGTCATCCGAGACACAGGCGGAGCAGCGCCGTGCCACCCTCAGTTCTGTGGAAAGGGCGGAAGCCCTATTGGTGCCTTTGGCGCGTTCACACAGGCGATATTGCGTGTTTACAGCGGCTTTGTGTCGATGGCTGACATTGACCCAGACATTCGTGCATTGATGGAGGATTGTCGTCTACAAATCGAGCAGGGCTGGGACGCAGAAACCACTGCCGAAGCTACTGAAGCTGCGGAAGCTGTTTGGGCACGGCTCACTGAGTTGGCAGAAGAAGAAAAAGCTGAGGAAGGCCGTCGTTCTAAGACTAAAAAGGGTGAAAAGGGTAGTGCTTCTACCGAGTACGAGACTCCGCCTGATGACGACGAAGAAGACGATGCAGACGACAATCCATCTGCTGACGATGAGGACGAGGATGAGGACGAGGATGAGGATGAGGACGAGGACGAGGATGAGGATGAGGATGAGGATGAGGATGAGGACTTGCTGACGAAAGCTGGCAGGAGCATGGTGAAAAGCATCATCGACGAGGACGATGAATGGGGCGAACCCGATTCGGCAGCAGATGTCGTCAGCAGTAAGTTCTGCCAAGATGTCAACAACCGTCCGTACACGATTCACCCAGCTACGCGCAAATCGGATGAGTGGCGCAAGTTCTCGCCTGAAGAACGGAAGCAGGCCAAGAAGCACACGCGCACGTTGCGCGATGCAGCAGGCCCAGCGGTCGTGAAGCTGGCGAACCAGATGCGTTGTGCGGTGAAGTCGATGAAAGAGACGATGTGGGTAGGTGGCCTTGATGAAGGTGACGACATCGACCCTGATTCGCTTCCGATGCTTGCCATTGGTTCCGACGACAATCGTATTTTCCGTAGAAAGTTCAAGCGTTTGGACGAATCCACGTTCGTGTGCGTGCTTGTTGACTGCTCAGGATCAATGGGAACCAACAGGATCTCGACGAAATCCTGCCCAGTTCATGGCCAGTCATCTGCTAAGACTGCGACAAAGTGCGGTAAGAAGAAAAGCCGATACCTCGAAGAACTGTGTGGTAAAACGCTGGTTCCGACACTTGGAAGCAAAGCGAGCTACGCGGCGATGACTGCAACTGTTCTGCATGACGCGCTGAGGATGTGTCAGGTGCCGCATGCTGTCCTTGGATATACGTCTGTGGGCATCGACAGTGACAAACTGACTAACGCTGAGTACCACCAAGTACGCGCTGATAGGCACGAGACGTACAAAGACACCGACATCCCGAAATGGAGTCGAGTGACAAGTGCGCTTTGTACGTTGGAGTTCGTCTCAGCCCCTGGATTGTCTGACGATGGTTCTGCTATCTCACGGATTACTGGGATTGGTGCAAATCTTGACGGTGAGAGCCTTCTTGAAGCTGCGAAGTACGCCACGGCGCAAGCAGGTGACGCTGATCGCATTGTAATCATGGTTGTTGCAGACGGATTGCCAGCAGGGGCCGATGATCACAAGCTTGAGGGCGTGTACCTCCGAAAGACTGTTGATCGCGTCTGTCGCGCTGGGATTGAGGTCTACGGGATCGGGGTCAAGATTCGCGATGCAGAAACATTCGCGACCTACTACCCAGACGTAGCACCCACGCGCAACCGAGCAGCAAGCGGAAACGTCCTGTTGTCCAATGCAGACGGTCTATCTGACGCGGTATTGAAGCAACTTACAGGGTTGCTGATTCGCTCAAATGGGTATAGTCGAAAAGCAGTGGGAGCAGGAAGATGACTGAATATAGATCAGCCTCTCAGCCGTCAGGCTGGGAGGCCGTTGTGGTGGCAGAGACGCGGAGTAAATGCGAAGCGATGGCACGCCGTACTTTTGGGCTGGCAAATGCTGGTTTGACGACTGAGGACGTAGTCCAGACGCTTCAGATTGAGGTGGTGAAGGCGTGCAGGACATGGGCTGAGGGGCACAGTGACAAGCCGCCTTCACGGTTCATAAATCACGCTCTGAGGTGCGCCCAGTTGAAGATTTGGCGTAGCTGTAAAACGGCCCAAGACCGAGTCGGTCGATTGCCTGACTACATCGACGATGTCGGAGAAGTTCCACAGCTAATGGTAGACGACAATCCCGTTGAAGACCAGAATCGACAGGTTGCACTTTTCAAGGTGGCGAAAGCGGTGGAAGTCGTTGTTTCACCAAAGAGCTATGCAGTCATGAAGGCAAAGGCAGAAGGTCACAAGCTTGTCGATCTCGCAGTCGACATGGGCATCACAGCAAAGCGTATTCACAACGACATCTCCATCACACGGAAAAAAGCAAGGGAGTTTTTGGCTCGGTGCGGCATAGAGAAAATGCAAGACGCAGAAATGCTCACACCAGAGGTCTTGCATAATGTCCGACAACGCTCCAAAAAGTGGGATCGCCAAAGGGTTGTCCCGTGAAGGCAAGCGGGATTTTTCCCGTTTGATGTCCAAAAAGCAAGTCGATCCTCGACTGCCAAGCCTCGCAGCTATACCAGCGACTGACGAATCCCGTCAAGAGTTGGAAGCTGCGGGGCTTTCTGCGTTTCAAGACCAGCAGCCGATCACCGAAGTAGAAGCCCAGACACTGCTTGAATCGAACAGTATCAGTGCGGAAACCGTGGAACACGCGCCTCGCTGCTTTGGAGGTGAGTACGACCCGACGACAATGCTGTGTGGTGGGTGTGTTTTCGCGCCTCGCTGCTGGCAGATCGACGACGGGTATCTCGCACGCTTGAAGGCTGGGGAGACGCTGTACCCGCTTGGAGCGCCGCGCATTGTGGTCGACACGCTGCTGGAAGCCTTGGAGCCTGTCAAAGAGAAGAAGAGAAAGCGGGCAAGGCCGCCGAAAACATGAAGCATGACATTCGCCCTGAGTTCTTCATAACGAAAATCGTTCCTGAACCTGTCGATGTGACCGACATGCTGGCGGGTCAACCTGTCGACTATTCGTCTATCGACTTGGCTCCTGGGGCAGTTCTACGCACGACTTGGAATGGTCAGGAGTACACAGTCAGCGTCGTCGAACCCACAGGCTCGCAGCAGATGCACAAGGGCTGGTGGCGGTACATCTACGAAGGCGAAAGATACAAGACATTGTCAGCGGTAGCACGAAAAATAACAGGAAACGCGAGCCTATCAGGAAACAGGTTTTTCAAGCTACGCAGGAGACGAAGATGAAAGACATACTCAGCACGAAATACGGCGACTTGAAGATCGACCGTCAAGACATTCGCGACAAGCAGGCGCTATCTCTCGACATGCGCGGATTGTCGTCGAGTTCTGCTCCACCACGCGAGGACAAACTGCTTGCCGCTGGGACGTTCTCATTGTCACTTTTCGCAGCCGACGACGGGGAACACCCTGTTGGTGAAATCCGTTTGATCGTCAACGGTGTCGAAGTATCACTGGTAGGGCACCTTACTGGACGCTCAGGCGTTCTTGAGGTGACACCAGACCACCTGTCAGCCTCAATGGGTGACGACGGGTACAGAGGCACCCTGCTGGGCTGGATACGCGGCGGTGAAGCATGATGGTTGCGCCACCGAGATTGAGCGACGGTCACCACATTATCCATACGCCTGACGAGCTATCCGCGATGGTGCGCGAGTTGCAATCAGCTACCGACGTTGGATTCGACTTTGAAACAAGCGGCTTGCGCTACTGGGATCGGCAACTACCCATAGGTTTCTCCATAGGCTACTGGAACGGCGATAGGCCGCGCTGCTGGTACGTCCCTGTTGAGCACAGAACCGCAGAGATCCAAGCAGACCCAGACAATGCGCGTGCAGCCTTCAGAGACGCGCTCAAAGGCGCTCGCAGCCTTGTCGGGCACAACCTGAAGTTTGACATCAACATGGCACGCGCAGGCGGCTGGGAAGTCCCACGCTGGACGCAGCTACACGACACGATGATTCAGGCGTATTTGATCGACGAGCTTCAGCCTAAGCAGCTTGAGAAGGTGGTCATGGCTTTAGGCGTGTCGCCCTACGGTGACTCACTGGAAATGAAAGACGCCGTCGAAGACTGGATAAAGTCGCGGGCAAAAGAGAGACGACAATCCCGACGGGCATACCTCGATGAGCTTGGTCACGCGGAAATACCTGTCGGTCTTGAGGGCGAGTACGCATGCCGAGACGTAGGCCACACACTTGCACTCGACCGCCAACAGCGTCGGCAAGCGATGGGCATAGGCACGCACTACGAAGCGTCCAGATCGGCGCTGTACGCCAACGAAATGCTCCT
>Ga0208299_1000160_pt1 | contig 63632 bp, 101 predicted proteins | sample 15_taG_FD_184089 | JGI IMG/M metagenome (GOLD analysis project Ga0208299, IMG submission 184089) | Marine viral communities from the Subarctic Pacific Ocean - 15_ETSP_OMZ_AT15312 metaG (SPAdes) (version 2) | ecosystem: Environmental > Aquatic > Marine > Oceanic | place: Pacific Ocean... | reverse complement strand
AGGGCCAGCGGCTAGCCGGTTAGCCGACCCATACAGCTGTTGCAACAGCGTGGCATACCTCACGGGTGCAACCCTTCCTTACGTCTCAGTGAAAGTTCACTAGACCCACATACACGGGCACTGAGCCTTAACAGACACTCACCTCACTTTCAGTGAAAGTTCACTAGACAGGGTAAAAGACGCACCATCCCCATCACCGCCGGGATAGTGCATCACGCACCCTAGCTGTCGTCGTCCAGAATCCACCCATTAGCAAGCGTCAGAGTGGTGAACACCCACCCGTCCTTAGCCATCGACTTGACCAGATCAGGCACATAGCCCGTCCAGGTGTCAACGTACATCGTCGCACCACGCTTCTTGAAGTTCACACGCAACATCACGCACCGCCTTTCAGTGAAAGTTCACTCAAATTCCACGCGACCACCCAGATAAGGGAGGTGGTACACACCGGAGCTGTCCATATCCATCAGGACCGGACGCACCGACTCAACAGGGATATCGTACCTGTCGATAAAATGCCCAGCGGCATGACCCGGCGTGTAGGCTTGCACCTCCTCACACGGGCCGTCTACCGACTGCACCCACCACGTAGCCAGTTGCCACACGGCATCCGTCGGAAGTACTTCTTTACTCACGACACGCAACGTCGCGGCCAGTGAAAGTTCACTGACCGGGTTGGAATGTACGGACATATCGCCACCACCTTACTTCAAAAAGAGGGAATGAAACGGAACACACGATATGTGGCCACCACCATGCACGCCGGTGGCCACACGTCACGGGTTCAGTGAACTTTCACTGAGTTCACCGCCATCGGACTAGATCGGTCAGATAGGGCATTTTTACCCAGCCATCGGCGTCCACGTCACCATCGACGATCATCCGCATTTTGCACCCGTCACCTAGTGCAAGCTCACGGGCCGCGATACCGGGCGTTTCGGCGTAGTACTCAACGCAAGCGCCGGTACAATCTTCAATCCACCATCGTGGCCACGCAGGCATTTTGCGTTCGGGAATAATCTTCAAATCGTGCCTAGTATGCACAACCCGTACGATATTGGCTGGTTTGGCCACACCCGTCGGACCCGTCGGTTTCAGTGAACTTTCACTGAAACGGGGAAATTGTGAGAACATATCGGTAGCACCGCCTTTCAAGAAGGATTCGAAACAGAAAGCGTAAGATTCCCGCCCCCCACGCAGGGGGCGGGCGTCCAAAGCTCTCAGTGAACTTTCACTGAACTTACTCGACAACCGTATCGTCATCCGACAAGTCGCAGTCGTCAGAGTAGATTCCAGCAGCGTAGAGCGCCTCGCGCTCCTCTGGAGTCTCTAACTCTGCAATCAAGTCGTTGAACTTCAATTGAAGATGCACACGACTAGCGGCGGTCAGATCCGCATTGTCGATACTTTTGGCGAAACGCTTAATCATAGCGTCCACTGCCTTAATATCGGCAATCGCGGGATTCAGCGTAGGTTGGCGTTCGAGGATGTCTTGACGCAAGTCGTCAGAGATAGCATCCTCCCCGGTGCGAGCCAGTTTCTCGCGGTCCTTGTCTTTCTGGGATTGTTTGGTGCCGGACTCCCCTGCAATGGAGATTCCAACATCCAACATGTGTTTTTCACGTGCCTTTCCACGAGGTAGAGCAAGGTACGCGATTGCGAAATCACGGGCCTTAGCCATCGACTCCAAAGAACCGTCAACACGCAAGTTCACGTAGTCGAACTTGAGATCGGTTTTCAGCATAATTGCGTGGACGTGTTTGGCGGACGGAATAGATCCGATCACCGAATGAACGCCACACAAGTGCGCCGACAGAATCGCATAACGTGCGTTCCGTTCTTTGGATATGTCACTCGCTTCGGGATTGCCAAAGGACGACAGAAACGTCTTGACCGTCTTGACAGTTAGGTGGTCAGCGGTGCCGTATGCGAGATTGCATAGCGTCAACACTAAGTCGCCTTTCTGTTTTTCACTTCCAACACCCGCCCTTCCCGCAATATCGGAAAGTTCATTGTATCGTTCGCGCCCTTGCTCCAAAATTTCGTCCAGTGAAAGTTCACTGGATTCAAATGGAGACGCAACGGGGGCTTCCGATACAACCAAAGTGGTGGTTGTGTCCACGGTCTCGTTCGTTGTCGTGTGCATAGCGTCAACCTTTCTAGGCGGACGGCTAACTTTCCTTTCTACTTCGGACGGCTAACCGTCCTTTGGAACTTGTGAAAGCGGTCAGTGAAAGTTCACTGAGAAAACCGCTTGCCGTGAGGCTTCCTCACTGCGGAATAACACTAGTGCACTAACCGTGCCAAAGTCGAAAAACAATTTTAGAAAGTCGTAAGTCGTTGGTACCAAAGGACTTAGGGTCTGGGGGGTAGATCCCACTAGAAAGTAGTAAAAAGCCGGTATAATCTCATTTTGAGACGACGATCTGAGAATTTCGTCGTAAGTCGTTGGTACCAAAGGACTTACGGCAATCTCATTTTGAGACGATTTCTCTCATTTTGAGACTGGGGAGCTAACTTGTTGGTACCAAAGGACTTACGACGAAAGGTGAACAACTGTACAGTGGTTTGACAGTATCTATATAAAGGAGAGTAGTGGACATTTGTTCAGTGGACATCTGTTCAGGTGAACATCTGTTCAGTGGACAGCCGTTCAGGTGGACATCTGTTCACTAGTTTGACAGTATCTCTATAGAGGAGGGTACTGAACATTTGTTCAGGTGGACATCTGTACAGTAGTTTGGGATGCACCGCTGGTTAGTCACTTTGGGGGGTTAGCCGTACCGCCATGCCCGATACGAGTGATAAACCTTTGTACAGTACCGGCTTAGGGCCCCTAGTAATAGAGTCCCCCGCCGCCCCCCGGCCCCTATCAGATATTATCAACCTTCGCCGGCGAGTTTTTTTTGCAAACATTTAATTTGGCCATTCCCCCCCTTTCTAGTTGCACGCAACAACCATGGTTGTCGAAACCACAATAGGGGTATATCCTGCTTTCCCCCCTTGTTACGGCACATTCTCGAGAATACCCCCGACAACCGCCGACAAGCGGCCTCCCCCGTTCGATCGTTCGTTCGGTCGTTCGCCTGCGGTGTTCGATCGTTCGGCGACCAATGCGTGGCCCGTCAGGCGATTTGACGATGTTTTGGATATTTCGCTTGTTTGCTGTTGACGTGAACCTCTGGGGTAACACATACTGAGCAGCCGGCAAGGGCGCACTAGCACGGGTCGACACGGTGGGGTGACGTTAACACCCCAGTCCTTGGCGTTATGGCGTGGCTCATGATTGAGATCAAATATGTTTTGCCGGCTTGCAAGCCTGTTAGCTATTTGATGGGGGGTTTGATTCCTTCCCTCGCCGTTTTATGCGGTCGGGTGGTCTGATGTAGGCAGTTGCTGTAATTTCCCAGCGGGTTGACTTCAACCTGTGGGTGGGCAGCTTGGGTTCAACTCCCACCCCGACGTGTTTTGGCGAGAGCGCTGGTGCGGTCCTGGTATGCTGGTTGTGATATGCGTCGCGCCGGCTACGGGGATCCGGGTTCGATTCCCGGCCTCGCTTCCTTTTTTGTTTCCTTTCCTTTGATATGGAGTTAGAACCCATGGAAGAAGAACTAGAAGATGAAGTGGACAGACTGGATCTTGAGGTGTATGAGGATTTGAAGCTGCATTTGCTGGGCGGCATACGAGAGGCGGCATTAGCGGTGACTGCGATGAACCATGCCGGCTCGGGTGTTGATGCGTTGCAGTTCTCTCAGGCGGCATTGAACCTGACGAATGCCCTTGCTGGGTTGAAAGCGTCCCAGAAGTATTGATTTTCGGTGTTGTGGTCTAACTAGAAGGCGCTCCGCCAGGGGAGATGCAGGCTCGGTTCCTGTCAACACCGCTTTGATTCAAGCAGTTTGCCGGGTCTGCTGACCAAAATCCGGTTTTGGCCTCATAGTCTAACGGTTATGACATCAGACTTTCGATCTGAGGATGGCGGGTTCGATTCCCCCTGGGGTCTTTTCTCTTAAATAGGAGGATGAGTGATGACAAATGACAAGTTTGCGTGGTATGCGGGTTGGAGCATGATCGCGATTGCCGTCGTCGGTGCGGTTTTCCTTCCGCTGGCTGCCGGCTGCAGTGGCGGGGCTACCCCTGGTGTGAGCGATAACGTGCTTCGCACTGATTATGTGATCATCGAGGTGCTGGATGTTAAGGGTCATGAGTATGTCCTCGCTGGCCCACGGCATACATCTGGCGGGTGCGCGATGGTTCACTCCGCAAGTTGCCCCTGCCAGGAGGATGAGTGATGCGGATCAGTGAATTTATTGAGGCTCTTGAGGGAATCAAGCTCGAACACGGCGACATCCCGGTTACCCTTATGGAACCGAGCTTGAGTTTGTGGCATGAGATGTACGACGAGGCCCAGGATCTCCTGCCTGCTGGCGTGGAGGTGGTAGCCTGCAGTGTCGGCAGATATGACTCATATTGCCCGTACGGTAAGAACCGGGACATCAAGGTTGTTCAAGTAGGAGAAGAGTATTGATGGATGACATGTCGAAGAACAGCGTGATCGCGACCGAACTGGACGATTGTCGGACGAAAGCGGATATCAACGCCTGCCGCATCCAATTTCTCGAGAGCGAGAACGAACGGCTGATCTGGCTGATCGGCAAGCTCTGGCTCGGTCAGGTCGTCTTGACGCTCAGCATGGTCACATTGTGCGGAGTGTTCGTATTTCACTGGCTTCCTGCACATTAGGAGATGATCGTGGATAAATGGAAACCGATTGATACTGCCCCCATGGGTAAGAAGATCCACGTCTGGTCGAACTTGGACGGTGTACACCTCGCAATCGGCAGGGAACTGCTGGTAGTGGGCACGCACAAGACTAATACCCAGTGGACGGCGTGCGAGACGTACAGGTTCCAGCAGGCACCATCACACTGGGCCGACTACGATAAGCCGGAATCGCCGAAGGTGGGCAACACTATCGACATCAGCCATCTCAATCGTGAGATGCCGCCCAATATGTTCATGTGCCCAGGTTGTCGGCTGGTCTTGAAGGTGGATAGGCTGACGGTCGACCTGGACTCGTGAAGTATTCGGGTTGACGAAACGTATACCTGTTAGCTACTATTACTAGGGAGAGCAAGGATGCCGGCTTTCATGGCGAAGTGTATTGATTGCGGGGAAATTCGCGAGGTACGGCCCAAGGAAGTGCGGATGGCTCGCGTGCCTGTCTGCTACAACTGTGGTGGACGGGTCGAGGAATTAGACGAGGAGGACAAAGATGACGACCAAAGTGATGTTTTACGATAAAGACGAGGTTGCGGATTACCTGCAGGCTCGTGCGATAAAGTCTGGCCGCAGCCTTAGCCAGATAGCAGAGAAGATGGATTGCACCAGGAGCTACGTCTGGCAGCTCTTGAACCAAACCGGGTCCGACCATTCGATCGATCAGTACATTCTGCTGGCCGAGGTCATGGGGCTCGAGCTTCAGGTTACTACTTCTTACGAATTTCAATTGATAGGAGAGACGGATGACAAGTCACGCAAGCAAAGCACTTGATGCTATCGCTAGTGCAGAAGAGGCAATGCCCAAAGGGCAAGGCAATAAGGCGGAGCGAGCAGCGATCCACGCTCGAATCGCACAGGCGTACGCCACGTTGGCTTTAGCCGAGGCACAATCGCCGAAGCAGAGTTCGCCTGCATTGAAGACGACAGCTAAAAAAAAGAAGAAGTGAGTCCAGCCCCCGGCACTTGGCGTCAGAAATCTGGCGTCGAGTGTTTTTTAAGGAGAGATGAGTGATGTTGATACCAGACAACGGGCACGCCCAAGGCCCACTTCAAGATGTGGTCGACCTCGCGATTGAGTTTGCGGTCGAGGATTGCCCAGACACGTCAGAGGGCGACATTCTTGCCATGCGGACTGTGATTGCCCAGGCGATCAAGGAGCATCTTCTCTGTGCTGAGCCGGTCGAGGTGCTGGAAATCAAGATCGGTCGGCGTACGCTGTGCATCCAGACTGAACTTCTGGAGGAGAAGCCGCAGTTAATCTCTGATGTCCTTACCCCAAAGGCCCCTCGATGACAAACCACCCCCACAGTATTCAGTTTGCTCGCATCGGCCCTGTTGCCATCGTGTACCAGACAGAGCATATGACTGACGAACAGATCCGGCACTTGGTCGCACGCGACGTGGCGACGTACGGCGAGGTCGATCCCGATGCAAAGATCACCCGATTCAACCAATGTTTGAAGTGTGATGTCTGGACTGTGAATGGAGATCGACTCCGAACGACAGTTGACTGTCCAGCGGTTTTGAAAGGACTCGAATATGAACGTGCGCAAGCAGGTGATACAAGCGATCAGGGAGATGAACTACGAGGAGGAGTGGGTGACAGCCCAGGACGTGGTGAATCACACGATGGGGGACGAGGAGAAGATCCAGGCGGAGCTGACGTGGCTACGGAAGAACAGTTGCGTCTGCTTCAAACAGGAGGGGAGCAGGTACAAGCTCCCGTGAAAACTCGCCCGACTATTGACGAGAACGGGGTCGTGACGTTCACGATGCTACAGGGCAGCGGCGTTGGGCATATCCTTCTGCAGATTGCTGACATGAACCTCCGGTTTCCCAACCACCGGTTCTACGGTGCCCAGTCGGATGCGAACGATATTACTCTGTTTTTTGTTCCGAGGGACATGCAATGAAATTCATAAAGCGAATCTACAAGCGGCTGACTGCCAACAAAAACCAGCGGGACGAGATGAAACGCAGGAAGAAGTGGAACGCTGCTCGCACCAAACGTCTGCCTCCGCCGATACGTGATGCGGTGATCCTTGATCTCAGGGAGGTCGAGAAGATCATCCAACTCCTGAAGGAGACGCGAGAGAAGGAGGAGTACCACGACAGGAACAAGCGTGACGCTACGGCGAAGATGCGGAAGGACATACAGTTCATGCTGGAGGAAGCGATTGATCGCGACAAGCCTCCCAAGCTCAGCGCCATTGAAGAGTTCCTGATGGCTGAGCCTCACGACGTGATAAAGAAACTGCAAACAGGAATGCCCAAGGGAGATTTGTAAGAATGAATCTCACAATCCCGCAGTTGCTCTTCACCTGGCTCGCTCTAGCGGTCGCGTTCAATGTGTGCATCATCGGTTGCTGGGCGGCGTACAAGGTAGGCACAAACGTTTTCGACTGGCTAACGCAGCCACGCAAGATGACCGTGCCTCCGCTGGTTGACGACATCCTCACAGACCCACTTGCGTACCTGACGATCGGTGCAGAGAAGAAGCCACCGCAGGCCCAGCAGGATTTAGACGAAGCAGTTAAAGTACAGGCGGCACGCGAAACCGCCAGACGCCAAGCCCTGTCGCATGCCACCACCTGCATGACGTTTGATGGCGGAGGGTACGTTTTGAACGGCTACGCTAGTACGGTCGCCCCGCAGATCGACACAGGGTTCCCGTACGAAAGCGTAACCAAAGATCACGTCGATGCGATGTTCCCACAACGCTTCGACTACTACAGACATAAGTGACTTGCACAAACCAGAACGGATGCTAGAATGTCAGAGCGCAAGGCGGGTGTGGTGGACTGCACGATTTCACTCATCTCCCGGTTCACCGCCCCGCTCACCGCTGTCTAGTTTCCGCCTTACTAGACAGCGGTTTTTTTATGGAGACACCATGGCTGGAGTTAGAACGGTAGCCGGCGTGCGAGAGGTTCTCGACAGAATCAAAGATGAACGACCCGTTACGCTACTTCTTAATGACTGTTACAAGACGATCCAGCAGCTAGAGCATCGAGCGATTGAAGCGATGGAACTAGCCGAGCGGAGAGAAGCCGAGATTGCTACACTTAAATACCACTTACAATTTCACAAAGGCGAAACAGATGAGTGACTATGCACACCACGCGAGGGCGAAGCTACAAGAGGCGATTGAACTGTTGGCGCAAGATCGAGACTACGAACTCGCTGCACAGACTCGTGAACTGTGTGCGAAGGTGAGGAACACCGATCCAACCGGCTACTATCAGGAGGAGGCTGAGGCCCTGAAGAAGGCGAACGACAGGTGGCAGGAGAGCAATCGCCTCCTGGGGCTCGAACTCGAAAAGACGAAAGCGGAACTTAAGGAAGTGAGGTCAGTGTCTGAAGGCTGGGAGGCTGCGTACAATAGATCGCGTGCCGGCAGCAACGCACACCTCATGGCGAAGGACTCGCTGATGGAGAAGTGCAGCCTGCAGGCGAAACAACTCAAGGAGTACGAGGGCACTGTGTTCGAGCTTCGCAATGAGGTGACAGAGTTTACGCAAGCCCTTGTCAAAAGCCATGACGAAAAGGTCGCGATTCAAGAAGGCATCTCACAATTGAAGTCGGCACGCAACAAGGAGGTGAAGAAGTTCGAGGAGGAGAACGCCGACCTTGCCCGTCTGCGAGAGGAACTCGAGAAGTGCTTTCAGGATGAGATCGATACGAACAAACTCCAGGCAGGTATCGCCGAAAAGACAATCGCCACGCAGTTTGAGAAGATCCTCACGTTAGAGGCTAAGGCTGAAGCGGACCACAACCGGATCGTTGTGCTGCGTGAGGTGAATGAGGAACTCGAACGCAGCGTGAAGTCAACGCAGAAGTGGAACGAGGAGTTCAAAGCCCAGGTCGCGCGACAAGACAAGGACGTAACGACCCTGAAAGAGGAACTGGAAAAGCACCGCCGACAGGTGAAGGAGTGGCGGGTGGCTGAACTGAACCAAAGACAACTCAAGGAATCACACGAAGAGGTGATGAAAGAGTACCAGCTAGAGATCGATCGATTACGAGATAAACTGAGAGACGCCGGCTTGTAGTCGGTTCACGTCCCACGCCTATGCGGCGGCACCGTTAGGCGTGGGACTTTTGGAGAACACAATGAGTACCAGACGAAACTTCCTCAAGCTGATCGCTGCGATCCCTGTGATCGGTCCACTGCTTGTGGCTCCGCCTGTGGTTGACGAGTGGCCGAAAGGTGAGTCGGAGGAGTACGACTTCTGGTCGCCGACGATCATTGAAGTCAACGATGGTGCCTACTGGAATTACAGCAGTGCCGCTCGCGACGTAGCTGTAACGGAGCCGCTGAAGAAACACATCAAAAGGATAGAAAAATGAGCAAGTCACTAGCGAAAGACATGGAAGACGATCTGGGTGGGCTCGACAGGCTCTTGCCGATCAAACCAAAGCAGGTTATGCCAGGGGCGTTCAAGCCGACGACCCGGCTGCAGAAGCGTGGTGCCCGCCGTGGGTTTCGCTCCTTCAATGAGGCGAAGATGGCAGACATGTGCATGCAGATGCGATTCTCACGAGAGTGGGCTGCGGCTAAGGCGAAGCAGGCTCGGAAGGAGGAGCAAGATGGAACTACCACTTGAGGTAGTCATGCTACTGATTAAGGTGGCAGAAGATCTGGTGGATGGTAAACGCTCGCCACAAGATCGACGCGAAGATGCGATACGTGTATTAGAAATGCTAGAACCCCCGAAGGAGATGACTGATGGCAGCTAGTTTTAACAAGGTAATTGTGGTCGGTAACGTCACGCGAGACATCGATCTGAAGTACACACAGGGTGGTACGGCGGTGACTGATGTCGGCCTCGCAGTGAATGACCGGCGGAAAGATGAGTCTGGCGAATGGGTCGATGACACGACATTCCTCGACATTACCCTCTGGGGTAAGAACGCCGAGACGGCAGGAACGTACGTCAGCAAAGGGATGCCGCTCCTCATCGAAGGACGGCTAAAGCTCGATACCTGGGAGCAGGACGGGCAGAAGCGGTCTAAGCTGAAGGTGGTGGGAGAGCGAATGCAGATGCTCGGAAAGAGCCAGCACGACCAAACTGACGACCGTGGTGGAGCCTTCTAAGTTAACCCCCCTACCATAAAAAACGTATATCCTTGTGAGCGAACCTCCCCCCCCGCACACAAGGATTTTTTTATGGCCGATGAACAAACACCTCCTGTCGAGGATGCCGCAGCGTTAGTCACGGAAACCCCTGCGCCATCGGAAACCGTAGGGTTAGATGCACTTTCCGAGGACGACTTCCCGCAAACCGCTGACGATGTTAACAGCATGTACGGCGCGAACGGCGACCTCTTGCCTGAGTCGACACCCCCTGAGGAGCAACCCCCACAGGCCGTAGACCCCGCAACTAGCCAGCCACAAAATCCACAAAATCCTCTAAGTCCAGCTGAGTCCCTACTGCAAGAGGATCCCAACGCTCCTCCTGTTCAGCAAGGTCCGACATTCGATCAGCAGGTTGCTGCCCTTGGCATCCCAGGCGTGACACCAGAGAACGCCCAGGAGATGCTACTCCGCCAGCATCAAGAGAATCTGCAGAACCAACAGCGTATGCAGATGCAGTATGGGTCCGCCATGCAGCAGGCTCAGGAGTATCAGCAGCTGACCAACGACCCAGCCTTTCGGGCGTTTCAGGATCAGCAGTACCAAGATCAGCAGAATGCCCCTGCCGAAGAACCCACGCATCCGTGGGAGAACCCATATCCAGAGCCCGACTCGAATCAGCTCGCTCGATATACGGAGCCAGATGGTGAAGGCGGTCACCGCTGGCGAACCGACCCTGTTACTGGTATGCCCTTGGCGCCGACTAAGTTCCGTGAAGACGTGGAAGCTCACGTCATGCACAAGCAGCGATTCGAGCAGCGAATGCGTGACGATCCCAAGTCGGTGTTCGACGAGGCGATGACCAGCTACGTCCCGGCGATGGTGGAAAAGAAGCTCGCCGAGAATCGGGCAGAAGCGGACGACAAGTACTACACCGAAAAGATCATGGAAGAGAATCGGGAGTGGATGGTCGGTATCAATCCACAGACCGGGCAAGAAGACTGGACTCCTCAGGGCCAATACTACGGCCATCAAATGCAGTCCCTTCGCCAAAAGGGGTTCACCGTCCAAGAGGCTCACGAGTATGCGTTCTCACAGACGCTGCGAGAGTATGCTCCTCAGGATCATTATCAACAACAACAGCAGCAGCAGATGCAGACCCCCGTACCTGTGCAGCAGCAACCCCCGCAGCCGTTGACCCCTGCGCAGCAAGCAGAGGCAATGAAACAGCAGCACCTAGCCGCTGGCGGAAATATTCTCACGGATCAGAGCGCGTCGGTTCAGCCGCCGCAACAGAACCCTCTGGCCGAAAAAGAACCAGACCTCGCGAAGTATTTAGATAACGCCGGAGAAGGCTTTATCGACTTCATGGCGTCACAACATTAAAGGGTACGAACGTGGGACAATACCAACAATATTCGCCAACCGGTTGGGACCGTAGTCTACAAACAACCTTGGCAGAACACGCGACGGAAGTGGAAGACGCCACATGGCGAAACTACATTATCCCTGCACTTGTTGCAGAGCGTGGCAATCGAGTCATGAATATGTCAGGTGCTGGTCTTACTCGACCGGTTCAATTTGACGTGCATGACGTTCGCGATACTCTCGGGGAAGATCCCTTGAGCCCAACGCGAAAAAATCTCTGGAAAAGATGTGAACACGAAATGCGTGGTCACGACGTGGTCGACGCCATTAAGACGAAGGAGATGTTCGAGAACCGCGGAAAGCACGCTGTCATCAACGTGTTCAAGCAGTTCACGACTCAGCTCACCGAGTCGATGGAAAAGTATCTCGCCACTCGCTATGTTGTTGACGGTTCGACCGCAGCAAACAGCAAGGGGTGGGAAGGTCTTGCAACTCTCTTCCAGTCGTCTGGTCAAACCTTGACAGAAGGCACTGGCGTTGCTCGTACGGCGAACGCTGCCGACACAATCATCGAGGCATCCGGTTCCTACGCCAACTTGGTGATGGATCTTGGAAACTACGGTGGGTCAAACGATTCTGGTGCGAGCTGGCCAAATGCGAGCGCGGACCTAAAATTTGACTTCTGGACTCCAGTGATGGTGAACTATTCGTCCACCGCATTCACGGGAACCACTTGGTCGGCCAATGCTGTCGAGGCAATGCGCCTCGCAATCTCGCATGGTCAACGCAACGATTCGCGTAGTGCGGCACAGATGGACTTGTTCATCATGTCGCGTGATCACCACCGCATTTTCAAGAACACGCTCGACACCAAAGAGCGCGTTATGGTCACTGACAGTGGTCTTCCTGCACGTAGCCTTGGCTTCAACACTTTGTCGTTCGACGGCGTTGAGTTGGTCCAAGACTACAGCATGCCAACTGATACCACGTTCGGTGTTTCGATCGGTAACATTACCCTCGAATCGCAACGTGAAACTTTGCTTCACACCGAAGGACCACACTTCGAGTGGAAGGACAAGTCGTACGCTGCATCGGTCGAAACGATCAGCAATCTCATTTACAAGTCTCCAAGCAACTTCTGCAAGTTGTACTCGGTGGCATGATTCCCGACCGGCTTTTGGTCGGCGAACTTTTACGAGGAGAAAAAGATGCAACCTACACCACTTGCTCCGTTCCAATTGGGCGAGTATCTAACGGACGACTCAAGTGTTGGAAAGCACTTGTCGTACGTTGGGGACACGTTCTGGATGAAGGATAAAGATCCCGGCGGAGGTCGCCAACAAGGCAACGTCCGTGGTAATCGATTGAAGTTGATGTTGTGCTTGCGCAATACATCGGCAATCAACCTGAAGCCACGTCAGTTGGTCACTTTCGATACCGGTGGAGGCGTGGCGTATCAAACCAACGCCATCAGTTACACTGGTACGGCAGCCGGCCTGCACTGTGCCCCAGTCGATGACAACATCATCGCCGCTGGTGTACCTCAGTATGCTGTGTTCTACGTCTGCATCTGCGGACTGAACGAAGTGATCACTGAAGCTGCTGATTCGTCTGCTGACATTACTGTCGGCCAGATGCTGATCAGTTCCGGTGCTGGTACGACTCTTGAGTCGGCTGGTTCAACTGCTGGTCGCGTACTCGGCTTAGTCGAGGGTTCGACCGACATCACTGCTGCCTATATCCCGAACGTCTTTGGTCGGGCTCTGACGGCTGCTGTGACTGACGACAACTCTACGGCGATCCTTGCAAATTGCATGGTCCGTCTATAAACTGCGGGGGCTGGACTCGGGGTACGGGTAAAACCAAACCCCGAGTCATTTTCCCGTCTACAATTTGATCCCCGCAGGACTCTACGCCGCCGCACCTGCTACACCCCCTAAGCAAGGAGCATTCTATGGCGACCCCCCGCAAACTGAATGTGCATTTTTGTTACCCCAGTTACGGCGGAAATGGCGGCATTGCCTGTGAGCATCCGTCGATCCGTAAGTGGGCTGTTCAGACCACAATAGCTGCCAAGGCTGATCCCCGTATTGGTAAGATCACCGAGGCAACCGAGAACGATACCCCGATCACGATGGTCAGGAATCGATTCGTTGAACAAGCTCGCCTTCTCGAAGCAGACATCCTGGTGATGGTCGACAGCGATCAAGAACCGGATATGTACGCCGACAAGCCCAAGTTCTGGGAAACGTCGTTCGACTTCCTCTTCAATCACTACGACCGTGGCCCTTGCGTCATTGGCGCACCTTACGTCGGTCCTCCTCCCAAGGGTGGCGGTGGCTGGGGTGAATGCTGCTACGTCTTCCGCTGGGCATCCCTCAACTCTGGTCCCGCCAAAGAAGCCAACCTTCAGATGTACGGTCGCGATGAGGCTGCTACCCTCACAGGTATCTGTCCGGTCGCTGCACTTCCCACTGGTCTGATCATGTACGACATGCGATGCTTCGACCTGATCGAACATCCGTACTTCGAGTACGAGTGGAAGGATGAGAAGCAGTGCGAGAAGGCGTCGACCGAGGACGTGGAGAACACTCGCAACATCTCATTGGCCGGCTGTCGTGACCTGGGCTACAACCCGGTGTACTGCAATTGGGATACCTGGGCGGGGCATTGGAAGCCTTTGTGTGCAGGCAAACCTGTGGTCTATGGGCCAGAGGATGTCAACAAGAAGTACCTCAAGGCTGTCCAGGCAAAGAACCACCAGACGATGGAGATGGGTGGTGCGATCCCACTGGAGTCCGAACTCGGTAAGCGTATTCTCGGTGAGAATCCTACTGTCGTCGTTGGTCCCGACAAAAGCAACGGGAGATCAGTATGACCGACAAACGAGCGTGCCCAGCTTGCGAAGCGGAGTATGATGGCGACAGTACCGCCTTCGCTCCCGGTGCGATCCTATGCACGTCGTGTGTCGACAAAGAGCATGAACTCCGTACCGTGGTGAAGAACGAGATAGTTGCTTCACACGAGGAGATCATCGAGAAGGCCATGGCGAAGCGTGACGAGCAAGTGATCGAAATGATCAACAAGCTCGTTAACGCTCCTGCCAAGGTCGAGAAGGGCGCGCCAAACATCATCCAATTGTGGGAGGATGTTGCTCGTGCGTGGGGCGGTACGGAAGGGGTCGCTGCCGAGGCGTTGATCCTTTACCGTAGTGCCAAGCCGACGACACAGCAGAAGCTCTTGCAGATGGTGATTGGCCTGGGTGTGAAGGCAAACGAGTCTGGCCACCTGAATAAGCCTACTCACGAGATGACGACAGCTCAACTCAAGTCGACGCTGCTGCAGTTGATCGATGAAGAGCAGCAGAAGGCCGACATCAAAGAGGGCCTTCTCGCTCTGGAGGAGGCTGCTAATGTTCAATGACATCGTCAGGAACCAGATCACCGAACGCTCGAGTTACGAGGAACGCCGCAGTGCGGAGATCCTTGCGGAACTCGGCAAGCGTCGATGCGAGGCCCTCAACCTCTACGAACCTCAACCATTTCAGCAGAGGTTCCATGAGTGTCTGACCCGCGAGGTCGCGCTGATCGCCGGCAATCAATGCGGCAAGAGTTTGGCCGGTGCGATCGAAGTAGCGAGGTGTGCTACCAACTCCGACCCGTACAATAAGTATCCTGACTCTGGGCTTATTGTTTGTGTCGGCCTTGATGAGAAGCACATCACCCGAATCTACGACTACCTGTTCCGAGGTGGTGAGTTTAAGATGATCTGGGACGATAAGATCGGTGACTACGGTGACTGGCGTGTTTTTGATCCCGTGGGCGACGAGGGGTATGAGGATGACGCCAAGCCTGTGCCTCCGCTGATTCCATCACGGTTCGTGAAACACGTCGCCTGGATCTCGAAGAAGGAGCGTACGTTCTCCAAGGTCGTCCTCCACAACGGCTGGGAGATTAGAGCATACGGTTCCCGCGGCGAGCCTGCTGCAGGTTTCAAAGCGGACCTCATCTGGTTCGACGAAGACATCATCGTCCAGAGTTGGTACGACGAAATGCTTGCCCGTCTCTCCATGCAGAAGAAGGGGCGCCTGATCTGGACTGCGATCCCACTGTCGAAGAACGACGCCATGGTCAACTTGATCCGCAGAGCAGAGGACGAGGAGAATGCCGGAGATCCCAAGCCGTCAGCGCAAGTGTTCAGGGCCACCGTCTGGGACAACAAGTACATGCCCCCTGAACAAATTGAGAAGAACGTCAAAGCCTGGAAGGCCATGGGCGACGAGGTCTTCCTGCAGCGAGCCAAGGGTATCATGTCTATGGACGCCCGGCAGATGTATCCGGCGTTCAACAAGGTAGTCCACGGCCTACCCAAGGATGGCCCACAGAAGATTCTAGAAGTCCTGAAGAAGCGAGGCTGGCAACCGCCCGAGAGCTGGTGCCGATACACAAGCACTGACCCTGGTCACGCGATCTGTGCAGTGGCCTTGATTGCTGTGCCTCCGCCCCACATCTACGGTCGGTACGTCATCCAGTACGACGAACTCTACATCCGCATGTGTAATGCCCATATGTATGGTGAGCAGATGTTCAATAAGGTCGGCAGGGTTGGCGTGCAGGCGCACATCATCGATGAACACATGGGTCGGCAGACTCAGATGGGCAGCGGCATTACCGTCAAGAAACATTACAGCGATGCGTTGCGGCAGTACGGCGTTCGGTCGTACGGAACTGGCGTCGACTTCATTGCAGGCTCTGATGACGTACAGGCTCGCTGTACCGCAGTACGCGAACTCCTGTCGATACGTGCGGAAGTCGGCCAGCCCACGTACTTGGTTGTTGCCCCGAACTGTCCGAACACGATCAGAGAATTTCAAGGATACAACAAGAAGGTGCGTAACGTCTCTGGCACGATGATCATCGAGGATAAGCCTGAGCCGAAGAACAACCACCTAATGAATGCACTTGAGTATGCGGCAGCATATGGCTGTCCGTACATAGCCCCCCCTGCTCCCGAGAAGCCGAAGACGCCTCACCAGAGGTGGAAAGATCGGAAAGACCTTGAGCGAAAGAACCGTGGTAACAACGGCCCTCTCGCGAAGTTGATGGAAGACGATCACATAACCCTTGGCCCCCGTGGAGCGTAACTACGAAGGAAGAATGATGCAAAGCCTACAAGACATGGAACGTGAAGACGCTGATATCGCTCGTGAGAACCGATCGGCCCAGCGTGCGTTGGAAGCCAACTTCGAGATGCCCAAGGACATCCTTGAGGGCGAACACGTCATGATTGGTCAGCACGGTATCCGTGGCATGATCCTCGCAACGGTTGAGGACGTTCGCGATACTTATCTGACTGTGATTATCCCCGGCCCAAAGCGGCTGTCGGACATCCGTCACATCGACGACCCGATCCACAATAACCAGGACCGCCGTGAAGGTATCCAGGGTTACTGGACGCATACCCCGGCGACCCTCAAGGCCCAGCGGGACGCGATCATGGTCAGCGAACGTATCGCTAACCTGGAGCGGATTGTTGAAACCTTGCAGATTCCGCTGGCCCCGAAGCCGAAGAAACAAGTAGACCCTGAACTCGCTGAGCTGCGTGCGCGAGCGAAGGAACTCAATATTCCCAAAGCACATCTGCTCGGGAAAAAGAAACTTCAAATAGCACTAGGTGATATCGATGCTGCCTAATGGAATGGATCACCCCCTTGGGTCATTGTGCCAAGCGTGGTTGAACCTCATGCATATTGCTGAGGACGACAAAGAAGAACGCTTTGGACGGTACGCCAAGGAAGCGATGATGTTTTTCGATGGCGATCACAATGCCATGTGGTCGCGTGAATATTCTGCAGGACGTGGGGGCTACCTTGATGCCAAGGCCCCTGAATCGGTCAAGCCGATGTTCCTGTCGTCGACTAACAAGGTGTCGGAGATTGTACAACTCTTTCTCCCACGCCTCATCGCTAGGGATCCGCATGCCCAGGTTTCGCTGCCAGACCGGGAGAACATTAACCCTGCCGCTCTGGGCAACGTACAAGACCCCATGTTTGTTCAGCAGTATCAGCAGATGATGCAGCAGGCTATGCAGAAGCGGGCACAGCAGGAAGCACACGCCGACATCCGCATGAGGCTGTTGAACTGGCTGCAGGTCGAGGGCCGTAAGAAGGTCGAAGCTCGTGAAGCGATGACAGAAGCATTGGTGAAAGGAGAATCACCACTCTGGACGGAAATGTACAACCCACCGGGCAGTAAGCTGCGGTACCCCAAGTCGTTCTTCGATTCCGTTGACAACCTCCTCAAGGATCCTGACGCTCGCAAGAGATCGGACATGAAGTGGGTTGCGAGGAAGTGTACACACTCCATCTGGGAAGTGGCCCGAGAGTACGGCATCGACCCCAAGATCCTGCGGGGCACAGGTGAAACCAAACGCAGCAGTGCGTTCATCGGCACCCGTCACGGCAGTGCATCCGACAAAAAGAACGGCACCTCGAACGATACAATCACCTACTACAAAATCTACAGCAAGTGCGGACTCGGCGGTCGCCTGCAAACGTACAGCAACGGTGAGGAGAAGCTCAAGGAAGCGCTCGAAGATTTTGGTGACTACTGTTTCCTTGTCATCGCACCGGGCGTTAATTTTCCGTTGAACATGCCCCCAGGTACGCAGCCTGAAGAAGTCAAAGACAAAGTCCAGTGGCCTATTCCATTCTGGACGGACGGAGGGTGGCCGTTCGAGTCGATTGGCTTCACCAACAAACCAAACGATGTCTGGTTTATCAGCATCGTCAAGCCGGCGATCGGAGAACTCCGATTCATAAATTGGGCAATGTCGCATTTGGCCACGAAGGTTGCACAAGCCGGTACTATACTCGCGATCAAGGAATCTGCAGGCGAAGAGTTCGAGAAGCAATTCATGGAGCGCCATGGTCCGTACACGGTCATGAAAATCAAGGAGATCACGGGGCAACTGCGCGATAACGTCGAGGTATTCAACCTGCAGGCGTTCAATGGGGAACTGATCCAGGTTGTGCAGATGGCGATGGAACAATTCGACAAACGAACCGGCTTGATAGAGCTGTTGTACGGTGTGAGTAGTGGACCAAACGCCAGATCCGCCGCAGAGTCCAATGATCGCTCCGCAAACGCCACGATTCGCGTCACGGACATGCACGACCGCACCGAAGACTGGCTATCCAATATTTTCCGCAACGAAATGGTCGCCGCATCGTGGAATCTGGAGGGGAAGGATATTGCTGGCCCCGTTGGCGAGCTATCTGCCCATATCTGGGACACACAAATGCGGACACAGTCGTTCGATAGTGTCGTTCGGGACTTCACGTACCGAATCGAGGCGGGGTCTGCAGCGAAACCGAACAAGCAAGCACAACAGGCTCAGTTAGAACGACTCGGCCAGATCATTATGCCAGCCGTCCAGCAGGCGATGCAGATGGGCAACGTCGATCCGTTCAATGCCTACGTTACGGACTATGGCAAGGCGTATGACATTGATGCCCAGCCATATCTGCTACCTCCACCACAGATGATGGACGAACAGCCGGTTGGGATGGGGCAAGACCCTGACGATCCACAGTACGACGAAGATGACGACGACCCCCAATACGACGAGGAATAATTCATGGACATGGAAGAATACTATCGTGACCAGTGTGCCGAAAAGGGACCAGAGTGCCTCGCTATGTTCGAGAAGATATTCAAGGCTGAGAAGTCCGCAGGGTTTGCCTGTATGCTCGCGTTGAAGTCTCCGCCCTCCCTCCAGACTGACACGACGTGGCTCGCCGGTCACCCATCGAGCAATGACCGCATGGAAGGCATGACCGCCAAGGCAAGCAAGAGTGTCCTGGCTCGTGCGAAAAAGGCGGGAGTCTCCACAGCCGGCATGGTTCATATCGCACAGATGGGGCCAGCAGAAGATCCCAGCAGTTGGGTTGATGGCAAGGCTGACATGATCCGCAAGGCCGCACACAAGAATGTGACGCTGAAGGAGAATGGCAAGGTCATCCATGAGGCGATAGTGAAGCCGAAGAAGGAAGCCCCTGTCTTGGCTAAGGATAAGATTGTTGAGCTGGCACACATGCACAAATTTGCCAATCCTGGCTGCAAGCTGAAGGGCCAGGAACTCGGTGAGATGATCGTCGACAAACACGCCTACAAGGGCAGCGGTGCAATACTTAAGAAAGCGAAGGAAAAATGACATGAGACTACCACAGACATTCACAGTCAATGTTGAGATCGCAGCGTTGAACCCGACAGCCGGCGATGGCTTGCTGGGATTCCTTGTCCCGGCTGGCAAGGTTGTGCGAGTTAACAACGTGCAGGTCACGAACATGGACAACGACACTGGCGAGATGCTGGAGTGCGGTTGTTTTGGTATCACCACGGTGGGTTCGATGGCTGGTGCGAGTGCCCCGACTCCACAGGCAATCAAGCCGGACATCAATGCCTCCAGTGGCGTGACCACGTACGCTGCGGGCAATGGTGGACTGACGACTGAGCCAACGACATGGGGTCGTGAAATCGACCGGCAGGGTTGGAGCAACCAGGGTGGGTACTTCTATGATCCTCGTGCGAACGAGCGGATCGATGATCGACCCACCGTACCAGCGGGCGAGTACTTCTTCGTCAGGCTGTTAGCTGCTCCATCTGCGGCGTTCAAGGCGAGTGTCTCGATCACGTACACAGAAGAAACCACCGCACCTTAAGGAGTGAATGATGATTGAATGTTTAATCTCCGCACGCAAGCAGGGACGGCGAGGCTTGAAGAAGGCTGGTGACATCATCGTCGCGAAGCTGGCCGGTTCGGACTGGGGGACACAGGAAGCTGGTGCCGTCGTCCTGATCGAGGACGCAGCAGTGGAAGCTGAACTCCAGGCGATGTTCGATGCCGGCGAACCGGTCCCTGTGATCATCCATCCGTATGCTGAGCATGAGGACATCCCGACCGGTGACGGCGGCAAGGTGCGGGCCGTGATGGTCAACCGTTCGCAGTCGTTCGTGTCTATCAAAGACATGCACCCAGGCCGGCGAAACCGATTGCGTAATCCTTCACAGGGTGGGCGACCGATCCCTGCTGCTGCCGTCACACTGAAGACTCGCGCCAAAGAAACACGGGGTGGCGTAGCGCGACCACGACGAACCAAACCAGCTAATCGCACTCGCACAGAAGACTAACCATGGCAACTGTGAAAACAATCAAGTCATCCGGTGGCGACTACTCGACTCTCCAAGCCTGGGAAGACTGGGCTGACGGTGAAGCGAATGCCGATCAGCATGCGGAGTGCTACGCCGGTTTCGACATGGGTTCGCTGTCGATCCAGACATGGACCTCGACGCCATCAGCCTCACTGTATCCCCGTATCTATGTCGCAGACGGCGAGGACCGACACGACGGCAGCGATCAGGCCAGCGGAGCGTACGCGAACCTTGGGATCAATGTCTACGCTGTGCCCTACACACGCATCGAAGGGATTGCATGCGGTCAATCCTTCTACTACTACGAAGGCTCCACGAACTGCCTGCTTCGTGACTGCCTCTCCGACAGCATTGAGACATACTTATACGATGTCGGCGACAATAGCGTCACTATTGAAAACTGCATCACCACAGGGGTGACTGGTATCTACGGTTATGTGGGCAACTGGACTTCTGGCACCTGGACAAACACTTACGTTATTCGCAATTGCACTGTTGCAAGGGTTTACGGGGCTCCCAGTGCAGGCAGCGGCTATACCGCAGTTTGTGACTACTCGGTTGAGAACACGATAGCTCACGACGATGGGATTCTCAGCGCTCTAGGTGGCGGGGGTGGAACTGAGACGATGACCTGGACGGCAGTCAACAACTGCCTGACCACAAACGGTACGGCTGACGACTACGGAGGGTCGGACAACCTCGTTGATAAAACCCTCAATAGCCTATTTACTGGTGCAAGGGAAACCGTCAACGATACGTTTACCGATTCCAACGGTACGGAACTCAACTCGCACACACCTGATTCCCAGGAGACAGGGAGCGGCTGGAGCGGAACCGCTGGCGATTGGGACATCTCCTCGAACAAAGCCCTGTGCATGGTAAGTAACAAGAGTACGTTTATTGACACAGGTCTAACCGATGTCGACATAACGATTGACGCAACACCGTCAGGGACCACCGGAGAGTGGACTGGCATTAACTTCAGGAGTCTCAACGCTAGCAATCAATGCTACTTTGGCATGTACAACGGAACTGAACTGCAGTTGTGGGACCGTACGTCTGGTACGTGGACCGAGAGATTCTCCGTGTCGTTCTCCTACAGCGCTAGCACTACCTACACTCTGCGTGTGCAGATAGTTGGCACTTATTTACGATGCTGGGTAGACGGGGTTCTGAAGTTTACCAAAACCTGGGGGTATCATAGCACTCGGACAAAAGCTGGCCTGCGAGGTACGGCTGACGATACATACGACAACCTTGTCGCGCAAACACCACGTCCTGACTATGATGGACACTGGACGCACTTTTACCTCGCCGATGGTTCACCTGCGATTGCAGCCGGCAAGGATCTGTCAGCCAACTTCACGACCGATGCAGTGGGTCACCCGCACAACACCGACATCGATGGCAACTCCGTCGACTTCAACATCGGTGCGCTCGCCTCATACCCGTTCGTTAGCACGATCAAGTCGAGCGGTGGAGACTACACCACGATCCAGGGGTGGGAGAACGCAGCAGACGATCACGCCTCTGCATTTCAGTGGGCGGAATGTTATAGCGGGGTCAACCTTGGTGAGTTTACTATCTACGCTTGGGTGGGATACCTAGACGCAGCCAACTACCCACGGGTCTATGTTGCTACCGGTGAGGGTCATGGTGGTGACGACGCAACCGGAGCGTACATCACGACCACTGCGTTCGGCAGTAGTGTGTACGAGGCGTTCAGTCGGTTTGAAGGCGTGCGGATCGCTGACGTGGGTGAGACGTACTACATCATGACATTGGGGGCAGACGACGTTGAAATGAGAGACGTGTTCATAGTCGGAGATGCGAACACCGACGATCAGGCAGTTAACGTCAACAGTGTTGCCCGTGTCCTTGTTGAGAACAACATCATCTCAAGTGTTGGGACTGGCATAGACGTGTACGGATGCACTGATACTGTGATCCGCAACAACACAATCTTTGAGGCTTCACACGCAAGCGTAACCGGCGTTGGCTGTAGTATTAGCAACACAACAGACACGATCCTGTCGAATGTCGTTGTCGTCGACTGCGACACTGACTTCACGTTTAATTCCGACACAGGACTCTCGTCCAATAACTGTGCGAGCAGTGACGCCACCGCAGACGACGGCAGCGGCTCCAACCACCTGATCAATCAGACGGGTACAGACCTGTTCACCGATCCAGCAAACAACGACTTCACGGTTAAGACCGGGTCAAACCTGTACGACGCAGGCAAGGATGCTGGTGCGACGTTAGACATAATCGGCACGTCCAGACCACAGGGGTCGGCCCATGACATTGGTGCGTTTGAACTGATCGTTGCCTCTAGTGGTCTGTGTGTGTTTGGCAACGGCAGACGCACCTGCCGCCGCAAGGTGTTCTTAGGAACTACATAAACGGAGAGTACGATGGCGTACTACACATTTCAAGACTTGATGGTCTACCTGCAATCGACGACTCGCTCTGGCGTAGCAGCCGGCGACAAGATCGACTACAAGCAGGCAGGCATCGATGCTCTTGAGGAACTAATCCAATACCACCACTGGTCGTACTATCGACCGGTGCATCGTATTGAACTCGACGCTGCCTACTCGACAGGTACGGTGACGTACGTCGATTCGACCAAGGTGCTGACAACGACCGGGACATGGCCTAGCTGGGCTGCGAAGGGTCGAGTGAAGATCAACAATGAAGTCCACATCGTCAAGAGTCGCACGAGCGATACGGACATTGTGCTGGACGATACGATCTGCCCCAACGCTGACATCAGCACAGCGACGACCTACGTGATCTACCGGTCCAAGTATCCTCTGCCTGATGATCTGCGGCACATCGAGTCTGTTCTCGTTGAGGACGGTGCCTGGGCTACCAGTCAGGTAGACATGTCGGCGATCTTTGAACGTGAGCGATGGGCTGCTAATGCTGGGCAACCGTGGGCCTGGGCCATCTGTCCTGATCCCGATACGGACGACACGTACTGCCTGTGGATTGAGCCATACCCTGACACACAGGAGCCCATTGGTTTCATCTACCGCAGGGCTCCGCGAGCAATGAAGTGGACTGGGACCGAACCGCTGAGCCAGTGGTCCGGCTTTGCGGCAACTGCTGCCGACACGACTCTCACGATAGGCTCTGGCCTTGACTCGTCGATGGTTGGATCGATTGTCCGCATAGGGTCCAGTTCACTGTCGAGCCAGAACCCTACTCCCACATCAGGGGACAACCCGTACGTCGAGGAGCATAAGATTCTCACGGTATCAGGCAACGACATAACAATCGATTCTCCTGGTCTGGCTAATGCCTTCACTGATTCGCGGGTGGTGATCACTGATCCATGTGACATCACTCGCACGATGCGACTCGCGCTGCAGGAGTTGGCTGTGTACAACATAGCGAAGTACCATGGCGGCAAGGCGAATTTTGGGTCAGCCCAACACTTGATCAAGGTGGCAATTGAAAATGACAACCGAGTACTCAAGACTGCCGGCCAGGGGTTCAGCATCGATCGCTGGGCGCACTGGAAGCAGTTTGGAACATTGGATATCACATGAGCGAAGCACCCCTAGCTGGCGAACCGTTGAGAGTCCGAGACTGGAATGGCATCATGTCCGATGCCGACTACCAGGATCTGCCTCCAGGTGCCGCACAGTGGAGCAAGAACACGTCCTGTCGAAAGCCGGGTCTGCTCCAGGTTCGTCAGGGGTTGCTGGAAGTTACGTTCGACGGCAGCTCGCAATCGACGAGCGAAGCAAACCACTGCATTGGAATTGCGACATACACCCACCACTCAGGCGAAATGATACTGTTCCAGTTAGATGATGGCAGTATTCAAGTAGGTCGCGACCTTGGAGTAATATCGTAATGGCAACTGAAATTGACACTGGCTTAAATCCACAACAGCCAATCACTTGGTTCACTGATAGGAAGGGGGTGATCTACGGAGTTAACGGGATCAACCGTGGTATCCGCTGGGACGGATTTGCTGCATCCGTAGGTCAGCTGGGCGTCACGGCTCCCGTTACTGCTCCGACCATTACACCAGACACAGGCGGTGCAGCCAGTGCTGGATCGTACGACTGTGCATACCGATACGTCGCACGGGATCTCGAAGGGGACGTGTTCAGTAATTTCTCGGCGATCACAACGACAACCATGACCGCCAACCAGGAGTTCAATTGGAGTGCGATGGATGCTCCTACCGAGGCTCGCGTCACACACGTCCAGCTATGGCGTACGTCAGTGGACCAGACCAACGTCTACTACTTCGTTGAAGAGATCGCCAAGGCATCACTCGGTTCGCACGTCGACCAGAACTCGGACGCTACCCTCCAGGCTCAGAGCGAAGACAAGATCACCAAGCTATGGCGGCACAATGGCGAGACGGTAGCCAATCGATTCCTGCCCCCACCCACAGATCGACCGTACGGTGTGATCTTTCAAGACCGTGCGTGGTACTTTGGCGGTGTGCGGTTGAAGGCAGTGACGACAACTGATGGTGATACCACTGTAGTAATGGTCGGCAACTACGTTCCGGCCACAGCAGACATCGTTGGCTGGCACATGGCTATCGACGGGGAACCCATAACATACACGGTTGTGTCAGTGTCAGGCGGTCCAGGTTCCTCAACGATCACTCTCGACACTGCCTGCACTACCAGCGCGACGACAGTGGGTACGCTGTATCCGCCAATCGCCAATCACCGCAAGCTACTGTACTCCGAGGTGGACGAAGTGGAGTCGGTTCCTCTCGCTAACGAGATAACGATACAAGATAACATTGGCGATGATCAGCATATTACCGGGGGATTGCCGTGGGGGTCGACACTGTACGTGTTCTGCGAGCGAAGTAAGTATGCCGTCAGCTTCGTTCGCCAACCGGCAGTGGACGCTTCAGTGCGTCTCCTCGACAAGCGTGGGGCATTCAACCAGAACTGCTTCGCTGCGTTCGAGGATTCGATCTACGCGATGGACGACCAGGGGATCTACTCATACAACATCCGAGGTAGCGGTAATGGTTCCGCACGGTCGGCCCCAATCTCTGGCAACATACAAAACTATTGGCGTGATGGGCTGATCGACTTCTCGGCTACCGATAACTTCTTCGTGGAGGTGGACAGAGGCACAGCCCAAGTTCGCTTCTGGGTTCAACTCGGCGACGGCGTCAGTGACAGGTGTTTCGTCTGGAACGTCAGGCGTGAGACGTGGGACCACGAACGGTACGAGGCTCCCGCCGACAATGGGTTCCGAGGTGCATGTCAGGCGAAGCTCACTGCATCTGGCCTGAGTCAGAAGCCACGGTCGCTGATCTGTGGTAGCTATGGTCGTATCTTTGTTCGCGAGGGTACTACCGACATAATGACGCAGATCGAAACGGCCACATGCGAGGCGTCGAGTGGCACAGGTTGCACGCTGACCGACTGCTCTGCCTGGGCTGGCTGGTCGAGCAGGTCGTATATCGGTGCCACGATCCTGTTCAATGAAACCGGCCAGACTGCTGTCATCAAGACGGCGACGGTATCGACGAACAAGCTGATCATTGTGTATGCCTCGACGATCAGCCCGGTGCCTGCTGCGACAGCTACGGTACAGGTGGGTGTGATTCCCTGGAGCTGGACCTCTCGCCGGCTCTCGGTTCTCACGCCACAGGACACCCCTGGTGCGGACCAGCAGAACAAGCGGTCGGTACAGGTGAGCTACACTCCGTTCAGTGGTACGCACGACACATTGTCGCTCCGGTTCTTCGAGAACTACTCGTCCACTCCGATGAAGTTTTCCAGGGGGGCGAACTTTACGGCAGGGATCTCAGTCAGTCCATTGACCCTGGACAACCATACAACTGAGTCGCTGTACTCCGACACGGTACACATCGATCTGGATGTTGACCGGTTCAGCAGTGATGCACCGATCAACGGTTTCCTTGAGGTGATACTCTCTGGGCAATTTGCCTCGATGGGTGAGAGCCTGCGTTACATCACGGTCGAGATGTCGGGGTACCAAGGCGACGACGCGATCATCCTCCATGAACTGTCATTTGCGGGGTTCACCAAGTAATGCAAAACAACCTAGTAGGATCTGGCTGGCCGGCCAATAGCGGCCTACCTCCTGACGTGGTCGAGGAGCTTCAGCGTTCGGGCAACTGTGCGGCGAGTGAGTCTCATGGTGGAGCGCTAGAGCTGGTCGGACTAGGCGACCTGACTGAGACGTTCCTTACCGGCACACCTATACTCGACGATGTCGGTGCCCTCGTACAGATTGAGAACAATACGTTCCGCTGGTTGGTTGACGGCGTGTGGCAGAACCCTGTCAACTGGCAACCGGCTGATCGTGGGCATGTGATCCAAGGTGGAGCAGCGTGCAGGTTCAAGGGGCCTGTGATTATCGAGGGTCCGATCTTCGCCTGGAATGTCTCTGGCAGTGGGGCGACTGAGGACATCACAAACGCAACCCTCGACAACGTGACAGGTGCTGGCGGTGACCATGTGCTAGTCAGAGATGTCTCCGACAACAACACACTAAAGTACGTGACGCTCTCGTCGATCGGTGGAACCTACACTGCTGACGAGATATGGATTGAGGAAAGCTCCAGCCAGTTCAATCACCTCGCCCCGTTCACTGCCACGACCACAGGGACCACGACCAACTACTACGTTGGTGCGATGGGGTGCGGTATTGCTATAGACGAATGTGGTCACCTCATGGGATGGTGGGGTGACGATGGAACGTGGTACTCTCCCTTTGGTTTCAGTGAGCCAAGCGGAGGAGTCCCTGCCTGGAACTCAGGGATAACAACATACTAATGAAAACTGTACTGATCACAGAACCGCAACGCATACATGTCATGCTCATGGGGCCACCATGTAAGCTCCTGGCTGAGTGGTTATCCAGCCGGCAAATCAAGTTCCGCATAAACCCTCGCTTGGGCTACAGTATCGACGTAGACCGCAATCAAGCAATTAACCACTTTTTGTACCACGAGCAGGACTGCACCCACATGGTGATGATCGACAGCGACATGATCCCACTGCCTGGGCGAGAGTCAATCGAGCAGCTATTCCTGCACCGTTCAGAGGACTGGATCTCCTGCGGGTTCGTAGGACCACAGGGGCAACACGGTCACCGAGGAGACGACAATGCCTCCGCCGCTGCCTGCCGCCTCTCACGGGTAATGCTCGAAGATATTGGGGCTCCCTGGTTCAAAACTCTGTACAATGAGGAACACACCGTTCGGCTCGACTGCTCCTGCCACCAGTTCCAACTGCGAGCAGAAGCTGCCGGGTACACACATACGATGGTTGGTGAGTGCGGGCACCAGCAGGGTGGTGACGGGGGTGTCATCCTGGTCCCAACGTCCCATGGGGTAGGTCAGACTTGGCCGGCTATAATCCCCTCGCTCACAGAAAGCGTATAATACTTACGGAGGATAATGATATGACAGGTTATGGTGGATACAGCCCGGTACCCGGTTCGAGTTCAGCAGGCTCACATGTTTACAAGCCTCTCGGCCCGCACGACAAGCCCCGGTCGATACTCGATCCGATTGGTGATTACTTTGCTGGTGGCATAGGATCGCTTCAAGAGTACTACACCGGCCAAAACGCTAAGCGAATAGCGGAGGAGGCCGCCAGACTGGAAGCCGAGCGGCGAATACTGCTTGAGAGCAAGAGAATAGCTATCGATAATGCTCTTGACGGTACAGAGGATCCGAAGAAGAAGTTGCCAGTGCCGATGGACCCAGACACTGGCAAGCCCATGACGACCGCGAAGCACAAAGAAGCGCTCCGTGAAACCAAGGACGACATCGAAGGCTCGATCAAGAGAATGGACAAAGGGACAGTTGGTCGGGTCGCGCCAACAGGTGGAGGTGGCGATGCTCCAGATCCTGCGGCTCCAGATCCTGCGGCTCCAGCTCCTGTGGCTCCAGATCCTGTGGCTCCAGCTCCTGTTCCTGTTACAACAGATGTGGACGTAGACCCGTTCGGCGCTGGAACTCCAGGGTCACTGGCTGGTTTGGCCGGGGGATGGGGGCACATTGGCAGGGGGATCGGTAGTGCCCTTGGTGGCTTAGGGAGTATTATGACTCCTCCTGCTGAGCCTGATTTCCGTGCCCTGATAGGCGAAGACCTTCTCGATGAGGCTGAGGATGAAAATCCTGCCCTACCGTACAAGGTGCCATCGGCTTCTCTCGCTCGTCGCCGGAACCAGTACGGCAACAACGTGATGCTACCTATCCAGCAGATGGGTTTCAACAAGAGCATGCAGATGATGTTCGGTGGCGACCAGTACATTCCCATCAAGGACAAGAGCGGTAAGGTGGTTGGGCAGCAGAGAATCTCTGGTGGCCCAGGCTTCGACGTTGCCAACGATCACCGCATGCAGGAAAACAATATGTGGCAGCAGGCAATTGCTGCCGGTAACGTACGGCGTGGGCAGGATCTTCAGCTCAAGCTGGCAAGGGAGAAGAACGCTTTGATGGAGAAGATGATGGCGAGCTTCCAGCCTGCCGCACCTGTCTCCAGCGGTAGGCGACGTGGTGGCGGTGGCAAGCGTCGTCGAGGGAAAGGCCCCAAGGCTGTGCCGTTCCGTAACGTCGAGGGCATGGACCGTACCATCGCTCATCAACCGATCGGTGCCCCAGCGGGTAGTCAAGCTGCCCAGATGCAACAGGCTGCTCAACACTACGGTGCCCAGAAGTTCGGGAACAAGTTCGCACCTGCCCGTGCGCAGTGGAACAACTCTCGAGCTGGTGGCTTGGATGGCATCGATCACCAGTACGCTTCAAGTAATGCGGCGTTCGATGCTCAAGACGCTGCGTATGCGAGAAACCGTGCAGCCATCACTAACGACAGCATCCGCAACATGATGCTGGGTATGGGATAAACATGTTCAATTACCAGAGGCAATCGTCAGCACCATCGTTTGACGTAAACCAATCGTTCGACCAGTTCATGGCTCCTCCTAAGCCGGGTGGAAAGTTTGGCGTTGCGCCTGGGCTCCTGAACAACCCTAAGCCGCGAGGGAATACGTCCAACCCGAGAGGGATCGGTACGCAAGGAGTAATCCAGGCCAGGAACAATGCCAAGTATCAGGACTGGTGGAACAACGACCGAGGTAACAAGCCTCGCCCCGTCATGGACTTCTCCTCTCCGACAGGGACGGGGTACTCCGGCGCCATCAACGCACGGAACCGCAATGAGCAGCTGACGTTTAAGGAAAGGGATCGGTACAACAAAGAGCTTCAGGGGATGCACGACCGGAAGGCCAAAGCCAAAGCTGACCGGAAGGCGAAGAAGATCAGGCTGTGGAATCAGCGTCACCCTAACGATCGCCGTGATGAAAACGGTAAGCCGATCCCACGAGACGGTAACGGACAGCAGGGCTGGAGTATGGCCGGCTTGAACCATGGCGGAGGTGGCGGAGAGAGTCGCGACATCGACCCGATCTACGACCAACGCTTCACTGACTCGATGATCAGCCGTGGCCGTGCCCAAGCGTACGAGCAGGGTGGAGAGATGCGAGAGAACATGAAACAGTTCCAGCGACCAGGGATGTCCCTTGGTGCTGGAGCAGCGAACCGAGCCACGGCAATGTCCGCTCGTGCGCTCGCCGACGTGGCAGGTATGGGGCCGCAGGTACAAGCACAGCACGACCTTGCCAATCGTGCGAACCACCTAAAGCAGATGCAGATCCAAAGCCAATCCGCATTCAACAACGCACAGATAAACCAACAGTACGCTGGTATTCAAAACGCCAATCAACTGGCCGCTGCTCAAGAGCAGGCTCGTCAGTTGCAATTCATGCAGCGAGCCATGGGGTAATATAATGGGACGACTACCAAATCAGTTCGAGATGATGCAGTACAACGACCCGATGGCCGCAGCCCATCCTGGTTTTTGGAATACACTGCCACGGCCCAGAGCAATCAGGGCGCTACAGCGTGTCTACGAAAGGTTTGGCCCGCAGCCTCAAGATCCGCGTCACCCAATTATGGCGATGGGTCCAGTGGGCGTGGCTGGTCCCGGCGGTATCGCTGGCGACCGCGGTCCAGCAGGTGCTGACCCGAATGCACCACGGTACTACGATCAGAACAATCAGCCTGTGTACGCTCCGCCCACCAGAGCTAACGCCGCTTCAATCGAGCTAGGGCGACAGCGTGTAGAGGAAGATGCTCGCAGGACAGCAGCACTGGCTGCGGCTGCTTACACAGGTCTGCCAGCAGGGCGTCAGACCCCACAGACCAATCCAACGTCTCTCTTCTACAACATTAACCCAAGCCTACCTAGTCCAACGGCTGGTTCCTTCCCGTCGAGGACTGACACCCCTGTCCCTCCCCGCATTATTCCCGGTGACCCAGCTGACTACAATCCGTTTAACTCGCCTGGGCTTGCAGGTATGAGCCGAGGCTCTGTGCCGGGTGGCATTCCTCGTACGGGAAGGGATCACGTCCCGATATCTCCAGGCCCAGCACACATACCAACGCTAACCAGCGAGGACGTTGATGGAGGCAACCCAGCACCCGCCTACGCTGGCGACTCCACGACTGACGCCCTGCTGAGACAAGCCAGGGAGAATGGAGTTACCCCGAACCAAGGCACATGGGACTTCCTTCGCCGACGCAACGAGGCCAGGGAAGAAGGTCGCGTTCGAGATGCTGCATGGCGTGATGCCGCACCGGAGCGAGCAGCCGAGAGCGCACGTAAGGACCGGGAAACATGGGATCGCATGTGGGGTGGAAAAGAGCCGCACTTGCCGACCGACATGGCCACCGGAGAGCGTGACCCACGATCACCACTGGCGACTGCCGAGGGTCGGAACTACGACTACAACGCTGGGTTCCAAGAGATCGGGCGTCGTAACTTTGGTGCGGGTGGTGGTACACCTTGGCAGAGGAAAGAACTGTTCGCCGACCTTGGGGCTCGACTCGACAGCCAGGAAGCTGCTCGGGCTGCGGCAGAGTACGAGGCACCACGATACGGTAGCCGTGCCTGGGAAGCTGCAGGCCCAGGTGGACCGACCGGCCCGTCAGGTGAGAAGGTCACGGCCAGTGCAGATGACGTAGCACGAGAAGCCAAGGCCATGAGATTGATTGCCGACATGAAGGAACGGCGAGCCAAGGAAACCCCTGGTGATAAACTGATACGTGAAGAGCGCGGCGATGAGTACGAGACATCCCGGCGAGCGTATAGCGATAAGCGTAAGTACGACCAGCGGATGCAGCGGAATATTCACGTAACTGCGGACAACAAACGGTTTGCTCAGGAGCAGGCGGCTCGCCGCTCGATGATGGAGATGCAGATGGCTCGTCGAAGCGGACCTGCCGCAGTGGCTGCGTTGCTCGCTAACCGTGGCAAGCAACAGCAGTACGCTATCCAACGAGAAGCCCTGGCAAATGCTAGGATGGACCGACTGAAGGCAGCTCAGGACCGCCGAGACGACATGAAATGGAAAGTGGAACAGGCGGCGTTGACCCGAGAGAGCAATGCAGCAGTCGCAGCAGGCTTGAACGCAACCAACTTGGCTATCGCGGACCGAAGAGGAGCATCGGAGGACATGAAGACGAGAGCAGCAGTAGATGCAGATGCGGATACCAAGCCATCGCCTGCACACACCGAGTCCTTGCGAAAGAAGGCCACTATCGACCTGCTCAGGGACGAGTTCCTTGATCTCCCGAACAACGCTTCGATGCGGCAAGACTGGTACAACCGTCAGATATCGGCAGGGCACTCGGATGAACTCATCAGAGCGGCTCTGGCTGCAGCAAGTAAACCAGCCGGCTGGACTACTGACCCTCACATATACACCCCTGAAAACATGATGGACCGTACGTGGACCGACTGGCGTCGTGACGCATTTGGTGGCGTTGGAAGAGACGCCCCTAAGTAGGAGAAATTAAGTGTCTGCAATCCCCAACCTGTCGTTGGCGCTAACGCTCCCTAGCCTGGGGAGATCTGGCCGAGACGTAGCCCCCTACCTGACGCCAGAAGAAGAACAATCGGTCCTTGGCAAGATGGGTGGCATGGGGTTCAGTGCGCTCATGGGTGGAGCCAGCGTCCTTGACTTCATGGGTGCTAACGTACGTGGTGCCATAAACATGGGGATGGGTGGCAGGTACGGCAACCCGTGGTCTATCTCCGAAAGCGTCACCGGTCGTGACATTCTGCGGACGGCTGGACTGGCCGGCAGGAGAGACAACTGGGGCAATGCGCTAGGCGGATTCGCTGTGGAGATGGCGACCGACCCACTGACGTACATGTCGTTCGGGACAACGTCTGCTGCGAAGAAGGGTGGCGGTGAGATCGCCAAGCGAATCGGAATCCTAGACAAGCTCACTAATGTCCAGGCGAGCAAGAACGGGCTCGACGAGGGTATTAGACTGGCGACAGCTGGTAACTCCGGCTGGGCGTTCCGGCTGCGGCAAGAGGCTGCGGATGCCGCACACTCTTTGGGCCTCGATATCAACGACTACCTCAAGCCTCACAAGCTAGATGAGTACGGCAAGACAGTGGCAGGCTCCAAGAAAGTAGCCGGGCTGAAGGCTGATGATGTCTTGTCTGGAACCATTGGCCTGCACCTCAACCCGTTTGGCAAGGCCACATGGCAGACCAACCTTCCTGGTACTGCGGAAACCTTTGACTTCATCAGCCATAAGCTCAGGCACGGGACGATACCGTTTACGAACATCTCTCCTGGTGAGACGTTTGCCAGCCTGTTCAAGACGGTGATGCGTGGCCGCACGACTGGTCCAATGCAGGACGCGATGCAGCGGCACATTCCTGGGCTCGATGCAGAGACTGCTGGGATCCTGTCAGATTCGTATGACGAGTTGGCAACGCTCGACCACAAGGCGTTCCAGAAACTCGTGACGGAAGATGGCGTGCCACTCGGCCAGCGTCTCCGTAACTTGGCGGAGTACACTGGGCCAGGGATGAAGGAAGATATCCTTGATCGTTACGCCGACCCCGAGGGTATTGCTAAGCTGTTCGAGGCGAACAATATCAAAGACCCTGAGCAGATAAAGCTGCTCAAGCCTATCATCGAACGCTGGCATAAGTCAGTCAAAGATGTGCGTCAGATACAGCGGGACTTGGGGCTTGATGCTGCGGAGTTGCTTGACCCGAGTATCCTGTATGGTGCCTCCCGTCAGCAAATCGTTGAAATTGGTGGCGTGGTAAAAGGCAGCGGCAAAGCTCTACCAATGTCAGCCGAGGAAGACCTAACACGCCTGACTCAATTGACTGGCGTGGGGCCAACGATGGGTGACGGCGTGCATGCAGCACAGCCCGGTGGTACTGGCTCATTGAACGCCATGTTTGAAGACCACACTCTCTGGAAGATGGCCCGAGACACAAAGGCTGGTCCAGACGAAGCAGCGCAGTACATCAACAGCAAGTGGCTGCACCATACGGATGCTGCCGCATCAGCGGCTGAAGAGATGATCATGAAGGTCCGCAAGGCGTTAGATGACGCCGGGACAACGAAAGCGGATAACGTAGAGATCGACAAGATTCTCAAGAAGTTGGGCTACGACCCTGGTGAGTTTGCAGCAGCCACAGCCAAGTGGGATCAAGCACATGACCTTGTTAAATTTATTCAGAATCTTGATGAAACATTCTCCAAGAACAAGATCAGCTATTACAGCACCAAGATCGTCGACGACATTGCTCGATCACTCATTAGCGGAAGAAACAAGATTGCGAATGCGCGTGCAATCTACTCGGCTTTTGGTGAATCCGCAGTCGCTGGCGAAGCGAAGGATGGTCATATACCCATCCTCGAAGCATTGAAGCGAGCGAAGATCACTGGCGGGGCTCGCTATGCCCGCCTCTCCGAAGAGTTTTATCGAATCGCACGTCGCAACGGATCAGACTACCGGATCAGCGAAGAGACTGGCAACATCTTGCGGGCTGGTGACGGCGAGGTCGTGGCCATGATGAGCAAGGAGATGAAGGCGCAGGTGAAACAAGCCATGGACGGGGGCAGTCCTCCTCCTCCTAAGCCTCCTGGTGGCGGGCCAACGCCTCCACCTAAGCCCCATTTCCCTGGCGGTCCTCCACCTAAGCCGCACGGACCTGGGCCTAAGCCTCCTGGCCATACACCAAAGCCATCGAGCAACCCTGGTGTTAATCCCGCTGCACCCGTGTCGCCAACCTTCGCTGGTCCACACCCTACCGCTCCGCCTGTTACTACGCCCCCGCCCCCACACGCACCAAAGGGTCCGGCGGCGGCGATGGGTCCAGCACCTGCCGCACCTGTCGCACCGATGCCGTTCGGTGACGCCCTGCCTCCTAGTGGTGGCAAGCCAGCGTCACCAACTGGACCGATAGCAGGTGGCGGGCCGCCCGCTCCCACTGCACCAGCTCCACCTTTCTTCACGCCGATCGATCCGCTTGACTTTGCGATCAAGTCACCGAACCCTGGTGGTGTGAAGAAGCCGGGGGTCGGTGGAGCCACGCCACCGGTATCCCCAGGTTCTTCAGTCAAACCAAAGAACCCGTGGGTTCCTAGCCCCAAGCCAAAGGTGCCTGATGTTAAGCCGGCCGCGCCCAAGCCACACGTAGTCGATCCAAAGAATCCGTGGGTGTCTGCTGCTGGCGGTGGCGTCGAGGCGGTACCGGGATTTACCCTTAAGCTGCCCAAAGGTCCAAAGGGACCGATGGTGTTTAATCCAATCCACCCCACGTCAAACAATACTCCCTTCAAGATTATTCGACCGCTCGAAGGCAACCCGCCAAAGTATCAGTCCCACACAATACAGGGTCGACTACAAGGGTATGGTAGGTTCGCAGACGACATCCCCCTGAACTATTACCTGCAGGGAGGGATACTTGGCAAACCAGCCGAAGCTCGGCAGGCGTACCTCCACGCAATACTGGTTAGGATTGGAAAAGCGTCCGACGTTGCAGGTAACACTGCAGTTGAAAAAGACGCACTCGTGCAGGTGGCGAGAAATGCCCCCGTTCCATGGCTACCGTTTAAGTTTGATGATGTCATCCGCTCTTTCAAAGAGGTTGAGGACGGCATGACCAGGATGTACCTGCAACTCCCCAAGGGGCACGGCCTGACGGTGAAGCAGCGTCTGCAGTGGATAAAATCTATTGGCAAGGATGGGTACACATTACCGACCGACAACTTCTTGCTCACGAAACCTGTCAAGGGTGCTAAGGGCGGGTACGGGCTCGCTGTTGATGTACCCACAGCGTTGCTTGAGGAGGCAAACAAGGCGTACTTCAAGGTTGAAAAGTTCATGTTCGCAGGCTTGTATCCTGCGGAACGAGCATCAGCCTTGACTGTGCTTAACTCCAACTTAGCGGGAGGTGCATACGACGCGCTGCTCCCGAGTATCCAGAGAGAGGGATTCACGGAGGGTGCAGAAGCCAGCATAGCATTGAAGAAGAGTATGCCATTTGCCAAGCAAGAGATGGATGAGCTTGATATCTGGACATTCCTGAGCGGCGAAGACTTGCCTAATAAAGCTGGCAAACTTCGTGACGGCGGGCAGATCGATGAGATTAGCTACAAGTATGGCTACGGCGCTAATATGCAGAAGAAGAACCCGAAGGCCGTGGTGGGGAGAGATGAGTTCCGTGCCTTGAGTGAGCATCACTTAAGGTGGGATGACTGGTGGGAGACACTCAGGGTCCAAGGGGGGCTCAATAGGCAGGACATTGACCTCCTGCGGGTAGTGTTTGCCCAGGCTAATGAGGAAGGGATGATTCGGTTTGGTTTAATACGGCATGACGAGTTGCCTGTCTTCGCGAAGCAACATTTTGACGAAGGGAATTTCCCAGCCGTTGAAGCTGTGGACGTGATTGACGGCGACCCTAACACTCGGGGTATGGCGACGAGGCAACACGTAGAGGGTGGAACACTAGACCCACGGGTATCCAACGATCCTCTCACGCGAATGTTCAGCGACGACGGCACCCATGCGTTGTCCAAGTTACACATGGTGCAGAGGCTGCAATTGCAGAAAGGGTTGGGCGATCAGGCTGTCAATACGCTCCTCCATGAGATGTGGCATATCGTGGAAGCCAAGATGCCACCGAACATCAAGAAAGAGTTCATGGGGCTCATGGACGAACTGCACCACACTGGAGAGTTGCAGAAGTATCTGCACAAGCACCACGGTGTTAGTCAGGGGCATTACTACAGCCACTCCGCTGACGTGATTCCCAACTACGAAGAACTATGGGCACAGCTCGGTGCTGACTCGACGATCCGAACGAAGATACCACAAGGTGCGTTGCGGTCGCTGATGTATGGGATGAACAACTACATCGTGCAGTTCATGACCCGCATTAAAAAACTCGTTGGGCTCCCACCAAGTATGGAAGCACGGCTCGATGAGATCTTCGACCTTGCCGGCGGATTCAAAGAGGGGCTTGATGGTTCAGGCAATACATTCGGTGGCACATGGAAGTTCACGGACGACCCGTCGTACAAGCCGGGCATGAAGCGGCCTAGTCCATCAGCGAGACAGAAAGCATGGGATGACTGGAAGGGGCGGAAGCCCGTGTTTGGTTACAAGGACAAGGGGAGGGGTAGGAACAGGGGCCGTAAGTTCCCGAAGCCCAAGCTACCAAGGCAGTCGTTTAGTAAGGTAGTCACTGATGCCGAGAAGATGGCTACTGGTTCAATGTGGGGCAAGTACTCGAAGAACGACGTTAGGAACCCCAAGTCGCCACGGTACGGACAAGCGTCTGGACCAGCGGAGCAGATCTTATTTGCTGGCCGGATGGTTGACCCCAGCGACAAGCAAACGATAAGGAAAATCTTTGAGTCCACGAAGCATCATGTTGATGAACTAGAGGCAACGCTGAAGTCTATGCGGGAAGCCCGTGCCGCTGGGCAGACCGCAGACGAGTGGCATAGCATACACAAGCGTGACCAGCCACCAGGGAAAGGCTGGGACTTCTGGATCAAGCAGCAAGAAGGCTACATCCGCAATGCTGCGGAGTCCCCGACCGCCAAGGCAATTGGGTACGTGCATGGACAAACGGAACCGTCGATGGCTGGCATGCGGCCACGCCCTGCCGGGAAACCTGACGATGTCTGGCTGGGTCAGCATCGCTATGATCCCACCGATGCTGCAGATCGCGTGACTCTGTTCCGTGAAGCTCAGTATAACGTAGAAAAAGTGGGGAACGTCCTTGACAACATGAGGAAGGGGCAGGGCTCGGGAAAGTTCAAGGCACCTTCCGACTGGTTCGCTTCAAACGGCTATATGTTTGAGCCTGAATCGATGGGAGGCTTTACCGCAGAACAGTTCGCCGGCAAGAATTGGGACGAAGCGGCAGAAATGCTTGACGGGTTGATGGATGAAGCGGCCTCGTCTGAAGCTGGCAAAGCAGTTGACTATGTGCGTGGACAGTCAGAGGTATCGCCGCAGTTCCCTCCCCACTGGATTGATGACGTTGAGACCATGCGGTCGGCGGGTGACGACATCGACTCTCGCATGGTGGACGATGCGGACATGCCAGAGGATATTGACCCCATCACTGGAGAGCCAGTTGAGTACGAGGGCGGCGACTACGATCCCGTATCGGGAGAGCCTATCGCTGACGAAGGAGACGGGTGGGATTACTTCGACGAGTATGGCAACCCTGAGCCCAAGGATCCCAACTACGAATACTACGAGGCTGACGCACCGCCGCCGCACCCTGCAGATGCAGACAACGGTCCCCTTGATGGGGACTTCGATCCTCAGCCGGGTGAGGCGGACTTCGACGGCGTGAAGGTATCGAAGGTGCTACAGAACGGTGGCGTGACGCAAGGGTACGATGAGATCCTTCAGGAGATCGCAGAGAACATCGACCCGAAGGGCTTAGGTCGCGACATGCGACGTAGCCCCAAGGACAAGCGGTACATTGCAGCCCGCAAAGAGATGCAGGACATGCTCATCGACGAGGAGCAGGCTGCGAAGATGGCGGGGATGATGAAGAGATACCGCTCCGCGATCGATGAGTCGTTCGGCAATCTCCAGGTGCCTGAGAGTGTGGTGGAAGATGCGGTCGGCCTGATGGACAAGATGAACAGTCCAAAGGCGTTGATCCCATTGATGAAAGCCTTCGACACATACACGAACATTTTTAAGACAAACGTAACCAGCCCTTTCATGAGCTTCCTGGCGAGAAACTTTACCAGCCTGTTCTGGCAGGATGCGGTAGCCGGTGGTATCGAGGACATCCCCGGCATGATCCACGCCTGGGGAAACGCACGGCCATTCGTGCAAGGCGGCATCGTGAAGGGTGCGTCGAAGTACGGCCTGTTCCGCGGTCGAAAGTGGGACACAGCCAAGGAAGCCGGCACTCCTGACAAGCAGGCAACCGATCAGCTGCGTCGACTGTTCGCAGCGAACAAGGTGTCACCGAAGCTAGTGGGTGAAGCACAAGACATGCTCGCCCTGGATGGCTTCGATGTTCCGACCAGTATGCTAGAGGAACTGCTTGGTGTTCCAGGTGGAGCATCGCCGTCGATCATGGGCATCCGTCACAAGGATGGATCGTTCAGCGAGGGTGCGTTGCAGAAACTGTTCGCCCCGTTCCGCCGAGCCAAGGAAGCGGTACCTGCGACAGCCACTACTCCTGCCAAGGAAGCAGTAGAAGCGGGCAAGCTGAGTAACATCATCAACTTCCTCAACGTACGTGGTGGCTGGGGTCCAGCACGAGAGGGAGCGGGCGAAGGGTTCTCAATTGCAGCAGCCGGTACGCACATGAACACCTTGGCGGAAGACGTGGGTCGAGCCGCTACGTGGTTGCGTAAGATCAAGAGGGGCTACAGCCCACACCAAGCAGCGATCGAAAGCAAGCTCGCACACGTAGACTTTGGTGACCTGACAGGGTTCGAGCGCAAGTACATGAAAAGAATCGTGCCTTGGTATTCTTATTCCAGGCACATGATTCCCGAGCAGCTCAAGATGATTGGCCGCAAGCCAAGCAGCAGCCTACCTGCCATGGCGATTCGAGCCACGACAGCGGACGGGCACCAGACACCAGATCAGGCCATGGGTTCTATCCCATGGGGCGAAGAGAAGGATGGCCGGCAGAAGTACATCTCTCTGGATCTACCTCACGAAATCCTCAATGACTTAATGGCGTTCAAGCCGACCATGCTTGGCACGGCACAGGCGACAGGCAAGAAGCTGTTGTCACAGATCCACCCTGCCTTTAAGTTCGGGCTCGAAATAACGAACGATCAGGTTTACTTCCGACCAGACGCACGAGGGATGACCGGACAGTTCTCCCATGTGAACCATCTGTCTGGCGGCAAGTGGAATGACACAATACTGAACCATGCCATCATGAGTTCACCGCTCTCCCGCGGTATCTCCACGGCTGTCGGGTTGCAGAGTGAATACAAAACGCCAGCAGAGAAGGCGGTCAACCTCCTGTCCGGCGTCCGAGTCCAGAGCGTGGACATGGGTGCAGCAAGGGACCGAGCCTTCACGAGTTCCGCTACAGAACTGATGAAGGACATGGGTGGCCGCACGCTCGACAACGTCTACTTGCCCAAGCACATCCAAGCAGGGCTCACGCCAGAGGAGACGAAGAAGTACGAGCTACTCAAGTCTGTCTTGAGGTCGGCGAGCAAGAGTGCGAAGGATCGCGCCAAGGCAAGGCGGGAGAAGGAAGAAGGGGCACTCGGCGTCCACACACCAGGAGTGTAGTCGGACCACCCAAGGCTGACAGCGAGGAAAGACATTAACCCGCTACCAGCCAAGGGTGCTTGAGGTGGCTATCCTCGTCCCGACATCAGTTCACTCCGAACTCGCAATCACAGTTGAGGCAGGTCACCTTGTACTCGGGTGCCCCAATCTCCAGCGCCTCACTGGCACAGCACCCACAGAGCAGGAGAATCTCCCTGCTCCCTCCGCGGCCACGGACAAGTACAGCACCTTCCTGGGGCCGCTCAAGGCAGCACTCGCATGTTCCTTTTGGTTCAGCTACTCGAATGTCCATCTCATCTCCTTGGTTAGTGTGGACCCCCCCCCTACTCCGACCCTGTAGATAGGTTGGTACACACGGGATTGGGTTAAGCTATTAAGGGGCCGACTTCTGTTTGACGCTGTGCCGAAGCACTCGTTGGGCCACCTGGATCTGTAGGGTGAGATTGCCAGGAATTAGTTTGGTGCATCAATGTAGAGAAATCTCGGTATTGGGGGGGCAATACCGCCGACAGCCTCACCGGGCCATATGGGGCACGGTAGCTGCACCCGACTGGATCTTCGTCCGACCCCGACACAGCGACGTACGGAGGCAGCAGGCCCCCATCTTGTCCTGATCTACGGAGATCATGGGAAAATTCAGGGGATGCCAGACCATTCTCGTAGCATCGAGTCGCAGGCAATGCACAGACGTACATGGAAATCGCTTGACCAGCAGGGTCGAGATGTTGTATGATTTTCATGTCGAGAGTGTCTTTGACTGGGACTCGAACAAGGCCCGGCGGTGTTGCAACCGTGCGGGCCATTTTTTTTGCGTGTGGTAATCCTATCTGATTCCCCTTCTTACTGCAAGCGGAATCACTCCCCCTCATCTGGTTTCAACAACCATGGTTGTTGCGTGTACCCTGATGGCAGGGCTCGCCGTCAAATGTGTTTGGTAAATTTATTTATTCCCACGTTACTCTGTACACGGTAGATTGCCCTGGTCAGCAGTTGCCTGACTCTCTCTTTGGATAGGTCGACCTCTTCACCAACCGCCTTGAGGGTCAGGCCGTGTGTGTACCGGAGCGACATCAGCCGCCTGTCACGGCTGGGCAGGAACCGGAACTTGGATAGCACCAGTTGGACCTCCTCCTCGTGAATCAGCGGCGCGAGGTAATCTTCTTCGTAGTAATCCTTGTGGTGGTCAACGATGACAACCCGCTTATCCCTCGATAGCTTGCGCTGCTCATCGTGGATCATGTTAGTGAAGACACGTCGCACGTATGTCGGGAAGGACGCCTTTGTCTCGTCGTAGTGGTAGGCAGCGACGACGAGGGACATGCTGGCGATAGACATAAAGTCTATCAGATCGCGAGGGAGCTTCGTGTTGCGTATGTACATGTCTGCCCACTCGTAGTGTGGTTCAGCGTAGTACGCAGCCAACTCCTGTTGTTGCTCATTGAGCTTCACTGCACGCACCTCAGTCTTTCCGTTCCCGTCTCTTGATGAATCCCTTCCTGTACTCTTTCGGGAGGACCGTCCGCTCTTTGATCTCTGGATCGTGCTGCGTCCACGTTTCAACGTAGATGGTGGTGTAGGTATGCCTGATGATATCACCGTCACGCCAGATCGCCCTGTAGTTGGTGGTGCCCTGGATGCGGAGAGGGATCATCTCGCGAGACTTGCACAGCCGCCATGCAATCACATGGAACCGATTGTCTTGCCGTGACCAGTCGTAGTAGATCATCTGACTGAAGACGAGCTGACCATCGTCGTCGTAGTAGTGGTTCAACTCCATCTTGTCTACCGTGTGTGCGTACGGGTAGGCAGGGTGGAGAGAGCCTAGCAATAACAGGAGAATGGAAATCATCTTGATGCGGGGGCATCGCTTATCCCTTACTACACTTAATATTGTCGATCTTAATTACTAAGTGATCAATTGCAGTAGTGAGTCCACCAACTTTCTCGTGGGTGTTCTCGTGCTGCTTACGATCATGGTCACGCTGCTCTTGCAGTGATTCGGTGAACTCAGAGCGTTGCTCCTTCGCATCAACGTCCCTCTTCTCAAGGGCAGCGATCCAACGAGACTCTTGTTTCGGACCATGGTAGATGATCAAGTAGAGCAGTAGCCCAGAGACAATCGCCGCTGTCCCAAGCTTGGCTGCTAACTCGAACACACCAAGTCCAACTGCAGTTTCAACAACTTGTGCAAATAACATTTAGGTTTCCCCTTGGTAGGTATCAGCCAGTGCCTCGGGGGCAAGGCACTGGCTGATGGCGAAGTTCACTCGCCGAAGTAAGCGTCGAATAGTTTTTCCAGGCCGACACGGATCAGTGGTCGGAGTACTGATTCCTCGACGAGAGATTCAACTCTCTTGCCAAGGTACGGGATGTCGTACGGCACGACGTAGGCGTCGAACAACTGTTCAGCGAAGATAAGGATAGGCTGAAAGTCATCTTGCGTGACGCCACCATCGGCGAAGACTTCCTCGATCACACGCCAAAGGGTAGTGAAGTCGAATCCTTCTGCATCACCCTTGGCTGTCTCGGCTGCGTCAAGTAGTTTCTTCTGAATGTCTGCGGACATTACGCTGCTCCTGTCATGAAGTCGGGGACGTGAACTGAACGGACAGCGAAGGCACCGTACTTGCGGATCGAACCGCTGACGAAACTCTCACTGTCATAACCATAACCCTCATCACCCCAGTTGCCCCATGAGTTGAGGTATTTGATGTGAGGCTTACCGTTTTTGTAGACGAGGCGAACGCCCAGGATCGAGTGACCTTTGCGTCCGTAACATACGGGGAATCCCATGAGAAGAGCAGTGATGAACTCATCGAAGGTGTTGATGTCGAACACCTCGTCGATGCGGAAGTACTGGGCTGTCTGCTCCCAGTCTTGCGGGTATACCTGGGAAAAGCCCGTGGCATTCATAACGTGACTGGTGTTAAGCCCAACATCATGCATCCACCGCATGTTCTCTGGCGTACCTACAGGCAGGGCACCTAGCTTCTGTGCTGTGCCTACCACGCATGAGACAGACGATCCCGAGTTGGCACTGGTGCCGCACTGCTTGTACAAGCTTATGGGCGACAGCTCGACCCAATGCTTTGGACCGAACGTCATGTTCCATATGATCTCGATGGCAGATGCCACCTCATTGGCAGTGCATGTGCCTTCGCGCTTCTGGTTCTTCAGCTTCTGGACAAGGGCCTCGATAGATCCTTCGTCGTCTATCGCAGCAGCGAGATCCTTCCACTGGTCACGAGGTATGACCTCGAACTCCGATTCAAACGTGCGGAAGTTCTCACCGTAGCTATCCTCGCGAGGCAAGGCACCGTTGAACAGACCGTCGTCGACATGGTCATTGGCAAAGTCAACATATGTTTCAGTCATCGAATGCCTCCTTGAACTTGGCGAAGTCAGCCGGCAGTGGGATGACAGCAGCCACGTCACCTTCGCCGTCTAAAGATACCACGGCGGGTAGCCCTTTGAGTCGGGCTGCTTCGATCGCTGTCTTCAGGCTCGGCTGGCTCGAGTCCTGGTCGATGATCAGTACTGGATACTTCTCGTATGTGGTCTGGATCGTCACGAATAGTTTTTGTTGGGGTGGCGTGCGATCCGCTGTCTCGGTCACGATGACCAGCTTCTCCACCCCGTCTGGTTTTGGGACTGGTACCGGCGTGGGCGTGGGGTCAGGGACTGGACCCGGCTTGTTCGCATCGGTCACGTACGTCGTCAGCTTACCGTCGACCACCACCGAGAGAATGAGGGTGACTGTTTGCTGGCCGTGGAGGGTGACGATGACCGTCTTCTTATCGCTGGATGGTTGGGCCTGCTGCTTACCATCAACTAGTACAGTCCAAGAGTAGGCATCAGCATCGACTGGCGAGGCGGCTATCACCTGCTGTGTCAGCTGAATCTCCTGCGCGAACGCTGATCCAACCAGGAGCAGCACGCATAAGAACAAGGGGGTGGATCTCATACGCGCAACTCCTTTTGGTTTCGTTTTTCCCACCACCGCATCACTAGCTTGATGACGATGGGTAGCATGACGTTGAGCAGTATCCATACGACGACAGGATTGCCAGGGTACTTGTCCTTGGTGTGCTGACGCAGGTGGTCCTTGAGTGCCCACTGTCCACTCCCTTGCCCCTTCCCATTGTGACCATGCTGCAAGTAGTTGACCGAGTAATCGATCATCCCGCTCACACGCTTACGGTCACGCCGTAGTCGCCATGAGTTCTTGAAGCAGTACTCTCGTGCGTTGGCTCGATCTCTCATACCCATATGGTATAGCGGGGGGGTACAGGAAATCAAGTCCGTTATTCAGGGACAGCATTGCCGGACAGCCATAAAGCGTCCTTGTCGAACATCATTTCATAGGCATCCTCATCTGTCTCAGGGTAGTGCCCCTTGATGACAGTGATGCAGCGGAACCCACACTCCTTGAGAAATAGCTGGGCCTCCAGGTTGTACTCGCTCACCACGAACGACAGCAGGCTAGTACCTTTGAGCCGTGCGACAAGGTAATCAATAACTTGCGTACCTACCCCCTGTCGCCTGAACTCCCAATGGATGGCAAAGTTAATGATCTCGTTGTGGGTCAGGTGGCTGGTGTACATCACGTACCCCACCACCTGATCGTCAACAATCACCACCTTGCATTGTATATTCAGCCGCCTCATACAGGAGGAGAAGTCTTTCCTGGCCCACGGTTCAGCGAACGAATACTTTTCTATTGCAACCATGGGACCAAGGTCGCCGGTGTTTGCCGTACGGATCTCGATCCTCACTTGATTACGATCTCCAGCCGCGGCTCCCATGAGTATTCCTTTCGTAGTGTACCTTGCGCAATACCGGAATCCTCCTTGAACAAACAATCAAGCACTGCCTTATCGATGTTATCTCGGTCAGGCTTGACTCGGTGCAGCTCACCAATCAACGCATCACGTTCATCCTTGGTCATCTTCTTATACGTTCGCACCTGCTTGCCTGTCTTCTTTGAGAAGCGGTAGCCTGTGTGACGTGATACTGGCGGTAAGAGGTATGCCGTCCAGCTTAGATCCTCAACGTCGTATGGGTCAGGCAGCACGATCTGCTGCTCGAATAGAATGTGCCTTACGCCATCGCACCACTCACGGTACTTGATGACGCACGCACGCTTATCCCACTTATCCTTCTGTGTCATCCTGGGCTTGCCTATCGGCGGTCCAGGCACCGTGATCGAAACTTCCATTTCCAATCCTCAATTTAATGAAGGCTTCAGGCACCTCTGTCTGCGTAGAGCAGGCAAAGATCCACGCCTCGGGTTGTCCTGAGATCTCAGATAGTTCGGCGGCATGCAGCACACCGTCCTCATCATACTTGATCGCAAGCAGTAGTTCAGTATCAATCACAGGCAGCAGCTCACCATCCCCGTCACGGTCACCATGGTTATGCTGGTGGCGATGGCACCGACAGCAGCCGAGTAGGATGTTGCACTCGGCATGTACCCTACGGGCACCAGCATAGATGTGCATGACCTCGAACCCTGCATCGTGATCTCTCGTGTGACAGATAGCACAACGACTGTGTGTCATCTTGTATTCGGTGATCATCTCTTGTTCTTCTTCAGTCATCTTGGACACGCTTACTACTCCAATACTCTCTGAGTTTGTCTTGGTCCTCGGGCGTCTGCTCGTCCCACCATTCACCATACTTGGAAGTCTTCTCGTGGAGCATTGCACCACTGCGTCCACCAGTGCAGTGCCGGCAGATACGCGACTTGTTCGTGGTATCACGCCCACACATATCGCAGTTAACTTTAGGTCCATTAGCCATGACGCTGCCTCAATTGGTTGGCGTATTGTTTGGTTACATACTGCCGATCCTCGGTTCGCTTGTCCAGACGAAAGGTAATGTCAGTCGCTACCTCAGCCAAGATCGCCAGAGTGTGGGACTCCTGCTTTTCCTGTGGGGTGAAGCCTGTCATGATCTGCACGCACCTGGATAGCAGGGCAGGGTCCATACGTTCCAGTGCCTGCCACCATGCGCGACTGTCACCATCAGGCAGGCTCTCGTAGTGGGAGTTCATGATCTTCGCCAGCTTATTGCGATGCTGCTTCGATACCATGGCGGCACCAAGCAACATCATGAACTCGTCGCGTATCTTCTGTTCGCCTTCATGCCTTGTCATCAATCTCTCCTTTGATGTATTTGATGTATTCAAGTACGGCGTCACGCTTCTTGCACCAATCACACCGACCGCACGGTTCGTTGTACGACGACTCGTGATAAGGGCAGTGACCGTTCAATAGCTCAAACATCTCCGGTGCTGCTGCTGCTAACCTTAGATCCTCAATTCTCGCTTCAACACCTGCTTCGTAGCCGTAGTGCCCAAAGGCAGCTATTACATCCTTGCCTTCAGAATCAACGATCTTGTACACCGTGGGGCATTGCCACTCAGGTTCGTGCTTGAGGGACCAAGGGCCTTTTGTATGACTCATCACTCTCTCCTAAAATGACCCAACGCCGTCGCTCCACAATGGACAGGGGTACAACACGACGACGTTGGGTGCGGTGGTTACTTGAACGACGCAGGCAATTCACCCGGCACTGTCTGCTGCGTACACTTAGGTGCGACAGGTGGGGCAAGGTACCCTTCCCTTCCCTCGTACGGCACGTCGTTATCGTCAGGTGCTTCCGCTCCGCCGCAGCTGGGCTGGGCAAAGTCTGGCAATGCTTTTCGCAGCATCATCTCCAAGTCCACGTCACGCAGGAACAGGTAGATCGAATCGGCATCCTCACCTACCACGCCACGGCAGGTGTGGTGGCCTTCCTTCTCCTTCTCGGTCATCTTGCGATAGACCAGCGGCTTCAGTCGTCGCCAGAAGCCAGGGGTGTTGTCGATGACGTACAGGCTATGTGTCTCCTTGTACATCTCTCCTTCAACACCTGACTGCAGGTTATCAATACGGGTAGCTACTTCAATACGTGGCATCTTATCTCTCCTGTAGGGATCGGTTTACTGCATCGAGCGATGCAGCTTGTTCAACAGCGGGGGTCCGCTTACGGTAGTCTAACTCTTTCTTCAACTTGTACCTGTACCAGTTGGGTCTACCATTGGCATTTGTCTCGGGCATAGCATGCACACACCTCTCGATGTAACTGGTCGGACACTCCGACAGCAGCTTGCCCTTGTGTGGGCCACGACGCATGGTCATCTCCCACTTCTTCTTAGGTCGGTCGTACCCTTCTCCTTGTCGCAGCTCCTCGGCAACGTACTCCACGTTAAGCTCGACGCATCGCAGCCGATAGATCTCCTCCTTCTCCTGGTGTAGCCGCAGTGCCGCAGCTACCTTACGTGCCTCTGCTTCCTTCTCCTCTCGCTCGACATCCTCTATTGCTTTGGTGACAACGTCCCTGGTAGATAGGCTGTCACTTCCCTTGGCGAGTAGGTTAGCACGTTCGGTAACGAGATCCACAAGATGGTCGGGTGCGCCTCGGGCAAGTATGCTGGCACACGTCTGGTTGCCAGCAAGTCCAGTAGTGCCGACGAGGTCGACAACGACACAGTAGGGCTTGTCGCTCCGAGCGATAGCAGCCAGTCTTTCTTCTCGGGTTGTACATCCATCATCAGTTCCTTTCAGGATTCGACACCCACGGCCCCGCATTTGTTCGGCCACTGATGCCAGTTTCGTTGGCCTAGCACAGACCACTGCGGAGATCTCGTGATCGTCATATCCCTCCTTGCATAACTGCACGCAGCAGAGAAACTGGAACTCATTGTTCTGGTGCTGCTTGAGTATCAGGTCACGTTCATCAGGAGGCAGGGTGCCATCGATCCATCTAGCGCACCCTGGCCTCCACTTGGTATTCATTCTCGCCACGAGCTTACGGCTCATGTCACAGTCCACCGTGAAGATCAGAGTCTTGCGGTCACCCACCATCTCCATCGCTGGTTTAATGATGGAGTCGAGGGCCTTGAGGGTGGACAGCTTCTTAGCCAGGGCACTCTCATCGAAGTCCTGCCCCTTGTCCTTGATCCTCGCGAGGTCACAGTTGTGGATGGTCACGAAGTATTGCTTGAAGTCCACCACCCACCCGTCGTCAACGGCACATGGCCTACCGTCCAGGCTGGTATGGGGATAGTCGGCGATGATGGTCGGAGCCATCGTAGCCAGAGAAGTCTTGTCGCCACGCTCAGGTGTGGCGGTAAGCAGCAGGCGAGGTGCCTCGCTGAAGTGTTCGATCACTGGTGCTACCTGCTTGAGGTGCATGGCATACCTGTGCCCCTCGTCGATGACCAGCAGCCACTTGAGATCCTTGGGGTATTTCCACAGCCGGCTGACGAGCTGATCATCCTTAGCTCGCTCGCCTAGTGACTGCCGCATGGCGATCACTACCTTGGGTATGGGCACTGTCACATGGTGGTCAGCACCAGCCTCCAGCCCAGGCGTGATCCCCATGATTTCCTTCACACACCCAGCCCACTGCGTGAACAGTTGACGCTCATGCAGTAACACCATGCAACGATGGTCATGTCCCTGGCCGAGCCAACTCCGCATGATACCACATGCAGTAGCCGTCTTGCCTGTGCCGGTACACTGCACGTTGAGCGCACCGGCTGACCCACCTAACACCGCTTCAAAGAACTTGTCGTGTGCAGCCTGTTGGTAACTGCGAAGTGTGAACGCCAGTGGAGGCAGTGATACCTCTGCCTCTGGCAACTTAGCAAAGCCTAGTTTTTCTTGCGCCATTCCCTCATCTCCCTGTTAGTGTACTTCCTACCGTACGCCACCCTGCTGTATGGGTGCGGTGGGTCACAGCGTAGGCATCGCCACTCACCGAGCGGGTTCTGCCATAGCTCCAACCCATCGCACTTCGTACAGGGTGGAGGCGGATCGATCTCCTCCAGCTCACTCATCTCACATCTCCTGCTGCTTGGTAATGTAACCGCTACCATCACAGTACGAGCATAACTTCTTAGCGAACACACCCTCGCCATCACAGTGGGGGCAGGCAGCAACAGGCTTCCCCGACTGGACAATAGCCTGGGCATCCTTGATCGCAGCCTCGAATCGTTGGCGTACCAGGATGGTGCCACGGTCACGCAGCCACGCCCCGCCCTCACTGCGGGCCACCTCGTCGAACTTGGTAAGCATGGCACCCAGTGACTGGCTCAGCCCGTTGAACAGGGGACGGCACGCCAACGCTGCCTTGGGTCCAACCTTCCCCGTTACCTTTGCCTTCTCTCTCACCGCAACGCCAGCTTTCCTTACGTCCTTAGCTGTGACCTCCCGGTTCTCCGCCTTGGCTGTGTCGCGGGCTTCGTTCATTACGGTGTCGCGATCCTTCGCCTTGACTTGTGCCAGCTCAGTCAGCTGACGAGGAACATCTGGTGGCTGCGTCATTCCCTCCGCTACCTTGGCAGCAGAGATCAGCCTGTCAACGTAGGTGCGGGAGAGATCCCAGTGGTCATCACAGAAGGTCACGAAGGAGGAGTGCGTGTCACGATACAAACGCGACTCACGTATCTCACGAAAGTAGACGGCACAAGTCATGAAGTCCTTGAGCTTCGATGTGATCTCAGCTACCAGCTTGTCACGCCTGAGAACTTCCTTGCCTGACAGCCGCTTCGTCATTTCATTTGTCATTCGCTTTGTCCTTTTCTTTAGCTAGGAGAACGTCGTACTGTGTAGCCCACTTCGCATCAATCGCGTCACGCTGCGTCTTAGTTAGCCCCTTCCCTACCGTGGGATCATTGAACCCATCGGAGATCTTGTCCATCGTGGCCGTGTCTGGTGCCTCGACGATCGCATTATGGATCCGAACATGAAGAGGCAACTGCTTCTTCGCGGCCTTCTTCTTCACCTTCTTCTTCACGGGTTGCTTCTGCTGCTTGGCGGCATGGTTGTCACGCCGCTGTTGGTGATCCTCCTCGGTGCGGTCGTCGCGCTGGTCCATGGTGTCACCATCAGCACGAGGGATACGCAGCAGGTCACGTAAGAAGTAGGACAGGCTGGTCGTCAGGGCACCAGCGATCGCCTTGTCCCATGGCTTGCCTGCAGACAGGACAGCAGGGAAGGGGTGGACGCAGAACTCAGTCTCACCTGTCTCGGCGTGGGTCACCCTGAATGTGGAGGTGACGATCCGCATGTACGTCTCTTGACCAGGGGTCACCTTCTCGTTCCACACCTTGTCGGGGGCACGATCCTTGATCATCTCACCAATCTCGTACGTCGTCCGAACAGCGACCACACCAGCGTCGGCGAGCAACTTGCCACTGTACTCGATGATGGCCTCCGCTGACGTGTAGTCGTAGTGTTGGCCTTCGTTGTGCCCGTCTTTGCCGAGCCGTTTGACATTAGAACATGCCTCGTTCAAGGCGGTGTACAGGGCAGTACCTGCCTGTGTGTGCATCTGCGGCAGTTGCTTGAACTGGTACGCATCTCGCATTTGTGTCTGCTCAGGTTCACTCATCTCAATCTCCAAAGGTTAAAGGTAATAGCATCTTACTGATCGGGCGACCCATGTCAACCCCAGCGATACACCACAGTATGCCACAGGGGGATGACACGTAAGGTCACGGGAAGTCGAGTGAAAGTTCACTCGCATATTTTACGCCAGCATTTGGCGCATATTATGTCACACTTCTTTAGCTCTCTTATCACCTCGCTGAACCCCACCTTGCCCAGTATATTCATGACGCCAACCGCTATGTCTGGGTCGCTACTATGGATGTCCAGGGTGACGGGGTCATGCTCAGCGCAGAACTTGCAGCCATACTGTGCCTTGTAGTTGTCGAGCTGGTTGAGGGCACGCTCCATCCAGTCCTGGTTGCGGTTCTTCCACATACCCTCCACGAATGTCTTGACTTCATCAGTCATTAGGTTCCCTCCGGTATACGGTCATGGTTGTCACGAATCCAGGCAGCTAACGTCGCAGCCCAGAAGGCACACAGTGTTCCCTTCCTCCCTATAAAAAAGTCATGCAGTTCCTGGTCATCTAGTTCGGTGATGTCGAGAGTAGTGGGCTCCCCATTACGCTCGATCTTCACGTAGTATCCTGTGTTGGCCACGGTTATCCTCCTTGGCTGTCTAGTAAATGAAACGATACATCCAACTGATACACCAAAGGATCAGTAGGGACGCACTAATGATAAACACAAACGTCAGTGGTGCCTGACTAAAGGTATCCCACACCATCCAGGGAATACTCATCACCCTCTCCCTATGTGGGGCATGATAGACTTAGATCCTTCGACGTGGCCGGCTTGGTACATCTTCTTGGCCAGCAGGTTGAGATCCTTCATCAGCTGCTTCGACTCCTTGAAGGGCAGCTTCCTACTCATCACCATCAACGTGATGATCGTTGCCGTAGCATCGCCTACCACCTCACTCGGTGCCTTGCCGGCGTACTGTTCACACAGTTCGTCCAGGTCTTCCATGTGCTTCCTGGCCTCCACTTGAAACTCGTCATTAAAATCACTCATTCGTTGTCTCCTTGTTAAGGTGTTGTTGCTTTCGCCTGTTGTGCCTGTTCGTATAACTTCTGTGCCTTGGCACTCAGCTTAGGGAACCCCGACTGGTATGCCCTAGCCAACCTCGCGATCGGTTCAGGTAGCCACTCTTTCCCGTTCTTACGTCGCCGTCCTTGCTGACGCCAGGAGATATAGATCTCCTCCCACGTCATGCCAGCCACGTACAGTTCACTCGCCTCCTGTGCGATAAGACGTATCGCCTTATCCTCCACCCATGGGTCAGAGAACTTCTGCCCAGGTGCCACCTTCCAGCCGACAGCAATCGCACCGCCGGTAGCATTGGGTAACCCCTGTCTGTTGCGGTCGTGATTGATCTCACGTATCCGCTCAGCCTTACGACCGATCTCAAACTCAGCGATACCACAGATGACAGTGAAGATCATCTTACCAACAGCAGTGGTAGTGTCCACGCTGTACTCCAGCAGGTGCAGTTCGATCCCTGCCTTGTCCCACGTTTCGAGGCAAGTCAAGGCATCACGGGTGTTGCGAAACCCCCGGTCAATCTTGGTGATGATGACATGATCACCACGCTGCAGCGCAGCCATCTGCCTGCCATTGGGACGCTCGAACATAGGCACCGAGCCTGACGTACCGAAGTCAACACACAGGCCAGCCAGTGGTATGTCCATCAGGTCCATCCGCCGGGCATGCCAGTACCGCTGGATCTGCTCCGACTGAGCCTCGACCGAGTTCTCCTGTCGGTCGGTCGAGACTCTCACATAACCGTATGCTCTACCCATCACTTGCCTCCTGTCTGGCTGTTAGCCCACTGTTCTAGTTCAAACACCAACGAATCTACCTGCTGTCGGTCACCCTCAGTTAGGTCGGCACTTCGTATACCAGCCGCCTTGACTAACAGCCTAACTCCACACGAACATCCAGCAAGGAAGCACGCCTCCGCTGCCTCCTTGTCCTCATCAGGCATGCCACTGTCGCACCAGTCCTTAAGGAATGAAGCGAACGCACCCTCAAAAGTTTCAACTAACATTATACATCCTCCGGTTCAATTGGTTCGTCAGCTTCATACTGACAGTCACTAAAGATCTCAGGTCGGAAGCCACGCGACTTCTCCTTCTCGCAGTTCTCGCAGCAGTACGAGATGAAGATACCACGGGCATCACACAGATCGTACTTAGGTAGCCCGCTACCGCAGCTACACTCCCATGGCTCACGCTCCCTTTCCATTGGTCGCCTCCTTACCGAGTGAACTTTCACTCGCGATGTCCTTCAGCGCCTTGTAGTCCGCACCTTCCGTGACACCCAGGCTAGTCATCAGCCCGAGCAGTACCCGTGCGATGACAGCCAGATCGTTCGACGTGTCAGGTAGCCGCTGCTGTCGCTTCTTACGTGGCTGACGTGGCCCACGCATACCCGGCATGCTCCACCCATCCAGCTCCTTGATCACCTTAGCCTGTGACCGGACGCTAGTGGCGGTGATAGGGATCTTCACCACCCCACTCTCATTAAACTTTGTCGCCACCGTCGCGGCATCCCATCTCCACTTCTCGATGTCGGCACGGTTAGCGATCATCCATCGCATCAGCTTCGCCTGCTCGACAAGGTTAAGTCGTCGTCGTGTAATGTCACTCATCACATAGTCTCCTGTAAAATTTTAATACGCCCAGCGAGGCACCAAGCCCCGCCTTGAGATTCGGGTCGGTCCATATTGAACACACCCTGCATCGCCACTTGTCGCCACACCCTCTGCTCCCCACTGGCGAGCCTCTCCTTCAGGTGTGGTGCCACACACTGGTAGCAGCAGTGCCAGAAGGGACGATACTTATACCCCTTCTTCTCGTGACAGTTCTCGGCATCCATCCACTCACCAACAGGCAGTACTGCACTGGCGTTGATGAACAGCGACCCGAGTGTCCCGTTCTTCCTCAGCTTAAACAACTTCCAACCGATCGTTGGCGTACCCATCACTCAAACTCCTTTGGTGCCACGGTACGTGACAGGTCAACAGAGAACTGATTCAATCTCAACAGAACCTCTGGCTCCAGTGAGATACGAGTCGTGCTATCCTGGCCACGCAGGTCCAGGGTAATGTGGTAGCCATCGAACGAGGCATACACACCGTCACCTAAGTAGCGGTCGTCCATCACTTCACCTCCGACAGGGGCTTAGGCTCCCAGTGCAGGTCACGCTCGATCGGCAGGCCCAGCGGACCACGCACCCCTTCGAGTTCATCCAGGCTGAAGTAGCCCAGCTCCTTCTCCATCCCATGCACCATGCCAAAGAACTCACGCCGCTCGGGATCGTACTCCGTGGCGAACCACGTCCATGAACTGTCGGGCGTGAAGAACTTCACGATCACGTCAGCGTCAGTACCATCGGTCGAGCCCAGTGCGGGCAACTTCTTCTCGATCTCTTGCGTCAATAACTTCATCACTCACCTCCTTTGGGAACATTGTTTGGCCCGCCTAAGCAGCGGCTACCGAATCTATTGCGTGCCGACTGTAGTAGGTGTTCGTCACCTTCATCGACACCGTCGTAAATGCCAGACTCCCACGCCTTGCGTAGTTTGTCTCGCCAGTACGTGCCATTGTCATGCTTGAATCGCATGATGGCATCACGCATTGGAAGTGGTACACACTTAGGTCCACCACAATCCCAGCTGCCCCCACTAGCACCACACCAGCGGCACTTGCGGGAGCGAGGTCCATACTCAGCCATTGTTAACCTCCAGTTGATCACGAAGGCGAGCGACCTCTTGCTTCGCAAGGTATAGCTCACCACGTAGTTCGAGCAGGTCAGTAGCCTGCTCAGTCAGCAGTTCACGCATGCGTCGGACTCCCATCATCTCGTTGTCCCACGCCTCAGCCTTCTTCTCGATTGACCAGTCATGTCCTAATCGTTTACTCATGCCTTGTCCTCCAGCTTAGCGAGCTTCTCATTCGCTCGTGCTAGTTCATCCTTGGCACGCCGCAAGTCGGCACGCAAGATGTTGAGGTCCGCACGTGCGACACGTAGTTTCTCGGCCAGCTTCTCTTCGTTACTGATAACATTCATGTGAACATCCTTCATTAAAGTATGCGGGTGCATACCGAGTGAATGTACCAACGGCGACAAGCCGTGAGTGAAAGTTCACTCGCACCCACAAAGTCTAGACTTGCGCCTTGGGCATGATGTGGCGGTTGCAGTTCTCGCACCACCAGTTCCTCTGCTCTGTTGGCATGCTCGACTCGTAGTCGATCTCGCCTGTGTCGACACGCTTACTCCCCGGTGTAATCCAGATAGGAAGTTGCACCTCCATTGGATTGTCACAGCGGGGGCATAGACATGGTTCGTCCAGGTTATACGTCATCACTCACCCCCTCTGCCGGTCGCTCATTGTGTTACACATCACTCATCCTCCTCTTCATTGATAAGCTGACCATCCACATCCACGTTGAAGCACTCACACTCCCACGTATTGAGGGCCATAATGCCAGAGCTACACCTATCGGCAGAGGTGAACGCCACCTTGCCAGTGAACCCATCATTGCCCGCCGCCCAGATGGCAGCATGCTCGATGCTCCCATCCATCGACTCCTCATCGGTAGCCCACACTTTGCAGAACCAGATGTCACTCTCACCATTGGCATTGAAGCCGGCGACAGCCACCTTGTGTGCATAGATAGTATCACTAAGCATCGCACTCCTCCTCCTCGTAGTCGAACTGACCGATGGCATCATCAATGAAGTCACCATCCTCAATGACCTGGATGAACCGCAGCCCACATGAACGCTCCCACCACTCGAACAGCTGAGCGACAGCAGAGTCCACGTCCTTTACCGGCAGCATCTCGTAGCCGTAGTCAGTCTGCTGGTCGTGGCTCTTAAGATCCCGTGCCACATAGATCTTGTGGCACCCTTCCCATCCGATGGACATGGCGCCATCCACTGCATCCTGTACCCTCTCAAGAAAGGGCCGCTTGAAAGTATCACACATCACTCACCTCCTTAGTATCGCATAAAGTATTGTTCACCCGGTGACGCGACATCACGGTGCCGTCGCCACTGATTTACTTCCATCCGCAGTGCTGAACACAAGGCGTCCTTGACTTCGATCAAGTCAGGGATATCCTCGATGTCATCCACTGCACCACGTAGCACAAAGTGCCGAGCCCGAGCCTTGATCGCCTCGCAGGCACGGTCGGCAGCCATGTCAAACTCGTCAAAGAAATTACGACCTTCCATCACTCACCTCCTTAGTTAATATCGTGCATCGTGTAGTACGAAGCCACGCTTCACCGCCTCGGGCAGGTGGGACTTCAGTCCCTTGTAGTGTAGAAAACCAAGCCGCCCTTCACCGTCATACGCCGGGTGCCTAATGTCGTGGAGGTCCGCATTGAAACACTCCACCTTTGGTAGCCTGTCCCACGAGGTAGGCAGCTCTCGTGTCAGGTGTGGGTGGGCTCCATTATAGGGTGTATCCCACACCACTGCACCATTAACGCCACGTTTTAACCACCGCTTCATGTCGGCCATCGCCATCCGCTCATTCCACGAGGCAGTGATCGAATAGTTCTCGGGCACATCACCCGCCGCATACATGTCGATCCGACTACGCACCTTTGTGTAGTCATAGAAGTTGATGTACGGATACATCTCCATGAGTTGCATCCAATCCAAGTCCGATGCCACATTCAAGCGGCAGAACGCATAGACATCCCATCGCTCCGCATACCGCTGGAGCTTTGCGAGATCCTTATGCAACAGCTCGAAGAACCAATCGGGTTCCTCGAACAACAGCTTCGCCTTTCGTATCATCCCCGCCCTTACGTTAGGGGATACGGTCATACCACTGAACCAGAGGTTGCAGCAGACCCGTCACCAACCAGACGCAGGGCACACGTTGTACCCCGACCGATTGTCTGGTGCTAGCGACAGCCCAGCTACCACCACCTTGTCCTTGCCGAACAGCTCAGCCGCCTTAGCCAGCTTGGTGTTCGACGACAACAGGTTGCCGTAGTAGTTCGGTTGCTTCTTACGCTTCATCACTCACCTCCTAAGTGAAAGTTCACTCAAATTCAATGTCAATAGTACCGGCATCATTAACAGCTTCGATAGCATCCAGCAGATTGAGACGCACCTCATCCGCAAGGCCATCACCTTCCAGCAATTGCAGCAGCCGATGAAGGATGAATAGCATACCTGCTATAGTCGCCTCCATCTTGTCGCGGTCGCCTTCGAGGTAGTCACTCACGACAGGTGGCTTCGCCTCCTCGATCAATACGATATTGACTAGACCGTGGATCCAGTCACGCATCTCCATTACTTCCTGTGCAGTACGCATCACTCACCTCCTTCAGAATGTACAAGACAGATGGAATAGTTATTGTTCTCATAGAACCCGTCGTCCAAGTAGTCGTCATGCAGCTTGGCATCAACACCTAGCACCACGAGCAGCCGCACAAAGTGTGCCTCCGCATCTCGGGCGTTGTCGTAGGCCCACAGCCCACGCACACAGTTGTCGATCGTCTCGATGACGTTCACAGTTTCGAGCATCAGTCGTCTCCTCTCACTAGACAAGACTTCACCTTGTCCTTGAAGTTTACCTTGTAGACCACGCCGTCCTCCGCATCACCCTTGTTCATGGGCTTGCCGTCCCAAGGGTTGAACATATCGTGGATCAGGAAGTCCCTGCCCTTGTCCCAGGCATCACGCACTTCCTTCACCGACTGGTAGTCACACAGATACGGCACCAAATTCACACATGCAGCCATTAGTAGTTTCCTCCTGTTAAGAGTGAAAGTTCACTCGATTCAATTGCCGCACGGATTGCCCCGGCTATATCGCCAGGGTTATCCGTCCACGCCTTGAGGTCACGCACATCAAACACGCCCCACTCCACGCCCTCACTGTCCCTGCCCTTGGGGTTAGTGCAGTAATGGTACTCACGCCTATTGTCGATGTCATCATCCTTGTAGATGTGATAGATACACATATCGTTGTGTTCCAAGAACAGCTCAGCATCCACCCATGTAATCTCGTATGGCATCACACACCTTCCCTTCTGAAATACTTGTTGTCAATTTCCTCACGAGTCCAGTGGATGTACTCAGCGAACGGCACCTGCCAGTAGCACTCCGGCTCCTCGCCCGGTTTCGCAAACCCAATGGTCTGCTCGTTGCAGTCAACGACGATGATGCTATGCTCATTGTCCCCGATGCGACACGAGATACCGTACCCCGTCGTCTTATCAGAGGCACCGTCGATCATCTCCTCGAAGATGATGCGAGTGAGGTAGCTGCCGTCATTCCACCTCTCCTGCCTATCGAGGGCAGACCACACGACATGGGGCAGCACCGAGCCACCCCAGTGAGAGTACAAGTAGACGCCCAAGTTGGGATCGTCCTTGCGGTACCAGTGCCGCACGAATACGTTTGCTCGGTCACCCATTACTTCTCCTCCTTGCTGAGTGAACTTTCACTCGCCTTAAAGAAAGGACCGGCCTGATCAATCCGCCACTCGGGATTGCCTTGTGGTCCAGAATTATCTCGTGCCAGTGGCATCACGATAGCAGTCGCAGCCACCCCTTCAGTCTGCCGGGACAGAGTCACCGCACTTTCATGTGGATCCTCCGCATTGATAGTCAGCGTGATACCACGCTCCGCATCATCGGGGCACACAGCGAGCAGAGACTTGCACGCTTCCATCAGATACTTGGCGTCGAACATGATGGTCACACCATCAGCCTTGGGCTGCACGTCACGCCAGTTGGGATACCTACCCATCACCGCATTAACAGGGTTCGCCACATGATTACCAAGGCCATCGCTCGCCTCGACAGTCAGCGAGGATTGCACCCCACGTATCTCCTCCTCGGGCGTCTGCTCAATACGGAACAGAGCCTCATCCACCGCAACGAACTTGCAGTCGGGACGCAACGCCTCTTGCGCCTTCTTAGGTTTCAACGCCTTGCTCGCAGCCTTGAACGCCTTGGGCTCCAGTATCACCTCGCACCCATCGACCGGGGCGAACACGGTAGCAGCATCGGGTTCCTCCCAGGTCACAGCCAGCAGTCGCCGGCCATCGGTAGCTACGGCATACGGCACGCCGTCCTTACGCTCCAGCTTGACGCCACCTAGTGCATAGCGACACGAGTCGCTATCACAGTGGGTGGCAAGGGCTTCAGCAATCTTACGTGGTACAAACATGTCACACTCCAGGGTTAGGGGGGGTTTGATCTTCAATCACATCAGCAGCAGCATCGGCCACCGCATCATCATCGTCTAGCCACAGTACTACGTTCCCAAGTGGTGGGTTCTCGTACACTGGCTCGTCGTTCAACCAGATCCTAATGATCGGGCCGTTGCTATCTTCCGGCACACCAGGGGTGTCAACGAACACCAGCCACACGCCGTCAACAGAACTCTTCGTCAAGCTCACGTCAGGTTGGTTGCTCATGATCCGCACCTCATCGTGAGGGTAAGCTCAGCGTCGTACCTTGCACGATCCCAGTCGGCCCAGCAGTCAGGGTATCCAACCCGTTCCCACTCCGCCGTCGCTGCGTCACACACAGCAATCACAGCCATCGGTCCACGCTTCCTTGCGTCAGTCAAAGCCGTCTTATACGTGGCCACCAGGGTATCTAATTCATTTGGCATTACGTTTCTCCTTTCTGAGTGAACTTTCACTCGTTGTTGTTAACTTTACGGACCACCGCCTTGGCCCCTAGCAGGATGTCACCCTTGAACGCAGTGCTATAGCACGACGCCGTCCATGCACCGGCATGAACATGTAGATCCAGTTCATTGCCACCTGCGTACAGCCCCAGCTCAGCATGACACTGGGCTAGGGAACCGAACACCTTTGACACACCGGAGTCGTGCTGTATCACCAGCACATACCTAGTCTCTTCGCTTGTCATCACTCCACCTCCTATCACGATAAAGATAGTAAGACCAACCCGCCCCGTACCATACGAGGCCGAGCGGCAACACACACAAGAGCCATAGTGGATTACTCATCCGCCACCGCCCACTCCACCGACACGAACATCGTGCCTAAGTCGTTGAGTATCTCCCAGGTAGGGTTGTATAGGGTGCGGCAACAGAGCGCAGCACCGGGCACCTCCTCCACCTCGATGTTGTAGTCATCCTCCCAGTCCATCTCGTTTCGCTCGATGTCGAGGGGTATCACCATCCGATCGTCGCGCCCTTCCACCCTCTTATGTGAGAGTCGCAGCTTGCACACGTTCACCTCCTCGGGCACGCCGAAGAACTTATCGAACTCAACACGACAGAACTCGACGTGCTTGTCACCAACGTGACCACGCCAGTACTCATTCCATCCACGATTGTTGGTCGTCATCTCAGTACGACGCTTCAGTCTGAATACAATATCACACACGCCTCACCTCCTTTATCATGGTATCCCAAGCCAGCACACGAGCAGCCTCATAGATCCAGTGATCCGTACGCCCCTCATCCTCTAGCCGTTTCATTAGCATGATCGCACGATCGAATTGCCGTGGATCATAGGGACCACAGTCCCACCACATACCAACACCGCTCGGGCTGCAGCCATACAGGTAACGCATCACCCGTCGACGCCGGCCCCGACCACGCACCACGTAGTTCGTTCTACTTGCTAGGAACATGAGCATCCTCCACCTTAACGAGTGAAAGTTCACTCCAGTCACAGCCGACATAGCATGTGCCTATATCGTCTAGCCACTCCCACGTCTCGGTGTACACCTCGAACCGCACCTCATCACCACGCCCCGGCTGAGTCTCCAGCAGGATGGTATCCCACCCGCCAGGATCGTCGTCGGGCTTCACAACCACCAGCCTACGCAGCCCATCTTCAGGACGGAACGCCAAGCTCATGTTCACATCGGTCACACCATCAGGTATGCCCCAGAACATGCTGAACCGTCGAGCGCAGAACGACAGGTCATAGCCATCGGTCCACGTTCCATCGCTCAGGTACAGGGGTATCACTTCAGTCGGCCTGTTCATTGCTCAACCTCCCGATACCGAGTTCACCTAGTTCAATCGTGCGGCTTGTTGCCGTGATGGGCAGGCCACCACGCTCGCCGGTTATGATCAGCGTACCCACATCATCGGGCACATCGACCACGGTCAGGTCGAGGATACAATACTCCTCATCACACGCCGTTATCCTGACTTGTCTCATCACACACCTCCGTTAAAGGGATCTTGTGGATCTTCCAACGCACCGTACCAATCCTCCAGGGACTGGTCGTCCAGTGAACTTTCACTGAGTATCTCCTTCGCCTGCACCTCATTGGCCACCTCTTGGCCCTCATACTTCTCGGTCCATCGCACCCCTGCTATCAGCATGCCGACAGCACAGCCATGGATATTGTCCACATGAAACGGCAACGCCGTGATGACAGGGTGACAGTTCGCCAGCCTCCCATCGGGCAGCAGCAGTTGGTCCGCCACCCCATAGTTCGACGTGCGAACCCAGGCGTCATAGCCCAGCCCCGCACCTAGCAGTTCAAGCACTCGCATCACACACCACCTTTCCTACTCAAAGATTTCAGGATGATCACCAACCCACCCACCAACGTGGGTCTCGGTGTTACGGTCGAGGCCCAGCCTCATTAGATACTTCTCACGCAGTGGGTCCAGCTTGCCCCGACCCTCGCGCTGTTCAAGCAGAGCATAGGCATTACCCAACATCGGGTGCCACATGCTTATGTTGCAACAGGCATTGAGTTGGTACGTGGCACGCACCGTCCTCCACGCCTGCTTCCACTGCCACCGCTTGAACTCACCTCGATCGAACGGCAGCACCGCACGCTTCTTAGTCTTGGGCATAGCTCAGCTCCTTTACACTTACATAGACGGGACCGGGCAGCCGGTCGAACACAGTCCGAGCGAACGGATAGAGGTCGAGGTATTCAATGTCCCCAAACATATCACGCACCGCCGCTTCACCACCGTTCCAACGGAACACCTTGATGGCACCATGCCTCCACACTGGACTCACCAGCAGCATCGCACGATCACAGTCGTCAGCCACACACAACAGCTCATTGAACTGCGCAACGCACAGCTTCAAGTCAGGGTAGTCAACGCCTCGCCAGTTCACGTCCTGATAGGATGTCACCGGGCTAAGCGTGGTAGTCTTACGCTCAATTAGAAGTTCCATCGTCATCGTCCTTTCTGAGTGAACTTTCACTCGATTGTTGTGAAGATATAAGGACAGACAGCAGCCCATAGAGGGACCGGTCAGAAGGGGGAGGGGTCATGGCTTGCCCTCCCAATCACACGACACGTACACCGTCACGCCATCACCATCCTCGGCAATGTCGAGCAGTTGTTTGTCGGTCCACGAGAAGAGGCACCGCCACTTCCCGAACTCAGCACCACGAGCGCGGACAAGGATGTCACCATCGTGCCCGTCGTCGATGCCGTGGTGGTACACCACCTTGTGGGTCCAGTCGAAGATGTCATCGCCGGCAACACGCAGCGTCACCTTGGTAATCTCCTTGGGTATGTCCCAGAAGTGGCGGAACTCACCATTGCAGAACTCCACGTCAAACGTGCGGTTCCACCACGAGTAGAGGCCACGCCGGTCCTCCTCGACAGTCAGCTCGAACTCATGCACCTTAAGCATCGGCCACCTCGATTTTCTTTACGGTCCAGGTTTCATCGTCACTACCAAACATGAGCTTGCAGTCGTGGTCCCTCACCATCTGTCGAGCGGCAGGGACAGAGCGTGCCGTCACGACAGCACGATGGCGAGTGACCACCTCCACCTCCACGTCGTAGCATTTCAGTGAACTTTCACTGACTGCCTTACGCTTGACCGAGACGTACCCCATTGTCGTATCGTCATAGGAGTAGGCCAGCAGCAGGGTGCCCCCGTCCTTCTCCACGCCGCCATTGGGATTGTCACCAAGCACCACGAGATACTTGTTGGTGTAGAACCACCGCTTTGCACCGGGGCCACGGCGATTGTTTACCGTCTCCGCAATCACATGGCTCCCACCATGCACCGGGAACGTCCAGTGTTTGCAACACTCCACATCATCGGGCAGCACCAAACCATAGTGCATGTCGCAGACGTGGGCACCGATATGTTGCATATCGGACCAGCATTTAGCAGCCATCACTCACCTCACTTTCAAAGGGAAACTACAGTAACAACTAACTAGCACCGGGGCTTGACTTGACCACCGGTGCTAGCCGATTGGTACTAGCGTTTCATCAGGCACCTCGCAGGGTCAGGGGTGTAGCCGTCCACCGCATAGCAGAGCCAGCGTATGGCAGACAGCCGGATAGTTTCAGTGAACTTTCACTAAACATCAAAGTACTCAGGCTCGCAGAGCGCACCGCCCTCTCCGATATAAGACATCATCAGATCGAAGGCATCGGTGTACTCCACCTCCACCTTGACGATCGGACCATAGGCAGACGGGTCGCTTGTACATTCGAGCGCCGCCACCACGTCACGCTTCCGCCGACCACGCAGGGAGTAGCAGTTGCCATCGTCCTTGCACCGGGCGTACCAGTAGACTAGCTTTCGAAGGCCACTCATGCGTCCACCTTACGCAACGACGCAGTCACGCCGTCCAATAGCTGGCTAAGGGCCGACACCACCGACTTGGGACCAGTCACCCGAACACCGCTCAGGTTCCACTGTGTCGTCACGATCCGAAACGATCGCTCCATCAACGTGGGATTACGGTCCAGCATCATGTCATAGGCATGACGAGGGATAAAAAGACTCATCTCACACCACCTTTCAGTGAAAGTTCACTCGAAACAGAGACAGAAGAAAGGATTGCACCCAGCACGAACGCCCTCTCAGGTCAGTGTAGGGACCGGAATCCCAAGGCACACAGGGCCAGCGGCTAGCCGGTTAGCCGACCCATACAGCTGTTGCAACAGCGTGGCATACCTCACGGGTGCAACCCTTCCTTACGTCTCAGTGAAAGTTCACTAGACAGGGTAAAAGACGCACCATCCCCATCACCGCCGGGATAGTGCATCACGCACCCTAGCTGTCGTCGTCCAGAATCCACCCATTAGCAAGCGTCAGAGTGGTGAA